>Ga0209027_1000669_pt1 | contig 12413 bp, 7 predicted proteins | sample GraSoi013_1_20cm_3_FD_185821 | JGI IMG/M metagenome (GOLD analysis project Ga0209027, IMG submission 185821) | Grasslands soil microbial communities from the Angelo Coastal Reserve, California, USA - Sample 09_27_2013_1_20cm (SPAdes) (version 2) | ecosystem: Environmental > Terrestrial > Soil >...
CCGAGCGTCCCGGTCGTACCAGGAGTTGAAGATCCGCAGGAAGATCCACTGGGTCCAGCGGTAGTACTCGACGTCCGTGGTCGCGAACGAGCGCCGGCCGTCGTAGGCCAGACCCAGTCGGCGCAGCTGGGCGCGGTACCGGTCGACGTTCTCCTCGGTGGTCTTGCGCGGGTGGGTGCCGGTCTGCACCGCGTACTGCTCGGCCGGCAGCCCGAACGCGTCGAAGCCCATCGGGTGCAGCACGTTGCGCCCGACCATCCGGAAGTACCGGGTGTAGCAGTCGGTGCCGATGTACCCCAGCGGGTGCCCGACGTGCAGGCCGGAGCCGGACGGGTACGGGAACATGTCGATCACGTACAGCTTGTCGGCGTTCGCCCGTGGGTGTCCGGGATCGGCCAGCGGACCGACCGGGTTGGGCGCGTGGAAGGTACCGTGCTCCTCCCAGAAGTCCTGCCAGCGCGTCTCGATCTCGCCGGCCAGCTCGGCGGTGTACCGGTACGGCGGGATGTCTGCCTGGGGCTGCGTCATGTCGTCACCTGTGTCGTCATGTGGGCGGGGATCCTGGGCATGAAAAAACCCCTCACGCAGGAGGGGTCGCCGTGCTGTCGTCAGATCAGCACGGCTGCCTAAGAAGCCGGACAGCCCGGGTCATGGCGGCAGTGTACCGCGTCCGGCGGGCGGGTGCTCCGGGACACCCGAACGGCGGTCACCACGTTGCCCCGAACAGTCCACTCGGCGCTCCTGACTGCGAGCGTTAGCCTGTCTCTTACGGAGGTCGCGACGGAGGCACGTCCCGGCGGCCGGACCTGGGGGTGCCGTGCTCGACACTGGCAGCCGCGTGGCATTTTCAGGAGGAGGCCAGTGACCATCCCGAGCACCGCCGACGAGCTGGGCCGCCCCATGTCCGCGCCGGAGTTCGCGGCCGTGACCACGGCGATCGTGGACAACATCGAGCGCGTGATCGAGGGCAAGACCGCGATCGTCCGGCTGGCCCTGGCCGTCATGCTGGCCGAGGGCCATCTGCTCATCGAGGACGTACCGGGCGTCGGCAAGACCAAGCTGGCCAAGGCGCTCGCCCGCTCGATCGACTGCACGGTACGGCGGATCCAGTTCACGCCCGACCTGCTGCCCAGCGACGTCACCGGGGTCAGCGTCTACAACCAGGAGACGCGCGACTTCGAGTTCAAGCCGGGCGCGGTGTTCGCCAACATCGTGGTCGGTGACGAGATCAACCGGGCCTCGCCGAAGACCCAGTCCGCGCTGCTGGAGTGCATGGAGGAGCGCCAGGTCACCGTCGACGGGGTCACGTACCGGCTGCAGAAGCCGTTCATGGTGATCGCGACGCAGAACCCGATCGAGATGGAGGGCACGTACCCGCTGCCCGAGGCGCAGCGGGACCGGTTCACCGCCCGGATCGCGATGGGGTACCCGGACGGCGGGGCGGAGCTGGCGATGCTGGACGTCCACGGTGCCGAGGACCCGATCGACCACCTACGGCCGGTCTCCGACGCGGCGACGGTACGCCATCTGATCGCCACGGTACGGGACGTGCACTGCGCCGACACCGTCAAGCAGTACGCGGTCAGCCTGGTCACCGCCACGCGTGAGTCGCACGACCTGCGGTTGGGCGCCTCCCCCCGGGCGACCCTGCAACTGCTGCGCACCGCCCGGGCGGTCGCCGCGCTGGACGGGCGCGACTACGTGCTCCCCGACGACCTGCAGCACCTGGCCGTGCCGGTACTGGCCCACCGGATCATCCCGACCGCCGAGGCGCAGATGGGCCGGCGGACCACCGACGCCATCGTCGCCGACCTGGTACACCGGTTGCCGTTGCCGGTCGAGCGCCCGCAGCGCTCCCCTTACGACGGCCGGCCCCGGGAACCCCGGGACCCGTTCGACCGGAGGCGCTGACTGTGCGTGAAGGGCTGCGGGGGCTGACCACGCGGGGCAAGTCGTTCCTCGCGTGCGCGGTCACCGTGTTCCTCGCCGCGGTCATCCTGGGCGAGAAGGACCTGCTCCGGGTGGCCGTCCTGATCGGGCTGCTCCCCCTGCTGGCCGCGTGGTACGTCGGGCGGACCCGGTACAAGCTGGCCTGCACGCGGTCGCTGGAGCCGACCCGTACCCCGGTCGGGGCCAGTGCCCGGGTGGTGCTTCGGCTGCAGAACCTGTCCGCGCTGCCCACCGGCACGATGCTGCTGGAGGACCGGCTGCCGTACGCGCTGGGCAGCCGACCCCGGCTGGTGCTCGAACGGCTCAGCCGGCGCCAGGCCAGCTCCGTGGCGTACTCGGTCCGGGCGGACGTCCGCGGCCGGTACGAGGTCGGTCCGCTGGTGGTCCGGCTGACCGACCCGTTCGGGCTGTGCGAGCTGTCCCGCGCCTTCCCGACCGTGGACCACCTGACCGTCACGCCGACGGTGGTACCGCTGCCCGGGATCCGGCTGACCGCCGACTACTCCGGTACGGGCGACTCCCGGACCCGCTCGGTCGCCGTACACGGGGAGGACGACGCGGCGACCCGCGAGTACCGGCACGGCGACGACCTGCGCCGGGTGCACTGGCGCTCCACCGCCCGGGTGGGCGAGCTGATGGTGCGCCGCGAGGAGCAGCCGTGGGAGAGCCGGGCGACGCTGGTGCTGGACGTGCGCAAGCACGCGCACCGGGGTGAGGGCCCGACCGCGAGCTTCGAGTGGGCGGTGTCGGCGGTGGCCAGCATCGCGGTACACCTGCGGGAGGCCGGGTACCGGCTGCGGCTGGTCACCGACCTGGCCGACATCGACACCACCGAGTCCGAGGCCGAAGCGGCGATCCTCGACCACCTGGCCGAGGTCAAGCTGCTGGCCCGGGTGGACCTGGGCCGGGTCGCCGAACGGATGCGCCGCCGGTACGACGGCGGTCTGCTGATCGCGGTGATGGGCCTGCTGTCGCCGGCCGACGCCGAGCTGGTCGCGGGCCTGCGCGGGGCGAACACCACGGCCGTGGGTTTCCTGATCGACAGTACGACGTGGCTGACCCTGCCGCCGGCCGCCCGGGCCGAGGCGGACCGGGCCCGCGAGGCCACGGCGCTGCGCCTGCTGCGGTCCAACTGGCGGGTGATCGGCGCCGCGCACGGCGACCGGCTGCCCGCGCTGTGGCCGCAGGCCGCGCGCGGCGGGCAGGGTTTCGCCTGGCGGGCCGCGCTGGCTGAGACCGTCCCCACCACGGTCACCCCGGCCGGGGGTACGCGATGATCGCTGCGGACCCACGATGAGCCAGCGGCGTTCGGTGGCGTTGGCGGCGGCCGGGGCGACCCTGCTGGCCACCGCGCCACTGGCCGCGATCTTCGCGAGCTGGACCTGGATCGTCCACTGCCTCCTGGTGGTCGCGACCGTCTGCGCCGCCGGGATCGGCGCCCGCGCGCTGCGGGCCCAGCCGTGGCTCCAGGCGCTGGCGATGCTCGCCGCCCTGCTGGTCATGCTGACCTGGCTGGCCGACGGCCCGGGCGCGGTCGTGGGGACGATCCCGACCAGGACCACGTTCCAGGCGTTCGGCCAACTGCTCAGCAACGCCTCGGCCGACATCCGTAAGGACGGGCTGCCGGTACCGGACGAACCCGGCCTGCTTTTCCTCGTCGGGCTCGGGGTGGGCCTGGTCGCGATCCTGGTCGACCTGCTGTCGGTGGTCCTGCGCCGGCCGGCCGTCGCCGGGTTCCCGATGCTGGCCATCTACGCCGTCCCGGTGTTCGTCCACCAGGACAGCGTCTCGCCGGTACCCTTCGCGATCGGCGCGATCGGCTTCCTGTGGCTGCTGGTCGCCGACAACGTGGACCGGGTACGCCGGTTCGGGCGGCGGTTCACCGGCGACGGGCGGGGCGTGGACCTGTGGGAACCGTCCCCGCTGGCGGCCGCCGGACGGCGGCTGGCCCTGGTCGGCGTGGTGCTCGCGGTCGCGACTCCGCTGCTCATCCCCGGGATGACCAGCGGTTTCCTGGCGGGGTACGGCGGCGACAACGGACCCGACGGCCCGGGTACGGGCGGCCGCGGCGGTACCGTCAACCTGTTCGCCACCCTGGAAGGCAACCTGCACCAGTCCAAGGCGTTCGAGATGCTGAAGGTCAGCACCAACGAACCGCTGCCGTACTACCTGCGCTTCGCGACCGCCGACCAGCTCACCCCGGGCGGCTTCCGGACCCGCCCGCTGGGCACCAACCGGGCGATCACCGACGGCGGTATCCCCGACCCGGCGATCGACCTGCCCGGCGCCCACCAGCGGCTGTTCCACGCCACCGTCCAGGTGGTCAACTTCGACATGCGCTACCTACCGGTGTACCGGGTCCTGGCCAAGACCCAGAAGCTGGACGGCTCCTGGCTCTACGACGTCACCGGCGACCAGGTGTACTCGCTGCGCTCCTCGACCAAGGGGCGCACGTACTCGTTCGACTACGCGGCGACCGAGTACACGCCGGCCGGGCTGGCCAGCTCGCGGCTGGACCCGCAGAGCCCGGTCCGCGAGTACGCCAAGGTGCCGCAGCAACAGCAGTTCGTGGTCGACCTGGTCCGCCGGCTGACCGCCGGCAAGACCAACGACTACGACAAGGTGCTGGCGATCTACACGTACTTCGCCTCGGTCAACGGCTTCCGGTACTCGCTGTCCACCAGGCCGGGCACCAGCGGATCGGACATCGTCAATTTCCTGACCAACAGGCAGGGGTACTGCGAGCAGTACGCCGCCGCGATGGCCTGGATGGTACGCACCGCCAACATCCCGGCCCGGGTGGCGTTCGGCTTCACCCGGGGTACCCGGCTGGGCGGCGGGTACTCGCTGACCAACCTCAACCTGCACTCGTGGACCGAGGTCTACTTCTCCGGCTTCGGCTGGGTACCGTTCGACGCCACGCCGTCGGTCTCCGGTACGGTCACCTCCGCCTGGGCGCCGGACCCCGACCACCCCAACGTGGGCCCGAGCAGCAGCGCCGGCGCGCCCGGCGTCAACCCCAGCGGCGGCGCGGGCGACGACCCGCGGTCGGCTCCGCACAAGAACGAGCTGGACCCCGGTACCGGCGCGACCGCGCTCAACCCCGCCGCCGACCGTACGGTCTGGTGGTGGTGGGCGCTGGGTGGGGCGGGGGCGCTGCTCGTCCTGCTGTGCGTACCGGCCGTCCACCGGTCCGGTCTGCGCCGTCGACGCCTGCGCGCCCGGGCCGGTCCGGCGGCTGCCGCCGCCGGGGACACCGGGGCGCCGGGCGAGATGCGGATCGTGGCCAGCCCCGCGCTGGTGGTCCGGGAGGCGCACGCGGCCTGGGACGAGTTCCTGGACACGCTGATCGACTTCGGGATCCCGCTGGACGAGGCGCAGACCCCGCGCGAGACGGTCGGACGGATCACCCGGTCGCTGTACCTGGGCGGGGAGCCGGTCCAGGCGCTGGCGTTGCTGGCCCGGGCCGAGGAGCGGGCGCGATATGCCCGTACGCCGCTGGACGCGGGGAGCCTGGACGGCCCGTTGCGGGTGGTACGGGCGGCGGTGGCGGCCCGCGCGTCCCGGCGTACCCGGCTGCGGGCGGCCCTGCTGCCACCGTCGGTACTCCAGCGGTGGCGCTACCAGCTGGTGACCGGCGGCGCCGAGCTGATCGGCAGCTTCGGGCGGACCTGGGACACCGTGGTACGCCTGCTCAGTCCCCGGCGCCTGCTGCCCGGCCGGCCGTCCCGCTGAGGCGTTCCCGATAAGGCTCGTGGGCCGGCCGAGCGGCCGCCCCACGAGTTCTACCTGGTCAAAAAGCGGGTGCTCAACGCCCGTCTTCGGGGCGTTGCCGCCAGCGTTCCTCCAGCCGGTCGATCAGCGAGTTGCGGCGACGGGTGCTCCGACGGGCGGTCCCGCCGACCGAGCGCAGCTCACCGCCGTGCGCCCGGCGTAGTGAGGTGAGGGCGAACCCGGCGGCGCCGAGCATGACCACGAACCCCGCCACGCCGGTGAGCACGTTCGAGCTCACCGCCCCATAGACAACAAGCCCCAGACCAGCGACGACGAGTACGGCGGCGACCAGCAGTCGGCGCCGGGCGTGGAAGCGCGGGTCGGACGCGCGCACGGCCGAGGCGAACTTGGGGTCCTCGGCAAGCGACCGCTCGATCTGCTCGAACAGCCGCTGCTCGTGTTCCGAGAGCGGCACGGCACTCCTCCCCGGTCAAGATGTCGACCCGCGCGGGTCGACGGACCGTGACAGCCAGGTGGCTGCTTACCCGCAAGTCTACGAGCGGGTACGCGGGTCGGAAAGCCGGTCGGAGGTCAGGTGTCGGGTTTTTCCCCGGTTGCCTCCGGACGGGTTCCCTCCCACGGCCCCGGCGCCCCGGACCACTCGGCGCCGGGTAGCTGACCGGCCGGTCCAAGAAGGCTGGCCGGGCGGACCGCGGCGGCGCCGAACCGGGCCACCGCCGCGTCGGCCGCCCGTTCCGCCTCTGACCAGCCCCGCTCCCGGGCGCCCAGGGCCAGTTGGCGGGGTGCCCGACCGGCCTCGAGCAGCCCTTCGATGCGTACCCCGACCAGGCGGATCCGGTCCCCCGGGCGCAGTGCCTCGTAGAGCGCCCAGGCGGTTTCGAAGATCTCCCTGGTGACGTCGGTGGGGCCGCCGAGGGTCCGGGAGCGGTTGAGCGTACGGAAGTCGGCCAGGCGTACCTTGATCGAGATCGTCCGGCCCACCTGCCCCGCCTGGCGCAGCCGGGCGGCGGCCTTGCCGGCCAGCGCCAGCAGGGTACGCCGGATCACCGCCAGGTCGTCCACGTCGATGTCGAAGGTCGTCTCCGCGCCGATCGACTTCTCCGCGTGCTCGGGTACCACGGCCCGGGGGTCGCGCCCCCAGGCCAGCTCGTGCAGGTGGGCGGCGGCCGCCTCGCCGAGCGCCGAGCGGATCATGCCCACCGGCGCGTGGGCCAGGTCGTGGACCGTGGTCAGCCCGAGCCGGCGCAGCGCCTCGGCGCTGCGCTCACCGACGCCCCACAACGCCTCGACCGGCAGCGGATGCAGGTAGTCCAGGACCCGGTCGGTGGGGACCACGACCAGCCCGTCCGGCTTGGCCCGGGTGGAGGCGAGCTTGGCGACGAACTTGCTCGGCGCCACTCCGACCGAGCACGGCAGCGCCTGTTCCTCGCGGACCCGGCGCCGGATCAGCTCGGCGATCCCGGCCGGCCGCCCGAGCAGCCGCTGCGCGCCGCTGACGTCGAGGAACGCCTCGTCCATCGACAGCGGCTCGACCAGCGGGGTCACCTCGCGGAAGATCCGCATGACGGCCCGGGACGCCGCCGAGTACTCGGTGAAGTCGGGCGGCAGGAAGATCGCCTCGGGGCACAGCCGCCGGGCCCGGGCGCCGGGCATGGCACTGCGTACGCCGAACGTCCGGGCCTCGTACGACGCCGAGCTGACCACGCCGCGCGGACCGGCACCCCCGACGATCACCGGCCGGCCGCGCAGTTCGGGCCGGCGCCGGACCTCCACCGAGCAGTAGAAGGCGTCCATGTCGACGTGCAGGACGGCGCAGCCGGTATCGTCGGCGTCGGAGCCGAAGCCGTCGGCCGGACCGCGTGGTACCTGCTGGCTGCGCCCCACCCGGCGAGGCTAGCGCCCGCCTCTGACAACAATGAGCGGGACGGCCGTCTCGACGGGCGTGTCGGCACCGTGGAACGCGACCAGCCTGGCGATCGAGTCCTTCTCGTGCGCGGTCGCCATGATCGCGTACCGGTCCCGGCAGACCGCGATCACGTCGCCGAGCCGGACGGCGTGCTCGGGCGGCACCGGCCCGTACCAGCCGGTGTCGATCGCCTCGTCCCGGCTGAGCACCCGCGCGTGGTCGCCGAGGACCGCCCGCCACGCGTCCAGCACATCGGACGCGGCACCGGGCCGGGTGTGCAGGTACCGGACCCGGGGCTCGCCGGCCACCACCCGTACCCCGGCGGACAGGCGCGGATCGGCGTCCACGTCGTACCGGTGGTCGGCCGGGATGTCGAGCTGCCCGTGGTCGGCGGTCACCAGCAGGGCGGCGTCCGGCGGCAGCCCGGCCACCAGCCGGCTGAGCAGGGCGTCCACCTCGACCGCCGCGACCCGCCACTGCTCGGAGTCGACGCCGTAGACGTGTCCGGTGCTGTCCAGCGCCGGGTGGTACCCGTAGCTGAGCGAGGGCCGGTCGGCCAGCCCGGTGAGCATCTGCGCGGCCAGTTCGCCGATGTCGGCGGCCCGCCGGTACGCCGCCCCGCGGTACGCGGCGTTGGTCAGCCCCGACCCGGCGTACTCCGGCCGGGAGGACACCGTCACGGTCACTCCGGCAGCCGCGGCCCGGGCGAACTGGGTGGGTACGGGCTGCCAGCGCGCCGGGTCCGGATCGTCGGTCCACTCGACGTGGTTGAGCACCCGGTCGGTCCCTGGTACCCGCAGGAAGAAGCCGAGGATCCCGTGCGCGCCGGGCAGCACCCCGGTGCCCAGGGTCACCAGGCTGGTCGGCGTCGTGGACGGGAACGGGCTGGTCAGCTCGGTGAGGGTACCCAGCCGGCCGGCGAGTACGTCGGCGATCGTGGGCGCGACCGGGGCGGCGAGCGGCAGCAGGTGGTAGCCGAGCCCGTCGACGAGCAGGACGGCGATCCGGCGTACCCCGTCGAGCTGGGTACGCAGCCCGAGCCGGTCCGGCGAGCCGGGTACCCCGAGGGCGCACAGCGCGCTGGGCAGCAGGTCGGCCAGGCTCACCATGGCTTGCGGGCGTACAGGTGCAACTGGGTGGCGATGTCCCGGAACGGTGGCCGGTCGGCGGCCGCCAGCTCGAAGGCGACCAGTGCCTCGGGATCGACGTCGGCCACCGCTCCGGGCAGCAGGTCGGCGAGTACCCGTACCCCATGGATGGCCTCGACCGTCAGCCCCGCGGAGCGCAGCAGCGCGGCGGCGCCGTCGGCGTCGAAACGCCGCCGCAGCTTGTCGGCCGGGCCGGTCCGCCCGTCCGGGTCGGCCAGCGCGGCGGCGGCCACGTCCAGGTGGCCGCTCATCGCCCGGGACAGGACGGCGGCGGCCCGGTTGGCGACCAGGACGCTGGCCGCGCCACCCGGGCGCAGCGTGGCGGCCAGCGCGGCGACCACCTCGGCCGGGTCGTCGACGACCTCCAGCAGGCTGTGGCACAGGATCAGGTCGGCGCTGGCGGGGGCGGCCAGTTCGGCCAGCCGGTCGCCGTCGCCCTGGACCGCGATGATCCGGTCGGCGACCCCGGCGTCGGCGGCCCGGCGGGTCAGCGCGGCCAGCGCGTCCGGGCTGGCATCGACCACGGTCACCCGGTGCCCGGCCTCGGCCAGCGGGACGGCGAAACCGCCGGTACCGCCGCCAACGTCGAGGACCAGCAGGCTCTCCCGGCGCTCGATCTCCGGGCGGAGAGCGGCCCACACCACGGCGGTACGGGGTGTCACGGGCCGGCTCTGGGTTCGCTCCACCCGTCGCAGCCTAACGGAAGTCGCGGGAGGTCGGCCGGACCGGTACCGCCAGCGGCGCCAGCCGGTCGGCGTTGAGGTTGACCACCCCCTCGGCGCTCTCCACCACCCCGCGGACCAGCAGCGCGTTGGACGTCCGCGCGACCCTGCGGTACCGCTGCCACAGCCCGACCGAGCAGGTGACGTTGAGCATCCCGGTCTCGTCCTCCAGGTTGATGAAGGTGACCCCGCCGGCGGTGCCGGGCCGCTGCCGGTGGGTGACGATCCCGCCGACCAAGACCCGCGTCCGGTCCGGCACCCGGTGCAGCGCCTCGATCGGCACCGCGCCGAGGCTGTCCAGGTGGGCCCGGGCGAACGCGGCCGGGTGGGTGTCCGGCGACAGGCCGGTGGCCCACACGTCGGCGACCAGCTCATCGATCGCGTCCATGCCGGGCAGCGCGGGCGCCCGTACCCCGGTCACCGTGCCGGGCAGGCGGTGGTCGCGCTCCTGCGCGGCGGCGCCGGCCGCCCACAGCGCGGCCCGGCGGGACAGCCCGAAACAGGCGAAGGCGTCCGCGGTGGCCAGCGCTTCCAGGTGCGCCGTCGACAGGCCGGCGCGGCGGGCCAGATCAACCATGTCGTGGTACGGGCGGTGTTCCGCGATCCGCTTGGCGACGTCTTCGCCGAGGGTACGCACGCTCGAAAGCCCCATCCGGACCGCCGGACCGCCCTTCCCCCACTGGCCGGGCGGCTCGCCCTTCCCCGCCTTCTCCCGGGTGCCCGGGACCAGGGTCGCCTTGGCGTGACTGGCGTTGATGTCCGGCCGCAGGACGGTGACCCCGTGCCGGCGCGCGTCGTCGACCAGGGTCTGTGGCGAGTAGAAGCCCATCGGCTGGGCGTTGAGCAGCGCGGCGCAGAACGCCGCCGGGTGGTACCGCTTGAGCCAGGCCGACGCGAAGACCAGGTACGCGAAGCTCATCGCGTGGCTCTCCGGGAACCCGAAGTTGGCGAAGGAGGACAGCTTGAGATAGATGCCGTCGGCCACCTCGCCGGTGATCCCGCGTTCGGCCATCCCCTGGTACAGCCGGGTTTTCAGCTCCGCCATCCGTTCCATCGACCGCTTGGAGCCCATCGCGCGGCGCAGCTTGTCGGCCTCGTTGGGGTTGAACCCGGCGACGTCGATGGCCAGTTGCATGAGCTGTTCCTGGAACAGCGGTACCCCCAGCGTCTTTTTGAGCGCGTTCTCCATCAGCGGATGGGGATAGCTGATCTTTTCCCGCCGGTTCTTGCGCCGGATGTACGGATGCACCGAGCCGCCCTGGATCGGGCCCGGCCGGATCAGCGCCACCTCGACCACCAGGTCGTAGAACTCCCGGGGCTTCAGGCGCGGCAGGGTGGCCATCTGTGCCCGGGACTCGACCTGGAAGACGCCGACCGAGTCGGCCCGGCAGAGCATGTCGTAGACCTCCTGGTCGTCCAGCGGCATGGTGGACAGGTCCAGCTCGGAGTTGATCATGTCGAAGGCGTAGTGCAGGGCCGACAGCATCCCCAGGCCCAGCAGGTCGAACTTGACCAGACCGGCGTCGGCGCAGTCGTCCTTGTCCCACTGCAGGACGGTCCGGTCCGCCATCCGCGCCCACTCGACCGGGCAGACCTCGATCACCGGCCGGTCGCAGAGCACCATGCCGCCGGAGTGGATGCCCAGGTGCCGCGGGAAGGTCTGGAGCTGGTTGGCGTACCGCACGACGTGGTCGGGGATGTCCTCGTTGACGGCGGTGTCTCCCCAACGGTCGATCTGCTTGCTCCAGGCGTCCTGCTGCCCGGGTGAGTAGCCGAACGCCCGCGCCACGTCGCGTACCGCCGACCGGGGCCGGTACGAGATGACGTTGGCGACCTGGGCCGCGTAGTGCCGGCCGTACTCGCCGTAGACGTACTGGATGGCCTCCTCCCGCCGGTCGGACTCGATGTCCAGGTCGATGTCCGGGTACCCGTCGCGCTCGGCCGCGAGGAACCGCTCGAACAGCAGGCCCCAGGTGACCGCGTCGACGTTGGTGATGCCCAGCGCGTAGCAGACCGCCGAGTTGGCCGCCGAACCCCGGCCCTGGCAGTAGATGTTGTTGTCCTTACAGAACTTCACGATGTCGTACACGATCAGGAAGTACCCGGGGAAGCCCAGCTTCTCGATCACGGACAGCTCGTGGTCGAGCTGCCGGTACGCGTCGGGACGGTCGGCGCGGGTGCCGTAGCGGCGCACCGCCCCCTCGTACGTCAGGTGTCGTAACCAGCTCATCTCGGTGTGCCCGGGCGCCACCTTGCCGGGCGGGAGGGCCGGCGCGACGAGCTTGAGGTCGAAGGCCAGCGCCGCCCCGTACGCCGCGGCCCGGGTGACCGCGCCGGGGTACCGGGCGAACCGGGCCGCCATCTCGTCGCCGCTACGCAGGTGGGCGACTCCGGCCGCGGGTAGCCAGCCGGCCAGCTCGTCCATCGAACGCCGGGCCCGGATCGCGGCCAGCGCGGTGGCCAGCCGGTACCCACCCGGCTTGGCGTAGTGCACGTTGCCGGTGGCCACCGTCGGCAGCCGGAACCGCCGGGCCAGTACGGCCAGCGCGTCGTTGCGCTCGTCGTCCTCGGGGTACCCGTGCTGGGTCAGCTCGACCGCCACGCTGTCCCCCCCGAACAGCGTGACGAGCCGGTCCAGCTCCGTACTTCCATCGCCGCCGGCGGCCAGCGCGGCGGGCACGTGGCCCTTGCGGCACCCGGTGAGGACGAGGACGTGTCCTTGCAGGTCGGCCCCGAGCTCGTCGAGGTCGTAGACCGGCCGGCCCTTCTCCTCGCCGGCGAGCTGGGCCAGCGAGATGGTGCGCGCCAACCGGGCGTACCCCTTCGGCCCGCGCGCGAGCACCAGCAGGTGCCGGCCGGCCGGGTCGGGTTCGCCGTTCTGCGGTCCGGGCAGGTCCAGGGACAGCTCGGCGCCGAAGATCGTCGGCAGCCCCAGCTCGCGGGCCGCGCCGG
>Ga0209027_1000671_pt1 | contig 12398 bp, 8 predicted proteins | sample GraSoi013_1_20cm_3_FD_185821 | JGI IMG/M metagenome (GOLD analysis project Ga0209027, IMG submission 185821) | Grasslands soil microbial communities from the Angelo Coastal Reserve, California, USA - Sample 09_27_2013_1_20cm (SPAdes) (version 2) | ecosystem: Environmental > Terrestrial > Soil >...
CCCTTGCACACCAAATTTGTTCAGTGGTAGGATAAAGCAAAAACTAGGAAGCAAAACCGTGGGTCGAGATATCCTCGTCGATGGCTACAACATCATCAAGAATAGTGCCGCGTTCAAAAACGTAGAAGCGCGTAACCTTGCAGCAGCTCGTGACGCCCTCGTCACCCAACTGGTGAATAGCTATCGTCATACGCCACATCGCGTCCTCCTTGTCTTTGATGGCGACGGCGCCAGCGAACAGGTAAGCCACGACCGTCGTATTCATATCATCTACTCGCGCCATGGTGAAACAGCCGATAACGTCATCGCGCGGCTGGCCGCCGAGGCGCGAGCTGCTGGCCGTGAAATAGAGATGTATAGCAATGATGGAGAAGTGCGCAACGCCGTCTCCATACAGGGAGGTTCCGTCCATAGCGTCGATCAACTGACCAGTCAGTTCAATGCCCCTTCTCGCGACGTTGCACGCCGCGCCCGCCATCGCATGGCAATCCGTCAAAAGTACGGCCTCGATCCTAACTATGATCCCGATGATGAACCTGAACCACGTCACGCTACAAAAGGGAGCAAGAAAAAATCATCCCGCCGTTACAGGTAGTCCCATAAAAAGGGGCTGCCCGAAAGCGTGGGCAGCCCTCTTCTTGTTAATATAATAGTAAATCTGCCGTTCCTCGCTACTTTTGCACGACAGGCGGACTCTCAACCACGGGAGCCTCCTCGTCTACCTCGTTGTATACACTTTCCTGCTCCTCGATAGCCGTGCGTACCACTGGTTTCTTACTGAAGCGTGCGCGCAACACGTAGGTAAAACCCTCGATAACGATCTGGCGCGACATCTTCGACTTCCCCACACGGCGGTCCAGGAAGACAATGGGCGTCTCCACAATGGTGAAACCCAAGATTCTGGCACGATAAGCCATCTCAATCTGGAAAGCATACCCTTGCGATTGAACACTATCCAGATCGATACGTTCTAAAACGTCCCGGCGATAGCAACGATACCCCGCTGTACAGTCATGAACGGGAATACCCAGGAGAAAGCGCGCATAGATATTCCCACCACCACTGATGAAGCGGCGCAACGGTGACCAGTCGGGCGTATCACCACCGGGGATGTAGCGCGAGCCAATCACCAGATCCGCATGTTCAATCGCTTTCAAGAAATCGGGGAGATAGCGCGGGTCGTGTGAGAAATCGGCATCCATTTCAAAGGCCGCGTCGTAGCCATGCTCGATCGCATACTTGAAGCCGGCGATATAAGCCTTTCCCAGTCCCGCTTTCTCCGTGCGGTGCATCACATGCACCCGCGGATCCTCCTCGTGGATCTCGTCTGCAAGTTGTCCTGTGCCATCAGGTGAATTATCGTCGACGATCAGCACATCTGTATCGGGCGCATACAAGAAAATCTCTTGTAAGAGTGGGCGCACGTTGTCAATTTCGTTATACGTTGGGATAATAATGATCGTTTTCATAGAGCTTTGTCTCCGTTCCTTGCTGGTGCCGATGCAGGCTCTAATCCTCGCTGGCGCTCAGACAAAGGCAAGGTAGGCAAGGTGTTGCTAGTGGTTTCGTGTTCTAATCCTTGCGTAGAGTTCTCCTCCTCACTATCCTCCTGTTTCATGGAAATACCAGTATGCTGAGTTGCGCGGAAGGTGAGCAAGGCAATCACACCTAACCCCAGACCAAACCATAGCGTACAGAGACGAATGAGTAACGTCGCAGCACCTCCTAGTGTTGCTGAAGTCGTTACAAGCAAACGAGTAAGTCCCAGCATACTACCATCAGCTGTGCCTAGCCCTCCTGGCAGGCCCGAGGCCGACCCAATCAGCGATGAAACAGATAAAATAAATGTAGACTTGAGAAGCAAGTCGGGGCTGGGTGCAATCCCAAGGCCGGTAAAGACAAAATACAGGGCCACACATTCGCCTGACCATGAAATAACGCCAATCGATACAGCTAGCAGTAAGGGACGCCACTGTAACAGCGTATAGGAACTTTCATAGAAGGCACGTACCGGGCGGGCGATTCGTGCCATGAATGGCAACCGCTCCCCGGAACTCAGTATCGCCAATGAGAGCGTCCGGTTTTGGATAAGCAGAATACTTGCCAGGCCGACCAACAGCAAGATAAGTAGCACCGCCCAGTTAAAGCGGTAGAGCGCAAGCCCGGTTGCTGCCAGGATGAGCATTGCCAGTCCATCGCTCAGACGCTCAGCCACGATGATCGGTGAAGTATGGCTAATTGGGTCTCCCGTAGTGCTCTTCAACAGGTATGATTTCAGCAATTCGCCTACCTTGCCAGGGGTAATCGCCATGGAGAGTCCCGACAGGAAAATCAACAGGCTCTTTATCCAGGGGATATGCACCCCCAGACGTTTGAGAAAGTATTGCCATTTGAAAAAACGGCAGATATAGTTGAAGAGTGTTAGCGCCAGAATGAGTGGCAGATATTCCCAGCGGAAACGGGCTAATGCACCCAGCATTTGCGGTACATCTGCATAAAGAGCGACGGCCGTTGTAACAACGAATGCCAATACCAGCGAAAATACAATACCAGTACGTAACTTACTTATGTGCAAACCCACTCTCCCCTTACTTCGGCAAAATGTAGAGCACAATTATAACAATTGCTATACACAACACAACGGTCCCAAGCATGTGCCGGTCACGTAACAACACCTCATCCGGACTTCCACCTTCCATACGCATATGGACCAGGTAGAGATAACGGAACATGCCATAGAGCACCAGTGGAATAGTGATCATAAGGCGATGATTACCTGTTGGCCCCTGAAACGTGTACAGGCCGTAAGACATAATGGTTGCCGCAGTAACGATGGTAATCATCTGGTCTAGCATAGGAAGACTGTACTCTTTTAGTATTTGCCGGTGGTTGCTGGCCCGATCCTCTAATAAGACGAGCTCGTGACGTCTCTTATTGAGTGCGAGGAAGAGCGATAGGAGGATAGTCACCAGGTACAGCCACGGCGAGATAGAGACAGGTACGACTACAGCGCCAGCCAGGATGCGCAGCACAAAACCGCTGGCAATGATAAAAACATCGAGCAAGACAACATGCTTCAGGCGTACGCTGTAGAGCACCATGAGCAGTAGATACGTCGCAAGGGTAGCTGTAAAAAGCAGGTTTGCTCCACCTATAGCAGCGAAGATATCTCGCTGCACATGAATAGGAATCGTAAAGATCAGCGCAGTCAGCCCGCTGCTTACCAGCAACAGTACGCCCATAGCCGTCACAGCCCACGAAATGGGTAGCCTGCCGGAGGCCATTGGGCGATTTCGTTTCGTCGGGTGGTGACGATCGTTTTCCAGGTCCAGTAGATCATTCAGCAGGTAGATGAAGCTTGAGGCCAGGCAAAATGCGACAAATGCCAATCCCGCGCGCTCAAACGATGCGAAGGTAAATAACTGTTGAGCAAAGACTAATCCAACGAAGATCGCCAGGTTTTTTGTCCATTGCCGCGGCCGCATAGCAACCATGAGCGCCAATAATCGGCCCTTAATACCCAGTTTACGTGGGGCCGGAGGCGCCCCGGTCGTTCTCGAGTACAGTACTTCGCTTTGCTGTTCCGTTTGTTTTTCTATAGCCATAATCGTCTATTCAGCCGTACCATTCACTATTCTTAGGCACGGTTCAAATACACTCGACAGTTTCACAGAGCTCAATAGGTGCCGAGCCGCTTCTCATGCGGTGAGAAATGCATATGAGACCGTTCAAATTGTCAAGTTTGATGCGCCCAAATTGAACCTTGCCTAAAAAAAAATAAAGAAAACCTTGTCGGATTCGTAGAGCGCCAGCCCTAATAGTGAGCAAAACCATCGCTTTTCATTGACTTCTCTTAAAACGGATTGCGTTGAATACGAGTAACAAAAGTAGCCCGTAGTACGGGCTACCTGATAAGGGAAGAGCACAGTGTTTAGTAAATGCGCCGCTCTAAATCGCTGATACGATGGAGTGTGATTTTGTGTTTATCGGTACTTATAAAGTTTTTATCGGTAAAGTATCCCATCACCTTGTTGACGCTCTCACGCGATGCACCAACCATCGAAGCTATCTCTTGCTGTGTCAAACGTACGTCTATGCGCGTCCCATCGTCGACCTTTGTACCGTGTGTGTCAGCTAGTTCCAACAACTTCTTTGCCACACGTCCATAAACGTCCAGGAAGATTAAGTCTTCTACCATTTGATCGGTGCTTCGCAGCCGCCTGGTGAGCACTTCTATGATCTGTATCGCAATCTTGGGGTTCTTCATGATGGCGTTGTGGAAATCGCTCCGCTGGAGCGTATAGCATTCGACTTTTTCCAGCGCGACTGCATCTGCTGAGCGCGGTAACCCGTCAAGGATAGCGAATTCTCCAAAGCACTCTCCCTTCCCAAAAACGACGAGTGAAATCTCCTGTCCATCAGGACTGATCAGGCTGATTTTGACCTTGCCTTCCTTTATAACATAGAGAACCTGGCCAGGGTCTTCGCGATGAAAAATCACCTCACCACTGCGGAATGTCCGTCGTTTTGCCAACGCCATCAGTCCGCGAATATCTTCGTCCGCCAGACCAGCAAAAAGTGGCACCTGTTTCAAATATATCGCTTCATTCTCTGTTGCCATATGCTATTTCCTTTGTACAACTACTTTGGATGGATACTACAATAACATATTGAATACTCATCATAACCGTATACTAGCTTACTTTGCCCCTTCCTGCAAGAGTCGTATCCTGGAGGGTCAGGGCTGTTGCATTCTCGGAAATCCTTTTTAGCTTGCCAGGGCATGCAAAGCGTGAGCAAAGAGGGCATCTCCACTCACGACCACCCACGCAAATCGAGGCCAGAAAGCCTCACTGGAGCCTGTTGCGGTTCATCATTGGCGCTTATTCCTGCCTCGCGCCATTGATGAATGGAGGTGTCGCTAATGCCCAGCTCGCGGGCAACTTGTGTGATCGGCTTCCCAGTGGTCTGTGCCAGCCGCACCGCTTCCTCTTTAAACTCTCGTGTATAGACTTTTTGAACCTTTGCCATAGTGATCCCTTTCCTGATTTGATAGAGTATATCTCAGCTTTAGGAACTCCACCAATTCGGGGCAGGGTCACTTCCACTTGCTTCCCTTCTGTAGGTCTTGCGGAACGGAAAGGTGCGAGAGCTCCACCGTTTTCTGCTCACCAATCAACTTGTGTTTGTCGGAGGAGAGAGCTCAATTGCCCCCAACGCACGTAGCGTCGCCTTCTGCGCCTCGGTCAAGCCCCTGATCCCTGTGATATCGAGCCGCTCGTAGGGTCGGTCGCGTCGCAGCGTACGCAGATGCTCGCCACTCTCGAGATCCCAGAGCATGATGGCCCCGTCATCCCCGCAGCTGGCCAGCCGACTCCCATCGGGGCTCACCTTGAGCGCCTGAATTGTCCCCTGATGGGCTTCTCGCACCTGTACACACTGCCCGCTCTCGACCTCCCACCAGCGCACCCTCCCGTCACTGCTTCCACTGATAAGCCTCTCCCTGCTCGGAGCCCAGGTCACGGCAGAGACTACCCCAGGATGCCCCATAAAGGCGCTATTACCTGCCCCCCAGGCAGGGTGGCGCTCCCCGCGTTGCACCTCCCACACGAACAACTCCCCACCTCCCTGCCCCTGGCTGCCGCCCCCAGAGACCAGCCGCGTGCCATCGGGGCTCCAGGCCACGCTCGTGACGACTCCATGATGCCCCGCCAGCCGCAGCAGCTGCGTCCCATCGGCTGCGTCCCACACATACACGTGGCCATCATCACTCCCGCTGACCAACCGCGTCCCGTCCGGACTCCAGGCCACGCGACGGATCCAGGTAGGGAACTGACGGCTCACCCAGCGTTGGGAGCGCTCCGTCCCGTCCCACACCAGCACGCCCTGCAGAATAGTTCCGCTGGCCAGGCGCTCCCCGTCCGGACTCCAGGCCACCCCATTGAAGAGGGTGTCGGGGTGGTCGAGGTCCCGGAGAATCTGGACACAGGTCCCTGTGGCTGGCTCCCAGAGCCGGATGGCATTATCCCACCCGGAACTTGCCAGCCTGCTCCCATCGGGACTCCACCCCACGCCGGACACGGTCCAGCGATGGCCGCACAACATGTTGAGTGGCGCCCCATTGGCCACCTCCCAGAGGGTCACCACGGTATCCGAGCCGCCACTGGCCAGATGGGTGCCGTCTGGACTCCAGGCGACGTCGGAGAGGGGGGCCGCGTAGCCCTGCAGGACCCGCACGCACTGCGAACTTTCGACGTCCCAGAGACGCAGCGTGCCATCGTCACTGCCACTGAGCAGGCTGCGACTATCGGGGGTGAAGGCCAGGCCGTGCACCACGGCGCTATGGCCCTGCAGGACCACCCGAGCTCTGCCCTCTTGGCCATCCCACAGCCAGATCGTGTGGTCAAAGCTGCCACTGGCCAGCGTGCCTCCATCCGGGCTCCAGGCCACGCAATGCACCCGCTCCGCATGCCCCACAAGCGTCTGGCGTACGCGTTGGCTTCGCACCTCTCCCACCTCCCACAGCTTGACGGTGCCATCCCAGCTCGCGCTGGCCAGCCGACCGCCATTGGGGGCAAAGGCCAGTCCTCGCACCCAGTTGCTATGCCCCTCAGGCGTCTGCACGCAGGTAGCCGGCCCGCTCTGCTGCCTCTCCCACACCCGAATCTGTCCATCAAAGCCGCCACTGGCGAACAGGCGCCCATCCGGGCTCCAGGCCAGTGAGAGGACCGGGCCGGGATGCGGCACCTCCTCGAGGAGGGTGCCCAGCTTCGGATCCCAGAGCCGGACGGTGGCCTCATGTCCCCCACTGGCCAGCAGGCCGCCGTCGGGGGAAAAGGCCAGACAGTTGGTGCCCTTGGTATGCCAGCCCGACCAGAGCAAGGCACGACTTTCGACGTCCCACAGCTTGACACTGCCATCAAAGCTCCCGCTGGCGAGCGTGCGTTCGTCCGGGCTGAAGGCGAGGGTAATCACAATGTCGGTATGCGCCTGCCAGACGAGGTGTAAGATCTGGCCTGCCTCGCGCCACACCCGTACTTCTCCCCGCCTGCTGCCTGCGGCCCAGTACTGCCCGGTGCTGCTGATGGCGACCGCTGTGATGGCATCGAAGGTCGAGGTCCAGACGCTCTCACGCATCAAGACCCCGGCAAGGGTCGCGTCTTGCATCTCGACGCCTTGCAGATACGCCCCGCGCAGGGCCAGATGCGACAGGTCCAGACCACGCAGATCCCCGCGCAGCAACCGCAGCAGCGCCACCAGGTTGGCCGGGCCATACCCCTGGGCCTCCTCGGCCCGCTCACGCACCTCGTCGAGCACCGCGCGCAACTGCCCCTCCACGTCGGCTCGCCCATGGGAGACGTGCCCCAGGCTCGCCAACAGCGGAGCGAGCAGCAGCCGCTGCTGGGTCTGCCGCACGTATTCCCTGGCCTGGGCCTGCTCCAGGCCATGCTGGATGAGGAGCGAGAGCCGCCCCTGCTGGATCTCGCCGACCACCCGCTCGACCAGGTGCGCGGTCACATACTCCAGCACCACGGATTGCAGCGTAAAGCTGCCCGGTCGTTGCCCGCGCTCGATCAGGGAGCGTCGGCGCAGCCCGTCCACAGCTTCCAGCACCTGCACGCGTGGCAGGGGCATGACCAACACCGCCAGCAGTTCCTCGAGGGTCACTGGCTCGCGCATAATCGCCAGCCAGGAAAGGACCATCTGCTCCAGAGCCGAGAGCCGGGCGAACTGCTCATCGAGCAGGTCGGCGATGTTGCCAAAAACCACCATGCCCTCTTGGAGAAACGGGCCGATCTCGCCCCCGAAGAGATCGGCGATGGTCTCCGCCACGATATTCAAGGCCAGTGGATTGCCCATGTACGCTTCGACGAGGCGTGCCTGCTCCTCTGGGGAGCCGACCAGCTCGTGCTCGGCCAGCAACTGCTCGCAGGCCGCGGCCTCCAAGCCGACCAGGCGCCACACGCGCACCGGGCTGCGGCTGCCCTCCAGCGCTCGCAGCTCAGCGGGTTTCTCCCGGCTGGTCAGCAGCAGGCAGCTCGAGTGCCCCGTTTCGCCCACCCGCCGCCGCAGCCGTGCGTATCCCTCGTAGCCCGGACGCAGATGGCCCCGCACCTCGCCTTCCGAGAGCAGGCTTTCCAGGTTATCGAGCACCAGTAGCACCCGTTGCTCTCTCAAGTGCTTTAGCAGGAGGCTGAGGCAGTGTTCGAGGTCAGCAGGCGCGAGATTCAGTGGCTGTGGGGCCAGCACCTTCAGGCAGTCCTCGACGAGCGTTTCGCAAGCCGGGGCATCGCGCAGCGAGCGAAAGATCACGGCCTGGAAGTGGACGGCCATCCGACGCATGGCACTGACCACCAGCGCCGATTTGCCAATGCCGCCCATGCCCAGCACGCTCACCACTCGACAGCCCTCCTGGAGCACCCAATGGCTCAGCAGAGCCAGCTCCTGCTCGCGGCCATAGAAGCTGGGTACGTCCAACGCATCACCCCAATCGACCCGTGGCCCCCCAGCAGGAGGAGCGAAGACGGGTACAGGACTACGCCGCTCTTCGACTGGCCGTGGCGCTGGGGGAGAAGGCGGCTGCGAGAGCAGGGCAGAGAGCCAGGACTCATCGAGGCGCACCTTCTGGTGCGCCGCCTTCCAGAAAGCACGGATCTCCTCTTCCTCGCGCCCGGCTGCAAAGGCCTGCTGCCCGACGGCCAGGGCTAGCAACGCTTTGAGGTGTTCGGCTTTGGGATAACTGCTGCCGAGCTCCCACTCTCCGACCGCCCGCCGTGAGACGCCCAGTCGGTCGGCCAGTTCTGCCTGCGTCAGTCCTAGCTTAGTGCGCAACGTCAGCATGCTCTGACCAAAGGCATAGTCGCGCTCACCGTAGGAGGATCGCTTCATGCGTGCGCTCCTTTCCGCTTGACCCACCCGAGCGAAACCAGGCATGAGAAGTGAGGGGAAGTGACCAGCCATCTGATGGACGCTGACTTCCCCGGGTGTTCCACGTATCCTCCTAGCTGTTGGATGCGCTCCAGGCGGGTCCACGCCCGTGGGGTGAGAGGGGCACGAAACCAGACCTCCTCTCACCCTGCCAACCTCGTCCCTCTATAATAGCAGATTTGCTGACGGATGGCGAGGATCTTGCAGACGATTTCCCCTGCTCAGGGAAGCGGGAGCAAATGTCTGGACATCCTTTCTCACCTGCCCATCTTCGTGACGTCTCAGCAGTCCTCATCACGCTCCTTTCCTGCTCCGCTTGAGCCACCAAGCCGCCGCTCCTGCTCCGGTGGCGTGAGCCAGAGGGGCAAAACCATGCGAAGTGATGGGAAGTCAGATGCTATCTGCTGGCGGGTGACTACTCCAGCAGGTCCTGCTAGACTCTTGTGTAGGGAAGAGGAGGACTCATCCAGGCCATGGATTGTGGAACTTCTTCTCACTGGGAGGGGAAGCAGACCAGCGGCTTCCCATCCGTCCGGTCGGCAGAAATGAGAGAGTCAGAGACAGCAGAAAGACGCTCGCGTGGCAAAGCCGAGTGTCGCTCCCGGGCGAGTCTGAGCTCCCCTCCCTCTGTGGCCGAGATGCCGCTTGCTCTCCGGCACCTGCCAACCGGATCCCAAGCAGGAGAGCGTGTAAGTGGAGTGTGTAACAAGGTTGTCTGAGGACAACAGCAACAGTCAGTAACCATTTGAGATTGGAGAAAGATTTGAGCGATCAACACGAACAACAACGACCTCTAACAACAACCGATGCCGGCAGCCCCGCGCCCAGCGACGATACCTCGCTCACGGTCGGCCCCAACGGCCCCGTGGTGCTGCAGGATACCTACCTGATCAAGAAGCTGGCCCACTTCGTCCGCGAGCGCATCCCCGATCGCGTGTACCACGTCAAGGGCAGCGGCGCCTTCGGCTACTTCGAGGTGACCGAGGACGTCACCCAGTGGACCAAGGCCGCCTTCCTCAACAAGGTCGGCAAGCGCACGCCGATGCTCGCGCGTTTCTCGACGGTGGCCGGCGAAGGGGGCTACGCGGACACGGACCGCGACGTGCGCGGCTTCGCCCTCAAGTTCTACACCGAAGAAGGCAACTACGACCTCGTCGGCAACGACACGCCGGTCTTCTTCGTGCGTGACCCCATGAAGTTCCCGGACTTCATTCACTCCCAGGAGCGCCTGCCCGACACCGGCCTGCGCAGCAACAACATGCAGTGGGACTTCTGGTCTCTGTCTCCCGAGTCGGCGCACCAGGTGACCATCCTGATGAGCGACCGGGGCACGCCGCGCACCTACCGCCACATGAACGGCTACAGCAGCAGCACCTACCTGTGGGAGAACGCCGCGGGCAAGAAGGTCTGGGTCAAGTACCACTTCAAGACCGAGCAGGGCATCCAGAACTTCACCGACGCCCAGGCCCAGGCCATGAAGGCCGAGGACCCCGACTACCACCGGCGCGACCTCAACGCGGCGATCGCCGGCAAGGACTACCCGGTCTGGCGCCTGGAGATGCAGATCATGCCGTTCGAGGACGCGGCCACCTACCGCTTCAACCCCTTCGACCTGACCAAGGTCTGGCCGCACAAAGACTACCCGACGATCCCGATCGGGCGCATGGTGCTCGACCGCAACCCCGAGAACTTCTTCGCCCAGATCGAGCAAGCCGCCTTCGATGTGGCGAACTTTGTGCCGGGCATCGGGCCCAGTCCGGACAGGATGGTGCTGGCGCGCATGTTCGCCTACGCCGACTCGGCCTCCTATCGCGACGGCGTGAACTATGAGCAGCTGCCGGTCAACCGGCCGCTCAACGAGGTGCACAACTACAACAAGGACGGCCCGATGCGCTACCGCCACAATGGGAACCAGCCGGTCTACGCGCCCAACAGCTACGGCGGCCCGCAGGCCGACGCGCAGCGCTCCCACGATCCCAGCTGGTTCGCCAGCGGGGAGATCATGCGCAGCGCCTATACCCTGCACGCCGAGGACAACGATTTCGTGCAGCCGGGCAATCTCTACCGTGAGGTGATGTCGGAGACCGACCGCGAGCACCTGGTCCACAATATCCTCACCCACATGAGCCAGGGCGTCGAGCGCTTCATTCAAGAGCGCGCGGTCACCACCTACTGGTACCAGGTCGACCCCGATCTGGGAACGCGGGTGGCCAAAGGCCTGGGTTTGCAGATCGCCCCGGAGCTCTCCACGTCGGTTGGCGGTGAATAGCCGCTCTTAGAAGGGGCAAGACACGTTCAAGGAAGGCCAGCGCCTGGTCATCCAGGCGCTGGTGCGCGCCACGAGGCCAAAGACCAGCTGGGCTCACGTGCGCGTAGCTGCGCTGGAGTCCTCCTGTCCAGGATTGCAGGGCAGCGCCTCTGTTGGCGCTCAACAGCCTGCAAAGCTGAAGCTCGAACTGACACGTACCATGCCGCCGGTCTAGACAATCTCATATTGTCAAGCGTATGTACGGTTGTCAGTCTAAGGTGATCTATAACAAGGGAGGAAGTTCCTTGAGAGACCCCGTAGCTGGCTCTGCGCCACGCTTGGAATGTGCCTGGCGTAGGTCCTCCTTGCCGGATTGAAGAGCATCGCTCACGTTTGCATGCTGGCATGAAGCGATGCTCACTGTCAAAGACCTTTAGAGATGAGAAGAAAGGAATCATTATGAGCGACGACGTAAAGAATAGGACACTCGAGGCACCACGCCCCGCGCTGTCGACTGCGACAAATCTACAACACCCAAAGGCCTCTGAGGAGACGAGCAAGAGCTACGTGAAGCCTCTCATTGCTGAACTCATCGGGACGTTCGCCTTCGTCTTCATCGGGGCGGGCTCGATCATCGCTAATGTCCTGACCCATGGCGCACTCGGCCTGCTAGGCATCGCCCTGGCCCATGGACTGGCCCTCTCGATCATGGTCACCGTCTTCGCGGCGACCTCGGGAGGACATATCAACCCCGCGGTCACCATCGGCTTTCTGGTGACCAGGCGCATCGCGCCTCTTCTGGGGCTGCTGTATATCGTGGCCCAACTCGTTGGCGCAACCCTGGCCGGCCTGCTGCTGCGGGCCGTGTTTCCGCAAGCGGTCTGGCAGGCGGCCCAACTGGGCACACCGATGCTGGCGCCTGGTGTCTCCTTTGGCACAGGGGTCCTGGTTGAGGCGGCCCTGACGTTCTTCCTGCTGCTGGCGGTCTTCGGAACCGCCGTCGATCCACGAGCGCCAAAAATCGGGGGATTTGGCATCGGCTTGACGGTGGCCTTCGATATCCTGATGGGCGGAGCGCTGACGGGTGCAGCGATGAATCCTGCCATCGCCTTCGGCCCAGCCCTGGCTGGCGGCTTCTGGCAAAACGATCTCGTTTACTGGATCGGGCCGATCATCGGTGCCGTCATCGCAGCCCTGATCTACCAGTATGTGATCTTGGGCA
>Ga0209027_1000672_pt1 | contig 12397 bp, 12 predicted proteins | sample GraSoi013_1_20cm_3_FD_185821 | JGI IMG/M metagenome (GOLD analysis project Ga0209027, IMG submission 185821) | Grasslands soil microbial communities from the Angelo Coastal Reserve, California, USA - Sample 09_27_2013_1_20cm (SPAdes) (version 2) | ecosystem: Environmental > Terrestrial > Soil >...
GGTGATCGTTACCGGCCTGTCGCCCGAAATCGCGCAGACCCTGGTTACAATCGGCGTGGATCTGGGCAAGATGAACACCGTCGGCGACCTGCAGGGCGGTATCGAGCAGGCCGAGCGCCTGCTGGGCTACAAGGTCGTTAACCCTGAGCTAGGTCCAGGGAAGGCAGGTTGACAGCCGCGTGCAAGTACCCATTCTCAAGCAGGGGGGCGTACTCATCGCGACCATCCAGGCCGCGTTGTCGGATGCGGATCTTCTCGAACTGCGCACCGCGCTGGTGCAGCAGGTGGTGCGCTACCGATCCTCGGGGGTCATCGTGGACGTCACCGCCATGGACGTCATGGATTCGTTCGCCTCGCGCACCCTGCTCGAGATCTCGCGCATGATCCGCCTGCGCGGCGCCGCGACCGTCATCGTCGGCATCCAGCCGGAGGTCGCCTTCGCGATGGTGCAGCTCGGACTGACGCTCGAAGACATTCCCACTGCACTTGATCTGGAGGAAGGCCTGGCGTATCTGCAGCAGAAGGCCAGGAGCATCAACTGAACGCGGATGCCTTAGCCGCCGACACGCAGATCCTGATTGCCTCTGACAGGGACGTCGTCGCCGCTCGCCAGCAGGGCCGGGCGGTGGCGCTGCGGGCGGGTTTTTCAATGAGCGAGGCGACGCTCATCGCCACCGCCATCTCCGAGCTCGCCCGCAACATCGTCTCTTACGCGAACCAGGGCAGCGTCACGCTCAGGCCGGTCCACGGGTCCAACGGCACGACCGGCCTGACCATCGTCGCGAGCGACTCCGGTCCCGGGATCACCGACCTCACCCTGGCGCTGCGCGACGGCTATTCCAGTTCCGGGGGCCTCGGCCTGGGATTGCCCGGCGTGCGCCGTCTCATGGACGAATTTGACATCGTCTCCAGCTCCGGCAGCGGCACCACGGTTACGGTCACGAAATGGCTGCCCTGATGCTGGAGTTCGGAGTCGCCGGCCGTATTGCACCCGGTGAGCGCATCTCCGGGGACCTCGAGGTGGTGCACTACTATGACGGCGGTGGTGGCGCGCTGGTCGCCGCCATCGACGGCATCGGTCACGGCGAGCAGGCCGCGGCGTCGGCGCGCCTCGCGGCGGACACCATCCTGCGTCATTCCGAGGAACAGCCCGCCGCCCTGCTGACGCGCTGTCATGCGGCTCTGCGTGGAACACGCGGCGCGGTCCTGAGCATCGCCAGCATCGATCTGCGCCAGGCCGCCTTGAGCTGGCTGGGAATCGGCAATGTGAGCGGCGTCGTCTGCCGTGGAACCGCCAACGTGCTGGCGGCGCGCGCCGAGCTGCTGGCGCGTCCCGGGGTGGTGGGCTACGGAGTGTTGCCAGCGCTGCGCGCTTCTGTTATTCCCTTGCGGGCCAGGGACATGCTGATATTCGCCACCGACGGGATCAGCCGGCATTTTTCCGATGACCTCGCGTCCGGGGCTTCCGCGCAGTCTCTGGCCGATGCCATCCTCGCGCACTACTGCCGCAGGAACGATGACGCGCTGGTGGTGGTGGCGCGTGCCAGCTAGACGGCGCAGGCCCATGAACGCGACACATCCGCAACCTGAGTCGTCCGACCGCAGTTACCAGCAGGCGCTGTCGGCCTACGTGGAGCGTGGCGGCGAGGCGCTGCTGGCGCGTGCCTACGACTTCGGGCGCGAGGCGCTGGCGCAGGGCCGCAGCATTCCCGACCTGGTTGGCCTGCACAGCCGGGCGCTGCGGGCGCTCGTCGCCGCGGCGGAGCGGCGCCGTGATACCGCGTCGCTCATCGACTCGGCGACGACTTTTCTCGCCGAGACGCTGTCGCCGTTCGAAATGACTCATCGCGGCTACCGCGATTCGCTCATCGCCTGGCGGCACATCAACGAGACGCTCGAGCAGGAGATCCGGCGCATCGCGCACGCGTTGCACGACGATTCGGGCCAACTGCTGGTGTCGGTGCACCTGCAGCTGGCGCAGGTGGCGCGCGAGGTGCCCGCCGCCGAGCCGAAGATCCAGGAGTGCCAGAAGCTCCTCGATAAGGCCGAGCAGCAGCTGCGGCACCTGTCCCACGAGCTTCGGCCGATGGTGCTCGATGACCTCGGATGGCTCGCGGCGATCGAGTTTCTGGCCGCGGCCGTGTCCGCTCGCACGCTGATCCCCATCGAGGTGCGCTCCAGCGTCACGCAGCGCCTGCCCGCCGCCGTGGAAACGGCGCTGTACCGCGTGGTGCAGGAGGCTCTGACCAATGCCGCCCGTCACGCGCACGCCACGCGCATTCGCATCGAGATCGATCAGCACCAGGACTGTCTGCGCTGCCTGATCGGCGATGACGGGGTTGGCTTCGAGGTCGACTCGTGCGTGCGCCGCGGCGGCCTGGGCCTCAAGGGCATGCGGGAGCGCCTGAGCGCACTCGGTGGCTCGCTACATATCGGCTCCGCACCCGGTCGCGGCGCGGAGATCCGGTTTCAACTGCCCCTGGGAAGCTAAGCGGTGGGGATACGCCTGGTACTTGCCGACGATCACGTGCTCGTCAGACAGGGTTTGAAGACGCTGCTGGAGAGCGCGGGGTTCGTGGTCGCGGGGGAGGCGGCCGACGGCCGCGAAGCGGTGCGCCTGGTGCGTGCCGAGAACCCCGATGTCGCCGTGATGGACATCAGCATGCCGCAGTTCAACGGGTTGAACGCGGCGCTCGAGCTCGGCAGGCTCTGTCCGCGCGTCAAGCTGGTGGTGCTCACGCAGCATGACGAACAGCAGTACGTCACCGAAGCGCTGCGCTGCGGGGTCAAGGGCTACGTGCTCAAGAGCCAGGCGGCGCGCGACCTGGTGCAGGCCATCGAGGGCGTTTGCCGCGGCGAGGTGTACCTGTCTCCCGGTGTCGCCGGCGCGGTCGCCGAGGCTTATCTAGCGCCCCAACACGCGAGCGCAGCACTCTCGGTGCGCGAGCGCCAGGTGCTGCAGCTGATCGCCGAAGGTCATTCCACCAAAGCGATCGCCGCGCGGCTCGCGATCAGCGCCAAGACCGTTGAGTCGCACCGCTCCAAGCTCATGCAGAAGCTCGATATTCATGACACCGCGAGCCTGGTGCGCTACGCGATCCGCCACGGGGTCACCCAGGCGTAGGCTGCGTCAATCCGGAAATTCCTGATCCCCTGACCCGCCCGGAGCCGACCCTCAATTGAGGGGCTTCGCTGTCCTGGCCCACTGCCCCGCGCGGTTATGCTGGCCTCATCGCTCGTTTACCTGACAGGTGAGGGACAGGCATGATGGGAAGCGGCTCGGTCCCGCGATCCCCCGAACAGGGGCCAACACAGGTCCGCCGCACCGTGGACGCCGGGCGCACCCGCAGGGGTACGGAGGCGTTGCGAAGAGTCCGCAATGCAGACGCGCTGCGCGCCCGCAATGCCGAGCTCACCGCCCAGCTGCGCGCCGCCGCCCTGGAGGGCGATGAGGCGCACATCACGCGGCTGTTGTCGGAGCTGCTGCACGTACAGGGGCTGACCCGGGGACAGCGAATCTCCCTGCAGCTCACGGCGCTGTTGAACCTGGTGCACACGCTGCGCAGTACGGCGTTAACGGACGAGCTCACCGGGCTGTATAACCGGCATGGCTTCATGCAGAGCGGCGCGCGGCTCCTGGACGTCGTGGCCCGCGACGTGCGCGCCGCGCATCTGATCTACTTCGACGTGAACCACCTGGAGCGGATCAATGACGCCGTGGGCCGCGCCGCAGGCGATGTCGTGATCCGGCAGATGGGCAACTTCATGCGTGACCTGTACCCCAGCTACGGGGTCTATGAGGTGCTCGGCCGTCTGGGTGGCGATGAGTTCGCCGCCCTGACGACGTGCCCGGAGTACGCCTCGCGCGGCGCGATCGTGTTGCGCGCCGGGAGGCAGCCAACCTACAGCGATGATCTACCCGCACTGTCCCTGAGCGTGGGCGTCGCACACTTCAATCCCCGCCGGCCCGTAGGGCTCGGCGAACTGTTGGAGAATGCCAAACAGCTAATGTATGAGCACAAACGAGCTACTCGAATCGCGTCGTCCGAGATGACCCCCCACCCGGTATGACGCGCTTTAACGGCCTCGAGGCGGGACGCAATGAAGAGCCTGGCAGGATGGCTGATTACTCCCAAGGACGGCCCCGGTGTCAGACTCGCAGCGTTCTGAGGTTCTACCTTCCCCTTCGAGGTCGTTCTTTTCTAATCAACCGCCGCGCAGGATGCGTCGGCGGAGCAAGGAAGCCGGTGCAGGGACGCCGGCGCAGGGACGGGCCACCGCGGTGCATGGATACACCGCCTGCCGCCGGCGCAGGGACGCGCCGGCGGTGCAGGGACGCATCTGCTATCCTCGATCCGTGACTCTTACCCCCTTTCATGTGGCCGTGCAGGTGAGGGATCTCGAGGAGGCACGACGCTTCTACACGCAAGTTCTCGGCTGCGCCCAGGGCCGCAGTGCGGTCGACTGGGTCGATTTCAACATGTTCGGCCATCAGTTCGTCTGCCACCTCAATCCGGAGCTCGGGCGCAACGGAAGCGTCACGTCCCACCGCAACCTGGTCGACGGTCATGGTGTGCCGGTGCCGCACTGCGGGGTGGTGCTCGAACCCAAGCGATGGGCGGAGCTGGCGGCGAGACTCAGACAGCAAAAAGTCGATTGGGTGATCGAACCCTACACCCGGTTCGTGAACACACCGGGCGAGCAATCCACGCTCTTCATCCGCGACCCTTCCGGCAATGCCCTCGAGTTCAAGTCCTTCGGCGACATTGCCGGGCAGCTGTTTGCGAGCTGACCGCCTGATGTCGGCCGCTACTGGCTGCCGCGCTGCAGCAGCGCGGTGAGCTGCTCGAGCCCCTCGCAGTAGCTCGCCAGCACTGCGGCGCTGAGGGCCGCGTACTGGTTGGCTTCATCCCAGCGCCCCGCGTCGAGGGCTTCGCGCACGCCGGGCAGCGTCTTCACTCCATAGCCGGTCAGACGGCCCGGCGCGTAGACGAGGTGCCTGAACCATTCGCGCCCCGGCAGTCCGCGCGCATCCGTGAGTCTGTGCTCCATGCCTTGCAGGAGCGAGTTCACCTGCCTGCGCCGGGCCGCGGTCAGCTTCACCTCCCCTGCCAGCACCTGCGCGTAGGCCTCGTCATAGGCCTGCGCGCTTGCCTTCAGGCGCGCGACCACGGCATCGAGCGGCGCGAAATCGACCACCGGAACGGCGGGCTCGCGCTGCGGCGGCAGCACCACGCGCGTCGGGTCCGCGGCGAGGCCGAAGGCATTCTGATCCAGCAGCCGGGCGAGCTCGGCGGCGTTGCCGCGCTCCTCGTCCACCTGCTTGTGCAGCTCCTGCAGGTAGCTCGCCACCGTGTCCGCGAAAGCTGCGAATTGCAACGGCAACAGCTCCGCATCCGCCATGCGCAACACGATGTGCCCGGCGGTCTGCGCCTCGGCCACCCCGTACGCGAAGCCCGCATCGCCGAAACGCACATAGTGATCGAACGAGTCGTAGTTCGAGTGGTAGACGCCGAGCTGATCGTCTTCACCGTGGTACTCGATGCTGAGCGCGGTCACGCCCAGGTGCTGCAGGAACGGCGTGTAGTCGGAGCCCGAGCCGAGCGCCGCGATCGGCAGATCGCCGCCCGCCGCGGCGAGCCTGGCGTTGCGCAGTTTCTCGTCGGCGAGCTCTTTTTCGTCCGCTGGATCCCGCTCGTAGCCCTCCACCAGCATCCGCGCGCGCAGTCGCGCCTGCGAGCTGGCGCCGGTCTCGGGATCCTTCACGCCGCCGGCGACGTCGTTGACCAGGTGCTGCAGCGAGTGGCTGCCTGCGGCGGCGAGGAAGCCGCGCGCGTTGGTGTCGGAGTTGAGATACAGCACCGCCTTGTGCTGCAACTCCGCGGCGTGCGCCTCGGCCCATTCGGTCGAACCGAGCAGGCCCGGCTCCTCGCCGTCCCAGCTGGCGTACACCAAGGTCCGCCGCGGTCGCCAGCCGCTCTTCAGCAGCGCCCCGATCGCCTTGCCCTCCGCCAGAAGGGCGACCTGTCCCGACAACGGGTCCCAGGCCCCGAACACCCAGCCGTCGCGGTGATTGCCGCGCACCACCCATTCGTCCGGGCTGTCCGCGCCGCGGATTTTCGCGATCACGTCGTACAGCGGCTTCAGGCCCCAGTCCGAGCTGATCGACAGGTGCACCGTGGCCGGCCCCGGTCCGACGTGATAGGTGATCGGCAGCGCGCCGCGCCACTTGCTTGGCGCCACGGGGCCCGCCAGCGCGGCGAGCAGCGGCTGCGCGTCGGCGTAGGAGATCGGCAGCACCGGAATCTTGAGAATGGTGCGCGCTTCCGGGATCGCCAGGCGCTTGGCGTCCTTCGTGGCGCCGACACCGGGTGTCAGCGGATCGCCCGGATAGAGCGTCAAGTCCAGGACCGAGCCGCGCTGCACGCCGCCGCTCGGGCGCCACCCCCCCTTCGGATACGCATTCCCCCTGAAGTAACCGTCATCGCGCGGGTCGGAGTAAATGATGCAGCCGATGGCGCCATGCTCCTGCGCCAGCTTCGGTTTCAGTCCGCGCCAGCCGTTACCGTAGCGCGTGATGACGATCTTGCCCCGGACGTCGACGCCGCGGCGCGCGAGCTCCTTGTAGTCCGCCGGCATGCCGTAGTTGAGGTACACGAGCTGACCGGTCACATCGCCGTCGGCGCCGTACTCGTTGTAGGGCGCCAGCCCGTCGCTGCGTGTCGAGGTCGCGTCGCCCTCGATCGCCGGCTCGCGCAGGCTTGCCGTGAACTTCGCGGGCGCGAGGAGCTCGAGTGAGTGCGCCCTGAGGGTCGGATACAGCACCTCGAAGACCTCGATCTGCGCATCCCACCCCCATTGCCTGAACAGGTCGCGCACGAATTCCGCGTTCGCCTTGTCGTGGGGTGAGCCGACGTGATTCGCTTCCGCGGACAGACGCTGCATCCAGGCGCGCAGGTCCGCGGGGTTGAGCTGAGCGTCGAAGCGCTGCTCGAGCGCCTGCTGTCGCGGGAACTGCGCGGGGGAAAAACCGAATGCGGCGGATTCGCCGGCAGCGGCTGCGAATGGCGCGGCCGACGCGAGCAGGCCCGCGGCGATGAAGAGCCACGCTCGGCGCACCCCGAGCCCCCGCGTGCGTTGCTGCATGTGACTCAGAGTCCTTTCGTGCCGCTATGGTAGCCCAACGGGATCGTGGAATGCGCTGCGTTGCGTTTGCAGCGCCGGCCTGCCTTGCGGCATCTTGACAACCCCCTTACGCCCGCAGGCGGGCACAACCGAGGTTGCGGTGCAAACAGTCCTTTTCGAAGAGCGCCGCAATACCCTCGCCTTCTGGTTTGGCTGCGTCCTCGTCACCACGGGTGTCGTGCTGCACCTGCCGATGTTCCTGATGGCCCGCGACAGCGGCTACGTCCTCGCCGGCATGCGCATGGATGCCGGGATGCTGTTCGGCATGGCTGCCATCGTGGTGGGTGTCGGCTTCGCCGGCTACGGCCTGTTGCCGGGGTCTGCGGGCCACGCGCCGCGTGCGCCGCCGCTCGACGTGATCGCGCCGCTCGAGAATGCTGCGCTGACGCCCGCGCACTGGCGCGTCGCGGCGCTGCTCACCCTGGCGCTGGTGATCGACATCATGAAGCCGGCGAGCCTCGGCTTCGTGACACCCGGGATGCGCCTCGAATACCGCGTCAGCGCGGACACCGTGTCATGGCTGCCGTTCGCGGCGCTGGCCGGAACCGTGGTCGGCTCGGGCGTGTGGGGCGTGCTCGCGGATATCTACGGGCGACGCGCCTCGATCGTGCTGTCGTCGGTCATGTTTGTCGGCACCTCGATCTGCGGCGCCATGCCGAGTCTGTGGTGGAACGTCGGCATGTGCTTCATGATGGGTGCAGCCGCCGGCGGCATGCTGCCGGTGGCGTACGCACTGCTGGCGGAGATCATGCCGACGCGCCATCGGGGCTGGAGCCTGGTGCTGGTCGGCGGCATCGGAGCACTGGGCGGCTTCTTCGCCGCCAGCTCGCTGTCGGCCCTGCTGCAGCCGGTGTTTGGCTGGCGCATCATGTGGTTTCTGAACCTGCCGACCGGGCTGATCCTGGTTGCCTTGAGTCCCCTGCTGCCCGAGTCGGCGCGCTTCCTGCAGCAGACCGGCCGCACCGACCTGGCGCGCGCTGCGCTCGCGCGCTTCGGCGTCACGCTGACCGCCACCGCGAGCGCCCTCGTCCCGCCGGAGCCCGAGAGTCACGCGCCGCTGCCCCCCGTCAGCCATGGGTTTCTCGGCATCACGACCGCCCTCACGCTGGCCGCCATGGCCTGGGGCCTGGTCAATTTCGGCCTGCTGCTGTGGCTGCCGACGGCACTGGTTGCGGAAGGGCGCAGCGTGGGCGCCTCGAGCGCTCTCATCGCCAGGTCGACACTCATTGCCGCACCGACCATCGTGATCTGCGCGTGGCTGTTCAGCGCCTGGAGCACGAGGTGGTCGCTGGTCGCGATGATCGCGGTGATGGTACTGGGCATGTTGGGATTGGCTGTGCAGGAGCTCGGCGCGGGCGGGCTGTCCCGGCCCGTCATTCCCCTGACCCTGCTCATTCTTGGCTCGAGCGGCGTGATCTCGATGCTGCTGCCGTACGCGGCCGAGAACTATCCGCTGCGCATCCGCGGCCGCGCCACCGGCTGGATCGCCGCGTGCAGCAAGCTCGGCGGACTCGCAGCCCAGGCTTTGAGTGTGGTCGCAGGCGTGCCGCCGTTTGCGGCCGCCATAGTGAGCATCGCCGTGCCGGCGGTCGGCTCCACCATTCTCATCGCGCTGTTCGGGCGCGAGTCCCGCGGACGCAGCCTGGGCGAGCTCGATGCGCGCGACGCGGTGCGCCTGGCTGAGTAGCCGATCTTCTGAGACGCTCAGTCGACCACGGACGACTGGATCGCTATGCCTGCGCGCAGCACGCTGGTGACCGGGGTGGTGTCGGCGACCTCGAGGAGGCGGGTCTTCTGCTCGGGCGTCAGCGCCCGGGTGAAGGACAGGCGCCGCTCGATGTGCTCGGTCCCCGACGGGTTGCGCGACCAGCGCACGCCCACCGTGATCTTCCCCAGCGCCCAGTCGTTCTGGGCGGCGTGCTTGCGCAGCGCCACCGCGGTGCATGCCCCGAGGCTCGCGAGCAGCAGCTCGCGCGGCGCCAACCCGGCGTCGCTCCCACCCGCGGCGACCGCCTCGTCGGCCGTCAGGTGGTGATGTCCGGAGACAATCTGCTGCACGTGCTGGTGTTCATTGATCACGGTGACGTAGGCCATGCACGGGTCCTCCGCCGGGCGTGTCGCGCCGCCCGGAAAACACACCGGCGCGAGTGGCGCGCCCGAGCATGCTGCGCGCGATGCTGCTGACGCTCGCGCCCGTCACGTCCTCGAGCCGGTAAGGCGTACCCTCGACAATGGCTTGCGCCGCGCGCAGCCCGCTGCGGATCGCAGGTCCAATGCCCTCACCCAGATCGCGGGTCGCGAGCCCGGCGGCGTCCCCGGTGATGAAGGCGTTGTCGCGGCGTACCACGTCCACGCGCCCGCGCAGGTAGTAGCTGTAGCCGCTGGGATCGTAGTGGGCGCCCGGCGCGAGCCGGCCCCCGAGCCTCGCGGCCAGATGCGCCCAGTGTTGCCGGATGTCGTGCCCGCCGCGCTTCATGCGCTCGGCGATCCCGCCGACGCCTACATTGAGCCAGCCCTGCTCCTTGGGCACGTACCAGGAGTAACCGGGCAGCCCGTGGTCGAAGAACCACAGGTGGCAGTCGCGGTCCTGCCAGTCGTACTGGATCTCGTGCTCGAGCGTGACGATCTGCAGCTCGGCGGCGCGCGGGTTCAGCTCGCGGAACAGCGTGCGGTACACCGGGCAGCGCGTGCCGCCCGCCCCGATCAGCCAGCGGCAGCGAAACGCGTCGTCTATGACAAAGCCGTCGCCCTCGCGCGCGATGCGCCGCACGTTGTGCTGCTCGAGCGGCGCGCCCGAGCGCTCCAGCAGCCAGGCGTCGAATTCGAAGCGGCGGATGGAGTGTTGCACGCACGGGACCGGAACCTGCAGCCTTCCGAAGTGCACCCGCAGGCGCGGGAAGGTCAGCAGGCGGTGCGGATAGGCCTGCAGGTCCATATCCAGATCGCGCACCACCTCGGGCGTGATCCAGCCGGCGCACAGCTTCAGGCGCGGGAAGCGCTCGCGATCGAGCACCAGGACGTCGGCGCCGGCGCGCCGCAGCTTCCAGGCGGCGGTAGAGCCTGCGGGCCCCCCGCCGACGATGAGGACGTCACATGAGCGCATCAGCCGGTCAGCGTGTGTACAGATGCGCGCGCGTCCACGCGATGTCGTTATTCTCGCCGGGCGCAAACAGAACCTGGAACAGTTGCAGGGTGCCGGTGGTGAACGCCGCCACCGAGCCGGCAAGATACAGCCGCCACATGCGCACGAACCTCTCGTCGAACATGTCGCGCACGCGCTCGCTGGCGGCCTCGTAGCGGCCGAGCCAGTGACGCAGCGTCTGCGCGTAGTGCAGCCGCAGGTTCTCGACGTCCAGGATGGACAGGTTCCAGGGCTCGAAGATGCGCGTCATCTCCCCGAGCGACGGCGGATAGGCGCCGGGAAAGATGCGCTTCTCGATCCACGGCTGCAGCGTCGCCGGGTGGTTGCGACCGATCGAGTGGATGAGCCCGCGACCGCGTCCGCCCAGGCAGCGATACGCGACCTGCCCGAGGGCCGGGTAGTTCGCCAGTCCCACGTGCTCGAGCATGCCGACCGACACGAAAGCGTCGTAATGGCCGGTGATGTTGCGATAGTCGTCCTCCACGTACTCCACGCGCGCGCCGAGCCCCTCGTGCTCCGCCCGCTCGCGCGCATACGCGATCTGCTGTTGTGAGATGTTGAACGCGCGCACCCGCACCCCGTAGTGGCGCGCCATGTGCAGGGCCAGCGTGCCCCAGCCGCAGCCCGCCTCCACCACGCTCTCGCCGGCGTTGAGGCGCAACTTGCGGCACACGTGATCCATCTTGGCGAACTGCGCCTCGTCGAGCGTCGCGCCAGGGGTCGGGTAGTAGGCGCAGGTGTAGACCATGCTGCTGCCGAGCCACAGCGCGTAGAAATCGTTGCCGATGTCGTAATGATGATGGATGTTGTCGCGCGATGCGGCGAAGGAGTTGAGGTGCCGGCGGCGCAGGGCGCCGCCCGCACGGCGCAGCAGCGATGCGCGCTTGCCGCCGCCCATACCGCTTGCGTGATAGACGGTCTCGAGCAGGCCCACCAGGTCGCCCTCGATGGTGACCCTGCCGTCGGCGTACGCATCCCCGAAACGCAGCCACGGATCGGCCAGGACGGCGGTCAGGGTCGCGCGGCTGGCGAAGCTCACCCGCGCCACCGCCGTCGCGCCGGCCGGCCCCACCCGCGTGCCGCTGCGCACCACGAACTCCACCGGCGGATTCCCCAGCAGCGAGCGCAGCTTCGACAGGAGCCAGTAATCCAGAGAGCTGCGCTCGAGGGAACCGCCTTCGGCCGGCGGCCGCTGCGGCGCCTCAGCAGCAGGCGGTGCCGATGGGCGGGCGGCCCTGGTGCGCTCTGTCGCGGCGGCCACGCTCTCGTCACAGGCGTTCACGGCGGGTCCTCCTCGGAATTGACCCTAATCTAGCACGGGCCGCCCCCCCGAGCCGTCACCCCCGCCGAACGGCGCGCTCAGTGCGCCGGGCTCAGCTCGCCCTCATGAGCACGGCCGGACCAGTAGCGGACCTCAGCCGCGAAACCGGCGCGCGCCTCGGAAGCGGACAGCCGCCTCGGCTCAGCCCCGATCTGGTAGGAGATGGCCTTGCGCAGCTTGCCGCCCGGGGCCAGGAGGTAGGCGACGGTCGCCTGCGTCCCCTCATCGACGGAAAAAATGACCATATCCCGGTGATGGGCGACACTGACGTTGAAGGTCCGGACCTTCTGCTCAGCTCGTGTGACGAGCTGTTTGACCGGGACGCTCTTACCCCCGGCAGCCAACCCCAGAACCAACGACACGTTGGGCGGCAGCGTGGCCGGGTAGCCGGCAGTCAGAGCCTGTTGAGTGAGTGTGGCGGTCCAGGGCGTTTCGGCGTGCGCCGCCGCGACGCGAAGCCCGGCTACGTCGACGTCAAGGTTCCCGCCGCCGCCCGCAGCGGGCCGGTGCTCGTGCTCGAACGCGGCGACGGCACCGCCTCGCGCCAGAGCACGACCGGCATCACGATCGACCACGGCGTCGACCCGCGCGGGCCGGGCTCGGTCCGCGGCAACGGCGTCGTGGCCAAGCTCGAGAGCCGGACCGCGTACTTCGCCGGCAAGCGGGGCCAGCGCCTCGCCTACTCGATCACCGGCTCGCAGCCGGCGCCGGTGCGCGTCGACCTCGTGAAGGTCGCTGACGGCTCGGTC
>Ga0209027_1000673_pt1 | contig 12396 bp, 10 predicted proteins | sample GraSoi013_1_20cm_3_FD_185821 | JGI IMG/M metagenome (GOLD analysis project Ga0209027, IMG submission 185821) | Grasslands soil microbial communities from the Angelo Coastal Reserve, California, USA - Sample 09_27_2013_1_20cm (SPAdes) (version 2) | ecosystem: Environmental > Terrestrial > Soil >...
GGTTGCGGAAACGTCACATCAGTTACATCCACCAATGCAGTTTCGTACGCCGAGGTTCTGAACCCTGGTCTGATCGCCGGACGTCACCGTCAACCTCAACACCAGGTCTCCGTCGGTTTCCAACACGTGGAGCGACAAGCTTCGCTCACTTCCGGTGGTGAGCTGCTGCCCCGCGTGGCGCGTTACCTCCCACCGGTATTGGTAGGCACCGGAGCCGCCGAAGGCGAATGCCACCCAGGTGAAGGACCCGCCGACATCGATCCGGGACGGACCGGCGATCTCAAACGACACAGACGGCGTCGACGGCGTCGACGGCGCTTGCGGCGTCGGTTGAGCGGGTCCGACCGGAGACTGGCAGCCGATCAGCAGCACGGCGCATGCGGTGCAGGCGTGAAGCGCGGGGAGCGGAAAGCGACGCATAGAACCTCCCTTGGGTATGGGACAAGCTCGAACTTCAAGAGGGCAGGTTAAGAAGCGCCGGTGAGTCAGCGGTCAGCGGAGGATCATCGGGGAATCAAGGGGCTTGCGTCGCGGTGACGCCGCCGTAGTGTTTGGCCCACACGACTACGGCCCGCCACTGCCATCCATACCAGTCGAGGAGACGCTACCATGAGACGTTGGTTCACAATCGCCGCTGGAGCCGGCTTGCTGCTGGCTGGATGTACCGATTCCCGCACCCCCACCCAACCCACCGCCCGCGCGCCGAACTTCTTGGACATCAAGGACCAGCATGGGCCGCGGACCCACATCATGAAGCCGCGAGGACAGTCGAACCCGCACAAGGGTGGCGGGAACACCGGCATCTATTACCACGGTGGGCCGATCATCTACAGCCAAAACGTGGCCGCCATCTATTGGGGGGCGGCGCCCATTTACCAGGGCGGTCCCGACCCGGCAACGGCGCCGACGGGCGGCGGGGCCGCAGATGGCTCGCTCGTCGGTTTTTTCCTGCGAAATCTCGGCGGCTCCTCCTACTTCAACATCAACACGACCTACTTCGATGGGGCTGGCACGCACATCCAGAACGTCGTGACCTACACCCAGTACTGGGCATCGAACACGAACCTTCCGCCCACGGACATGACTCCCGTCGATGACGCGACCATTGCGGCGAAGATCGAGGAAGGCTTCGCCAATGGCAGCCTGACGTACGATCCGAGCACGCTGTATGCCGTGTTCACGCCCTCGGGTGTCAATCTGGGCGGCGGTTTCGGGAGCCAATACTGCGCCTACCACGGCTACTTCGTGGACGGCAATGGGCAAAACGTGAAATACGCAGCAATGCCGTACGCCTATCAATTCCCGAGTGGCTGCTCGGCACTAAACGGCTCGCCGAACAATGACTTCGCGGCGGACGCCGTGATCAACGTCCTGGCTCACGAAACAGAAGAAACGACCACCGACGAGAATCTCAACGCCTGGTACGACATCATCGGTAACGAGAACGCGGATAAGTGCGCGTGGCAGTTCGGGGGTACCTACACCACGGGGAATGGCTCCCAGGCGAACGAGAACATGGGCGGGAAGGACTTCCTCATCCAGATGAATTGGGTCAACGCGACGACCGGCAAGAGGTCCGGGCCTGTGGGTTGCAGAAAGGGTTGGTAGGCGGGAACGAGAAACGGGACACGTATTCCGTGTCCCGTTTCTCGAGTTGTCAGTGGAGGCGCGGGGAATTGAACCCCGGTCCGAGCATGACTCCGATACCGCTCCTACGTGCGTAGACAAAGCTTTGGTGGTCTCACCGCCTCGGCGCTTTGTCAGCCCTGGCAGTAACAAGCCTCTGAAATCTCTTGCGGCAGCCGTTGAGGCCCCAGCTGCCACCAGCCCGACTTTGCGATACGTGAGCGCCGCCTCAGGCGGGCTGCCACTCACGCAGGTGCGTGAAGCCGAAGCTTACGCAGCCAGAGCCAGTTCAGAATTGGCTTGTGTAAAGTCCCAGTTGATTTACCAGGTGACTGAGAACCTGGGCACGCAACAGTACCCTCATCGAACCCGTCGAAGCCTGTCGCCCCCGCGGAGAGGGAAATTAGTGACCCGAGCCCGCCTTTTCAACTCGATTCCGGCCTAATTCCTTGGCGCGGTACAACGCCGCATCGGCCGCTGCCGTGAGATTCAGAAGATCACCGATCGGCTCCGGATAGGACGCGATGCCGCAGGACGTCGTGAGCGGATAGGTCGAGCCAGTCCACAGCAACGGCTTCTCCGCGATCGAGCGCCGAATGCGCTCCGCCACTTCCAGACCTTCTCGGGCTGCAGTGCGCGGCAACCAGACTGCGAATTCTTCTCCGCCGACCCGTGCCACCATATCGCCGTCACGAACGGCGGTTTCCAGCAGGCGCGCGACGTGCGTCAACGCCGCGTCGCCGGCCGGGTGACCGAGCGTGTCATTGAGCCGCTTGAAATGATCGAGGTCGATGTAAATGAGCGTCGCAGGTTCAGACGATTTCGGTCCATACACCGTTAATGCCCGCTCGAACTCCCGTCGATTGCGCAGCCCCGTCAGCGGATCGACGACCGCGCGGCGTTCGGCATCGTGCACGGCGCGGGCCGCCGCGAGCCGGGGGCCCAGATCGCTGAGCAACGGCCCGAGATCGTCGAAAAGCGGCGCATCGGGGTCGAGCGGCGGGCCGAGGAGCACTAACGCACCTACAACGAGTGAGCCGTCCATGAGCGGATAGGCGGTGCCCGCCCTCTCGCTGCGGCGGCGCTCTGGGACGCCCGGTCCGAAGACATCCTCGCTGCCGCGCGTTGCGACCGGGATGCCCGTCGCGAGCGTTCGCACGACCGGCGACTCCGGCGAGAGCGGCACACCCGCCAGCCGCCGATCGGCCGTGGCCGAGACCGCCACGATGCGGGCGCCGTCAACCGCCGCGATGACCAGCGCAACCGCGCGATGGGTGATCTGTTCGCCCAGCTCGACGGTCGCGCGCGCCATTCCGTCCAAGGTCTGCGCGCCCGCAATGAGGCGCGCCACTCGTCCGGCAACCACGCGTGCGCGGGGCACGGCGCTTTGCTCCTCGGCCAGCCGCATCCCCGCCACAAAGCGACGCAGCGCCTGGGCAACGGCTTCGATCATCGTCCCGTCGTGATCCGCGCCGTCGAGCGCCAAGCCAGCGCCATACGGAAAATCGCCAACGGCAATGAACGTGGCATCGGGATCACGAACGACATGCTGGCGGCCATCGACTGAAGCGAGCTGCACCAGCGCTGCGCCCCGACGGCGCCGGTTCTCTGCGACATCGGGTCCGTCGACCACCTCCCAGGCACCCTCGGTAGCATCAACCCCCCAACCGACGGTCGCGCCATACGCTTGGCGCAGCAAGTCCAGCACTTCACGGAGACCCAGCGGCGGCGGGCCGCGCCGGCGCAGCCGACCTGGGCGCCACCGAATCGTCCAGCCGACGGCGAGCGCGACGCCGCCTGCCGCGGCGACGAGTCCCAAGACGGATCCGCGCCAAACGCCGATTGCCACGGCGCCAAGCCCGAGCAGTTGCAGCACGAGGGCGACCCAGCGTCGCCCCCAGGGGGGCGAGGGGGGCGCGCGCTTATGAATGATTGATGCGGCTGGCGGCGGCCGCCGCGCCGAATCCGTTGTCGATGTTGACCACGGTCACGCCGGAAGCGCAGGAATTCAGCATGGCGAGGAGCGCGGCGAGTCCGCCAAACGAGGCCCCATAGCCGACACTCGTCGGCACGGCAATGACCGGTACTTTCACGAGTCCCCCGACGACGCTCGGCAGCGCGCCCTCCATCCCCGCCACCACGATGATCACACCGGCGGATCGCAGTACATCGGTCTGCGTGAGAAGACGATGGATGCCGGCGACCCCGACGTCGGTGAGCCGCTCGACGCGATTCTTGAGTGCCCGGGCGCTAACCGCGGCCTCCTCGGCGACCGGAAGGTCGCTGGTCCCGGCAGTACAGATCAGGACGGTGCCTCTGCCGGTAGGCGGGGGCTCAGGCTCAGGCGGTAGAAAAACCGTCCGGCCGAGGCTGTTGACTTCGGCGCGCGCAAAGCGCGCGGATAATGCATTCGCTTGATCGGCATCGGCACGCGTCGCGAGAAAGCTGCCGCCCGCCGCCTCGAGGCGTTCCGCGATCGCCACGACCTGCCCCACCGTCTTGCCCGGACAAAAAATCACCTCCTGATGCCCCTGCGTGATGGGCCGGAGGTGATCGATCGTCGCAAACGGCAACCGCTCGAAGTTCACGCAGCGACCTCGAGCGCCGACGCGCGCAGATATGCATCGAAAATCTTCTCGGCTTCGGACATCGACTCGATCGCAAACAGCCGCTGCCGCAATTCCGACGCATCCCGCAGCCCTCTCGTGTACCACCCGAAGTGCTTGCGGAATTCGAGCGCCGTTTTGCGGGTGTCGCCCTGCAGGCGCCGCGCCAACTGCGCGTGCTCCAAGGCAATGCCAAAACGCTCCGCAGGCGTCGGATCGAGTCGCTTGGCGCGACCGGCCAATAAGTCACGCGCCTGCGCAAAGAGCCACGGATTCCCAAACGAGCCGCGCGCGATCATGATGCCGGCGCAACGCGTGTGATTCCGCATGGCCAGCACGTCCTCGGGAGTGCGGATGTCGCCATTCCCGATTACCGGGATTTCGAGCGCATCCACGACCTGCGCGATCTCGTCCCAGTCCGCGGCGCCCTGGTACATCTGCGTCCGCGTTCGCGGATGCAACGTGAGCGCGCGCGCGCCCGCATCCTGACAGCGCAGCGCGATCGTCACAGGGTCGCGCTGCGATTCGTCCCAGCCGCTCCGAATCTTCACCGTCACCGGCAGATGAGTGGCCTCGCGCACCGCGCCAATGATGCCGCGCACCAGCGTCATGTCCTTGAGACAGCCGGAGCCGCCGTTGTTCCTGACGACCTTCTTGACCGGGCAGCCGAAGTTGATGTCGACGAAGTCCGGCTCGAACAGCTCCGTTACCATACCGGCAGCGGTGGCCATCACGCCCGCGTCGGCCCCATAGATCTGGATCCCGATCGGACGCTCGACGGGCTCAAATCGCATTTCCGCCAGTACGCGCTCGATGCCGAGTGAAATGCCAACCGACGAGATGAACTCCGACACGACGACATCTGCCCCAAACCGGCGGCAGATCTGCCGGAATGGCGATTCCGACACTCCCGCCATAGGAGCGAGAAAGAGCGGCACGTCGTGCGCGACGGAATACGGGAAGTGCATGCGGTGGAACGTAATAGCGCGTTGCGCGACGAGCAACCAACATTTACCTTTCGCGCGCCAATGCGCCTACGCGAGTTCTTCTCCGAAGACGCCATCAAGCTCGAGCTCGAGAGCACCACGAAAGACGCCGTGCTCAAAGAGCTCGTCTCGCTGCTCAAGCTCGATGAGAAAGCTCAGGCGATGCTGTTCAAGATGTTGAAGCGCCGCGAAACGCTCGGCTCGACGGGCATCGGACAGCAGATCTCAATTCCCCACTGTCGCTCGCTGGTCGTCACTCGGCTGCGCTGCGCCTTCGGGCGGAGCCCGAAAGGCATCGACTTCAAGGCGATCGACGACAAACCGGTGCTTTACTTCTTCCTGATCGTCGCTCCGCCGCTCGAAGTCTCGAACCAGTACCTGCCGGTGCTCGGCAAAATTGCCCAGTTCGCGAAGGAGCCTGATGTTACGAATCGGCTCTCAAAACTGACGACGCCGGCGGAGTTTTTGGAGTTGCTCGAGGAGAAGAATATCTAGAGAGCTATTCCCATTCTATTGTCGCCGGCGGCTTGGAGCTCACATCGTAAGTTACGCGATTCACCCCCTTCACTTCATTGATAATCCGGTTGCTGATGCGCCCCAGCACCTCATGCGGAAACTGGAACCAGTCGGCGGTCATGCCGTCGCGACTGGTGACCGCGCGCAGCGCCACCACGTTATCGTAGGTGCGCCCATCTCCCATGACACCCACTGACTTGATAGGCAGTAAGACGGCGAACGCCTGCCAGATCTGGTCGTACAAGCCGGCCGCGCGAATCTCATCGAGATAGATCGCGTCGACCTTTCGCAGCAGGTCCAGTCGCTCCTCGTTTACGGGTCCCAGCACCCGGATCGCCAGACCCGGGCCGGGGAACGGGTGCCGGCCCACGATTTCCTCGGGCAGACCCAGCTCCCGCCCCACTTGGCGGACTTCATCCTTGAAGAGCTCGCGCAGCGGCTCGATCAACTTCCACGGCAGATCCGGCCGCAGCCCGCCGACGTTGTGATGTGTCTTGATGGTGGCGGATGGACCGCCCTTGGGCGAGGACGATTCGATGACGTCGGGGTACAGGGTGCCCTGCACGAGGAATCCCACCGGCCCCTCGACGTGCCGGGCCGTGTCCTCGAATACGTCGATGAACGTATGCCCGATGCGCCGCCGCTTTTCCTCGGGATCCGCGACGTCCTTCAGCTCGCGGAGGAACCGATGTGTGGCATCCACCACCCGGAGGTCCATGCCGAGGTGGGCGCGAAAGGTCTGCTCGACTTGCTCGCGCTCGCCGCGGCGCAGCAGGCCATGATCCACGAACACACAGGTCAGCCGATTGCCGATGGCGCGCTGCATTAACGCCGCGGCCACCGCCGAATCCACGCCTCCCGAGAGTCCGCAGATCGCGCGTCCCGCTGGGCCCACGAGCTCGCGAATGCGCGCGACTTCCTGATCGATGAAGTGCCCGGGTGTCCAGTCCGGCGTGCAACCGCAGATCGCGAAGAGGAAATTGTGTAGGATCTCGCCGCCGCGCGGGGTATGCGCGACTTCGGGGTGAAATAGCAGCCCGTAGATCGGTTTCGTGTCGTGCTGGATTCCGGCGACCGGCGCGTTGGCGCTGGTGGCCGTCACGCGAAAGTGCGGCGGCGCCTCGTCCACGCGGTCGCCATGGCTGGCCCACACAATCGTCGTCGCCCGCGGTTCGAAGCCCGCGAATAGTCCCTTGTTCTCCCGCACTGCAATCTCGGCCCGGCCGTATTCGCGCTCATTGGAGGGAACGACCTTCCCCCCCGAGAGCTGCGCGATGAGCTGCATGCCATAACAGATCCCCAGGACGGGCGCGCCGCGATCGAGGATCGCGGGGTCGACACTGGGCGCGCCGGGATCGAACACCGAATTGGGACCCCCTGAGAGGATGATGCCCTTCGGCGCAAACGCGCGAATGAAGTCGAGGTCGAAACCTTTCGCCGCCGGGTGAATCTCGCAGTAGACGCTCGCCTCGCGAATGCGCCGCGCGATCAACTGCGTAAACTGCGAGCCGCAGTCGAGAATGAGGATTTGATTCTTCACGCTTTATACCACGTCGTCGGCTCGGCGGTCTCACCGCGGACCAGATCGTCGAGTGTTTCCCGTTGTCGCGCGACATAATAGCGGTCACCGTCTACCACCACCTCCGGTGGGCGGGGCCGCTGATTGTACGTCGAGCTCATCACGAAGCCGTACGCACCGGTGCCGAGCACCGCCAGGACTTCGCCGGGAGCGACCGTAGGTAATTTGCGGTCGAGCGCGAGGAAGTCTCCGGACTCGCAGATAGGCCCCACCACGCTGACGGTCTCCGGCTCGCGCTTGCCGTCGCGCAACGGCATGATCTCGTGATGGGCATTGTAATGGCTGGGACGCACGAAGTCGTTCATGCCAGCATCGACGATGACGAATTCCTTGCCGCCCGCGTGCTTGCGATAGAGCACTCGCGTCAACAGCACTCCCGCATTGGCCACTAAATAGCGTCCGGGCTCGCACAGTAGCCCGAGACCCGCGGCCTTGACCGACGGCACGACGGCATCGGCAAACGTCTTGGGACTCGGCGCCTTCTCATTGTGATAACGCACGCCCAACCCGCCGCCCACGTCGAGCGCCTCGAGCGTGTCGATCCCTGCCGCGCGAATGGCCGTCACGAGCTCGATCAACTTGACGGTGCCGCGATGGTACGGCGTGACGTCGGTGATCTGCGAGCCGATGTGCATCGCCAGGCCTCGCAGAATAAGTCTGGGCTCCGCCGCGATCCGCCGGGCCACATTGACCACCTCGTCGAACGGCACGCCGAACTTTGTCGTCTTCTCGCCGGTCTTCGTGTAGGGATGCGGCGTCTCCGTGGCGACGTCGGGATTCGCGCGGATACCGACACGCGCCGTCAGCTTGACGTCATTCGCGACCGCCACGATCGCATCGAGCTCGCTCGTGGATTCGATATTGATGAATCCCACGCCGGCGCGGATAGCCTCTTCGATTTCCGCATGCGTCTTGCCAACACCCGAGAACACGATGCCGTCGGGGTCGAAACCCGCGGCCCGCGCGCGCCGCAGCTCCCCGACCGACACAATGTCGGCGCCTGCCCCGAGCTGCTTCAGCACGCGCAGCACACCGAGATTGCCGTTGGCTTTGACGGAGTAGCAAATGCGATGACGGATGCCGTGCAGCGCGTCGGCGAGGGCGTGGTATTGCGCGCGAATCAGGTTGGTGCTGTAGACGTAGGCCGGCGTTCCCACCCGATCCGCGATCGCCTGCAGCAATCCCGGGTCGAAGCCTAGTACGCCTGTGCCCAGACTGCCTCCGCGATGCTGGGCGCTCCGCACCACATGCAATTGCGTGGCACCTCCGTGCTGCGGAACTCGGGATCGGGCAATACGCGGATCGTGGCGTTCGTCTGTTGCTTGATCTCCGCTTCGCACGATGGGCTGCCACAGAAGCCGCCATAGGCGAATCCACCGCTGCCTTTGATGAAGTCGATGAACTGCGCCTTGGTGGCGCCCCGAATGGAGTTTTTCTCACGCCGCTCGCGTGCCGCGGCAAACAGCGCGGCTTGAATCTCGTCGAGCGCGCTCGTTACTGAACCGTTCACGTTCTTGACAGGCACGGGTGTCTTTCCGCCGGTACGTCGAGCGAGCACGACCTGGCCGCTCGCCAGATCGCGCGGCCCGATTTCCAGCCGCACGGGCACGCCAAATGCCTCCCATTCGAAATACTTCGCCCCGGGCTTCATGGTGTCGCGCAGATCGAGCTCCACACGAAGTCCAGCCGTTTCGAGATTCGTTTTTACCTGATACCCGACACCCGACACCTGATTTTTCTCCTCATCGGTCTTCCAAATCGGTACGATCACGACCTGCACGGGCGCCAGTTTAGGCGGCGCAACAAAGCCGTGGTCGTCCGAATGCGTCATGATCAAGCCGCCGATGAGCCGGGTCGAAACACCCCAGGAGGTGCTCCACACATACTCGAGGCCACCGGTCGCGGTCTGATATTGCACGTTGAACGCCTTGGCGAAATTCTGGCCGAGGTTATGCGATGTCCCTGCCTGGATCGCCTTGTTGTCCTGCATCAGCGCTTCGATCGCGTACGTCCGCAACGCGCCGGCGAATTTCTCACTGTCTGTTTTCAGACCGGTGAGGACGGGCATGGCCAGCCACTCTTCGTTGAAGCGGCGATAAATCCCCAGGATCAGACGCGCCTCGCGCTCCGCGTCCGCTTCATCGACGTGCGCGGTGTGCCCTTCCTGCCAGAGGAACTCCGTCGTTCGCAGAAAAGGACGCGTACGCAGCTCCCAGCGCACGATGTTGGCCCATTGATTCAAGAGCAGCGGCAAGTCGCGGTAACTCTGGATCCACTTCGCATACATCGCGTAGATGATGGTTTCCGACGTGGGCCGGACGACGAGCGGCTCCTCGAGTGCCGAGCTGGGGTCGACGGCGATGGCGTCCTTCCCCTGTTTGCCCGTGGCTCGGAGGCGCGTGTGTGTGACCACCGCGACTTCCTTCGCGAAGCCCTCGACGTGCTCCGCTTCCTTCGCCAGGAAGCTCATCGGAATGAACAGCGGGAAATACGCGTTGCGATGGCCCGTGGCGCGCAGCATATCGTCGAGCGCACGTTGCATCAGCTCCCAGATGCGATAGCCGTTGGGCCGGATGACCATCGCGCCGCGGACGGGGGAATAGTCGGCGAGCTGCGCCTGCTCGATGACATCGGCGTACCACTCGCTGAAATCGGTCGCGCGTGGCGTGATTTTCTTCGCTTGAGCCATTAATCGAAATATCCGTTGAGGAGCTTATCGAGCGGTACCTTGGCTTCGGTGCCGGCCCTGAGGTCGCGCACGACCGCCAGCCCGTCCTTCCGCTCGTCCGGTCCGATGATCACGGCGCGCGCCGCGCCACGGGCGGACGCGAGCTCCAGCTGCTTGCGAACGCCGGCATGCCGCAATCCGTACTCGACGGCGATGCCCCGTTCCCGCATGGCGTGCGCGAGCTGCAGCATCGCCGGCAGGTCTTCGCCGCCGACGGCGATCAAAAAGGCGCCGAGCTCGGTCGACGCCTTGGGCACCGCATCGTGCTCCTTGAGGAGCTCGCCGAGTACAACATCACCCATGCCGAACCCCAGGGCGGGCAGGTCGAGAAGGTTGTCGTAGCGGCCTCCACCCGCGATCGCCCGCAACGATTTCTGGGCGTCGAATAGCTCCCAGACGATGCCCGTGTAGTAGGCGAGGCCGCGCACGATCGTGAGATCGACGGCGACGAAGTCGCCGAGGCCCATCGCTTCGAGAGCCTGCACGACTTGTCCCAAAGGCTCTGCGGCGTCACCTGCAGCCTTCAATGCGTCGGCGCCGCGTAGTGCCGCAATGTCGAAGACTGCTCGCGATTCCCCTTTCCCCAGTCCCGCGCTCGTCAGCATCTCCTCGAGCACGTTCTTCGGTACCCGCTCGCTGCGATCGATCACGGCGAAGGCGGTCTCCAGCTGAGCTTCCGTGATTCCGCGATCCGCAAGCAGGGTTCTGATCACGCGCCGATCGGAGACCCGGAGCTGCACGTCTTTGGCGCTGAGGCCAAATCCGCGCATGATGTCGATGGCGGCAGCCATGAGCTCGGCGTCCGCGAGCGGCGAGGCTTCGCCGATGATGTCCATGTTGAGCTGAAAGTGCTCCCGCAGCCGCCCGCGTTGCTGGCGCTCATACCGAAACAGTTGTGGGATCGAAAACCAGCGGATCGGCTTCTTGAGGGCCTGCACGCGTGCCGCCACCATGCGCGCCAGCGTCGGCGTCATCTCGGGCCGCAACGCGACGTCTCGATCCCCTTTGTCTCGAAACGCATACAGTTGCTGCACGATCTCGTCGCCGCTTTTCTGTGTGTAGAGATCCAACGCTTCGAGTGGCGGGCCGTCGTACTCCTCAAACCCGTAGCGCGCGGCGACGCTGCGCCAGGTCGCGAAGATGTGGTTGCGGAGAGTCAGCTCTTCAGGATAGAAATCGCGGAAGCCGGGGAGCGCTTTCCCTTGCATTGTCAGCAATTTAGCCCGGCTATCCGACCGGCGCAAAACCGGGCAGCCGCGCGAGTGCGTCGCCGACGGTGTGAAAGGAACCCGTCACTAAGACGGTACCCGCTCCATCTTGGATGTCCTGCAGCGCTCGCTCAAAATCAGGTTCGAATGAGACATCCGGTCCCATGTCCTCGATCGACCAACGCTGCATCACCGGAATGGAAGGCGGCACAGTCAAGGTGAGCCGATCCACAACGGGCCGCAACATTTCCAGCATCGCTCGCCAGTCTTTGTCGTTGCGAATTCCCACGAGGGCGTGCAGGGGTCGGAGGATTGGCGGATCGGCGGATCGTACTGCTTCCGCGACAACCTGCATTCCGTCCGGATTGTGCGCGACGTCGAAGATCCACTTGCCGCGCATCTCGAACCGCCCAGGGATGTAGGCGTTCGCAAAGCTCGCGGGGAAGTTCTTGCCGACCGGCCCAAACGGCTCCGGCAGCGCGTTCAGCACCGCATGAGCGACCAGCGCATTGGCGACCTGATGGCGGCCGCGCAGTCCGAGCGTGGTGCCGCGTCTGGCGCGCAACGAGGTGTCCACCATGATGATCGGCTCCGCACCTCGTCGCTTCGCTTCTCGCACGAGTTCTGCGCGAATGTCGTGGTCTGCTTCTCCGGTCACGAACGGTACCTTGGGCTTCGCGATTCCCGCCTTCTCGCGCGCTATGCCTTTGAGATCCGACCCGAGATAATCGGCATGCTCCAGCGCGATTTTCGTGACCGCGGAGACGAGCGGTGTCAGGACGTTGGTCGCATCGAGCCGGCCGCCGAGTCCAACCTCGATCACGGCGATGTCCGCGCCTCGCGCCGCGAGGTCGGCAAAGGCAATTGCCGTCGTCGCCTCGAAAAAACTGGCGTCCAACCGCTCGATGTGTGGCCGCAGCTGCGTCGTCCACTCGGCGAACGCTTCCTCGCCGAGCTGCGACCGCAGCGACTCCTCGACGGCCGGGATCAAACCTGGCTCGAAGTCATCCTCGGACGCCTCCACGTGCCCGAGTACCGCCGCAGCCTCGCCGAGCAGCCTCGCCCCGTCCTCGGCGCCTCCACGCCGCGCCGCGATCGCCGCGAGACCCTGGAGGGCGTGCGCATAGTGAGCGCGGAAGCGGATCGC
>Ga0209027_1000674_pt1 | contig 12394 bp, 6 predicted proteins | sample GraSoi013_1_20cm_3_FD_185821 | JGI IMG/M metagenome (GOLD analysis project Ga0209027, IMG submission 185821) | Grasslands soil microbial communities from the Angelo Coastal Reserve, California, USA - Sample 09_27_2013_1_20cm (SPAdes) (version 2) | ecosystem: Environmental > Terrestrial > Soil >...
TCAAACGGAACGGCCCAGTTATAGCTGAACACGAAGTTGTGAGTGGTGTCGAAAGATGAAAGTGAACGGGTAAGCCGCGAGTTTTCAAAATTCACCCACTGTCCGAAGCCGGATGAATTATCAATGGCCTTCGAGTACGTGTATGCGGCCAAAAAGGTCATATTGGCGGCTTTTCGTTCTAGGCTGATCTGCCCCGAATTGTAATTCGAGCTTGCAATATTGACGGTGAAACTGTTGTTTTGGCTGAACGCTGGACCGAGCTTGTCACGCGTGCCGTTGACGCAGACGGCGCCCACCGGGATTGTCGGGTCAGACGGGCACGATGTGGTGAAGGCTCTGGCCGGACTCGGGGTCCCTACTGGAAGCCAGAAAATATCTTGTTCTGCAAAAGCCCCGCAGTTACCTCCCGTGCTTGCATCGGTTGCCCCTAGCGTATTCAGCTGCTGGCAAAGAACACGATCTCCGGGATTCGCGTCATACTGGGAGATTAGACGGTGCCCCTGGGTTCCGACATAAGACAGGGTGAGAACGGTATTTCTCGACAGTTCACGCTGAATTGAGAGGTCGTAGTGTTCCGCATAGGGCAAACGATTGTGAACATCGTACCCGGGCGAATATGCCAAGGGGATGTAAACCGAATAATCGAGTGTTTTGTTCGCAGGGCTTCCTGGAGTGGGAAAGGTAAATGGGAATCGATGTGTGTTGGTAGTCTGGTCCGGCGTCTGGGGTATGCCATCTGCGCGGGTGACGAACGGCTGATCAAAGAGAGTCGGCTGGGGTGAATTCCAGTACAGCCCGAAAGGAGCGTCTCCGACTTCGTAGAACAGGTTCAGATCTTCAATCGATGTGTAGTAGATACCGTAAGCAGCGCGAATGCTGGTCTTGCCGGGACCGCCGAATATTTTTCCTGCCAATCCATCACTAAACCCAGGCGAGTAAGCGATCCCAACGCGCGGCGCGAAGTTGTTATACCGGGTTGGCGAGAGTGTGCTTGGAATGCCCTTGTCGCCGGGAACCACCCAGCCCAACGGTGCGGTCGGGAACTGCGTAGATTGCTCGCCGGGAACGATGGTTTCGATCTTACCTTGGGTGTCGTACCACGGCATGCTAGCTTCCCAGCGCAGGCCGAGGTTTAAGGTAAGGTTGGACCTAACCTTGTATGCGTCCTGTACGAAAGCGCCGCCGTACCTGGTACGCGAGTCGAGGAGTTGCTGGCTGCACTGGTTATAGTTTTGAGCTGCGCCGAGCAGGAAGTCCGCGAAATCTGAGCCTGTTATGCTGCCATCGAAGGTGAAGTCTCCGTTCGGCGCGCAAGTATTGCGCTCATTGATCTGCAGGTATCGGAACTCACCGCCAAACTTGAGCGTGTGCCGGCCTCGCGCTTTCGAAAAAGTGTCGGAGACGTGCCAAGTGTTGTTAGGCTGAAACGTCGTCAGCGTATTCACTCCCAGGGAGAAGTTATTGAAGTATATGGGCGGCACCGTCTGTGGAAATCCAGGGGGGCCCGAGGGGATGATGCCGAGGGTTCCTGGGCCCGTTGCGAAACCGAGATCCGAGAGTTTTGCGAAGCTGCTAGTTGGCTCGTCCGTGTGCGTAGCTGTCCGGAAGAAGCTCAAACGAAATTGATTCACCGCGCTTGCACCGTGAGTTTTGTTGTTGTTGAGGACGAACTGCTGTGCACGGGCTACCGTGACGCTGGAAAAGCCCGGCACGCTGGCGTCCAGCGCGTTAAAGTTATTGGAGTCGTCGAAGTGATAATAAAACGACCAGTCGCCCGTCATCTTGTTAATAAAGTCCACGCGTTGTCCGGCCTTGTCATCCTTTATCTTGTTCCTTTGGCTGGCGTCCGCGAAATTGCCATTACCATCGCCTATCGGGATGTAGGGCAAAATCGCGACGGCCGGCTTGGCAAAGGCGGTCGATGGGATTGTAGCGTTGGGAAACACGCACTGTGCAGTGCTGGCGCAGGGATCTAGGCGAAAGCCACTCGGCTGACTGGGGTCCGGCACTTGGATGGCCCCATAAGGTTCGCCATTGGTCACCGTGTAGCCCAGCCGATTCGAGAGCGTGTCGGCCCAATTCAATCCGCAGGTAGCACCGCCGGGGCAGGGTTGACTGTCCACGAGCAGTGGATTGCCGCTGGAATCCGCAAAGTCAGCCGGGGTGAAGGTGCCACTCCGCTGGGCGGTCGTCGGCACCGGCACCGAACCCGTGCTGGCTCCCCTAACCTCTCGCGTTCCCTGATAGTCCGTGAACCAGAAGAGCTTGTTCTTCCAGAAAGGCCCTCCCACGGCGTAGCCGAACTGGTTACGCCGCAGTTCCGCTTTCGGTTGGTCGACCGGGTCGAAGAAACCTCGCGCGTCGAATTTGTCGTTGCGCAAGAATTCGAACGCAGATCCATGAATGCCATTGGTGCCGGACTTGGTAATCGTGTTCATTACCGCGCCGCTGAATTTTCCGTACTCGGCATCAAAACTATTGGTGATCAGTCGGAATTCCTCCACCGAATCGAGATTGGGGACCAACCCGGCACCCAGGTTGCGTCCTTCACTCACGTCGCCGCCGTTCACCAGGAACGCGTTGGACGTCTCCCGCTGGCCATTTACCGAAAGGTTGCCTGCGTTCGGCGAGTATCCTCCGGAAACTGACCGGTCCTGCTGCATGGTGCCAGACGTGACGGGCACCACTCCCGCTTGCAGGCCGAGAAGGTCCAGGTAGCTCCGGCCATTCAATGGCAGCGCCAGCATTTTCTTTGTTTCAATAACGTCACCTAGCTGCGTGCTTTCCGTCTGCACTTGCACCGCGTTGGCGGTAACGCTGACCTCCTGTTGCACGCTGCCAACTTCGAGCGTAACGTCGATGCGCAATTGGTCGTTCACTCTCACGTCGATATCCGTGGTGACGAACTGTTGGAATCCGGGGGCGGTGGCGGTGAGCTTGTAGTTTCCGGCCGGTAGAGCCAGTATCCGGTAGGAACCGTCAGCGGCCGAAGTGGTATCCTGCTTGAAATTGGTTTGCACATTCGTGGCTACGATGCGCGCGCCCGCAACCACAGCTTGCGTACGGTCGCGCACCACACCCAGAATCGATCCGGTTACGTCCGCGCGCAGCGCAGTCGGTCCAAAAATTATTGCCAGAACAAGCAGAAGAGTTGAAGCTAGACGCCTATGGCGATTTTGCATGAGACACCCCGAATGACCTTAGCATGTCACAAAACGCTAGTGGCAATCAAGATGGTCGTTTATTCGGCGGCTCTGGAGTGTTGCTGTAGATCTCGCGCCGCGGAACTTCTTCCGCAGCATCTTTACCAACACGTTCGCGTGTCATTGAATTCCGGCGGAAGTCTCTACCGCCACTTCTCCTAGTGCTCCGCGATCCAGCCCATTGGAATCGACCAGGTGCAGAGAAATCCTGCCCACCCGGCCCGGAACGGCCGCTGTGGTTTCGAACAAAAGGAGATTCCGGGGGTCGACTTGCGTAATCGGTTGGGTCCCCATGGCCATACCCCCGGCCCCGTAGAAATGGACTACAAGTTTCCCGGAGAAAAAAACTCCAAAAGCGCCAACGAGTCTGATCTTGCCGGCGCCAGCATCCTGCACCGCATGAAGGGGTTTGAGGATCACTCCTGCGTCGGTCACACCTTGGAAGTTCTTGTCGGCCCGGGTGGGAAGCCACTGCGTGTCGAAATCGTATGACTCCCCAGGGTCGAGCCGCACCATTGGCGAGTTAAGCTCAGCCTCCATATACAAAGCTGGCGGTTCTTTATCGGGAGATCCGAAACTGGCCGTACCATCAGGGTGCTGCCGCAGTTCGGAACCATTCGTCCAAAATATGACCGAGGCCTTTCCGGGGTATGGTCTGGTTTCGTCGTACCGAAATCGCTCTACCATGGCGTAGCGGCTGTCGCCATCCACGGCAGCCAACCAGCCGTCCTTTGAATCGAGCCACAACTCTGCTGCCAGAGGAACATAATGTAGAGCGAAGAGCCCGTGCTCGCGCACCTCAGCTGCGGCATTCTCCGCGGGACCGAATTTCACATGATATTGGTTAAGGTAGCTACTCGATGAATTCGTTCTGCTGAAGGCCCAGAAATTCTGATTGTGGCGAGTGGAATCCCTGGCGTCAGCGGTATTGTACTGAGAGACCGATTGCACAGACCACTCGATGGGATGCCCGCTCGCGTTCTTTATCACCGCGTGAAAGGTGATGCGCGGCGAGTCCGCCTCGAGACTCACCATCCGCGTAAACTGCAACCCCGTCTGAGGATCAACTGGCCCGGTCATGGAAATTTCGCAGCGTTGCCCTTGGGAGAGAATTTGGAACTCAAACAGACCATCATCCAGCAAATCAGAATTGCCCGCCCAGTGCTGCTCGTCCTCGCTTCCCTCCGGGAGCACCCACAGCTTGTCGCCGCCATAGTTAAACCATTCGCTGTTGGAGGGCGGAAGATGTTTCCCGGCATACCGCGGATTCACAAACAAATAGGGATGGCCATCGAAGATGACTTGCATCAGCCTGCCGCCGTTCTGCGGCACAAAAATTAGTTTTACCCATGGATTGGAAACCTGCTGCGCTTGCCAGCCCATATACTTGATTTCCTCGACCTGGCAAGCGGCGGCGGCCACCTCGGGCTTCTGTTGCGCGCCAACGCCGAAGTGAACAAAGGTCGTCGGATAAAGCGTGAGTACCGCCGCCAAACGCCGGAGAAACATGATCGTTTTCATTGCAGTTCGCTTTTCACCCTGTTTTCTTTCCGAGCTTTAGAATGGATATTGCATCTCGCACGCTCTGCGCGCAATGGCCTTTCCTATCTTCGCTTGCCGCCCTATCCCCACCGCCAAGAGTCCATTGCCAAACAATCGGTAATGAAACGAAATAAATTGCTACACATCAAGAAATATGTGATAAGAACGCCAAATGCGCGGGGAATTCCAAACTCGTTGAGTGCTCAATCCGCCGGAGGCCGGCGAGCGCAATTGCATTGACCAAGAAAGCGGGCGGATTCTATTGCACGGTATGACTGGCTCCATCGAACCTTGCAAAGACCTATTAACCTTTCCGCCGCACGGAGGTTCTTGAATGTCGTTCATGCCTGATTTCAGCCGTAGGGGTTTTATTCGCTTAGCCGCTGCCGCACCGCTGCTGGGCCAGCTTGCCGCTAAGAATGTGCTGGCAAGTGCTGCCAGTGCGCTCGGCAAAGATTCACGCCAGAACGTCTACACGCGTCTCGGCGTAAAGACCATCATTAATTGCCGGGGCACCTGGACATACTTGAGCGGCTCGTTGGAATTTCCCGAAGTGCGGGCGGCGCAGCGAGAGGCTTCGGAATACTTCGTAAACATGTTCGAATTGCAACATGCGGCAAGCCGGCGTCTTGCTGAATTGACCGGTGCCGAAGCTGGCATGGTTACTTCCGGGGCGGCTGGCGCCATGGCGTCCGCTGCCGCTGCGTGCATGGCCGGCAGCGATCCAAAATATATCTGGCAGCTTCCCGACACTACGGGACTGAAGCAGGAAGTCATCATGGTGGGCGGCAGGAGTGCATTTGACAATGCTATTCGGCTGACGGGCGCCAAGCTGGTTCTGGTCGGAACAGCCGAGGAACTGGCTAACGCCATCAACCAGAACACCGCGATGATCTACACCACTCATCTGGGATCCGACTTGCAGACAGAAAATGCCGTAGCAAAAAAATATAATATTCCCATGCTTCTCGATGACGCGGCCGGTATTCCCCCGATAGCCAACATCAAGTTATACGCACAAATGGGTCTGGACATGTACACCTTCTCAGGCGGGAAGGGGCTCTGTGGCCCACAATGCAGCGGTCTTTTGCTTGGCCGTAAGGATCTGATTGAAGCCGCGATGCTGAACACCAGCCCGTGGGAAGGTGCTGTCTGTCGTGCCATGAAAGTTGGCAAGGAAGAAATAGTAGGTCTGCTCACGGCCGTCGAGACCTGGCTGAAAACCGATTTTGATGCTCTCAATCGCGAATGGCACGCTCGCGTCGAGCGCATCGCGAAACTCGTGGAGACGGTGTCGGGCGTTGAAACCGACATTTCCATACCCAAGGATGGCAATCGCTATCCAACTCTTTACATTTCATGGGATGAAGAAAAGTGGGGCTTTACGGTGAAGGACTGTGTACAAAAACTGCGCGCCGGCGATCCGGTAATTGAGGTTGCTGGCGCGGATAATCCCAGCATTGTTCCGGCCGTTCGGGAAGGAAATCCAAAGCAAAGTTCGAAGGAATCGGCACAACGCCGCAGGTTGGAGCTGGTCTCTTCAACTATTCAGCCCCATGAGGCAATCATCGTGGGCCAGCGTATTCGTGAACTTCTCAGTGTCGCTCGAAAGGCTGCACCTGCCGCTTAATGATCATGAGGATTCGCGAAGTGCCAAACCAGAGAAAATCTCACATCCGGCAATGTTTGCTGGGAACCTTGATATTCGCAGCGGGTAACCTGCAGGCCCAGGTGCACCCGGTCGAAGTTCCCCAGCGGGGAGAGCCTTTGAGCTCCCCGCGCTCCGCCGCGGTGGACGCGGGTGATTACGTGTACCTTTCCGGGCAGGGGGCACAACGTCGAGACCACAGTATGCCCGACAAATTTGAAGAACAGGCAAGCCAGGCGCTCGAAAATATCAAAACGATTGTCGAGGCCGCGGGCTTGAATATGGAGCATATCGTCTATGTCCAGGTCTATCTAGAAGACCTAGGCAACTACGAGAAGCTCAACGACGTCTTCGCAAAATACTTTCCCGGCACTCCCCCGGCCCGCGCGGTGCTGGGAGTTTACCGCTTATCTCCATCGTCCATCGAGATCAACGCTGTTGCCGTTCGCGATCTCACCGGACGCAAAGCGGTTATCCCCCCCCATTACAAATCCGCCGAACCATTTTCGCCCGGCATATTAACGCATGACCGTTTGTTTGTTTCTGCGATCGAGGGGCGCGACCCACTCGCCAACACGGTTCCCGATGATGCCGCGGTTCAAACGGATCTCGCCCTTGATGGACTCCAGGCGGTTGTCGAGGCAGCTGGCTTGAAACTCAGCCATATGGTCTTCGTGAATCCCTACTTGACCCAGAAAGTACCGATGCGGGTAATGAACGAACGTTACGCTCGTCGATTTGAATTTGGTAACACCCCAGCCCGAGCCACCATAGAAGTCACCGCTTTGCCTCACAAAGCTCAAATCGAATACACCGGGGTGGCCGTGCGCGACTTGAGCCTTCGTCGTGCCGTCCGTCCCAAAAACATGCCGCCAAGTCCCACTGCCAGCCCCTGTGTCTTCGCTGGCGAAACGTTGTACTGTTCCGCGAAGAGTGGATTTATCCCCGGGCCAAACGGCGGCGTCTATGGTGCTACAACGGCAGTACAACTCCGCCAGACCATGCGGAACCAGCTGGATAACCTGGAAGAGGCCTCCCTGGATTTCAGCCAGGTCGTCTCCACAACGGTTTATCTCGACAACCTCTCCGATAGTGAAGCGTTCAACAAGGTCTATGCGCAATACTTCAAGGCGGCTCTCCCCGCCCAAACGATGCTGCAACAGCTTCCATCTTCTAACCGCCCACCCGATGCGGAAGGGCACTTCCCTGACCTGGAGCAGATGTCGCTTATCGCGGTAAAACAGGCCCCTAAAAACTAGAGAAACGTTTTGCGGAGGCCACCGCCTGGCAGTTCGACATTCCAGAGAAGCACGTTCATGTTTCGCCGAATTAAGAACAACCGTACAACCGCGGGCCTTATCGCAAATGATTTCACCGTTGCGGCTGTTCCTCTCCGTTGTGACGCTTTAATAGCAAGAGTCGCGGGACTGGAGAAAAGGTGGCAGGCTATTTCGCGTAGCTGGCTGTTCGGGAACAGTCCGGCCCCTGAGGTAAGGGTCCCGGAGTGGACATGGTCGCTTTCTCGATCGGTAACGCGTTGCGCGACCTTATCGGATCGGTTGAGACAGGCGCGTTTCGGAATGACAAAAAGCATCACTGCTGGCGCAACGCCACCGTGGGGTCAATGCGCGTAGCGCGTAGCGCGGGAATGTAGGTTGCCAACATCGCCACCACCATGATCGCCATCGGGACGATGAAGTAGAGCCACGGCTCACGAAGGTGGAGGCCATAGAACATGGCGTCAAAAAGTTTGGGCAGGGGCAGCGCCAACGCAAGTCCGACGGCCGCTCCGATGGCGGTCATTTTCATGCCTTCCCACACAAGCATACGAAGCACGTCCGGGTTGCGGGCTCCCATCGCCATGCGTATGCCAATTTCATGCGTTCGTTGGCCCACGGAGTAAGCAATAAGGCCGTATATCCCGATAGCCGCAAGGATCAGGGCTAGAAGTGCGAAGCTGCCCAGCACACGCACGAAAAATGGGTCACCGCCCTGCTGGCGTTCAATCAGAGCTGGCATGCTCATGACACTAGCCAGCGGCAGCTCGGAATCCACTTGCGCAACCGCGCCGCGCAGGGCGGAGGCTAAGCTAGTTGGATCGGAAGTTGCCCGAATCATTAGAGAGAAAGAAGATAGGGGCCGCTGAAGGAATGGCTCGTAGACTTCCGGGTCATCGCGAGTTTCTTCGGAGTAGGTTTTCACGTTGGCGACAACTCCCACGATCTCGCTCCACTCTGGGGTGGCGCCGTTTACATCCAAGCGGATCTGTTTCCCGAGCGCCTCCTGGTCCTTCCAATGGCGATGCACAAACTCCTGGTTTACGACGACTACCCGCGGCGCGGTGGCGTCATCGGTTTCTGTGAACGTCCGGCCGCGCAGCAGCGGGATGCTCGCGGCCTGGAAGTAGTCCGGGCTAACGACGGCATCGAGAGCGCTGAGCCGCTGGTCCGCAGGCAATTCGGGCTGGCCTTTGATTCGGAGAGTAACGCTGCCAGGTCCAGATGCCGGCAAGTCGGAGGCCACTGCTATGGTCTGGGCACTCGGAAGGCGCTGGAGGCGAGCAAGCAAATCCTTGACGAAGAGGGTCTTTTGAGAGGCCTGCTGATATCGTGCGTTGTCTAAGGTCACGCTGGCGGTAAGGAGATGGTCTGCTCGGAAACCCAGATTCTGATGCTCAATAAGAAAAATTCCGCGGAAAAGCAGTCCGCTCCCGAGCAGGAGAAACGAAGCCAGCGCGATTTCGCCAGTAACCATCACCGTCCGGAGACGGCTCAGTGAACGGCTCGGCGAAGCCGCGCGACTTTCATCCTTGAGGTTCGCGTTGATGTCGGTTCGCGACGCGTTCAGCGCCGGCGCCAGTCCGCACAGCACCGCGCAAGCCAACGAGACGGCCAGAGCGAAAAGCAAAACGTTCCAATCCAAGCTCAACGGAACGGCGTTGATTGCTTCGTTGAAGGTCATGCTGGCCCGAACAAAATTGATGCTCCAATAAGCAAGCAGAAGACCCGTACTGCCTCCGAGAAGGGCAAGCAGCAGGCCTTCACTCAGCAGCTGCAGGATGATGCGCAGGCGACCGGCTCCCAGGGCGATGCGGATGGCCAGCTCCTTCCGGCGTCCAGCGGCGCGAGCCAGGAGCAAGCCGGCTACATTGGCGCAGGCAATCATCAGAACAAACCCTACCGTGGTCATCATCACGGCTAGGGCGCTGCGAATGCCAAAATCGTAGATCAGGAAATCGGGCAGCAGGCGCACCGCCGTGCCCCAGCCTTTTTCGGTCGCGGGAAAGTCTTCCTGGGCGCGGCGGGCCAGCGTGACGAACTCGGCGCGGGCCTGTTCGAGCGTTATGCCGGGTTTCAATCGTGCGAACAGGTGCAAAGAACGATCCGTGCGGGCGGCCGCAGTTTGATCTGCCGCGGACAAAACGAGCGGTGTCCATACTTGCGGCGTGAATCCCAGCAAACGGTAACTCGCAGGCATCACCCCGATAACCACGTAGTTTGCGCGGTTTAGCCGGATTGTGCGTCCGATGAGGGAAGCGTCGGAACCAAAGCGCCGCTCCCAGAGCTCCCAACCAAGAATGACAACATTCTCCCGTCCAGGCTGGTCTTCGCCGGCTTCGAAGGTACGCCCGAATTGCGGGGAGACGCCCAGCACGGTGAAATAGTTGAGAGACACGGCCGCTGAACGGAGCGCCTCCGGGTGGCCCAGCGCGGTCAAACTGACGGTTCGATACTCGTCCGCGGCGGCCATGTCCGCAAAAACGTGGTTGGCGTCGCGCCAGGCGAGATAGTTGGGGGCGGAGACCAGACTCGCGTCGGCGTGGAAAGCCGGCGCCGGGTTCACGGAACTAACCACGGCCACGCGCTCGGGGTCGCGACCCGGCGGACGCCGCAAGAGAAAAGCGCTCACGAGACTAAACATCGTGGCGTTCACGGCGATACCCAGCGCCAATGTGAGAACCGCAGCGGCTGTGAATCCTGGGCTCTTGAGTAACTGGCGCACCGCGTAACGCAGGTCCTGCAACAGAATATCCAGCACGGGCAGTCCACGCGCTTCGCGATGCTGCTGTTTCGCCTGTTCCGTTCCGCCGAAGCGAATCAGCGCCTGACGCCGAGCTTCCTCCGCGGACATCCCGCGCCGGAGGTTCTCTTCGATGGCTAACTCCAAGTGAGCAGCCAATTCTGCTTCCAGTTCGTGATCCATCTGGGCACGACGAAAAGTGGAAGTCAGGCGGTGGAACGATTGTCGCAGCCATTCAGTCATTTGGTGCCACCTTCTTCCGGCATGGCTAGAACTCGACCCATCACGTCCGACAGCCTTTGCCAGTTCGCCGCATTCTCAGAGAACTGTTTACGGCCATTTTTTGTAATGCTATAAAACTTGGCCTTGCGGTTGTTGGACGAAGTTCCCCACTCGGCGGCGATCCATCCTCGCTGCTGCAGCCTCACGAGCGACGCATAGATCGTTCCCTGATTAAGGAGGACTTTATCCCCGCTTACCTGCTCGATGCGTCGCGCAATGCCGTAGCCATGCAGCGAGCCCAAGGCCGCCAGGGTCCGCAGGACCATAAGGTCCAAGGTCCCCTGTAATAGATCGAGCTTCGATTCCGCCATGTGGCCCTCCTGTGGTATGACCACAGTAGAATGCCACAACTTCTGTGGGGATACCACAGGAAGTGGAGCGTGAGCATGGTCTCGCTTTCGTTTCTGAGCCTGGCTTCCAACGCCGGCTTACCGGTGGAATGGCCGGGGCACCGGCGAACCGGCATGGCGTGCAGCACCCTACCTGGGCTATTTCCAGAGTCTGGAGGCAGGTTGGGAGGAAACGCACACCGAGGGAGTTTCGAGCGGCCTAGTGCGGAACCGACCTTCCCGCCCGTCATTATATATTGGTATGTAAACGTGCGCTGCTCGCGCACTCGGGTTCCCGCCCCCCGAGCGTTGGTGCTGTGCCGAGGTGCTGATCGTGTTCAGGCGTGCGCTACCAAGAACGGCCCTGTTTTTGGTCTCGGCTGAAGTTTTGGCGAACCGCGGCAAAACAAGGACTCGGAACGTGGGATTAGAGATTCAACTTTAGAAGCGTCACGCCGTATCCGTCCAGCGTCACCGATATCTTATGCGCGGGCGTGATGTTCAGGGAGGCCGGGCCGCTCGTCGCGTTCGTCTTCCGGTCAATCGTTATCGACGTCGCGCCAGAGAACGTCCCCAAAGCGGAAACATCCACAATCACCGTTCGCGGATCTCCCGTGCCATTGTTGTCCGTGGATGCATGCACCGCTCGATCCACAACCATAACGACCACAGATCCATCGCTATTCTTTGTACCAAGAATCTCCGCGCTCGACGTCTCCGTCACCGCTAATTGCAAAATGTCAGGCCCAGGAAAACCCGGCGTCGAAGGAAACATTTGCCCCAACCAATAGTCCACCCAGAAGCTCAGATACGTGCTCCCGGTGCTGGAATCCACCTCGCCAGACTGCATATCCGCGCCATAGACCCAGTGATACAGCGCCTGATTGCCGGCTTTTCCAAGTTGTGAAAAAACGTAGGGCCGCCACGCCCCAAAAAAAGCGCTGGTCCCTCGTGGATCCAGCACGAACTTCTGCGTCGGAATACAATTGCTCATTCCATTACCGTTGTCATAATCTGCGTTCACGTTATTTTCGGTAACCCAAATCGGCACGTTTTTCAGATCCGCCCTCGTTCCCAGCTCCTGATAGACATAGTTGATGTATTGGACGATCTGCGGCACGCGATCAAACAACGTGCTATCCACGTCTCGCTGGTTGCAGGTTGGATAGAAGTGTGTCGCGACGACATTCACCTGTGCATTCACGCCTCCACTGGCCGGAGGGGCGACGAACGGCGGCAGGTCCGCGGTTGGATCTGCCACGGAAAGTTCCATAGCGGAAATCTTGATCGTGCTGTCTACGTTGAGCATCGCCGGAACCAGCGTGTTGTAAAGCTGTATGTACTCGCTCGCGGTCATGCCGTTGATGTTG
>Ga0209027_1000675_pt1 | contig 12379 bp, 8 predicted proteins | sample GraSoi013_1_20cm_3_FD_185821 | JGI IMG/M metagenome (GOLD analysis project Ga0209027, IMG submission 185821) | Grasslands soil microbial communities from the Angelo Coastal Reserve, California, USA - Sample 09_27_2013_1_20cm (SPAdes) (version 2) | ecosystem: Environmental > Terrestrial > Soil >...
GCTCGTCTATCACGCCCCTACCGTGTATGACGTTCACATTCCATTGCTGCTGAATGGTGAAACTTTCGGCAGCATTCACGTCGGAGTCTCCACCGTTTTTCTCCGCAACGAACTTACCCCACGCCTGCAGCGAGCCTTGACACTTTCAGCCATTGCCGTGCTGTGCTCGCTGATGTTGGCCGCGCTGCTCTCTCATATTGCGCTTGGACCTTTGGAGCACATCAACCGTAGCCTGGACAGCATGGCGGAAGCAGAAGGCAGCGGCCTTAGAGAACAAGATGGCGGACGTGACGAGTACGGTCAGGTAAGCATGAAAATTGCCACCCTGGGCCGCCAGATGCGTGACACTCGTGAGATCTTTTCCGCTCTCAAAAGTAACGTGGATCAGATCATGTCAAGCCTGCAAGATGGCCTGATGCTGTTCACCCGCGATTCGCGTGTGGTGCTGGTGAGTGCCGCGATCGAAGGTTTTCTGGGCCGCTCGCGTCGCGAACTTCTCGGGCGGACGGCGAATGAAATCTTCTCATCGGAGTCTTCGCTCGGATCTTTAATGCTGGATGCGTTCCGCCTGCGCCACAACGTCGCGCAGCGCGAGATTGAGGCTTCGAACGGCCGTCGCGTTCAGGTTTCTCTGGATTTCATTCAGGAAAAAGGTACGCAGATTGGGGCGTTATTGACTATGCGCGACGCCGAATCCGTACGTCGTATTGAGGACGAAATAGAACTCTCGCGACGGATATCAGCCAGTGGCCGCGTAACGCGCGGCGTTGCTCATGAAGTGAAAAACCCTATTAACGCTATCGTTTTGCACTTGCAACTTCTACGCAACAAATTGCAGGACATCGATCCCGCGACCAGTCGTCACGTGGACATCATCGATAGCGAGATTCACCGCCTCGACCGAGTAGTTCAGATTTTGGTCGATTTCACCCGTCCGCGCGATCTTCACCTGGAGGAAACCGACCTGAAGTCAGTGCTCGAAGAAGTAGTGTTGCTCGCCGCGCCGGATGCCGAACAGCACGGGGTCACGCTGGTCCGCGAACTCCCTCCCGATTCGATTCCGGTCAAGGTCGACGCCGACTTTATCAAGCAAGCGATTTTGAATGTAGTTTTGAATGGCGTTCAGTCGATGCCTAATGGCGGTAACTTGACCATAGCGGCACGCCGCAACGAGGACGCGGTGATCACCGAGATTAGCGATCAAGGCACCGGCATTCCCACTTCCGTTCAAGACAAGGTCTTTGAGTTGTATTTCACCACTAAGAAATCTGGGAGTGGAATCGGACTCGCACAGACTTATCAGATTATGATGTGGCACTATGGATCGGTCGAGTTTGACTCAGAGGAAGGGAAGGGAACTACATTCCGCTTGCGCTTGCCATTAGCCGAAGTGCGCTCAACGTCACTGGAGGAAGCGACGGCCCAGAGCTAAATCCGTTTTAGATAACTATGAAATTGCGCGCCCTCCCGTCGATATTTGCCGCGCTGCTCTTATGCAGTGCCTTTGCTGTGCCATTACACGCGCGGCAAGGCCAGACTCCGCCCCCGGAGCAGGCTCCGCCTCAAACCCAGACTGCGCCTCAGGACCATGCTCCGAATCAAGAGCAGCCCGCGACGAACTCACCCACAAAAGCCGCTCATGAAAATCAACCGCAAAACCCGCCGCCTGGCAATCAGGAGGCCGAGCACAAGGCGAGCCCTGGGCCGAAACCGCCGATTCTAAAGCATAGGGCTCACAAGGCTGTTGCGAAGACTGGCACTCATAAGGCTCATAAGAAGACACTGCATGACTCGGCAGGCGAGCCCAATAAAGTTGTGGTTCGAAACGGCGGCGCGAAGGAAGGTTCGGCCCAACTTACACCCGCCACCAGTCCGGCCCAGGCGCGGCACCAGCGGGCGAGCACCGCCACGTTGTTGGCTGTGACTGACGCTAACCTCAAGCGGGTTGCGGGCCGTCAGCTTACACGGGCTCAACAGAGCATGCTTGAAGAGATTCAAACCTACATGCGCCAAGCGAAAGCAGCAGCGGCTTCCGCCGATACCAACCGTGCTCAAACCTTGGCTTATAAGGCGCGTCTGCTTTCCGACGAGCTGGCGCGAAAATAGATTTTATTTTCCTGCAGAGCGCGCCGTATTTACCTTTGTGAGCAAATCCTTCACGGGTTGCTGGATCGGGCCCGGAATTCCAACGGCATCACTCAGTATTGCTCTTGCTTCCGTGAGTTTGTTGACCTTGGCGTAATCCCATCCCAGGTAGTAGGCGGCGACCGCGTATTGCTGCTCATCGTTTCCTTTGAGCAGCGTGGTCGCCGATTTCAATTCGCTGATGGAAGGCAACGTCTTCTGCTCCTTGGCGTACGCTCGTCCCATCACTGAATGTCCCACGCCCGCAGAAATCTTTTGCGATTTCTCCGCCGCCGCATCGTCTGCTTTCGCCGCTACAATCGCCTTCTGTGCATAGCTAACCGCCTTGGCTAACGAGCCAGGCTCGGAACTCTCCACATAGGTGTTCGCGAGCATGAGCAGCGCCGGCAGATTACCAGGATTGGCCTTCAGTGCCTTTTCTGCATAATCAATCAGCCGGTGATTGTCCTTGAGCTCGGATAGGCTGAGCATGGCATACGAGGTAACCTGCTCATCCATTTTCGATTTCGGAAACGTAGTCGTGAATTTTTCAATGTAATCCATCCGCGTCTTCGAGTCGGGCTCAGCCGCGATCGCATTGAATGCCGTGCCTTCAAAAAACGCGTACGAATTGTTATTCGCATCTTTCTGCGAAGCAATCATCGAGGCAAACTGCTCGTCACTGGTATCAGCCGGCCTTGGCTGTTTCTCAATAGAATCGTAAGCCTCGCCACCCTGGATGGAATACTTGAATGTCCTCGCGTTATCTTTGAGCTGCTGCGCAATGGTGACTTCTGAAGTCAGGATGTCGAGATTGCGCGGAGATCCAGTGACTGCCTTCTCTCCGTATTCGAGCGCCTTCTGCAGGTCTCCCGAGGTCTGGTAAGCCTGCGAGAGTTGCCAGTTAGCGTAAGCAGTTGCCGCTTGGTTGCTCGCGTATTTCTGCAAAAAATCCTGATACATCGGGACTTTTTTTTGCGCATCTTGCTCATTCGCAATTGCATTCAAATCGTTGTCCTCGGGTGTCCCCGCCGGAATCACGATTGTTTCAACCTGCGAGTGGACCAGAACAGCGAGCAAAATCACTGTCACTATGGTGGAGACTGTCAGAATCCAACCACGCTTGTATGTCATGGGGCGACCTCCTGACCTGCGTGCCGAATCCTAGCTCTGAAAGTCTAAGTGCGCAAGCCTCTGATCGCAAGAGAGGCCCACCCATAGTTCGACCGGCTAACAGCTGAATGAGGCCAGACAAACGAGTACCTAAAGTTCGGAGGACTCTAAAAAACTTTTGCAGCGTACGTTTTTGGTAATTTCTTTGAGAGTTCTTCAATTGCGGGGAAAGACTGTGCAACCGTGAGTGTCTTCGCAGGCGGCAATGTACCTGTATTCAAAGCCTGGGTAAGCATCTCAATAGCTTTTCCGGTGTTGGCCGGAACGACGATCGTAGCGTGCAGTAGCCCCTGTTGTACCCACGACTGGCCCGTCTTGCGGACGCCATCAATCCCAAGAAATGGTACCTTCAACCAGCGCGCACGAAGGGTGCCATCAGCGAGGTCCTGAAAAGCCTTTCGCGCGCCAATTGCCATCGAATCATCATGGGCTGCAATCACGTCGATCAGTGCCTGTTGTGAAGTGGAAAGTTTCAACCAGGAAGTGAGCGCCTTGTATGAGCCGGCCTCAGTCCAGTTAGCTTTCATCAGCTTCACCTGTACGTCTTCGGGTTTTGTTTCATACATTCCCGAGGTGCGCTGTCTCGCGGCGAGGCTCTCTGCCGGTCCCTGAATCAGCAGCACTGCCCCGGTCTTGTTTGGAAGTAAAGCTGAGATTTGGTTTCCCTGAATTCGACCGATCTGTTCATGATCAGAGCTGATAGAGAAAATGGGTACCTTATAGGTGCTGCGCAGCTCATTGATATATTCCACTTCGCGATTTAGAACTACCCAGCCAATGCCCGCAGCTGCGGCTGCTCTGGCTACTTGCGGCATGGCAGTGCCGCCTACTGGTTCAAAGATGATCCCGTCCGGATGGGCTTCGGTATTTGACTGAATAATTTTGAGAAGCTGCTGGCTCTGCAGGATCGCGTCGTTTTCAGCGTCGAGAATCTGTATGTCAACACCGAGGCGTTGCGCGGTTTGTTCCGCGTCGGTCGCCTGCTCCATTTGATAATCGTTGTCGCGATTGGTCAACGACACGATGAGTTTCAGTTTCTTCACGGGCCCTCCTCGTGTTCCAAAACATACACAGCGAAACTTACAAAGAATCGCGTACCAAGGAATCTTCATTGAATCCTAACTTGAAATCCGGGAAGTCCTAGGTAACCACGGTAACCGGCACAATCCGGTGAGTTTTCTTCAAGTTCACAAGCTGCTCAAAATGATAAAATTCGCGGGCTGAGGGGGTGTTGATGACGCGACGATATCTGGCATCGATTGTTTTTGTTTCCATTTCATTTTTCGCCCAAGCCCAACAAAAACTCTCAACCCATTGGGAAGAACTGGCCGCCGCTGATTTCGTCAGGGCAATTGAGCGTTCCCAGGCCACGTGTGTGCTTCCATTTGGAATTCTCGAGAAGCATGGTCCTCATCTTCCGCTGGGAACTGACCTTCTGGATGTGCGTTATGCCGCGCTTCATGCGGCAGAGCAGGAGTACACCGTTGTTTTTCCTGAATACTATTTCGGGCAGATATTCGAAGCCCGCCATGAACCGGGTACGGTCGCATACAGCGCACACTTACAACTGGAACTCTTGCAGGAGACTACCGATGAGATGGCACGCAACGGCTGCAAGAAGATCATCATTGTCAACGGTCATGGTGGCAACGAGCACCTGCTCCCGTTTTTCGCGCAGAGCGAGTTAGACAAACGGCACGATTACGTTGTTTATATTTTTGATGAACGAACGCCTTCGACAGGCGGCCCGGCTAAACGGGATACTCTCGACATGCACGCTGGCGAAAGCGAGACTTCTAAAATGATGATCTCGCGGCCAGATCTGGTGCACATTGACCGAGCTCCCAGTGAATCTGGCGGCGACCAGCACCATGTCGACCTGCCGGACGGCGTCTATACCGGGATCTGGTGGTACGCTCGATTCCCCGATCATTATTCCGGCAACGGCTCGCTGGCCACCCGGGAGCTTGGCAGATTCCAGATGGATTGGTGGATAGATTCGGTCGCGAAGGTCATTCGGGCTGTGAAGGCCGATCAGAGTAGCTTGCGCCTGCAAAACGAGTTCTTCGATAAAGCGCAACATCCGCTCGATACGAAGCAATAGCGAGGTCAGAAGAACTCATACAGCTCTGTGCCGGAAGTACACGTCCGTATGTGCAGTCGCTTCCTTCCCAATAACTTGGGTAACGTCGGACAACCCTTCTCAACGTAGTACCCTGATTCCGGCGCAGTTGTGTGCTCGCTACCAGAATTGCGGTCTGGCGGGCTGCACAAACCCAAAATATGCCCCGCATTCCGATTTTCAAGCTTGGCCCGTCGGCAGGGTCATACCCTCTGAGATTGATTAGCTATACCCCTGCTCTTTCTCTCGACGGCCTGCAGCTCGGCATCGACAACGTCCGGCACGACGTCTGGCTAAGCCCGGAGTTCACAAAAGTTGCCGGCGTTCAGATCGCGAAATTGATTGCCAAGTACGGAAACATTGAGAGTCTCACGGTTGCTGAACCGGCATCATCCAAGAGCATGTTTGCCAAGTTCGTCCCTGGGGCTGCTAAAAAGGTCCCAGATTTAAAGCCCCTCCTGCTGGAATTGCATAAGTCGGCTCTCAATCGCGCAAAAGCGGAAGGGAATCCGGTAATCGATCTTCTGGGACGGGCGTCAATCATAAAGTTCCTCCGTGGAGAACTTAGCGCGCAGTACACAAAGGCTCTGGAACGCTGCCGCGGAACTCTCAGAGGCTATGAGGGTGTGCGCCAGCAGAAGGCGCTCGAATACCGCGAGACTGTCGCGGCATTTCAAATCGCGAAGAAACGCATTCTCCGGCAGGCTGGACAGGAATTATTTCGGATATTGAGAGAAATTGAACGAGAAAATCTTGCCACGATGCGCCGTTCTCTCTTTGGAGAACAACGGGACGCAGATTACCAACTCTTCCTTCATCAGTTCATTTTTCTGGAAGAAAGCCGGGATTCGTATTTGGCCGCCGACCATTATGTTTTGATCGGTGGATTTGAGAACGACCCCGATTCTTTTGGAAACATTCGCGCTCTGGCTTTTGAATTCTTACGATCTGTTGTCTCGGAAAATGAGAGCAGTGACGACGCGCAAATAGATGGTTGGTTGAACGCGCCTGAGAATGCCCACGAACTGGTAGGCACCGGCGAGCCTTCGGAGCGCGACCACAAAGCCAGGCTGCAGCCCTGGATCGAACTTCTGGAACGCGAGAAGCTTCTGGATTTGGCAATCGCGGCTTACGAAGTCGTATCCCTGCTTCCCGAGTTCACTCCGCTTCTTGATCCGCAGCAGCTCAAGTATGCCCTGGTTTTCCGCAAAGAACGTGATCGCGTCGAAAAATTAATCGAGGAGCACGGGAAACTGTCTGTGCGCAGTCTGGACTCGGCCGTCAACCGTGTTGCTCAGTGTAGCGGCGTGCCGCGCGCGAAAGTCGCGGCCCGTTTTCTGAGAGACTTCATGCTGTACCATCGCGATCTTCGCCGGCTCGAGGTGCTCAACCGAGCTCTCGAAAAAGTGAATCTGATCGCCAACGAGAAATTGCGTGATCTTTCCAGTCTGAACGGTACTCTTTACGAATTCTTGCTCGCCGAAGAGACAAAAAACTCCGGAGAGAAGCCCGTAGTCCGGCATGCGATTTTGAAAGCCGATGTCCGTGACTCCTCCCGGCTGACCCGTCTACTACTTCAGCGCGAGATGAACCCCGCGTCTTATTTCAGCCTGAATTTCTATGATCCGGTCAATAAGTTATTGCCGAAATACGGAGCGCAGAAGGTTTTTGTGGAAGGCGATGCCGTGATTCTGGCCATTCTTGAGCACGAGGGCGATCCCTCGCTCTCGGTTTCCCGCGCATGCGTGCTGGCGCGGGAAATGGTGGAAATTGTCGGTGGATACAACCATCTACTTCAACGCGCCGGGCTGCCGCCGCTCGAGTTGGGCCTTGGCATTTCTTTTCAGGATGCCTCGCCCATGTACCTGCTGGATGGCGATCATCGCATCATGATCTCCGACGCGCTCAATGAAAGCGACCGTCTCTCATCTTGCGATAAACGCCTACGCAAGGCGATGCAAGGTATGTCTGTTCCGTTTAACGTCTATGAATTCCGCGCCAATGAGAGCGCAGACGCTGAGATGATGAAATACAACGTAGGCGGAATTCGCATCAGCGAAGCTGCCTTCAATCGCTTGCGGGGCGAAGTTTCGCTCGAGGAATGCAAGTTGGAATTCCCGCGTCTTTGGGGGAGCGAGAACATTCGTTACTGGAGCGCGCTTGTTCCGGTCGGGGCGGATACATTTCGGCGGCTGCTCATCCGAGTTACCCAAACGCCGATTGTAGACCCGGGTGAATTCAAACTCGTGCGCTGGACTGATAGCTCAATATATGAAGTGTGCACCAACCCCTTGGTTTACTCCGCCCTGGAAAAAACTATAGGACAGGCGAAATCGTAGTAGGGGCACGGGTTGCCCTGTTCTGGCCGAACCAGAGTTCCTGATCAGCAACTCCAGTTAATCAACCATTAACCCGGCTTTCATCACGTTGTAAGTATCATGGGCAAGACTGAAAGGGGATGAATTCAGCTATGCGCCACCATGTCTGCAACGCAAAGTGAGATCTGCAATGGGCCGAAAACTCACGATCGTATTTTTCGATGCTGGCGGAGGTCATCGTAGCGCGGCGGAAGCTCTCAAGAGCAATCTTCCCATTAGAGGCGCAGGCTACAATCCCGCTTCAATCCTTGATCGCGGATCGAGCAAATCGCGCAGCGCATCACCAATAAAATTAAACGAGAGCACCGCCAGCATCACTGCGAGAGCAGGGAAGATCACTAGGTGGGGCGCGTCGAAGAGATGGCCGCGGCCATCATTTAACATGCTCCCCCACGATGCCGTCGGCGGTGGAACGCCCAAGCCCAGAAAGCTCATCGTTGCTTCGGCTAAAATTGCGCCCGCCATTCCGATCGCTGCCTGCACGATTACCGGCTGAATGATATTTGGCAGAATGTGCCGTGCCAGAATTCGCAAGTCGGTCGCCCCCAGCGCCCGCGCCGCTTCCACGTATTCTTTCTCACGAGCTGCCAGCACCTGAGCCCGGACCAGGCGCGCGTATCCTACCCATCCGCCAAGTGAAAGCGCAAACACCAGATTAAAAATCCCAGGGCCACGAAAGGCTACGAAAGCAATTGCGATCAATATCCCAGGAAAAGACAGGAAGGCATTCATCAGAAGGACGTTCACGAATCGGTCTATGCTTCCGCCGTAATATCCTGCAATTGAGCCAATGATCAGCCCAATGCCCAGCGACGCTGCCACTACACAACTGCCTACCATCATGGAAATCCTGGCGCCGTAGATTATCCGGGAAAAGATGTCCCGCCCCAGTTCGTCCGATCCGCAGATTTGCCGCAGAGAAGGCGGCGCTAGCCGGCTGGCAAGACTGATCTGGGCGGGATCTTGCGGCGCGATTAAGGGTGCGAAAATGGCGAACACAATTAAGCAGATTACAAAGATGCAGCCGATCGCAGCTAGGGGGTTACGCCTTGCCAATTGGGGCAGTGAGATAGCAGTCGCAGCCATTGCTATTGATAGCAGAGGTCAGTCTAGCAAACTGCCGTGATCTTCCCCGTGGCGCCGCGATTCGGTACGAAGTCCTTGGTTTATTTCGGCTATTGCGCCTGAAACTCCTGGTTCCTACGGCGACGTTAGAAGTATTTTCCCCAGATCGTTGGGTCGGATAACCCGTTACCTCTGAGCACAAGGACAACACTTTTGGGTCATTGACCTTCGGAGTCTTCGCCGATAGGTTCAGAGTAGCTGGTTCCGGCTGTGGCAGGCGAATGGGGCTGCCGGGGGTGATATGAAATTCCTTTACATCTGCTACGCAGCAGTTGGCTATGCGGTGGCCCGTTGGCTTTTCAAGCGTGAGCCCAAGCCGGGCACCGATCCAGTCTCTCGCCTTCGTACCTCTGGCCTGCTCTGAGCGTGGAGCGTGCCCCTATTCGTGTGGGGCACGCTTCGCTCGGCTAAAGTCTTGTTACTTTGGTGCCCGTTGTAATCGTTACCCGCCAACAACTCTCGCTAGAATTGCATTAGACACTCATCGCGTAACGAGGTCGCTGCGTTGAGTCAGGAGAGTGTCAATGTCATGCCCCGATTGCTCCTCATAGCGATTGCTCTAGTTCTGCTATGCGCTCCAGCATGGATGACGTCTAGCGCCCAGGAAGATGACCTTCCTTTGGGTGACCTGGCCCGCCAATTCAGGCATTCCAAACCTCCAGATCCCTCAGACATCATTGACAACGACAATTTCACGCTGATGATGGACAAAGCCGAAAGCGAACGGCTGGATGGTCAGCCAGTTTTTGCCATCAGTCCTTCCGGAAGAACTTTTACCGCAGTTTCGCCCGACGGAACCTGCAGCCTTTCGTTCGTCGCGCCCTTGGGTAATCGGACACCGGCTGCATACATCGCCAGCGACCTGCCTCAAGATGAACTGTTGAAGCTCGAAGGCCCTGCGTCGATCGAAGGCGGCTCACTTCAGATTTCCGTTCACAACCGAACGCAATGGGAAGTGAAGGAGATCGTGGTTGGCGTTACAGTTCTGCAGAATCAATCCAGCCCCGAGTATCGTCCGGCAATTATGGGTCCGCTGCCCGTCAACTCTGAAAAGCCGCCGGACCTGACGGTGCTCTACCACGTCAAGGGAAATAGCGCCCCCGACACAACTACTATATTTCGCGCACCGCTGGGCGGTAGCTTCAGTGAATCAAAAGATTGGCATTGGGCAATCGTGGGCGCGCGTGGAATACCACCGGCAGCTCCGGCATCAACTATTCCTGAGTCTCTTACAACGCCGCTGTCCTCCTCCCCGCCTTCCGTTCCGCTGATTGGCACCGAACCGGATCCGGCTAAGAACTCGACGACGATTCCGCAAACGTCGCCGGCAGGCGGAACAGTAAATCCTCAGCAGTAAGTCTCACTCCATTGGGTTATTCGAGGCTTCTGGTCGGCAGTTCGCCGGAGCAGATCGAGTTGGACGGTAAGATAAGTTTGATCCACGATCTACGGGAAATAATTAAAAGGATCGCAGATTTGGAAAGTTAAACCTTTACTTGAGCACCTGCGGAACCGCTTCCGCTCTTCCGCTTTTAATACTTCGCAACGCCGCATCCAGGACTTCTTGATTTTGCCAACCCTCTTCGCCAGGAACTGGGAATTGCGCTTTGCCTTCAATCCAATCGGCAAACGCATCCACCTGCAGCGCATAGGCCAGACGATTAGAGACCGCGTCCCGCTGCACTACAGCTTTTTCGCGCCGCAACTCGATTTGAATCGGATGCTCCACGTTAAGTGCGTCGTCCGCCAGTAGCACGCCCGCATCGCCCACGAACTCGAGTGGAGTGCGATACTCGGCGCGATAGGAAACAAGCACTATCCCCAGCGTGCCGCGCGAAAACTCGAGCGTCAGCGCCGCCACCGATTCCACATCGCCCGAACGTTTGTCGAAGCTTGCCGTCGCGCTTACCCGAGTGACTTCATCCTGTAACACAAAGCGCAACGTATCGATGCAGTGCACCCCGATATCGAACACTGGGCCCGCGCCCGCGACGCTTGCGTCATATAACCACTTTCGTGGATGCGATGGGTCAGCCAGAAATGAAAATTCGGATCGCGCGAAAATCGGTCGCCCAATCGCTCCAGCGGCTATGTGCTCCCGCAATTTCCGAACACTCTCATCGAACCGGAACACATGCGCAACTCCGAAGCGGACGTTCCGCCGCCGCGCGGCTTCGACCATCTCGCGAGCTTCAGCCGCATTCATCGCCAGCGGTTTCTCGCACAAAACATGCTTAGCCGCCTCAATTGCTGTGAGCACATCTTTCAGGTGAAGTGAATTCGGGGTTGTCACGAGCACCGCATCCACTTCAGCTGAACGGCACAACTCAGCCGCAGAATCGAAGGCCAGTGGAATCTTGAATTCGCGAGCAGACTCCCTCGCCTGCGGCATGTCCCGGCGCGAGAGCGCAGTTACCGTGCAGTTTTTCGAGAGCGCGAAACCTGGCATCAGACGCTTGACAGCATGCAGCCCGAAGCCAACGATGCCGAAGCGCACCATTCTCTTTACCTTGTTATTGAAAAGGAGCGGGGAACAACGTTCAACTGCAGTGAATTACCGGTTGTTGCCAGACTGCCGTTTTTGTTGATCGTGAATTCAGTGATAGTGTTCGATCGAACATTGATAACGAAAATAAATTTCCCCTTGGGATCGACCGTTATGAATTCAGGATCGGTTCCTGTGCCTGCGACAGAAGCGGTAATTGGGGTGAGCACGCCAGTCGCACTATCAATTTGAAATTGAGAAAGGTTCGTCGACCCCGAATTGGCTACGTAAAGAAACGCGCCGCTAGTGTTCGTGGCCGCAGCAACTGGGGTTGTTCCCGCTGCAAATAAGCCGGGGCCAGCGGTCAAGCTGCCGTCTGACTGAATGTTCAGCACGGTAACGGTATTCAGCGATGGGTTCGGCACGTACAACAATTTCCCGCCCGGGTCGATTCCCAGCTGTCCGACTCCGCCGTTCACAATCAGTGGCGCTCCGACTTGGGTAAGCGTGCCAGAACTTACACTGAAAACATAAATCGCGGAAAAAGTCTCAACCGGCACATATAGCAAACCGCCCGACGCTGAGAGCGTTAGGCCGGTGGGGCTCGCGCCTAATAATGAGCTGGAAACAAACGTCAGTCCTCCCGATGAGCCGATTGAATAAACCCAAATATCGTTCGTGACTTGGTTTCCGACAAACAGGAACTTTCCAGAACCGTCCATGGTCATGACGCCGGGCGAGAGTCCCACGCCGCCAGATGACGTGATCAGCGCAGTACGAGGCAGTACCTCGGTGAGCGCACCTGTTGTGGGGTTGATCTTGAAAGTCGAGATTGTATTGGTGTTCTGGTTGGCGGCATATAGAAAATGATTAGACGGATGTACCAGCACACTAGAAGGGGAAGCAGCGGTGTTTGGCGCGATGGCGGTAACGAAGGGCGAACCGAACAGGGGTGTCCCTGCGCCCGTATGA
>Ga0209027_1000677_pt1 | contig 12371 bp, 11 predicted proteins | sample GraSoi013_1_20cm_3_FD_185821 | JGI IMG/M metagenome (GOLD analysis project Ga0209027, IMG submission 185821) | Grasslands soil microbial communities from the Angelo Coastal Reserve, California, USA - Sample 09_27_2013_1_20cm (SPAdes) (version 2) | ecosystem: Environmental > Terrestrial > Soil >...
CTCCCGTATTTACAATCGAAAGATCAATAGGATTTTCGCCTTCTTGCAGAACTTCCAAATGATGCAGCGGTTTTCGTCCCGACATCACCGCCGACAATGTTACCCATCGCCAATTGCGGAGGTCGGTCGCGACCGGAAGACGGTACCAGATAATTTCGCGCAACTGCGGCGGCCGCGCCCGTTGCCATTCCTTTACCAGCATTGCCATCTCATCAACATTTGTAGCGAACTCCAAAACGCGCGTGCCCGGCGGCCAGGCCGGCTGCACACTATCCATCGCGACGCTCAGGAGCTTTCCACTGGCGTCATATCCGGCGCTGCAACGGTAAGTCGGAAGCGCCACGGAAAATGGCAAGCCAATTCGCGCCGCTTTTCTCACCCATGTCCGCGCCGACTGCGCGTCGCACAAATTCGTGCGGCCATTGACGGTCGAGTTCGGAACCGAATGGACCTGCAGGACGTAGCCATCGGCTTCGCGGACCAGCGGCACAAACTCGGGATCATCGAGCCACGCCGGCAGCGTGGTGATGACAAAACGAAGCGGATGAATAGCCTCACGGACGCTGTGCAGCCAGCCGCGATATGCGCGCAGATTTTTTTGAGGGCAGTCAAAATCGATTTGGAATTCACTTAGTGCGACGCCATGACTTGTGGCAAGATCGGTAAGTGACTTCGCAACCCCGACGATAAATTGTGCCGTCGTATCATCGGGTGAGAAGGGTCCGGGATATGGTGCAATCCGCATGGCGATGCCATACGACGCGCCGTTCGACTCCAGCGTTTGCCAGTTGATACCTGTTTTGACGACTTCTGGCTTTCCCGCAGCCCAGCTAATTTCCGCTCCGAGGAAAATTACGCCGTCGATTCGCGTTTGCGCTTCGAGGACCGCGCCGTTGACGGCGGCTGTCCAATCCCGCTGCCATAAATAACCGCGTTGCGGTAAAGGACCCGACACGGTCGGTGCTGTCCGATTGCACGCTCCAAATAGGATTGCACCGATAACGAGGCCGGTTTGCAGAGCCAAAGCATGCAATCGAAGATTTCGGACCAAATTTGAAACACTCGTTCTGTTGGCAGCGTCCTGAAGATAAAAGACCGGTTTTAACAAGTTGGACACATCGCCGCTAACTGCATTGGCGTGAAGTTCGTTTTAGCGTATTTCGTGTGTTTGGTGGGTCGACATTAGGTTCGCGCCGTTGTCTAGTTCCGAGCCACTTTTGCCAGAATGAACATTCTTTTGCAGACAAAAGAAGAGGTCGAAACGCACTTCGGAAAGAAGGCGACGATGGCGCCGAATCTTTTGGGCATGGTGGGCCAGGGCGAAGAGGCGTTTGGATTCCTCACGGGCGACATGGACGAAGGATTTGAGATCACCGTCGGTTTCTTCAACGGCAAAGCGCGTTATGTCGCCTTCAAGAAGCGGACTGGGACGCCATGGGGCGAGGGCGATCTACGAGCGGCACTCATGCAAATCGGAAAATACTCTAACTGGTCGGTCAAACCCGCCTCGGAATTTTTCGATTATGCCGAGAAGCGGAAAAAGGGAGTGGTGGGCGAGGCTACTGGCTGGCAAACACCGAGACGCCGCTACGCTTTTGTCTATATACCGGATGTGGGAGGAGAGATTGGGATTATGCCGGACAAGACTGCCATCGATCAAAAATTCCCTTTTTCCTGATGGCTTTAGGGTAACGCACGCGTCTCGCAAGAGATGTAACCAAGGCTAATTCCGATCGTCCTTCACGATTCCCGACGCGACTCGCAACAGCGATAACGGCAAAGCGCGAGCAATCGCCATAGCAATCTTCATGGCGATCCCGGGAATCACCAGAGGTTTGTCTCTCTCGATCGCCTCCAAACCAGCGCGTGCGACTTTCTCAACCGCAACATGCATGAGACTGTTCCGCCGCTTTCGTCGATGCTCCTGTCGATTCGCGACCTCGTCGAATTCGGTATGGACCGGACCGGGGCAAAGCGCGGTCACGGTAACCCCGCAGTTGCGTGTCTCGGCGCGGATCGCTTCGGAAAAACTGGTGACGTATGCTTTTGTGGCCGCGTAAGCCGCAATGCCGGGGAGAGGGAGAAATCCAGCGGAGGAACTGACATTCAAAATTGCCCCTCGTTTTTGCGCGATCATCCGGGGCAGTAACGCGCGAGTCAGCGCAGTTAAGGCCAGCGCGTTCACCTGCACCTGCTCATTGACATGAATCGGGTCGGCTGTGGCAAAGGAACCGTGATCGCCGACGCCGGCATTGTTGATCAGGAAATCGATTGGCTCATTCGTGAGCAAGGCAGCGAGTTGCATCGTCTGCTCTAGATTTGAAAGATCGGTCTGGCGGATGTTGACAAGCAGCGCCGGATTTCTGGCAACTAATTCGGTACGCAACTGTTCGAGTCGATCGCGCCTTCTGGCGACAAGAACGAGAAGTTTTGCACGGGAGGCTAACTGTCTGGCGAATTCGCGCCCGATGCCGGCCGATGCTCCCGTGATTACAGCGGAGCAATTATCGAGATTCATCGTCATTCCGAGCGAAAGCCGAGGAATCCCGCCGCGCAACCTTAAAGCTACCGCGGCGGCGAGATCGCTCGGTCCGAGCCGGGCTGGCGGTTTTGCTCGAGAGGACGCCAACTTCTTGGACACTCAAGGGTCGCCATTTCCCGCGTGGAAGATCGTGCAGTCTTAGATTGCCGAGCCGAATTCGCGCTAATTTTTTCGCGTGAAATCCGAAGCACTCGAGCATGCGTCGGATCTGGCGATTGATTCCTTGTTCGAGCACGATGCGAAATCGCGTTGGCGAAATTTGCCGCACGTGCTTGGCGCGGGCGCGTTTCCCATCTAGAAGAACGCCGCGCAAAAGTCGCTGCGCCAAATCCGCCGTGGCGGCGCGATCAAGGGCGACTTCGTATTCCTTTTCGACTTTGAACCTCGGATGCGTCAGGCGCTGTGCAAAATCGCCGTCATTCGTGAGGACCAGTAAACCTTCACTCTGAGCGTCGAGTCGACCGACGTAGGCGAGCGAAGAAAGTTTCGGCGGCAGCAAATCGTAAATCGTATCGGTCGTGTTTGGATCCCGCCGGGTGCAGACAAAGCCAGCCGGTTTGTTGAGCAAAATGTAAACAGGCGTTCGTTGATGAACGAGCCTGCCATCGACTTTGACGTAATCGGTTGGTGCGGGCTGGAAATGAAAATCGCGACACGGTTTTCCATTCACGGTTACGCGGCCGCCCGCGATCAGTTCGTCCGCGCCACGACGTGACGCCACGCCCGCGGCAGCGAGAAAGCGGTTTAAGCGCAAGGAAACGTGAACCGTGAATCGAGAATCGTGAATCGAGATTTGTGACGCCGATCCACGATGTAACGCTTTAACGATTCACGGCGCCGATCACACATCAGGCTTCGTCTTCGGCAGCCCCATCACCTTGCTCGTTTGCTTCCATTGCCCGCGTTTCTTGAGCAGATCGACGCGTTCGAAACGTTTCAAGACGTTGCGCTTGGCCGCGATGGTGCTGGCCCCCTTGAGACTGCGATGTTGTGACATGGGTGAAGTGAAAGTTAAATCGCTGGATAGTTAAATCCTGAATCGTGAAAACAGGTTCGCACGGTAGCGTGTTCCACCTCTTTTTCAAACAGCCCCTACATCTGATTCGAGAGAATGATGTAGGTACCGAAACTCGCGACCTGGTGATAAACATGGAAGTGTTGCACCAGTAGCCCACGCCAGTAAACCACTCGGTCTTCTTCGACGATGAGAAATACCGGGCGCGCTACCCGCCATTGTTCGAGCGCGGCTTTTTCCTCGAGAAAGAGACTGCGCTGCTCGGGAGTAAGCGGCATTCGCGGATCGGGCTCCTGATTAACCATGGCGAACTTGCGCTCGAGGTAAAACCCGAGACTGCTGGCAACTTCAGGCGGGCCTTCAAACAGCACCTGACCGTTCGTGCCCAATCGGCTGTTTAAGAAGCGAGCTGCCTCCGCCAGGGAAAAAAATGGGGCAATTCGCGCGATCCCGCTGATCATGCAAAGACCGACCATGACCATTCCGAAAGCGAGGCCAACCGTTGCGATTTTTTCGCGTCCGCGGCGAAGTAGATAAACCGTGATGACTGCGCCGGTAAGGAGCCCGACTGCGGCGATGGCGAGAAGTGGGCGAAAATGCAGCCAGGTGCTTGCCGGCATATCGGCCAGTGCCTTCCACGCCGTCCACCTAAAATCTGTTTCGCCCCACTCGCTCTCGTTTTTGGGAAGAAACCGCGGAAGCGCTATGGCGATCAAACCGATCGCGATTCCGACGAGCCCAACCGCGGCGGCGCCGAGATTACGCAGAGAATTTGGTGCGCGCTCAAAAATCATCGCGGCCCAAAGCGCAAACGCGCTGAACATGCTCAGCGCGTAGTAATCCTGTCGCTGCCCGATAGCCAAAACCGGTGCCAGCACCACAATGGCCCAGGCCATCGGGAGAGCATCTTGGAAACTAATCTCGCGCGGCCGCATCACCCGCCGCCAGGAAAACATCGGCGCCGGCAAAATCGCCAGCGACCAGGGAAACCACCAGGCGAGATGGCTGGTGAGAAATTGCCAGCGTGGAACGTCGTCGTACCAATTCCCGTTAGGATAGCGGCCTACCAAATGTTTAATCCACTCGTCCGCAACAATGCGATGAAACGGACCGTCAAAATGGATTTCGATCCAGAGATACCACGGTCCGATGATGGCGAGAAAAAGTAACAGATAAGGCCACCAAAGAAGCGAGCGAAACCGCATCCGCGCCTCACGATAAAAGATCGCCAGTGCAGCAAAGGTCGCCGCCGGAAAAAGCAATCCATGTGGACCCTTGGTTAGACATGCCAGCGCGGCGCAAATCCAGAATCCGGTAAACCAGGTGCGCCGCTGATGGCGCTGCTGGAACCCGGCCAGTCCGCAATAAATCGCTCCCGCAAAAAGCGCGGCAAAGAGTGGCTCCGGCATGACGATACGACCGAAAATGAACGTGCCGGTGAGCGTAAGATAGATCAGTCCGGCAGCGAAACCGCGCCAGTAATCGGCTAGCCGTTCTCCGATGAGAAACGTGAACACTAATGTTGCGACAACCGAAAACGCAATCGGAACGCGCGTGGCCGCGGTGTTGATCCCAAAAACCTTGTAGCTGGCTACGATCAGCCAGTAAAGCAGCGGCGGTTTTTGCAAACGTGGAATGCTGTCATTCGTCGGCAACAAATACTGGTCACTCTGAATCATTTCGCGCGCGGCGGCGGCATACTGGCCTTCGGTCTCACTGTAAAGATCGCCGATTCCAATCGTCCCGAAGTGCAACAGGACGCCCAGCGCAATCAGAATAGCGAAGAGCGCGTGCCGGGTTGGCGGCGGCGGCAATGCTTGTGGTCCAAGAAACGTTTCCTCAATACTAAGCGTCCCAGTGCCCGTGACCATTTTACTGAGCGTCCACCACCGCTGCGCGATATCGGTCCCAACTATCGGGCAAGCGCAGCAATTTTGCCGACGGCATTTGGATCAACGCCAGCGTCTGGCGGCATTCGGCAATTAGGGCATCGTCCGTGTCCCGTACAATCCGAAAAGCGCACCAAAATCGCACGCGTTCGAGGTGATCGAGCCAGCCTTCAATCGTCAAGCGATCGCCAAGTTTTGCGGCGCGGCGGTAGTCGATCTCTGTCCGGACGACGACGGGATATTTTTGCGTTGCGGCCATGTCCGATAAGGCGAGCCCGAGCTGCTCAGCCAGGAGCGTACGGGCGATCTCAATGAAGCGCAGATAAGCTAAGTTGTGGACGACACCACCGCAGTCGGTATCGAAAAACATCACCTGCACTTCGGTGCGAATGCGGGGCGCGTCGGTTACGGTCATACCGGCGTATGATTTCCAAATGCGGGCGTGAAAGCAACGTTGCCCGATTTCGCCGGGTCAGCCTGCTCGGAAATCATGTTTTGAATGGCGCCAACGACTTCCGCGCTCGTGACCGCGTGCATGCAGCGGAAATCGAGAGGACATTCACGTAGAAAACAGGGGCTGCACTCGACGTGATGCCGAAAAATGCGATGGCCCCGGCCGAGCGGGCCGGTGCGCAGTGGTTCGGTCGATCCGAAAATCGAGATCGTAGGCACTCGCAACAGGGCCGCGAGATGCATTGTTCCGGTATCGTTAGTAAGTAACAGATCACAGGCGCTTAACTCATCGATCAATTCCCCGAGCGTCGTCTGCCCGATCCGATTCACGCATTTCCCTCCCAGTTTTTTGGCAATTTCCAAGCCGACTGCTCCATCGCCGGCCGTCCCGAATAGAATCCACCGTACCGGAAATCGCGCAGAAATTTCCTCCGCCACTTCGGCGAAACGTGGCCATCGTTTCGCTGGGCCATACTCCGCGCCGGGACAAAGCGCGAATTTGAACTGAGCGCGACGACTTTTGATCGGATTAGCTGCAGGAAATTGCGGCGTCACTTTTGCCCCCACCGTGGTCGCCAACTCTAAATACTTGTAGCTCTGATGAACGATGCCACGGGAGAAGGTCTTCCGCGGTCCTTGATTCAGCAGCCAGCGGCGCCAATGCCCGGTTAAGCCAACCCGCCGTGGGATGCCTGCCAAAAAAACTTCGAGCGCGCTGCGGAGGGAATTCGGAAACAGGATTGCGGCATCGAACGGTGGATTTTGACGAAACAAGCGCGCCGCTACGAAAACAGATTTCGACGGCAACACGATGACTTCATCGATTTCGGAAACAATTTTCCAGAGGGGTGCAAGTTTTTCCGGGACGGCCACAGTCAGATGTGCATCCGGCCGGCCACCTTTGATGGCACGCACCGCCGGGACACTCATGACGGCGTCGCCTAGCCAGTTACTGCTCCGAATCAAAATGCGGAATGGCTTAAGCCGGGTTTTCTCCGGTAAAAAGACACCGCGTTTATATCTCGAGAGCAGCAAGTTTGGCCGGGGTGTTTTCCAACGGTTGTGGACCCAAAACCAATCTTCCGGCGCGCGCCTAACTTGTTTTTCCAAAATTTCGTTGCTGCACGCGGTTAACTTTTCGATCGATTCGCTGAGGCCGTCGATTGGCGTTTCCGCCACCGCGCGCCAGCGTGCGAAACCCTCGGTGTGAACGGCAAATCCGATCAGCTTGGCGCGCGTGCGTCGCGCGAGCAGCGCGGGCAATGGGGTGGTCGACGCCAGTCTGCCAAAGACCGGTGTCCAAAGGCCGCCGTCGCCGGCGTGTTGATCCATTAGAATCCCGATCCCGCCGCCGCTGCGTAGCAACTCAATCGCTTTGCCGAACCCTTCGCTGCGCTCAAAGACCTCCAGACCAAATCGGCTGCGGGCCTTCCGAACGTGCCGATCAATGTGCCGATTGCGGATGCGTTGATAAATGGTCGCGGTCCGCTGTCCGTGCGAGAAATGAGATAATCGGGTGCAAAACTCCCAGGAACCGATGTGACTGATGAGCAAGACAAACGGCTTCTTTTGCCGGAAACAGTTTTCGACGAGTTCGAAGTTTTCCAAGCGTACGCGCTCCAAGATTTTTTCCATCGGCATGCGGGTAAACTTCACGCTGCAAAGCAAATTCGCTCCCAGCCATCGAAAATGCCGGCGCACGATCCGGCGCATCTCTGTTTCGGAAAGTTCGTCGCCAAAAGCGATGCGCACATTTCGCAGAGCAAGTTTCCGGTATTGCGGCAGGAGTAGCCAGGCAATGGCGCCGCAGATTTGCCCCATCGCAAATAAGAAGGGCAGGGGCAACAAGACGAGCAAATCTGTTCCCACCCGGTATAAAAGATAAACGGGATAATCGAACATTGAATTTGGCCGGGCACGCTACGTTTGCCCGCCCGTGGCATCAATCAATATACTGTCCCCGTGAAGGGCGAGGAATTGCGAGCAGCGGAAGCGCATATCGCGCGGCTGGAGGAAGAGTTGTTGCGTCTGAAGGACGTGAAGCACGATTTGCAGGTACTGCGGGAAGAACATCGACGGTTGCGCCGCAGCGCCGAAGGGCGGGTGGCAAAAATTCTTTCCGCGCCGTTCCGATTATTCCGGCGGCGGCAACGAACTGACGCCACTGAGCAAGATGAATACGGCCGCTGGTTTGCCCGGCATCGCGTTTCCGAGGAGGAAGCTGTGAAACTGCGTGAGCAATCGCGAACCTTCTCTTATCGGCCGCTCCTTTCGATTTTGATGCCAACGTTTAATCCGAATGACGAATTTCTGACGGGCGCGATCGAATCGGTCATTGTGCAGGCTTACGAAAATTGGGAGCTGATCCTGATTGATGATGGGTCGAGTGATTCCAGCGCGCGCGCTTTGCTGAAGAATTTGGGCCGACGTGATGCACGCATTCAGATCGGCGTCCAAGAGCACGGTGGAATCTCCTCAGCCTTAAACACGGGGCTGGCGCGGGCGCGCGGTGACTGGATCGCGCTGCTCGATCACGACGATTTGCTTGAGCCGGACGCGTTGTTTCGCGCGATTGAACTTATGCAAAACGATCGCGAAGCGGATGTGATTTATTCCGACGAAGACAAAATCGTCGATGGGAAACTGGCGGCGCCACTCCTGAAACCGGATTGGTCGCCGGAATTTTTTCGAACGCACGATTACCTGGGACATTTCGTGGTCATGCGGCGCGATTTGGCGCGCGCCAAATTTCGCAGCGAGTTTGACGGGGCGCAGGATTACGATTTGCTCCTGCGCATTTCGGAAAAAACGGACCGGATCCGACACCTCTCGCGAGTGCTTTATCATTGGCGGCGCACGGCCGAATCAACCGCGCACAACATCCGGCGCAAACCGGGCGCGCTGGAAGCGGGACGGCGCGCGATCGAGCAGCATTTGGTGCGGCGGCAGGAAAATGCTCGCGTGACGATCGATTGGGAAACGCACCTCTACCGCGTTCGGCGGGAGATTCGTTCTGAGAAAATCTCTATCATTATCAAAGGGGCTGCGGCTCGCGATGCCGAGCGGATTCGGGCGAAAACAAATTTTCCGAATTTTGAAATCGTCGCGAATCTCAAGGAAGCAACTGGAGAATACGTGCTATTTCTCGATCCCGATCTTGAGCCACTCGACGAGAACTGGTTGAGCGCGATGGGGGAGCAACTGTCGAACCCGAGGATTGGTGCAGTTGGCGCGCGCATCGTTTCGTCGGACGATGCAATTGAAAGCGCCGGATTAATTTTGTCGCCGAATGGAAGGGTGGGTTCGGCTTTTGCCGGGTATCCACGCAATTTCCGGGGCGCAAATCGGCAATTGCAGGCGGTGCGGAATTACAGTGCCGTGAGTGCGTCGTGTTTGCTGACGCGGCGGGAAGTTTTGGAAAAAACTGCTTCAGGTAACGCCATGGGATCCCTCGACTTTGCTCGGGATGACCGCGTTTGTGTCGGTACCGAGTTTTGTTTGAATCTCCGCGAACACGGATTGCGAACGCTTTCGATTCCTTATGCGGAGGTACGGCGCACTTCAGCAAGGGAAAATGCGAGCAGGATGTGTCTGGATTTACAGAAACGCTGGCCGGAAATGTTTCGACGCGATCCTTATTATAATCCAAATCTTTCCAGCGAACGGGCCGATTTCTCGCTGGGGTAGCGCCCGCGTTCTGCGCGCTCTGTTGGGAGATCCTCTCAGACACGATAACAAACGGATGAGGACTTCCTGTTTGCGGCTTCGCCGCCTTATGAGATGACTTCCAGAGATTTAATTGATTAATTTGCGATCGGCGATCATACATCGGCGCTACAAAATGAAAAAATCCGGGAAAGATATTTGGCGCGGTTTGCAGCCCGCCGCCGTTGCCGCGTTGAGCACACGGGACTATCGAGCTCCGGCGCTGGCAAAACGGCTAGCCGGCGGGGGCGTGGAAGCGGGGCAGATTGTGTCGGCGAACCGGCGTTCCCTCGCGGCGATCTGGATTCCTGGCGTCGAAATTTTCGCGCGCGCCATCCATGTGCAACGGCAACGTGGATTGTTCGGAGAATTGGCCCGCCGGGATGAAGGCGTGCTGGGGAGTTTAAAGTTCTGGCCAAAGCAATGGGCCACCGCGCGTATGTTCGCCAACACCGCCAAGGGCTTTCATGTTCATCCGCCCTTTGTCCCCGAGGGCGAAGATCCGGCGAAATGGCTACGGCGCCGGTTCTCCGGGAGAGCGAACGTTGCATCCAACTACGAGGCGGAACAGTGGGACGTAATGTTTTTCGTGCAGGGCCGGGTGGAGATGATTTTGCGCGATGTGCGCGAAGGTTTTCGCAGCCGCATCATGCATTTTTTTATTGATGGCGACAATCATCGCGGTCCGAACAATGTCGCGGTCGTCATTCCACCGGGGGTGGCGCATGCGGTGCGGGTAGAGGGAAGCGAGGACGCAATCATGGTCTACGGCACCAGCACGAATTTTGAACCGGCGTTCGAAGGCCGGATTGCGAGCGACGTGGAATCGGCGTTGTTGCCCGAGAGCTGGCGGAGTTTCCTGGCGGAATAAGTGAAGCGGCAGTTCGATCCGGCGTTGCCGGAATTGATGGACCGGCCGCAGCCGGTTACGTGCGAACTGGAGCGTGACCTTGCCAACCTGCGCTCACTTAATCGCTGGTTCGGCGGCCACGGATTGGTGAGACATTTTTTGCGACGCTGGCTTAAGCCAAACGACAAAGCGCGAATCCTGGACGTCGCCACCGGATCGGGCGACATCCCACGGCTGATCGCCGATCACGCGCGACGACAAGATGTTTCAGTTCAGATCGACGCGATCGATCAACAGGAATCAACCATCGAAATTGCGCGACGACTGAGCGCGGCATATCCGGAGATCGATTTCAGTTGCGCGAACCTGTTCGAATGGGATCCGCCAGAAGGTTACGATATCGTATTCTGTTCGCTCACGCTTCACCATTTCACTACCGATGACGCTGTGCGCGCTCTGCAAAAAATTCGCGAACTCTCAAGGGCCCGTGTTTTGCTCGCCGATTTGCGCCGGGCCCGCTGGTTGAGCTGTGCCGTGTATTTTGTGACGGCCACAATCTATCGCGATGAGATGACGAAAACGGATGCGCGGCTGTCCGCGGCTCGTGCCTTCACTTTCTTGGAAATGCGAAAGCTGGCTGAGCGCGCCGGCTGGAAAAATTTCAGGCATCGAAAGTTTGCGGTTGGACGGCAGGCGATTTGGATGGATTCGTCATCCCGAGCATAGTCGAGGGATCCCGCTGCGTTACCTTAAAGATTCCATCATGGGATCCCTCGGCCCGACCCGGAATGGCGGTTTCCCTCGGGAGGCCGAGTTTTCCAAATGAAAATTATCGAATCAACTGACGCCGCCCATGCGCATGTGCGCAGACGAACGGGCAAATCCGTCCTCGTGCCGACGATGGGGGCGTTGCATCGGGGACACTTGGAGTTGATTCGCGTCGCGCGTGAACATGCGGGAAATGCCGGGGAAGTCGCAGTCAGCATTTTCGTTAATCCATTGCAGTTCGAGCCGGGATCGGACTTTGAGAAATATCCGCGGCCGGAGTCCGCGGATGAAAAATTTTGCGAGGACGCTGGAGTGAATCTGCTTTTTCGTCCGCGCCAGATGTATTTTGATGATCGATCTGTTTACGTCGAAGAGACGCGGTTGTCGGCGGGGCTTTGCGGGGCCTCGCGGCCGGGACATTTCCAGGGCGTCTGTACTGTGGTGGCAAAGCTTTTTAATTTGCTGGCGCCAGCAGCGACGGTCTTCGGGGAAAAGGACTACCAGCAACTTGCGGTCATCCGGCGAATGGTGCGCGACCTGAATTTCCCGATCGAAATTATCGGTGTGCCGACGGTGCGCGAGGCGGACGGGTTGGCGTTAAGCTCACGCAATCAATACTTGAGCGCGGATGAGCGCGCCGCAGCGCCAGCGCTGTATCAGGCCATGCTGCGGGTGAAAGAATTGGCCGCTGGCGGAGAAAATTCCGTCAGCAAATTGATCGACGTCGCCAGGGAGGTAGTCAGCCCGGCAAAGCGGGCACGTATTGATTACATCACCATCGTCGATGCCGAAAACTTAGAACCGCTGGAAAACCTGCGACCGGACGCGCTTATCGCGCTTGCGGTTTTCGTCGGCGAAACGCGATTAATCGATAACTTGCGACTGACGTGAAGGAACTCGATTTCGTTGTGGTGGGGAGCGGGATCGCGGGCTTGAGCTTTGCCTTGAAAGCGGCGCAGCACGGTTCTGTCGCCGTGATCACCAAGCGCAAAGGGGCGGACAGCAACACGGCCTGGGCGCAGGGCGGGATTGCTTGCGTCACGAGCGATGAAGATTCTTTCGAGTTGCATGTGCGCGACACGCTCGAAGCCGGCGCCGGGCTCTGCGACGAAAAAGTTGTGCGCACGATTGTGACGGAAGCTCCGGAGG
>Ga0209027_1000678_pt1 | contig 12369 bp, 11 predicted proteins | sample GraSoi013_1_20cm_3_FD_185821 | JGI IMG/M metagenome (GOLD analysis project Ga0209027, IMG submission 185821) | Grasslands soil microbial communities from the Angelo Coastal Reserve, California, USA - Sample 09_27_2013_1_20cm (SPAdes) (version 2) | ecosystem: Environmental > Terrestrial > Soil >...
TCCGACACGATGCTGGTCGCGCCCGTCCGCGTCGGCGCGCGCTCCGTGACGGGCGCGGGCTCGGTCGTCACCGAGGACGTTCCGCCCGACACGCTCGTCGCCGGAGTCCCCGCGAAGGTCAAGAAGAAGCTGACGCGCGAAGACGAGGCGGCAGAGAACAAGGACGCGGAAGAAGAGGTTACTGCCGTGAACCGTGAACCTTGACAAGAGCAAAGCTGTCTTCTTCTTGTTACGGTTCACGGTTCACGGCTTTTGAAAGGAAAGCTTTTATGTGCGGCATCGTCGGTTACGTCGGAAACAAGCAGGTCGTGCCCGTCATCCTCGATGGGCTGAGGAAGTTGGAGTACCGCGGCTACGACTCCGCGGGGATAGCGGTCGTTGACGAGAACCATCATCTCGACATACGCCGCGCCGAGGGGAAGCTACGCAACCTCGAAGAGGCCATCCGCCTCAAACCCCTCGACGGCACATACGGCATCGGCCACACGCGCTGGGCCACGCACGGTCGCCCGACCGAGGAGAACGCTCACCCGCACCGCGACTGCACGGGCCGCGTCGTCGTCGTCCACAACGGCATCATCGAAAATTACCTACAGCTCAAAGACCGTCTGCGCCGAAGCGACCACCACTTCGTCACGGAGACAGACACCGAGATCGTCGCGCACCTCATCGAGGAGTACATGAAGCAGTCGGACTCGTTCGAGAAGGCCGTATCCTTAGCCGTGCGCGACCTGCGCGGCATCTTCGCCCTCTCGATCATCTCGACGGACGTGCCCGACACGGTCGTCGCCGTCCGGCAGGGGCCGCCCGTCGTCATAGGCCTCGGCGACGGCGAATACTTCGTCGCATCCGACGTGCCGCCCATCCTCCAGCACACGCGCGACGTGTTCTTCTTAGGCGACGGCGAGATCGCCGTGCTCACGAAAGACTCCGTGCGCGTCACGGACTTCGAGGGCAACCCTGTCCAGCCGCACACACAGCGCATCACATGGGACCCGATCATGGCCGAGAAGGGCGGGTTCAAGCACTTCATGCTCAAGGAAATTTACGAGCAGCCGCGCGCAGTCCGCGACACCGTGCAGGGGCGCGTCTCCCTGGACACGGGGCGCGTCTACCTCGACGAGATGAACATCACGCCCGAAGAGTTCAAGTCGTTCGACCGCGTGCTGGTCGCCGCGTGCGGGACAAGCTGGCACGCGGGGCTCGCGGGCAAGTACATGATCGAGCAGTTGGCGCGCGTGCCCGTCGAGGTTGACTACGCCTCGGAGTTCCGCTACCGCGACCCCGTAATGAGCGAGCGCACGCTGCTCCTCGTCATCTCGCAGTCGGGCGAGACCGCCGACACCATCGCGGCACTGCGCGAGGCGAAGGAGCGCGGCTCGAAGGTTCTGGCCATCTGCAACGTGCAGGGCTCTATGGTCACGCGCGAGGCGGACGGCACCATCATGACGCACGCCGGCCCCGAGATCGGCGTCGCCTCGACGAAGGCCTTCACCGCGCAGATGGTCGCGCTCTACCTGTTCGCGATGTACTTGGGGGGCTTGCGCGGCACGCTCTCGGAGGACGAGGCGCGGCGGCACGCGCAGCAGTTGGCCGAGCTGCCCGTGAAGATCGAGCACCTTTTGTCGGACTCCGACGGGCTGGAAGAGCTCGCGCGCGAGTTCCACCGCGCGACTGACTTCCTCTACCTCGGTCGCGGCATCAACTTCCCCGTCGCGCTCGAAGGCGCACTGAAGCTGAAGGAGATTTCATACATCCACGCCGAAGGCTACCCGGCGGGCGAGATGAAGCACGGGCCGAACGCTTTGATTGACGAGCGCCTGCCCGTAGTCGTCGTCAACCCGCGCGAGGAGGGCGACCGCTCTTCGGAGCTTCGCTACGAGAAGACACACTCGAACATCGTCGAGGTCAAGGCGCGCGAGGGCGTCGTCATCTCCGTGCTCACGGAGGGCGACGAGATGTCGGCCAACGTCAGCGACCACGTCATCTCGATCCCCGAATCCTCCGACCTCCTCTCGCCCATCCTCGCCATCGTCCCGCTCCAACTCCTCGCCTACCACATCGCCGTCCGACGCGGCTGCGACGTTGACCAGCCGCGCAACCTCGCCAAGTCCGTCACCGTCGAGTGACGCGCCTTCGGAGGGGGAGACTGACCACGAAGAATAAAGTCGTTCCCTTCTCGTGATCCTTGGGCCTCCCTAACCTTCTCGCGCGGCTGGCAACGGCGCTCGCGCCCGACGACGCCGCTGCCGCCGCGCCTACCCGAAAAACAAATCGGGCTGCCCGAGGTCGCGCGGACGCCCCCGGAGAACGGCCCGCGCGGCGGGTTGCGACTTACTACAGGGAGGCTCTGACATAAATAACTTCAAACTGACCGAGTATCTTGAACGATATATCATCCCGCTACCTTTTTCTCTTAAGAGCATCAACCCCGCCGCTTCCTGAGCAGACCTCTCCCGGAAGGTTCCCGCCCCCGCCCGCGCCGGAGCACAAATCTTCTGAAATAAATACTTATAAGCTAAATCTGTTCGGGCGGATTGCCCATCACTGCTGCCTCTTCTCACCCTCTGAGCTGTTTAGGGGCAAGCCGTTTTAATTGCGGCATGGCTATTGACTATGAGTGCACAGCGTCAGCGGCCATTATGCTTTACCCGCTGACGCTCCGACCCTTCGTTCTCGCGGTTAGAGGGATTTGATATGAGGCAGCCCAAACTCAGACTTTCACTCGTCGTCTCTACGCTCACCACCCTCGCGCTCCTGCTCTCTCTGATTGCGGGCGGTTGGCCCGCCGCCGGCGTCATGGCGCGCTCGGACGGTGGACATTCGCAGGACGATAGGAAATATTCGCGACAGGCGAAGGCCGAGAAGGTGTCGCCGGATTTGCGTGCGCGGCAGCGCAACGCACGCGCGGGCGACGACAGCGTGAGCGTGATCCTCCAGCTCAACGACGAGCCGAGCGGGCAACTCAACGCGCTTTTGAATCGCGACGGCGTCCACGTCAAAGCCCATTTCGAGAACTTCAACTCGCAGGCCGTCGAACTGCCTCTCGGCGTCGTCGAAGAGTTGGCGGCCTATCCCGAGGTGGAGTTCGTCTCCGCCGACCGGCAGGTCGTGTCACTCGGCCACCTCTCCGTCACGACGGGGTCGGACATGAACCGCTCGATCCCCGGATCGAAACAGCTCCTCGACGGCACAGGCGTCGGCATCGCCGTCGTAGATTCGGGTCTTGATCCCAAACACCTGGCCTTCGTCGCCCAGGGCCCGGGGAAAGCCGCGAGCCGGATCAAGGTCAGCAAGGATTTCACGGGCGAGGGTCGCACCGACGACCCCTACGGCCACGGCACGCACGTCGCCGCAGCCGCCGCCGCTTCCAGCAGTTTTACGGCGCCCGTCAGCTCGCCCGCCAGCACTCAGTACCCGACCAGCGCTTACAAAGGCATCGCCTACAATGCCAACCTCATCAACCTCCGCGTCCTCAACTCGCAGGGCAGGGGCACCGCCTCCGGCCTGTTGAGCGCGCTCAACTGGGTGATGACGAACCGCTTGACCTACAACATCAGGGTGGTCAACCTGAGCCTCGGCATGCCGGCCATTGACTCCTACAGGAACGATCCGGTGTGCAGGGCCGTGCGGAGCCAGGCCGACGCGGGCGTCGTCGTCGTGGCCGCCGCCGGCAACAACGGTAAAGACGACGCCGGCAACAAGGTCTACGGACAGATTCACGCGCCCGGCAACGAGCCCTCGGCCATCACCGTGGGCGCGGCGAACACCTTCGGCACCGACGCGCGCAACGACGACACGATTACGACCTACAGCTCGCGCGGGCCCACGCGCAGCTTCTGGACGGACGCGAGCGGCGTTAATCACCACGACAACTTGATCAAGCCGGACTTGGTCGCCCCCGGCAACAAGATTGTGAGCGCCGAGGCGTCTAACTGCCAGCTCATCAAGTCCTACCCGCAGATGGATGTCCTGACCAACTACCTCGCGACGCCGAACGGCAGGGCCATGTACATGAGCGGCTCGTCGGTGGCCGCGCCGGTGGTGGCCGGGACGGCGGCGCTGATGCTGCAGGCCAACCCGCGGCTGACGCCGAACATTGTCAAGGCGCTCCTGATGTACACGGCCCAGCAGCTTCCGGGGGCCAACATGTTCGAGCAGGGGGCCGGCGAACTCAACGTCGAGGGCGCGCTGCGCGTCGCGAAGCTGGTCTGCCCTCCCGCCTCGCAGACGGTCGGCGCGCCCCTTCTGACCACGTCCACGCCTCCGACGCCGCAATCAACCATTCTCACCCAGACCGTCACCTGGTCGCAGGGCCTCGTGATGGGTCAGACCTACGCGACCGGCGTCGATCTCATCACCAAGTACCAGAAGATTTACGGCCTCGGCGTGGTGATCGGCGACGGCGTGGTCATTGGCGACGGCGTCGTGATCGGCGACTCGACGATGTTCTCGTACGGAGTCGTCATCGGCGATCACGTCCTGACGGCCAACGGCACCACGATGGGCGCGGGCACCCCCTTCTTCAGCTCCAGCGTCTTGATGAGCGACGGCGTTATAATGGGCGACGGCGTTCTGCTGACCGACGGCGTTATAATAGGCGACGGCGTGCTCTTAAGCGACGGCGCGCTCATGACCGACGGAGTCATAATGGGTGATTACAATGCCGTGTCGCAGGCGGCGATGGCCAATGGTGACGACACGGCCTGCATGTATTAGCCCTGAAACGACAACGACGGGCGCGGGAGACAGTGTGTAGACTTCCGCGCCCTGAATCCCGCCTTACCTGAATCCCGCCTTACCGGCGGCAGCCATCCCCTACAGGTGAGCTGAAGCCGCAAGCCAGATGTAATTCGACTGTAAGAGATCCGCAAACATCTCTTCTCCGGCCTCTGACATGATGGTCGGGATTTACCAAACCCGACTTGGAGAAGAAGATGTTCCACAGAATCAAGAACTCGTTGACGACTGCCACACTTTCCGCAACAATTTCATTGGCCTTACTTTCGTTTCCCGCGCGCGCCCTGGCGGCCCTCGTAGACACCACCACGAACGAAGAAGTCCCGGTCACGTCCACGCAGATAAATTCTTGCAATGGGGACGTCGTGCTGCTCAGCGGCCTGATGCACGTCCAGAACCACTACTACACCGACAACACCGGGGGTTCGCACTTAGAATCTCACATCAACTATCAGGACGTGACCGGGGTGGGTGCGCCCAGCGGCTCGACCTACACGGCGACGGACACCGTGGACACGACTGTAAACACAAACCAGCTTCAGAGCGAACAGACGTTCGTCCAGGAGTTCAACCTAATCAGCCACGGGTCGGCGCCCAACTTTAAGTTGCGCGTGACATTTCACGTGACGATCAACGCCAACGGCCAGACCACGACGACCGTCAACAACACGAGGGAAATCTGCAACGGCTGAGTTGCCTTTCCGACTCTCCAGCCGCCGCCTACACTCTTTGTGTGCGCACGCGGCGCGGCCAAGAAACGTCTCCTTTAGAATTCCCCCTCTTAACCCTTCCCATACAGAGAGGCCGCTCTAACCGGCCCCTGCCGGCACCATGCTCCCTCCGTCCGGGTGAAGAATTTTAGGGAAGGACTTCGTGAACGTCGAAACAGGGAACGGCCCGGCGAACGTTCGCCGGGCCGTTCCCTGTTTCGCGACTGATGACCTACTACTCGTCACCCGCCTTGACGTACTTGAGCGGCGAGTCGGCGAGCAGCTTCTCAAGTTTTTCGCGCTGCTCCTTCGTGCTCGGCACCATCCAGTCTTTGGGGGGCTGGAGTGCGTACGCCTCCTGATAGGCCTGCTCGGCCTTCTCCGTCTCGCCCGTGCCGAGGTAAGCCTCCGCCTGCGTCGCGACGACCCAGTATTTGTTTTCAAGGTGGGCGGACTTGGCCTCGGGGCTCGCCTTCCCCTCATCAGGCGGCAAGTTGGCGGCCAGCCACTGCTCGCAAATCGAGAGGACTTCCCGGCGGACGCGTTGCGCTTGGACGAAGTCGGCGATGGCCGCCGCCCAGTGCGTAGCGGCTTTGTCCGGCTTGGCCCTGGCGAGTCCGGCGGAGTGCGCGGCGCGGACGTTGAGCAGGTAGGCGAAGTTGATGCCGTTGTAGTAGTCGTTGCGCAGGTAGAAGCCGCGCTCGTGGCCGCGCACCGCTTCGTCGAGGTGCGTCGCATCTCCGGTCTCGTCCCAGAGGCGCTTGTGTACAGCGCCCCAGAGGCCGAGCGTCTCGGTGTCGTTCGAGGTCTCGGGGTTGAGCGTCTTGAGCAGCTCGCGCGCCTCTTCGAGGGCCTCCCTGGGCGTCGGCAGTTTGCTCTTGTAAGTGGCCAGGGCGAGTTGCTGGACGACGTATGGGTCTTCCGGCCTGTTCGGGTCTGACGCCTTCATCATGTCGCGGACGGTCGAGAGCAGGGCCTTCGCCGCCGCGAAGTTGCTGGCCTTCATCGCCTTGCCCACCTGCTGCATCAGCGCGCTGTGCGTCGCCGCCTCGGCGGGCGCGCCGCCCGTTTCGGCGACCGCGCCGGGGGCCGACTGCGCCGCCGCCTCGGCCACGCCCTGCATCGCCTTCGCCAGAGCGGGCGGTGTGAGGCCGTTCAGGAACGTGTAGACGGGGCTGTCGTTGCGCGGCGGCTTCTTGTTGTAAATCTCGACGATGGCGTCGGTGAGCACCCCTCGGAAGCGCTCGACCTCGTCGAAGTCAATGCCTTCGCCCATGTGGTGGTACTGCCGGACGGCGACGTGGTTAACGTCGAAGGGGAAGGTCTTGATGCCGTCCTCGCAGATGACGATTGTGGTGTAGGGCTTGAGCGCGTGGCGCACGCCGAGTTCGTAGAAGGCGTTCTTGTTCGAGGTCGAGAGGTCTGCGACGACCACGTCGGCGTTCAGGAGTTGTTCGTACATCGGCACGTCTATCAGGCCGGAGTGGACGATCTCGTCGGCGCGGACGCACTCTAGGCCCGCGGCCTTGACCGCGGGCTTGATGATGTTGCGGTAGGTCTTGTCGAGGTCGAGCGTGCGTCCGGTCTCGAAGTCGGTCTTCTTGCCGAAGCCCATCACGACGAAGCACGTCCCCTTCTCTTCTGCGTCTGTTCCTTCGGGCATTTTGTGAATCTCCTCTGGCGAAAAGGCCGTCGAGTGAAACGTTCAACCCTCTGCGGCGTTACATGAGGAAGGCGTGCGGAAAAGCATCCTCCGGCGAAGTCCTCTACTCGCGCGCGCCATTATCTTCCCAACCCGGCGCGGATTTCAATCAGAATTTCTCCGCCGGAAGTTCAACGGACGCCGAAACACCCGACCGAACCGGAACGACGAACCGTTCATTCGACGGCGCGCGCGATGACGCACTTCAGGTAGAGTGTTTCGGGGACGCCGAGAAGGACGGGGTGGTCGCCCGACTGCGTTCGGCGCTCGACTATCTGGACGCGTCGGTGTGCGTCCGTCGCGGCCTCCGAGATGAGTTCGAGGAAGAGAGGCTCGGTCATGTGGTAAGAGCACGTGCAGGTGACGAGCGTGCCGCCCCGTTCGAGCATCTTCAAGGCGCGCAGGTTTATCTCCTTGTAGCCGCGCGCGGCAGCCGCGACGCTCGCGCGGTTCTTGGCGAAGGCCGGCGGGTCGAGGACGATTGTGTCGAAGCGCTGGCCCGCCGACTCCAACTCGCGCAGCGCGTCGAAGACGTTCGCCTCGCGAAACTCGACGCGGGCTGCGCCGTTAAGTTCCGCGTTGCGCCGCGCCGCCGCGACCGCCTCGGCGGAGATGTCGAGGCCGATGACGCTCTCGCATACGGGCGCGAGCGAGAGGGCGAAGCCGCCGTTGAAGGTGAAGCAGTCGAGGGCTCGACCGCGCGCGTGACGGCGCGCGGCGAGGTGGTTCTCGCGCTGGTCGAGGAACGCGCCCGTCTTCTGACCGCCGAGTGTCGAGACGCGGAAGCGAATGCCGTGCTGCACGACTTCCAACACTTCCGGCGCGTCACCGTAGAGCACGCCCGTCTGCATGGGCAGGCCTTCGAGCGAGCGCACGCGCACGTCGTTGCGCTCGACGACGGCGCGCGGCGCGAACTCTTCGACCAACAACTCGACGAGCATCCCCTTCAACTCTTCAGTCCCCTGCGAGAGCGTCTGCAAGACGAGCACGTCCGAGTAGCGGTCAACGATGAGCGAAGGCAGGAGGTCGCCTTCGGAGTAGACGAGTCGGAAGGCGTCCGCCCCGCGCTCGAAGCCAGCGCGTCTCGCGGCGGACGCGCGCAGGCGCTCGCGCCACCACTCGCGCCCGACCGCCTCGTCTTTAGTCGTCAGCACGCGCAGAGCTATCTCGGAGCGGTCGCTGTAAAGCGCTTGACCGACGAAGCGCCCGCTCTCTTCGCGCACCGCGACGACCGAGCCGCCCCGCGCGCCGGCGGCGCCGCGCACGTCGCTGCGGTAGACCCACAGGTGGCCGCCGCGCACGCGCTCGGCCCCGCGCCGCGTGATTGTGACTGAGGGCTGACTCATAAGCCGTCTGTTTGCGGTTCATTGAAGCATGAGAGTCGTGGTGTGTTCAATCGGGTCGGGCCGACGGCCTTGAAATCATCCCCTCATGGTTGTAGCCTAGGGGCGTAAGTTCCACGCAACAATTCGACCGCGAAGGAGGTAACTCTCTGTATGCCAGAAGTCGGAGACGTGGCCCCGGACTTCGAGCTGCCGAGCCATCTTGAGAAGGGCAAGAAGGTGAAGCTCTCGGACTTCCGCGGCAGGAAGAATGTCGTGTTAGCCTTTTACCCGCTGGCGTGGACGCCCGTCTGAACGGCGCAGATGCCTGCCTACGAAGCCGACCTCGAACGCTTCGGGCAGTACGATGCCCAGGTCTTGGGCATATCCGTTGACAGCGTCCCTTGCAACGCCGCCTGGGCCAAGTCCCTGGGCGGTCTCACCTACGATCTTTTGAGCGACTTCGAGCCGAAGGGCGAGGTCGCACGCCTCTACGGCGCGTACCGCCCCGAAGGGTTTTCGGAGCGCGCCCTCTTCATCGTGGACAAGGAAGGCAAACTCGCCTACAAAGACATCCACGAGATAAGCGACCAGCCCGACAACGAAGACCTGTTCGAGGTGCTCCGCAAACTTTGAATGCAGAGGTCAGAGGCCGGAGGTCAGAGGTCAGTGAAAACGCTCTCGCGACTTTCAACTTCGCTGACTTACAAACAACTGACCTCCGACCTCTGACCTCCGACCTCTAAAATTATGACCACACTTTCGCGCAAGTGCGTGCCGTTCACGCCGTTCGACGGCGAGCTGTCGCGTGCAACGGTCGCCGTCGTCACCGCGGGCGGCGTGCACCTCAAAGACCAGGAGCCCTTCAACATCTCGGACGAGTTGGGCGACCTCACCTTCCGCGTCATCCCCGCGGACGTGGACTCGTCGCAGTTGATGGTCACGCACCACCACTACGACCACTCGGACGCGGACGAGGACATCAACGTCGTCTTCCCCCTCGACGTTCTGCGAGACCTACAACGGGAAGACTTCATACGCGACATCGCCAAAAAACATATCGGCTACATGGGCTACACGATGCAGCTCAAGGCGATGTACGAGGGGACGGCGCCGGAGATCGCGAACGAGATTGACCGCGGCTCGCGCGCGGACGTTGTGGTCTTGACGGGCGGCTGACCGAACGTGTGCCACCGCACGGTCGTCGCGGTACAACGTGAGATAGAGATGCGCGGCATCCCCACGGTTCTCATCACCGTCAGCCCCGAAGTCTCGGCGCAGATGCGCCCGCCGCGCGCCCTCTACCCCAAAGGATTCAAGGTCGGCAACAGCCTGGGACGCCCCGGCATGCGCGAACTCCAGCGCCGAGTCCTTCGCGACGCGCTCCTGCTACTTAAGGAGAACACGCGCCCCGGCTCCTTCGTCACGCGCGAATACCCTGAGTACGGCGAGCAGTACGAGCCGCCGAGGGTAAGAAATAAGTAATGAGTGATGAGTGATGAGTGATGAGTTAAAGACCGACCGCCTTTAGCTCATCACTCATCACTCATTACTCATCACTCATCACTTTCTTATGAAGACCATCGGAATCGTGACGGGCGGCGGCGACGCGCCGGGCTTGAACGCGGTGATACGCGCGGCGGTGAAGACCGCCGTGAACGAGTACGGCTTGCGCGTCGTCGGCATCGAGGACGGCTTCGAGGGGCTGCTCGGGCCCACGCGCGTGCGCGAGCTTACGCCCGCGGACGTGCGCGGACTTCTGCCACGCGGCGGGACTATCTTGGGGACGCGCAACCGCGGTCGCTTCGTCGTCCGGCAGGAGGAGGGCCGGGCCGAGAAGGCGGAAGAGATTTACCGCGAGGCGCTCGCGAACCTCGCGCGGCTCGGCGTTGACGCGCTCGTCGTCGTCGGCGGCGAGGGCACGCTCGGCATCGCCGCCGAGTTCGACCGAAGGGGCCTGCCCGTCGTCGGCGTGCCAAAGACGATTGACAACGACCTGGCCGCGACGGAACTCACGTTCGGCTTCATGACCGCGCTCGACACGGCGACCGAGGCGCTCGACCGCCTGCACACGACCGCCGAGTCGCACGACCGCGTGATGATCCTCGAAGTGATGGGCCGCCACGCGGGCTGGATCGCCCTGCACTCCGGCGTCAGTGGCGGCGCGGACGTGATACTCATCCCCGAAATCCCCTTCTCGATGGAGGAGGTGGCGCGCAAGGTGCGCGAGCGCGACTCGTGCGACGCGCAGTTCAGCATCATCGTCGCCGCGGAGGGCGCGAAGGAGATAGAGGGGCGCGAACACTACCAGGCCGCGGGCGACCAGTTGGGCGCGGCGCGACTCGGCGGCATCGGCCACCACGTCGCGCAGGAACTCACGCAACTCACGGGCAAGGAGGCGCGCTGCGTCGTGCTCGGACACTTGCAGCGCGGCGGAAGCCCCAACGCGTTCGACCGAATGCTCGCCACGAACTTCGGCTCGGCTGCCGTTCGCGCGCTCATGCGCGGCGAGCGCGCGGTGATGGTCTCCTTGCAGGCGGCCAACATCCGCACCGTGCCGCTCGAAGAGGCCACCGCCGCACTCAAGACCGTCCCGCCCGAAAGCCAACTCGTCCGCACCGCGCGCGATGTCGGCGTCTCCTTCGGCGCGCCCGACGAGGAGCGCTACCACCACGGCGAAGGCTGCGACCAGTGAGATGATTGCGGAGCGGCGGATTTCGGATTGCGGATTATTAAAGACGGGGAGACAGGCAGAAGGGGAGACGGGGAGACAGAAGCAGCGTCGTCAAATGTCTCCCCGTCTCCCCGTCCGCCCGTCTCCCCGTCCGCTTCTCATTCCGCAATCCGAAATCCGCATTCCGCAATCGTCCGGGCTTTGGTTATAATCTCTCACACCCGATACACGCGAGCGGAGGAAACCAAGTGACAGAAGGCGTCAAGCAGAAGCTACAGCAGGAGTTGAACGAGTTGGACGAGGAGTTGCACGTGCACCTGCCGCGCGAGATAAAGCGCGCCAAGGAGTTCGGCGACCTGAGAGAGAACGCCGAGTATCACGCCGCGCTCGCGCGCCAGCAGTACGTGCAGGCGCGCATGCGGCAGTTGCGCCAGCGCCTCAGCGAACTCTCCTCGATTGACCTCTCGAAAATCCCGCACGACCGCGCCGCCTACGGCTCCACGCTCGTCCTCTACGACGCGGAGCGCGAAGAGGAAGTCACCTACCGCCTCGTCACGCCCGAAGAGAGCGACCCCGCCGCCGGTCTCATCTCCACCACCTCGCCCGTCGGTCGCAGCCTCATGGGCCGCGAGGAGGGCGACGAAGTTAAAGTCACCACGCCCGCAGGCTCGCGCAACTTCGAGATAAAGAAGCTGACGACGATGCACGACGAAGCCGAGCGCGGCGCTGCGAACGAAGGCTAGACTTCGGCGCAACGGACGCCTTTGAAAATATAGTTAAACTGTGCCGCGCGGCGTATTTTTAATGAGTTGGCGACCACTCCTTTGACATGCTAGACTGCGCCCGGCAGAGCAGATTACTTAGGAGAGATGATGGACGCACAGATGATCACAACCTTAGTGGGCCTGCTCGGCGTTTTAGCCGGCTTCATTCTATTCTACTGGGGGAAGCGTCTTGAACGGCTGTCGGTGAATAAAGCGATTCTCGGGGAGGTTCACCGGCTAATAAACGTGGTACGTAGTCATAAAAAGTGGTGGTCAGAAGAATGCATGAAAACCGGCAACACCGACGTTCCTCTCATCCCGTTCTCCACTCCGATATACAATGAGCAGGCCAAGAACATCGGCCTCCTCGATGGTAATATCGTGGCGAAAGTTGCGAACTTCTACGGCTACGTGTACCAGGGCAACGCCTACGAAGGCCTGACCTGTGACGCCCTCG
>Ga0209027_1000679_pt1 | contig 12367 bp, 12 predicted proteins | sample GraSoi013_1_20cm_3_FD_185821 | JGI IMG/M metagenome (GOLD analysis project Ga0209027, IMG submission 185821) | Grasslands soil microbial communities from the Angelo Coastal Reserve, California, USA - Sample 09_27_2013_1_20cm (SPAdes) (version 2) | ecosystem: Environmental > Terrestrial > Soil >...
ATGCGTTTCATGTCTGCTCCTTTCCCAGTTAGGTGATCAGCGGTTGCTATCATGCATCGGCCATCTCGCCCTCCTTCCTCCTGCTCACACCTCCATCTCGCTGGCTCCTGCGAGCAGATGCGCTTCCCGTGCGCCTGGCACGCTCCCACGATACGAGTCCAACATGATGGTAGCATGACGACATGGCCCCTCTCCTGAGCGGTATCGGGATCTCTTCCCGATCTTGCACTCGAAGACCCACCTGGCGAATTGCTCTCAGGGACCGCTGTCCGTTCCGGTTATGGATGCGATCCAGGAGTACGAGGACAGCCTGGTCGAGTGATCGGTGAGATCGGCGTCCGGGAGATTTACCGGCACGTGCAGGGCATCTCACAGGGCGTGATCGACGGTGCCCTGGAGCGGGAGCTGGAGGTGGCAAGTCCACTCGACGTCACAAGGAAAGGCGCTACCACGGCGATACGGGTAGGTGAGCGCCAGAGCGCCCTCATCGAGCAGGCGATGCGACGACGTGGCATCATTGTGGCCGCCCGCGCGGATGCTATACGGCTAGCTCCCCACTTCTTTACGACGGCGAGCGATGTCACGACGGCGTTAGATGTGTTGCAGGAGGTTCTCCAGGAATCGGGAGTGACTGCCGCTGTGGTCTCCGACGACGACGCGGGCGTGATCTATCGCCTGGCGCCCCTGGGCCGATGACGGTCGCGGCGATCACCGACCGATCACCGACCAGCAGAGTTGGGATGCGGTGGTGGGCGCTCTGCCAGGCAGCTATCCCTTACAACGGTGGGCCTGGGGCGAGGTCCTGGCCGTGCTACCTGCGCCGGTGCGCTGGTTGCGGCCGGGCAGCTCGGGCCTCGCCTTCAAGCAGAATACCGACGACATGCGCGAAGCCTCGAGCCGCGTTCTGATCGAAGATCTCGTGGCGAACGGCGCGACCGTGACCGCCTACGACCCGGTGGCGATGCCCGCGGCGAAGCGCGCGCTGGCCGGGCTCGCGGGAATTGGCTACGCCGAATCGCCGCTCGCGGCGCTCGACGGCGCGGATGCGCTCGCGGTCGTCACCGAGTGGCAGGAGTTCCGCAGTCCCGATTTCGAGGCGATCCGCGCGCGCTTGAAGACGCCGGCGATCTTCGACGGGCGCAATCTCTACGATCCGGCGCAGCTGAAGCGCCTGGGCCTGGAGTACTATCCGATAGGACGGGCGGCTGTGAAGGCGGGCCCGTGAAGGCGCAAAATCCGGTTTTCTCGCAGCTGCACAAGGCGCGCGTCCTCGTCGTGGGGGACGTGATGCTCGACCGCTACTGGTTCGGCGAGGTGAGCCGGATTTCCCCCGAGGCGCCGGTGCCGATCGTGAAGATCGAAGCCGATCGCACCAGGGAAAGTCCCGGAGGCGCGGCCAATGTCGCGGTGAACGCCGCCGCGCTCGGGGCGAGCGTGACGCTGCTCTCGGTGATCGGGGACGACGAGCCAGGCCACAGGCTGGAGCTGCTCCTCGAGGAGCTGCGCGTCAACACGAGCCTTCGCCGCGACGCGTCGATCGAGACGACCGTCAAGCTGCGCGTGATCGGAGGGCGGCAGCATCAGTTGCTCCGCATCGACTTCGAGAAATTGCCCAGCCGCGAGGTGCTCCGCGACAAGCTCGACGACTACCGTCAAATGGTCGCCGATTGCGACGTCGTGATCCTGTCCGACTACGGCAAGGGCGGGCTCACGCATATCTCCCAGATGATCGAAGTCGCGCGCGAGCGCAAGAAGAGCATCCTCGTCGATCCCAAGGGAGACGACTATTCGCGATACTCCGGCGCGACCGTGGTGACTCCGAACCGGGCCGAGCTGCGCGAGGTCGTGGGAAGCTGGAGGAACGAGGACGAGCTCACGCAGAAGGCCCAGGCGCTGCGCGAGCAGCTCGGGCTTCGCGCGCTTCTGGTCACCCGCGGCTCGGAGGGAATGACCCTGTATGAGGCCGGCAGCCGGCGCCACGAAAGGGCGACGGAGCACGAAGTGATCGACGTGAGCGGCGCCGGAGACACGGTCATCGCGACGCTCGGGGTGATGCTCGGGGCGGGCATGCCGCTCGACGAGGCGGTGAAGGTCTCGAACGTCGCGGCCGGCATCAAGGTCCTCAAGTTCGGCACGGCCGTCGTGCAGCCGAAAGAGCTGCGCGACGCGCTCGCGCAAGGCTAGGCGAGGCAGACGTGTACTACGTAGTCACCGGCGCGGCGGGATTCGTCGGATCGAATCTCGTCCGGGCGCTCAACGCGCGCGGAGAAACCCAGATCCTCGCCGTGGACGACCTGGAGGGCAGCGACAAATTCCGCAACCTGGCGGCCTGCGAGATCGCCGATTATCTCGACAAGGACGAGTTCCGGAGGCGTCTGGAGGCGGGCGATTTATCCGGGTCGATCGACATCGTGTTCCATCAGGGCGCCTGTTCCGACACCATGGAGACCGACGGCCGCTTCATGATGGAGAACAATTACCGCTATTCGATGGCGCTGCTCGAATTCTGCATCGAGGACCAGGTCCCTCTCCTCTATGCGTCTTCGGCGGCGGTCTACGGCGCGGGCACGGAGTTTCGCGAGGAACGGAAGTCCGAGGCGCCGCTCAACATCTACGGCTACTCGAAATTCCTGTTCGATCAGGCCGTCCGGCGGCGCCTGAGCGAAGCGGGCTCGCAGATCGCCGGGTTCCGCTACTTCAACGTGTACGGCATGAACGAATGGCACAAGGGCCGCATGGCGTCGGTGGCCTGGCATTTTTTCAACCAGTATTCGGCGGAGCGGCGCGTGCGTCCCTTTGTCGGGTCGGGGGGGTACGGGGACGGCGAGCAGCGCCGCGACTTCATCTCGGTCGAGGACGTCGTCAAGATCAACCTGCACTTTCTCGACCACCCCGAGCTGTCGGGCATCTTCAACGCCGGCACCGGGAGGGCGCAGAGCTTCAACGACGTGGCGCTCGCCACGATCAACTGCTGCCGCAAAGCAAAAGGCGATCAACCCGTGGACCTGGCGGAGGCTCGCACTCAGGGTCTGATCGAGTACGCGCCTTTTCCGGACGCGCTCAAAGGCAAGTACCAAAATTTCACTCAAGCCGACGTCGGCGCGCTGCGCCGTTCCGGCTACTCCGCCCCTTTCCTCGCGGTCGAGGAGGGCGTCGGCCGCTATTGCCGCCAGCTGCTCGACGAGCGAAAAGCGGCGGCGGATACGCCGCGCCATGGGATATCATAGAAACATGGACCGCAATCCGGAGCTCACCTACAAGACGATCGAGGATACCGTCGGCGACACGCCGCTGGTGCGCCTGAAGCGCCTGCCGGGAAAGACCTCCAACATCGTGCTCGCCAAGCTCGAGGGCAACAATCCCGCGGGCTCGGTGAAGGACCGGCCCGCGATGTCGATGATCGTGCGCGCGGAGAAGCGCGGGACGATCAAGCCCGGCGACGCGCTGATCGAAGCGACGAGCGGCAACACCGGCATCGCGCTCGCGATGGCGGCGGCGATTCGCGGCTACCGCATGATCCTCGTCATGCCCGAGCACCTGTCCGCCGAGCGGCGCCAGACCATGCGCGCCTTCGGCGCGGAGATCATCCTCACGCCCAAGGCGGGCGGGATGGAGGCGGCGCGCGACCTCGCCGAAAAGATGCAGCGCGAGGGCAGGGGGCGCATCCTCGATCAGTTCGCCAACCCCGACAATCCGCTGTCGCACTACGAGGGCACGGGGCCGGAAATCTGGCGCGACACGAAGGGGACGATCACGCATTTCGTCAGCAGCATGGGCACCACCGGGACCATCATGGGTTGCTCGCGCTTCTTCAAGGAAAAAAACCCCAGAATCCAGATCGTCGGATGCCAGCCCGAGGAGGGCTCGCAGATCCCGGGCATCCGCAAATGGCCCGAAGCCTACCTGCCGAAGATCTACGACAAGGCGCGCGTGGACCGGCTGGAATACGTGGGCCAGGCCGACGCCGAGGAGATGGCGCGCCGCATGGCGCGCGAGGAAGGCATCTTCGCGGGCATTTCATCCGGCGGCGCGCTCGCGGTCGCGTTGAGAATCTCGCGCGAAGTCGAGAACGCGACCATCGTGACGATCATCTGTGACCGCGGCGACCGCTACCTTTCGACAGGCGTTTTTCCAGACTGACGGCGTTCACCGCGCAGGCGAATGACGCCGATCCTCGCATTCGATATCGAGACGGTGCCGGACATCGCCGGCCTGCGCCTGCTGCACGGCATCGAGGCGCAGATCTCCGACCACGACGTCGCGGAATTCGCGTTTCGCGAGCGGCGCGCAAGGACGGGCCACGACTTCCTCCCTTTGCATCAGCACCGGGTGGTGGCGATCGCCTGCGCGCTGCGCGACGAGGATTCGTTCCGCTGCTGGTCCCTGGGCAGCGCCGAAGAAGGCGAGGCCGTCCTCATCCGGCGCTTTTTCGACGGCATAGAGAAGTACACCCCGCAGCTCGTATCGTGGAACGGCGGCGGCTTTGACCTTCCGGTGCTGCACTACCGCAGCCTCGTTCACGGCGTGAGCGCGCCGCGCTACTGGGAACAGGGTGACGAGGACAAGGACTTCAGGTACAACAATTATCTCAACCGCTTTCACATGAGGCACGTCGACCTGATGGACGTCCTCTCGCTTTACCAGAATCGCGGCCAGGCGCCGCTCGACGAGGTTGCGCGCCTGCTCGGATTTCCCGGAAAGCTGGGGATGGACGGATCGAAGGTCTGGGAAGCGTATCAGTCGGGAAAGATCGACGATATCCGGAAGTATTGCGAAACCGACGTGGCCAACACCTACCTCGTTTTCCAGCGTTTCCAGCTTTTGCGCGGCGCCTGCGACGAGGCGCTCTACCGGCGCGAGCTGGAGCTGGTCCGGGACACGCTCGCCCATTCCAAAGAGTCCCACTGGCGCGAGTTCGTCGGCCGGTGGAGCTGAACGCGCAGTCCTCCATGCCGACCGCCCTCATCGAGTCCCTCGACCGGGAGGCGCGCGGCGTCGCCCACGTCGGGGGAAAAGCGGTGTTCGTCGACAACGCCATCCCCGGCGAGCTCGTCGAATACGCCGCTTACCGGAAGAAGCCCGCTTGGGAAGCCGCGCAGATCGTGCGGATCGAGCAGGAGGGCGCGGCGCGAGTCTCCCCGCGCTGCGCTTTCTTCGGGACCTGCGGCGGATGCTCGATGCAGCACATCGAAGAGCGGGCGCAAGTGGCGGCCAAGCAGCGCGTGCTCGAAGACGCGCTCTGGCACATCGCCCGCGTGCACGCGGAAACGCTGATGCGGCCGCTCCAGGGGCTTTCCTGGGGTTACCGGCATCGGGCTCGATTGTCGGTCCGCTGGGTGCCCAAGAAAGGCGGGTCGCTGGTGGGCTTTCGCGAGCGCAAATCGCGCTACGTCACGGACATGACCAGTTGCGAGGTGCTGCCCCCTCGCATCTCGGATCTCCTGCGACCCTTGCGCGCGCTGGTCGATTCGCTCGATATGCAGGGGCGACTGCCCCAGATCGAAGTTGCAGTCGGCGAGGAGCAGGTCGTGCTGGTGTTCCGGGTTCTGGTATCGCCCGGGGCTGCCGACGCCCGGCGCCTCAGGCAGTTCGCCGACCGGCACGGCGTGCACCTGTGGCTGCAGCCCGAAGGGCCCGATTCGGCGCGCCCGTTCTGGCCGCTAGCAACACCGGGACTGTATTACGCGCTGCCCGAATACGGGCTTCGCATCGCGTTCGGCCCGACCGATTTCACCCAGGTCAACCACGCGGTGAACCGGCTGCTCGTGGTCCGGGCGCTGTCGCTCCTCGATCCGCGGCCGGGCGAGAGAATCGCCGATTTTTTCTGCGGGCTGGGCAATTTCACGCTGCCGATCGCAGGCCGCGGCGCCGAGGTGCTCGGGGTGGAAGGCAGCTCAGGCCTGGTCGCGCGCGCGCAAGAGAACGCCAGAGCCAACGGCCTCGCCGATCGCTGCCGGTTCGCGATCGCGGATCTCTTCGACGCCGCTGCATGCGCCGGCTTGCCGGCGTGCGACAAGGTGCTGCTCGATCCGCCGAGGGAAGGAGCGATCGAGCTGGTCAAATCGTTCGCCGCGAAGCCCCCGTCCCGAATCGTCTACGTCGCGTGCGATCCGGCGACTCTCGCCCGCGACAGCGCCGTGCTGGTTCACGTGCAGGGGTACCGGCTCGCCGCAGCCGGCGTGGTGAACATGTTCCCGCACACCTCGCACGTGGAGTCGATCGCGCTGTTCGAGCGGGATCGATAAAAAAGGGCGCTAGAGCGCCCTTTTTTCGAGGGAGGATAGACCTCAGTCGCGATTGCCGCCGAAGATGCCGAGCAGTTGCAGCAGGCTCGAGAACAGGTTGTAGATCGAGACGTACAGCGTCAGGGTCGCCGACACATAGTTCGTCTCGCCACCGCGCACGATCGAGTTGATCTGCCACAGCATCAGGAGCGACGAAAGCAGCACGAAGCCCGCCAAGATCACGAGGTACGCCGTCACGCTCTGGAAGAAGACGTTGGCGACTACCGCGAGCATGATGACGACCGCGCCCACCGCGAGGAAATTCGCCATGCCGCTCAAGTCGCGCTTGGTCGTCGTCGCGATTCCGGCCATCACGGCGAAGACTGCGGCCGTGCCGCCGAAGGCCATCACGACGAGCTGGATGCCGTTCTTCAATCCAAGCACGGACTGGAGCAATGGTCCCAGCAGCAGCCCCATGAACAGCGTGAACCCGAGGAGCAGGCCGACGCCGAGCGAGCTGTTGCGGTTGCGCTCGATCGCGAAAATCCATCCGTAGAAGATCGCGAGCACCGCGAAGAACGAGAGCATCGGGCTCGCGCGCATGAACCCGAGGTCGAGATTCGTTCCGATCGCCGCGCCGATGACCGTGGGAATGAGCGACAGCGCGAGCAGCCAATAGGTGTTGCGCAGCACGCGGTGCTGCTGCACCGCATAGTCTTGCGCCGGCAAGGAATTGCCGGTCCGAATCGGTTGAAGTTCAGGTTGCATTTTCATCCTCCGTGAATCGTCGATGCGTCTTTAGACTCGGTCAGACCTGCCCGAATTTCTCGATTCGCACCCAGCCCAGTATAGCGAGACGGTGTTCGGGGCGCCATTGCAGGAGGTAATGTGGGGGTCGGGTGATACAATTTCAAGCGCCGACAGGCACTTGCCGGTCGCATGCCGGAAGGTTGGCCGAGCGGTTTAAGGCACCGGTCTTGAAAACCGGCAGAGGCGCAAGCCTCTCGTGAGTTCGAATCTCACACCTTCCGCCACACTCAAATTCGATCTCCGGGGGCCTCGACGCGACACTCCCCGCCGACGCAAAATAGAATCATTCAAGGAAAAATGCGCAGCGCGCGCTGCCATCTTCGAGGAGACCCACAATGGCCATCAGCCTGAAGGTCAACGGGGCGACGCGCTCGGTCGATGCCGAGCCGGACACGCCGCTGCTCTACGTGCTGCGCAACGATCTCGAGCTCAATGGCGCCAAATACGGCTGCGGCCTGACGCAATGCGGCGCCTGCACGGTGCTGGTCAACGGCGCGGCTAGACGCTCCTGCGTGACGCCGGTAGGCTCGATCGAGGGAAACGAGGTGACCACGCTCGAAGGGCTCGGCACGCTCGACAAGCCGCACCCGCTGCAGAAGGCCTTCATCGATGAGCAGGCGGCTCAGTGCGGCTATTGCGCGAGCGGCATGATCATGGCGGCGGCCGACCTGCTCAACCGCAATCCGCAACCCCAGGAGGCGGACGTGCGGGCAGCGCTCGCCGACAATCTCTGCCGCTGCGGCACCCACAACCGGATCATCCGCGCCGTCCTGCGCGCCGCGCGACAGAACGGGAGGATCTGACGATGGACGCTCCCCGCCTGACGCGCCGCGACTTCACCGCCGCCCTCGGTGGCATCGTCCTCTCATTCAGCCTCGTTCCAAAAGTAGTGTTCGGGCAGGACCCGGCGCGGCTCCCCGGCAGCCTGCAGACCAACCGCACGCTTGATGCCTGGCTGCGCATCAATGCCGACGGCAGCGTCACCGTATTCACCGGCAAGGTCGAGCTCGGGCAGGGCATCGTGACGGCGCTCGCCCAGATCGCTGCCGAGGAGCTCGAGGTGCCGCTCTCGCGCGTCACGATGATCTCGGGCGACACCGGCCGGACCCCTAATGAGGGGCAGACCGCCGGTAGCCAGTCGATCGAGCAGAGCGGCACCGCGCTGCGCATGGCGGGCGCCGAGGTGCGCGCCCTGCTCATTGACCTCGCCGCCAAGAAGCTCGGCGCCGCCGCTGACACGCTCAAGGTCACGGATGGCGTCATCAATGCGCCTGACGGCCGCAAGGTCGGTTACGGTGAACTCACCGCGGAAGCGGACCTCAAGCGCGAGGCAACCGCCAAGGCGCGGCCGAAGCCGGCCGCGCAGCATAAGATTGTCGGCAAGTCCGCGCCGCGCATCGACATCCCGGCCAAGATGACGGGCGGCGCCGCCTTCGTGCAGGACTTGCGCCTTCCTGGCATGGTGCATGGCCGCGTGGTGCGGCCGCCACGCTATGGCGCCAGGCTCGACAGCTTCGACGAGGCCAGGGTCAAGGCCATGCCGGGAGTCATCGCGGTGGTGCGTGATGGCAGCTTTCTCGGCGTGGTGGCGCGGCGCGAGGAGCAGGCCATCAATGCGCGGCTTGTGCTGATCGAGTTCGCCAAGTGGTCGGGCGGCTCCGAGCTGCCCGATCCGGCGAAGATGTACGAGCAGCTCATGTCCCTGCGCAGCGAGGACAGGGTGATCGGCGAGAAGGACGCGCCCGTGCCGGTCGGCGCCAAGGTGCTCGAGGCGACGTACCATCGGCCCTATCAGGCGCATGCCGCGATCGCGCCCTCCTGCGCGGTGGCCGAGCTCAAGGACGGCAAGCTCACGGTCTGGACCCACAGCCAGGGCGTCTTTCCGCTGCGTGCCACCATCGCCAGGGCGCTCGGTCTGCAGCCGCGCGACATCCGCTGCATCCACGCCGAAGGCCCCGGCTGCTACGGTCACAACGGCGCCGACGACGCTGCCTTCGACGCCGCCATGCTGGCGCGCGCCGTCAATGGGCGGCCGGTGCGGCTGCAATGGATGCGTGACGACGAGTTCAAGTGGGAGCCTTACGGCCCCGCCATGACCATGAAGGTCAAGGGGGCCGTCGCCGGCGGCCGCGTGGTCGGCTGGACCTTCGACGTCTGGAGCCAGAGCCATAACATGCGGCCGGGCGATCCCGACGGCATCAATCTGATGGGGAGCTGGTACCTCGCCGATGCGAAGCGGCCTGGCCCGGCGCGCCATGCCGCGCAGCCGAACGGTGCGGGCGACCGCAACGCCATCACGCTCTACGATTTCCCGCGCCAGCGCACCACGCACCACCTGATCATGGAAAATCCGGTGCGCACCTCGGCGCTGCGCACGCTCGGCGCCTATGCCAACGTGTTTGCGATCGAGTCCTTCATGGACGAGCTCGCGGCCGCCGCCGGCATCGACCCGGTGGCGTTCCGCCTCGCGCACATCAAGGACGAGCGCGAGCGCGCCGTGATCGAGGCCGTGGCCAAGGCCGCCGCCTGGAAACCGGGCGAGAAGGGTGATGGCCGGCGCGGCCGCGGCATCGGCTATGCGCGCTACAAGACCGTGGCCACCTACATTGCGGTGATAGCCGAGGTTGAAGTGAATCGCACAGCCGGCATCGTCAAGGTGCCGCGCATCTGGACCTCGGCCGATGCCGGGCAGATCATCAATCCCGACGGGCTGACCAACCAGATCGAAGGCGGCGTCATCCAGTCGATGAGCTGGACCCTGCACGAGCACGTGCGGTTCGACCGCAACGGGATCCTGTCGGAGGACTGGATGAACTATCCGATCCTGACCATGCCGGACGTGCCCAAGGTCGAGACCGTGCTGATCAACCGGCCGAACGAACGCGCGCTCGGTGCCGGCGAGGCCGCGCAAGGGCCGACGGCGGCCGCCATCGCCAATGCGTTCGCAGCCGCGACCGGCAGGCGCATCCGCGAGCTGCCGTTGACGCCCGAGCGGGTGAAGGCGGCCCTGGCGTAGCCGTTGATCGGCGCGCCGTTTTGTAAGAGGTGCGCCACCGAGATCAGCGCCAGACTCAAATCTCATTGGAATAGGCTGGCGCTGGGCAGATTTAGCAAGCCGGCATATACTTTTGTTCGCGGGACGTGATTCCGTCGTTGTGTCATTGATCACATTCGAAGGAGGGATCCAATGGATTCGAAACGAAACAGCCGCAGGGAGCTCCTCAAGGCCGGCGCCGCGTTAGCCGGTGGAATCACGTTGGGCACAGGGGGTAAGGCCCAAGCGCAGCACGACCATCCGATGACTCCAGGCAGCGAGAATGCCTCTCCGATGATTCACGGCAGCAAGGAGCAGATCGAATATGGCCAGCGTTCCAAATACGTGACCTCGGTGCGCGTACAGCACCCCATCGGCGGCAGGCCGTCACCCGACGTGTTTGGCAAGGTGTTCCACGTGGCCACGCCGTTGCAGGATTCTGTTGGCGTGATCACGCCATCGTCGTTGCACTATATCGCGACGACCCGCGGCTCCTTCCTGCCGGACATCGATCCCAAGCAGCACACGCTCACGATACACGGACTGGTGGATCGGCCCCTGACCCTCACCATGGACGAATTGAAGCGCTTCCCGTCAGTCACCCGGTTGCACTTCATCGAGTGTGCGGGAAACCGGCACAATGGGAAGCAAAAGACCGTGCAGGATACGCACGGGATGACCAGCTGCTCCGAATGGACAGGAGTGCTGCTGTCCACGCTGCTCAAGGAATGCGGCCTGAAAGGCAGCGCGAAATGGTTCGTCGCTGAAGGCGCCGAGGAAGTGAAGGGCGCATCGAGCATTCCCATCGAAAAAGCGATGGACGACTGCATCATCGCCTACGGCCAGAATGGCGAGCCCCTGCGGCCACAGCAAGGGTTTCCCGTGCGCATCATGGTTCCCGGATTCGAGGGCATCTACCACACCAAGTTTCTGCGGCGCATCAAGCTCGTCGACCGGTTTTACATGAACTACAACGAATTCGGGCATCTCCGTCCGGAGGACAAAGAACTTGCGCTCGGCGAACAGATCGGGCCCAAGTCGGTCATCACGTACCCGTCCGGCACACAGCGGCTGCCTGGCCCCGGATTCTATGAGATCAGCGGGCTCGCCTGGTCCGGCGGCGGCGCCGTCAAGACCGTGGAAGTATCCACCGATGGCGGAAAGAAGTGGAACCGCGCCGAGTTCAAGAACACTCCACAACGCATGGCGCACGTCCGATTCGCCTACCCATGGAAGTGGGATGGAACCGAGACCGCGATTCTGTCGCGCTGCACCGACGAGATCGGGCAGAGGCAGGCGATGCGAGAGGAGATCGCCAATTGGTGGAAAGTACCCTTCGAGCGGGACTACCGGGTGCCCGGGCTGGACAACAGCGTTATGCCCTGGAAAATCGCCAGGGACGGGAGCGTGACCAATGGGCTCGCTTAACTTGCTCAGGGTTGTCACGATTCCGCTGCTGCTGGGGAGCCTCCTGGGGAGTACCGCGTTCGCGCAGTCGCCCACTTATGGCGTAGGGCGCACGCCGACCGCAGAAGAAATCCGCCGCATGGATATTTCGATCGGTCCTACGGGAGAGGAGCTCCCGCCCGGCCGCGGCAGCGCCAAAGAGGGCGCACAGGTTTACGCGCAGAAGGGGTGCGTCGGCTGCCATGGCGCAGCGGGCATAGGGGGGTTGGCGCCTATTTTGCAGTCGAAACAAAGCGCCGATGTTCCCGTCTGGAAAAAGGAGCGCATCCTGCCGCTACGCGCGCCGCATGCGACGATAGTGTGGGATTTCATCAATCGCGGCATGCCACTCGGGCTGGAGGGGACTCTGACTCCCAATGAGGTGTACTCGTTGACGGCCTATCTGCTGTTCATCAACAAGGTGATTCCGGAAGATCAGGTACTCGACAAACAGAGTCTGCCGAAGGTCAAGATGCCGATTGGCGATGAGTACGGTAAGCCGCATCAGTTTAAGCTCAACGCGCCAAGGCTTGAGGGTTACCCCTACTAGCGGGTTGGGGGTTACGTCGGCTTCGGCCCTTCACGTCGCAAATCGATGTTTGCTCGCATGTCGGCGATCGGGGTCAAAGCTGAATTGTTACAAATGGGACCAATCCGGCGCTGTTGACCCAAAGCGGACATTCGGCTGAAACTCTCAGAACACACATCAAGCACTGGCGCGGTTCTCCGGGCGAAGTGTGGCAGTCACACCTCCGCCAACGCCGTTACGGCATCGCGAACGGGAGTTCGACGCAGGTAGCAAAGAGCGACGAAGTGTGGTCGGGGTCGCTGTTGCCTAGAGCGTGCTGCAGCA
>Ga0209027_1000680_pt1 | contig 12364 bp, 7 predicted proteins | sample GraSoi013_1_20cm_3_FD_185821 | JGI IMG/M metagenome (GOLD analysis project Ga0209027, IMG submission 185821) | Grasslands soil microbial communities from the Angelo Coastal Reserve, California, USA - Sample 09_27_2013_1_20cm (SPAdes) (version 2) | ecosystem: Environmental > Terrestrial > Soil >...
CGAATCAAAAAATGAGTTCGTTAAGAACGTAAGTGGGAGTGCGCATATGAACCGCCTGTCTTGTTACATGATGCGCATGCTGCCGGTGATTTCGCTGGCGCTTGCAGCAATTGCGCACGGCGAAAGCCGTTCCGAAGCTCCTGAGCAGCAGAGGTTCGAGCTCGTTGAGACGACGATCGCCGACATCCAGCGGGCGTATCGCTCCGAACTTCTGACGCCAGAGCAGCTGGTCAAGATGTATCAGGCGCGCATCGCGGCGTTCGACCGGGCGGGGCCGCACCTGAATGGCTACATGTACGCCAATCCGAACGCCGCGCATGCGGCGCGCGAGTTGATGGACAAGTCCGACAACAACGGCGACGGTCAGGAGTCGTTGCCGCTGTACGGCGTGCCGGTCATCCTGAAGGACAACATTGCCACGGCCGGCATGCCGACGACAGCGGGCTCCGTAGCCCTCGGCCAATCCATTCCCTCGAAAGACGCGTTCATCGTGACGAAACTGAAGGGCGCCGGCGCAATCATCCTCGGCAAGGGGACGCTGACCGAGTTCGCAAACTTCTTCGCGCTCGCAAACCCGAGCGGCTACAGCTCTCAGCTCCGGTTCCAGCTGTTTGAAGAGGGCGGCGACATCGCCCGCGTCGGCTATGGGTTCAACCCGTTCGATCCGCGGCCCGACCCGCGCCCGGATGTAATCAATGACGGCATCCGGTTGACCCGAAGGGACGACGGGCGTCCGGCGCTCGATACCGGTGGATCGAGCTCTGGCCCCGGCATCGCCGTCAGCGCCAATCTTGCGGCGGTCGGCGTCGGCACGGAGACCTCCGGCTCGATCCTCAGCCCGTCGAGTGCAAACCTGCTGGTCGGCATCAAACCTACCGTCGGGCTCGTCAGCCGGACGGGGATCGTGCCGATCACCGCCGACCAGGACACCGCGGGTCCGATAGCGCGCACCGTGACCGACGCGGCAAAGCTGCTGAGCGTTCTGGCCGGGTACGACCCGGCCGATCCCGCGACGATCGCGTGCCTCACGCCAGGCAGGTGCCTCCAAGACTACACGCCGTTCCTCAACAAGCACGCTCTGAAAGGCGCCCGGATCGCGGTACCCCACCTGCGGTACTGGACCAACGCCTCGGGGCAGACCGTGATCAGCGCCGAGATTCAGAAGGTGATGAACGATGCTATTGCGGTGCTGCGCGCTCAGGGCGCGATCGTCGATGACCCGGCGGACATACCGGACGCGCAGGAGCTGAACAACGTCGGCACGTGCGTGGTTAGCCCCCCGTTCCCGGCCACCTGCTCGACAGTGCTGGCGTACGGCTTCAAGCGCGACTTGAACGCATACCTAGCGGATTTTGGTCCGGGGATCGCCGCGGATGGTAAGACCATGGTCAGTAGCCTCGCCGACGTCATCGCGTTCAACAACGCGTTCGTCGCCGGAGGCGAAAAGGTCGGGCTGAAGTACGGGCAGGATATCCTGTTGGCCGCCCAGGCCCTGGACACTGGCGCAGGCAGCAGCGACACCGCTCGGTATCACGCAGACCGAACGAGGGATCTCGACCTCGCGCGGACGAAGGGTCTCGATGTGATGTACCAAACGTACGATGCGGTCCTGTTCCCTGCGAACCGCGGGGCTGCCATCGCGGCGCGCGCCGGTTATCCGAGCATCGTGGTTCCCGGTGGTTTCATTGCAAATCCCGCGGTGCCGCCGCCGCCGTTGACCCCGCCGACACCGTTCCCGGCAGGCTTCAACGCCGAACCCGCCCCGTACGGCGTAACCTTCTCAGGGCCGCCGTTCAGCGAGTCGAGGTTGATCGGGTACGCGTACGCGTTCGAGCAGGCGACTCGCGTTCGCGAGCCGCCGACCAGCTCACCGCCGCTACCCAGCGACGTCGTCCTTGGCCATTAGGGCAGAAGGGGGAGCCTTATGGATAGTCCGCCAAGTGGCCAAGAGCAAACCACAGTCTTGCTCCCGTCGCTGGCGCGGACACGGTCCAAGCTTCCGCCCGAGAGCACGACCACGGCCTCAATTGCGTCGAAACCTCCGTGTAACTGAGGCGGAAATCGGCTGAAGACCGAGCTGCGCGCGAAGGTTCTGGGCGGCGCCGCGGCGCGCTCTTGAAACTCTATGGGGCATACGATGGTCACGATTCGATGGGCTTTCGCCTGGTGCGGTGTGGCGGCGGCGGTGGGGAGTCTCGCCATGCAGCGCGCCGCCGGCGCCTCTACCCCTGAAGTCGATGTCGCGTACGCGAAGGCGTACGCGCTGTACATCGATCTGCACCGGCATCCGGAGCTTTCGGGTTCCGAGGTACAGACTGCTGCCAGAGTGGCGGCCGAGCTGCGCGCGCTCGGCTACACCGTGACCGAGCACGTCGGCGGCACCGGAGTGGTCGCGATCCTCAGGAACGGCCCCGGCAAGACCGTCATGCTGCGCACCGAGCTCGACGCGCTGCCGGTCGAGGAGAAGACGGGGCTACCTTTCGCGAGCAAGGTACACGCCAAGGACCTGGCCGGACGGGACGTCCCGGTCGGGCACATGTGCGGGCACGATCTGCACATGAGTGCGCTCGTTGCCACCGCGGGCATCATGGTACGAAGCCGCGCGTCCTGGCAGGGCACATTGATGCTGGTCGGACAGCCGGCCGAGGAAACCATCAGCGGCGCGAAGGCGATGATCCGCGACGGGATATTCACGCGCTTCCCGCGACCGGACGAGGTGCTCGCCCTGCATGTCGGGAATGAATTGCCCGCCGGCCAGGTCGGCGTAGCAAGCGGGATATACGATTCCAACGCCGATTCGCTGCGCATCACGATCTACGGCAAGGGAGGCCACGGCTCCGCCCCGCACACCACCGTCGACCCGATCGTTATCGCTGCGCGCACCGTCCTGGCGCTGCAGACGATCGTGGCGCGCGAGGTGAAGCCGGGCCAGTTCGCCGTGGTGACCGTTGGGTACGTCGCGGCCGGCACAAAGAACAACATCATCCCGGATCAGGCGGAGCTCGGCCTCACCGTGCGCACCTACAAACCCGAGATACGCAAACAGGTTCTCGAAGCGATCACGCGCATTGCGAACGCGGAGTCGCAAGCCGCTGGCGCCCCGCGCGCGCCCCTGATCGAGGGTTACGAAACGACCGACGCGGTCTACAACGATCCAGCGCTCACGCAGCGGCTGCGTGCGGTTCTGGAAGCCGCGCTCGCCAAGGACAAGGTCGTCACGCAGGAGCCGATCACCGCATCCGAAGACTTTTCGGCATTCGTCGCCGAGGGGATTCCGGGCTTCTATCTGACCCTGGGCGGCGCCGATCCGCAGAAGTACGAGCAGGCGAAGGCTGCCGGGACGCGCTTGCCGTCAAATCACTCGCCGCTCTTTGCGCCCGACATCGATCCGGCGCTGCACACCGCCATCACTGCGGAGGTGGCGATGCTGCGGGACCTCCTGCGGGCCGGCGCAGCCGGAGGTTGAGTGCGCAATTGCGGCGATCGCGAAGTCCAGTTCAGTAAGTACCTCGGCCCCAGGCGGGCCGGCTGGGATGTTTCGCTCTGGCCAAGCGTTGCGGCTCCGGAGCCGTGGCTCAAGACAAATACGAGGGCAAGTCCGGCCCGCTCATTCCCGATTGGGACTCCTTCTTCTATCAAGGAACGCGTGAAAAGAACGGCGTGCATCTGAAAGTCACTTATGAGGGAGGCTCCGAGATTGGGGACCTCACAGTAAGGAACGACGGCGGCACTTTGAAGGGGAGTGGCACGATTCACGGTATCGCGGTGAACGTGCGCGGGCAGCGCCCTATGAAGCGCCCGCCCGACGCACCGACGGTGCACGACTTCGAGCCCAAGACATTCTGGAGCACTTTCTCAGGTGCAACACCTCCCGCGCTACATGTCTTCCCCGGGGACACTATTCGCACCAAGACGGTGGACGCGTACGGGCGCGATGAGCGTGACGTACCGCGTGCGTTGCCCGCAGCGAACCCGCAGACCGGTCCCTTCTACATCGAAGGTGCAATGCCGGGCGATACCCTCGCAGTTCACTTGACGAAGATTCGGCCAAGCCGGAACTCCGCGACCCAGTACCGCGAAGCGATTGATCCGAGCATGCTCAAGCCAGGCCAGCCGCAACAAAAAGTGAGCAATTGGAGTCATACGTGGACGCTGGACCGCGAAAAAGGCATTGCGACGCCTGACAACCCGAGCGACAAACTGAAGGACTTCTCGGTCAAGCTTGAACCGATGCTCGGTTGCGTCAGCGTCGCGCCGTTCTGGAATCAGGCAATCGGAACGTCAGATCTTGGCTCCTGGGGTGGCAACCTGGATTACAACCAGATTCGTGAGGGCACTACGCTTTACCTGCCCGTGTACCAGGCCGGTGCCTTGCTTACCGTCGGCGACGGACACGCCCGGCAGGGTGACGGTGAGATTACCGGTCAGGGCCTGGAGACATCGATGGACGTGGAGTTCACGGTGGACGTTGTTCACGGCGACTTCCTCAACCAGGTTTGGGCCGAGAACAACGACTACATCATGGTGTCGGGAATTGAGGGCTCGCTCACGACGGCCATGCAGTCTGCGACTAGTGGTCTGTCAAAATGGCTTGCGATTCACTACGGGTTGAATACGGCCGAAATTGCAACCGTTCTCGCGAACACCGTGCGCTACGACATCGCCGAGGCCGGCGATCCGCACGTTCATGTCGTCGCGAAGATCGACAAAGACGTCCTCCGGCAGATTCGCGCGCCCTGACATTGATATTTGCGAGAGCCGCGGGGGTGCGTTGCTGAACTGCACCACCGTCTCGCTCAGGTCGCGCCCTAGCCGCCGCTGCGAACGCTCGCGCTGAGGACTTCCCCCGCCGCGGCTCCGGGGCTACTCTTCCGGGCCCATCCCTCACGACCGACTGCTGGAAACCTTGCTACTCACCGACTGAAACTCTCGGCATCAACGCCGTCGAGCGGATCTGCGAGCGAGACCTCGAGTTGATATTTCGACCACAACCCAAGGATGTGGGCGTCGATGCGTTGCTGGGATGCGCCGGGAGGGAACAGCGTCTACCAATTCTGATCTGATGTGCAACGTACACCCAGGGGACGCCCTATGAAACTACTACCGCGAGTGACCTCTTGCTTGTCGCTGATTCTCGCTTTGTTCTGGATGGGCTCCGCGGCCGCCCAAGTTCGCGAGGACGGTCGTGGTAACGCACTGGCACTCGGTGACAGCGTCGTTTTCGGTTTCATCACCCGGGCGGGCCACGCCTACGTCAACGCGAGCAACTTCGTTGCCTACCCGGACTACGTTGCTGGCCTACTACATCTGGAAGGGGCGAACGCAGGCTGCCCCGGCGAGGCGACCAGCGGCTTCTTGTCGGCGACAGGTGCGGACAACGGCTGCCGGCCTTTTCGTGCAGCCTTCCCACTGCACGTCGCCTACACGTCCACGCAACTCGCCTACGCGACTGAGTTTCTGAAGCAACACCCGCGTACACGCCTGGTTACCATCGGCATCGGCGCGAACGACCTGTTCTTGCTGCGGAAAGCCTGCGCCACAAACCCCAATCCGGCGCAGTGCATTCAGGCAGGGCTTCCTGGGACGCTCGCCACAGTGGCATCCAACATTGCAACGATCCTTGCCGAGCTGCGTGCCACCGGATACGGCGGCGTGATCGCTATCGTCAACTACTATTCGCTCGACTACTCGGATACGGCTGCCACCGAACTCACGGTGCTGTTGAATCAGGCCATCACAGCATCTGCGAAGGCTTTTGGCGCCGTGGTTGCTGACGTGTTCGACGCGTTCCTGGCAGTGGTGTCCAATCCGCTCGTTGGCGGCAAAACCTGCAACGCAGGACTGCTGAACGTCGATCCGCAAGACGAGAACCTCTGCGATGTTCACCCGAGTCAGTCCGGGCAGCAACTGATCGCCCAGGCCGTTGCGCGCGCCTACCAGGCTGCGGCCGAGTAGCCAAGGTTCGGGCTGCGCCGAGCAGCGTAAGGCACCCACCGCTCTGCGGAAGCGGGTTTCCCCCATGCGTCCGGAAATGACCGGGTGTAGGAGACCATGTCAAGTCTCAAACTAGCGAACTACGTAGGCGTGTCAGCGTTGCTGCTGTTGCTGGGATCGACGGCACAGGCACAGGCTGCGACGCCACCGGTTGGCCAGCCCCTTTTCGGGGAGTGGGATCGCCTCAATTCCATCGGGAGTCCGCCAGCAGCCTCAGAGCACGAGGTGATGCACTTCGGGGTCGAAGGAAACACTTGGGCCGGTCGTTACGACAAACACCCCGAGCCCGCTCTCGGATTTGCGAACCCGCCGGAGGGTAGGTACGGAGTCTTCATCGGTGCGGACGCGACGAGCTTCGTCTGCCAACCTGCCTTCCCCTTCTATCCGTGTCAGAATGTGGTGGAAGTCGTCGAGGGTACGACGCGGTACTACCCGCCGCATCAACCGCCCTTCGACGTCCGTCAGCAAACCATCGTAGTACGGGACGAAAACGGTCAAGAGGTGATGTGGCAGTACTGGATTAGTCCGGGGAACTTCGCTTGCCCGTGGTATCGCACTTTCGATGAAGCGCTGGCGGCGAATCCCTTTCCTACTCATGGAGATTGCGTCTTCCCGGTCACGAGCCCATGACCAGCGGGAGCAACCCAATCCGGCGAGCTCGTGTGGGGCCGCTTCGCCTGGAAACGGAGGCCGAGGTCCCGGATACGCACGTACGGAGTTGTACGAGCTCTGCCACGACGTGCCGCAGCATCGGGTCCGCGTTACCGATAGAGACGCGTGAGTGCGGAAAAACCCGCTACTCCGGTCGCTCCAATTCTTGGATCGTTCGCATTTTGTTTCGGCGGGCCGGTCGGGCGCTCTAGAATGACTGAACGAGGCGCTCTTCGGGGCAGCGGCGAATGATCCATGGCCGACCGGCACGAATGGTTTCTCATCGACTCCCCGAAAGCGTATCTTTTTACGATCGCCCGTAACCTTGCGGTCGAGCGGGCACGACGCGTGACGGGCCGTGCCACCGACTCGCAGGTATCAGCAACGGTGGCCGCCGGGCCCGGCCGATCGGTTCTGCAGGGATGGGTCTCATGAAGATCGCAATCGTGGGAGCTGGGGCCATCGGCGGCTACGCCGGCGTCAAGCTGGCTCTCGCCGGTGAGCGGGTCACCTTCCTCGCCCGCGGGGCGAACCTCGAAGCCATCCGCAGCCGTGGCATCAAGCTGATCTTGAGCGACGGCACCGAGCTCGTCGCGCGCGAGGTGGAAGCGACCGCGGACTACTCGGCGCCAGGACCCCAGGACATCGTCATCCTCGCCGTCAAGGCGCACCAGATGGATGCCGTGGCCCACGGCGTACCGAGGCTCTTCGGCCCCGCGACTGTGGTCGTCACCATGCAGAACGGGATTCCGTACTGGTACTTTTATGGGCATGGCGGTCCGTTCGAGGGCCGGTGTGTGGAGGCAGTCGACCCGACCGGCGTGTGCCTGCGCCAGATCCCGCCGGCGCGCGTCATTGGCTGTGTGGTCTATCCGGCCGCGGAGCTGGTGGCGCCCGGGGTCATCCGCCACATCGAAGGCGATCGTTTTCCCGTGGGCGAGCTGGACGGCTCCTCGAGTGGGCGGGTGCGCGCGGTGTCCGAGTGCTTCACCCGCGCCGGATTCAAAGCGCCGGTGCTCGACAACATCCGGGCGGAGGTCTGGCTCAAGCTCTGGGGAAACCTCGCGTTCAATCCGATCAGTGCGCTGACGCGCTCGACGCTCGTTGACATCTGCCAGTATCCCCCCACGCGCGATCTGGCGGCGACAATGATGGCGGAGGCAGAGGCGGTGGCCAACAAGCTCGGCATCACGTTCCGCGTCCCGATCGAGCGGCGCATTGCCGGTGCGGAGCGGGTCGGCAGGCACAAGACATCCATGCTCCATGACCTCGAGGCCGGACGGGTCATGGAGACCGACGCGCTGCTCGGCTCGGTTCTCGACCTGGCCCGACTGACGGAGACCGCGGTGCCGACCATCGAGGCCGTACATGCGCTCACCAAGCTGCTCGGCAAGCCCCTCGAGTGGGACAATCAGGCCGGCGGCGCGCCCGCCGCCGCGGGCCGGTGAGAGCAGAGGCGCCGCGATCTGTCGCGTCGACGGTCGCCGATGAGCGATACCCCGCAAGCGAGTCGACCCATAGCCGGGGTGGACGCGCTCGTCAGCGAGTCCGCCGGAGTGAGTCCGTGCGCGGACTACGCCACCCGGCTTGCCTCTGCGGCACGCGAGCCAGGGCGAGTCGAGCTCACCGCCGAGTGGATCCTGAGCGTCTTCGACAGTTTTTACGCCGAGTTCCTCAAACTGACATGGGCGGCAAAAGCGGCGTTCCAGAGCCGCGATCATCCGACGTCAATCGCAAACGCGAGGAGGCGTCTCGGACTGTACAACGCCACGGTGTACCCGCTCGCCGAGGCGTTGCGGGAAGCTTTTCCCAAGTTGACGGAGGGCGGGCCGCTCTGGACGGATGTCGAGGCTGTCTATCGCGGGGCGGTTCATGGCCGTTACGAAGCGGATCTCGCGCTCGCCTATCTTCACTCCGTCCAGCGGCGTGTCCATCACGGCGAGTGGAAGCCCGTCGAGTATGGTTTCGGAGGCTCGCACCGCGTGCTACCGCCGTCAACGGCCGTGTACGCGCGCTTCCCCTGTTCCTGGCCCATCGACTCCCTGGTCATCCAGAGAGCACTGCAGGTCGCGGAGCTCACGGTGCCATTCTGCGATCCCGCGCGCGACGCCGAGCTCGTGGCCCGGCGGGTGAACGACGTGCTCGCGGACCGGGCGGGAGACGGACTGAGAGCCTTCGAGATGGTCCGCGCCGGCTTCTTCCGCAACCGCGGCGCTTACCTCGTGGGCCGGCTGGTGCTCAAGGGTACGGAGCTCAAACCTCTTGTCATTGCCCTGCTGAACTCCGAAGAGGGCGTCCGCGCCGAAGCCGTGCTGCACGCGGCGCCACACGTTCATAACCTCTGCAGCTCCACCGAGGCGCCGTTTCAAGTCACGAACCGGCACTACCACGAGCTCGCGGCATTCCTCAAGAGCATCATGCCGAGCCGGCCGCTCGGGCTGCACTATTCCACCATCGGCTATTACCACTTCAGCAAGGTGGCGGTGATGAACGAGGTTCGCCGCCGGCTGGTGCGCGAGCGCGAGCTGCTGGCGGTGGCGCCGGGCAGTCTCGGCACGGTCGCCATCGCCTTCACCTCACCGCGACTCGATTACGTTCTGAAGGTGATTCGCGACCGGCCGACGAGCGCCTACAAATGGGACAGCTTCGAGGGACTCGACGTCGTGCTGGCCAAGTACAAGCGAGTGCACGAGATCAATCGCACCGGCAGCATGCTCGATAACATCGTCTACTACAATCTCAAGCTCGAGCGCTCCTGGTTCGAGCCGGCGCTGGCGACCGAGCTGCTGGATGCATCGAGCAACAGCGTGCGTGAGCAGGGCAGGGTGCTGGTGTTCAAGTACCTCATCGCGCAGCGCAAGCTCACCCCCCTGAACGTGTTCCTCGAAACCGCACCCGAGGAGAAGGCGGTGCGCGCCATGATCAACCTGGGATTCTGCATCCGCAACAACGCAGCGGCGAACATCTTCAACAAGGACTTCGACATCCGCAACTACGGCGTGAGCCGTTATCTCAAGATCTACCTGTACGACTACGACGCGGTGGAGACCCTGACCGACGTGAAGGTTCGGACCAACCGCGATCGCTGTGACGGCGAGGATGATGTGCCGTCCTGGTTCTTCGAGCCGGGCGTGATCTTTCTGCCCGAGGAGATCGAGGCGGGTCTGCGGGTCCGCAACCGCACGCTGCGTCGTGCGTTTCGCGCCGCGCATGCGGATCTCATGAGCGTCGAATACTGGGAGGGACTGCAGCAGGCATTGCGCGCCGGGGAAGTTCCGGGCATACACACATTTCCCGAGTCGTGCCATCTTCGGGACTGGGGCGCGGAAACGATCGCGATCGAGTGACGCCCTTACGGATCACTGCGCCGCTTGGGCAGTCGGGTGTGCGCCGACCGATCGGCCAACGCGCCCTTCCGGCAAACACACGGGCCGGCTCGTTGTCGAAGCACGCAGCCGCGCGTTTGTGGAACAGTCCTTTTGTCACGTGTCCACTCCGACCGGGGAGAGGCTCTCTTTATGAGAATACATGGACTCCTTCTGCTCTGCGGACTATGCGCAGCGTTCGATGCCGCGGCAGCTGACAATACTGCCGTCACGGGTCGCTGGGAGCTGACTACAACGTCTCCCGGCGGTTCGTACGTGGCGGGAATCGATCATCGGGGACATAGACGCGGGTCATGAACACTGCAGCGTCCTGCTCCAGGAGGGCGTCGCTGATGTGGCTGGTCGACCGACTTTGACCCCGGACTTACAGGCATCCCGCTCGTCGTCCACGTCCATTGACGAGGGGTGCGACGTTTGAAGGTGCTTTTGTCGAATTAGGCCGACACACGGCAACGCGCTAAGTCTGCACCAGCGGGTCTCGAAGGTAGATCGGCGTATGTTCCGTCGCGCCAAGACAGTGGCGGTCGCCGATTCGAGTCATCGCGCCACCCTGTCGATGATTCGCGACAGCCGCGCGGGACCGAGTTTTCCTACATCCCATTAGGGTTTTTGCCTGGTTGTGATGGCTCAGCCTGCTCTTTACCTTGTAGTAGCTGCTCTTTACCCAGTTGCAGTCTCGAGACCAACATGTGCCGCGCCGCTAAAACATTGGAGACGGCCATGCGTAACCTCGAGCTTGAAGAGCTGAAAGAAGTTCATGGTTGCGCTGAAGCGCGTGCTGCCGCGGAAGGCCGCCGCGCCCGCTGGTTGAACCTGCTCGTTGAGTTGGTCGCACACGGCGCGCACCGAGCCAGAGCAGCAGGATGACGAGGCCGCCGACCAGCAACCCGTTGCCGACTTTGAACGTGAGGGCGAGGTTCTGCGATCGGCATACTGCTTGCCTTCATCAGCTACAAGGACCAATTCGTCACGTGCGTGAGCAATCTCATCGACAAAGCTGTTGATCTCACCATGCTCAAGCTCCATGGCGAGCGGCTGGCCGACATCGCGCTCGCCTGAGGATCGTACTGTTGCTGGATGAGGCCACGAGCCGCCTCGACGCAGCCAATGAGAAGGCGGTGAGCGCTACTATTCGGGCGGCACGCGTGCGTGATACAACTTGTATGCGCAGCGTGCTCAGCGGGTTTGTGTGGGCCATTGCCATGACCGTCGGTACTTGCCTTTGCATCGACCAACCGTTGTAACCGGTTTGAAAAAAGGTGGATCCAAAATGGCCCCAGTGTACTGCTGGACATTTTGGTCACTCGGTCTAGAGGAGCGTGTCATGTTGAGCGATCCCATCCTCGAAGAGAGTCCGTCGCTCGGGCAGCAAGCGGAGCAAAAAGTGCTATCCGGGCTGTATCGCGGCCCAATCGACCGCGTCCGGCTGGCAAAGAGCGGATATAGCGTCAGACGCGTCGATCTGTCGGACGTCTCGGAGGTCGTCACGGACGTGCGTCCGAAGGCGGGCGACCTGGTGCTCGCGCGAGTGAAGCGGCTCGGTCAACACCAGCATCTTGAATTCGTCAACGGGCGGCGAAGCCGCTTGTGGCCCGGAGACGAAATCGTCGTGGCATTCGGCGCTCGCTATGCTGCGGATCAGTACGAAGCCGTCGTTCCCGACGACCTTTCCCCCTGCCAACTGGTTGCAGGAGGAGGAATCGCCGGGCGCGTGGTTAGCCGCCACGCCAACATCAAGCCAGCTACCGATGTCGAGCCTCTCGGGTTGTTGGTCAATGCCCAGGGCGTGATCAACGTGCGCGGTGCGGCGCTGGGTCCATCACCGCCCGTGCGACCCCCTCTGGTGGTGGCCGTCGTCGGTTCGAGCATGAATGCGGGCAAGACCACGACCGCCGCGCACTTGATCGTCGGGCTGCGCCGTCGGCGTCTTCGCGTCGGCGCTGCCAAGGTCACTGGTACGGGAGCTGGCGGAGATCCGTGGTTGTTGACCGACGCGGGAGCCCGTCCGGTGCTGGACTTCACCGATTCGGGTTTTGCGACCACGGCAGGGCTGCCGTTGGAAGCGCTCGAGCACATCCTGACTCACTTGACCGGGCATATCGCGTCCGCCGGCGTCGACTGCCTCGTCCTGGAGGTGGCGGATGGGTTGTTGCAGCGGGAGACCGCAGCACTTGTCCAGTCACATCGGTTCAGAAAGACGGTCGACACGGCGCTGTTTGCCGCGCCCGATGCGATGAGCGCGATCGCCGGGGTCGACTGGCTGCGGCGGCGCAATCTTGCGGTTGCGGCGGTCAGCGGCATGGTTACGGCGTCGCCGCTGGCCCGGCAAGAGG
>Ga0209027_1000682_pt1 | contig 12360 bp, 8 predicted proteins | sample GraSoi013_1_20cm_3_FD_185821 | JGI IMG/M metagenome (GOLD analysis project Ga0209027, IMG submission 185821) | Grasslands soil microbial communities from the Angelo Coastal Reserve, California, USA - Sample 09_27_2013_1_20cm (SPAdes) (version 2) | ecosystem: Environmental > Terrestrial > Soil >...
AAAATGCTAAAACTAACCAATCGACATGCGCTCTACTTGTTGATCGGGCTCGCCCCTATCTTCTGGGGCGCCCTTCTCCTCTACACTCGCTTCATCCCCCCCCACACCCTCCTCGCCTACTTCACCCTCTTCATACTCTTAGGACTTGCCATCACCAGCACCTTCACCCCCATCGCCTACTTCATCAGCCTGCGCTTCCTCTCCTCCCGCCTCGCCAGGACCACCGTCCGTCACGCCCTCCGCCAGGGCATCCTCCTCTCCCTCTGCATCGTCCTCAACCTCATCCTCCTCGCACTCCACAGCTGGAACATCTTCGCCGCCATCATCATCTTCGCCGCCGCTATCGTTATCGAAATAGTTTCCCTCGCAAAAAAATAATTGCTCACCTGGAATGTCGGCTAAATCTCCTCATCATAACTCGCCAGCAGCGCCTCATGCTTATTCTTCACCCCCAACTTCCTGTAAATACCCTGCTGGTGCTTCCGCACCGTCGTAATGTGAACGTACCCCCGGTCAGAGACCGGGGGCTTCTACGCAGTTGCCCGCGTTGGACGCGTCCCGCCCAAAAGTGCTTTCTGTCCGAGAGTCAGGATGTTTTTCGCAGCATTGGTATCCCTATCCAACTCGCATCCGCATTCGCATGAGTGCCAGCGTTCGGAGAGGTCTTTTTTCACCTCTGTGCCACATCCTGAGCACATTTGCGATGTGTTGTAGGGGTTCACGAACACGACTTCTCGCCCGGCCCATGCTGCCTTGACTTGGAGGAGCTCGGTGAATAATCCCCATCCGGCATCGTTGATCGACTTGTTTAATCCTGACTTCGCGCTTGCCCCATTGGGCAGGTATTGCCCGCTTTCTTCATGCTGCTTTGGTTTCGGGCGTCGTGTGAGATTGGCAGTCTGGAGCTTTTCCAGCACGACCACCTGATAGCGGTTCGTAAGCTGGCGCGAAGCCTTGTGAGCGAAGTCCCGACGCTGATGGCGTATCTTGCGATGCGCAGATGCCACGCGTTTGACTGCTCTGGCTCGCCTGTGAGAACCCCGCTTCTTTCTCGATAGCGCCTCTTGCAGCTTCTTGAGCTTCTTTTCAGTGCGACGGTAATGACGTGGTGCCTCGAGAAACTCCCCATTGGATAAGGCTGCAAAGTGCGTGACCCCCAAGTCTATGCCTACATCCTCATCACTCACGGGCAAGGCGTCGGGGTTGCCGATCTCACAGCTCAACACCGCGTACCAGTGCTCTCCCTCTCGCTTCATGGTGAGTGTTTTGATGGCTCCTGTTATGTCCCGATGTAAATGGAGGCTCACCGTGCCAAGCTTCGAGAGGTGGAGTTTCACTTGCACCATGCCCTTTTTGTCTGGCGGGCGCGTCACGGCATCTAGTTTCCAGCTTGCCCCATCCGGGTAGGTGAAGGAGGTATAGCGGGTGCGTCCCTGAAATCTTGGGTATCCTGGTTGTTCGCCATTCTTCACTCGCTGGAAGAACCGTTTGTAGGCTTTTTCCAGGCGGAACAGCACATCTTGGAGGACATGGGAGGCAATGTCCAGGTACTCTGGCCGGATCACTTCTTTGATTTCCACCAGATCGCGCTTTTGCTCGTAGACGGAGATGGCGTGCTCTTTGGTGAGGTGCTTGCGTGACGCTTCATCGTAGTAGTTGGGATGCCGTTTCACACGTGTTTCATAGGCGTCGCGGCGTTCTTGCAGGCCAGCATTGTAGAGTTCACGACAGAGATTGAGGACCCGATCCAGGTTGTCTGTCGTGGTTTTGTTGGCAGAGATGCGATACTTGTAGGCTTTGATGCTCATGGGTGCCGCTTTCTTGTCAGGTGGGAAACGGACAAGCATTCGCCCGTTTCCCACCTGCTTCCAGCCCTCTTCTTTTACGCCTCTTGCAAAACGGTCATCCGTTCCTTTGCAAATGATGCCTGTAAAGAGCCAAAAACCGCAACTGAAAATAAATACCCCCATCTCCAAATATAAGTTCTTTTTACCGCTTTGTCAACACAATAACAACAATATTTATCGAAATAGCCAGAAATTTCCCCATTTAATTAATCATAGAGTTGAGTTAAACAAGCGATTTTAAACCCATGCACACTTTACAAGAACAGTTGATCTACTTCTGAGAGGTAGATGTTGGACTCAAAAAATACTTCTCATGAGAATGGACTTTTCACGCTTTCCCCACTACACTTGAGAAGGAACTCCTGGAACACCATCGCTTTTCGGACAACCGGGGCAACCTGGTCGATGAGCGCACACCCTCCGGGACCTTCTCTTACCTCTTCGACGGGCTGGGCTCCATCGTGGGGCTCACCGACAGCAGTGGCAACCTGGTGGGCACCGAGCGCTATCAGTACGACCCCTTCGGCAACCTGCTGACCAACCCGGTTTCCCCGACGCTGCAGAGCACCATCTGGCGCTACGCGGGCGGCCAGTTCGACAGCGGCACCGGGCTGACCAAGTTTGGGGTGCGCTACGACGACCCCAGCGTAGGCAGGTGGACACAGCGCGATCCGGTCGGGGGAAGTTTGTTCGATCCACGGTCGAGCAACCGGTATGTCTACGCCAAGAGCGATCCAGTCAATGTGGTGGATCCGGGTGGGAAGTTTAACCTCACTCCGGGATGTATACTGGCGATTATTGCAGGAATAGGCGGAATCATTGGCGCTTTGCAAAGTGCTGGAGCTGAGATTCAAGGGGTAAACGGCTTAGGCCTTTTTCTAGGAATTTTTAGTCCACCTCTTGGTCTCATAGTGATTATTATTGGCAATTTGATTGCTCTTGTGTATGCCAGTGCTGTTATTGCCGGCATCTATTCAGGCGTCGCAGCAGCGTGTGGGCTGCCTGGAATCCCATAAGCCTCATTTTTGATGGAAAGGAGTTATTGGTACACAAAAAAATGTGCTTTGTTCTACAATTCTACAATTTGTAGTGGTGAGATTATGCATGTGGCAGGTCCAATAAAGGATCTGTTGCGTGCATATTAATAAAGAAGGGTTTAACACGAATGAGCGGAGTTCTCTATTTTGTCCTCTTTGTGCTTGTTATTGTTATCATAGTTGCTATCACAAATCAAATCGCGTATAAGCAACGGCGGATAACACGTTCTGAAGCCAGATTCAGGCAATTATTCGCATTGTTTGCTTGCATTCTGTCTGTTATTTTCGCAATCATTGCTGCTTATTTTCATATCTCTATTCTGTTTGTCTTTCTCGGTTTTGTTCTTCTCATCATCGTGATAGGAGCGCTTGCATATTTTGTCTTTCATAGAAAGCTGTAGTTGCCGACCTCGAGCAACGGAATGGCGCCCTTTAACGAGACAAGGTGTAGTCCTCGAAGGTGTTTTGTTTGAGCAGTGACGTGGGGAAAACGGCCTGCGTGGGAGAGCGGATCTCGCATGAATAGGAAACCCGTGGATAATGGGTAGTAGCACCTATCTCTATAAGTTCGGCGTACGACCCCTCACTGGGTCACCCGAAAAGTAGTCATGTTAGGGGCAAGGGTGGTCGCGTGGAGCGAGTTCGGCCCTTGTGGTTGTCCTGTAAGCTGACTATGCTCGAACTCGAACACCCATTCTACTTCTCAGAAGTAGATTTTGCGCCCAAAAAATACTTCTCATGAGAATGGACTTTTCTCACTTCCCCCGGTACTCTTTAAACGGCAAGCCAGTGCACTGACACTCCAAATGAAGATTTTGTAGAGCGTCTGGCGCAACACGCCGATTGTCTGACTGAGCTGGCTGATCACTCTATAGGTGTCGCGGTGTGCCACAAGCTCGCTCATCCACTCCATTCGTTGGCTTGCTGTGCTACGAGCAAGTGGCGAACTCTTAGATGACATCAATTGAGACGATTTTCCAACTGTTATCGTCCTGCTTGAACTGGAGATGGGAATGGTAGCCTTGCAGAATTGTCCGCCTGATCGTCAAAATGATCATTGACGGGTCGCTCCCATCAGCCTCTGAGTCAAAGCCGGTGATGGAACCATATTCCTGGTCCCTGCTCCTGGCAAGCTGGATAAACATTTCTCTAGTCAGCTTCTGGCCATCAACTGTGGTTGCATTGGGAGCCAGGTAGGCGGAGGCTGCCGTATAGTTGTGGGCCTCCAGGGCCTGGTAGTACCTGTCTGCCGCCGCTAGCGCGGTGCCAGCAGACAATGTAGCAGTAGGTGATGGCGTGCTCCCAGCCGTTGCTGATGATAATGGTGTCACTGTTACTGATGGCGTCGATTGAGTTGCTGCTGACGACGTCGAGGTGCAAGCGCTCAAAGCGGTCATCGTCAGGAGCACGAACAGTACCAGTCGATAGCGAAACATTATTCTCTTCCTTCCTGCTCTCTCACTTTACTTCTTGGTCTACTATCAAAGACGTGCGATGTAGGGGTAGAGGAACAGGCGCAGAACAGGAAAATCTCCGCAAATAGACCTTCCCGTCCTGCATCGATAGCCTCCTCCTTCGTATTTACTTGGTGCCGATGGCAAAGATGTGGATTTGCCCCGGACTTTCGGTAGTAGGTAACTGCACACTTTGGATCGTCTGGCCAGACGGGACCGTGAGCGTCACCTGGATGTAGAACACATAGGATTTATGTGTCTGTTTTCCGGTGGGCGTATTGCGATAGGGCATCGTTACCACGATCTGGTTGCCGGGGGATGGGGACAATGTCCCTCCGCCGAGCGTCCAGTCACTGAAAGTAAGGTTGAAGGTCTGGGTGCCACCTCCGCTGTAGTGGACTGTGAAAGTCCCGGTCGAGGCGCCATTGGCCGAGGCGCCCAGGAAAGCCAGCGTGCCCCCTCCACTTACCGGGATCACCTGCCCATTGGCTTGCCAATTATTGGGCTGACCCGAGGCGGGAGTTGGCCAGGTGAAGGTCACGCCGTTAAAGGGTACCGTCGAGCCGGGAGTGATGCCGACTCCTTGCAAGGCCTGGGCGGAGTAGCTATTGCCGTGACCGTCGAAGCTAGCCGCTGTTGGGTTGCTATCGTCGCTCGTGCCCGTGTTATTGTAGGCAGGCGTGGACAGGGTTGTGACATTAAATGTCTGGCTGTTGCTGGTTTGTCCACCCACCGTGACCGTGACATTGATCGGCCCCGTAGGGAGTCCACTGGGCACCGTGGCTACGATGGAGGTATTCGACCAGCTTGTCACGTTTGCAGTAGCATTGCCAAAATTGACGGTCGAGCTGCCCTGCGTCGCGCCGAAGGCATTGCCCGACAAGGTCACGCTTGTGCCCACGGGTCCCGCATTCGGGATCACACTGCTCAACGTAGGCGTCGTTTTGAACAGGCCAAAGATATCCAGGGTGCTATGGGTGCCAACAAAGACCTCGCCATTGGCGACGGTCGGCACGCTAAACTTACTGTAGCTTCCGCTTGGTAAGCCATCGCGGCCGGAGTTCTGACTCGTGTTGTAGAGTTCTCGCCCCAGGTTGGTGGCATCATAGGCGTAGAGCACACCGTTCGAGCCAATATTCCAGGCGATGCCTGTGCCTGGTGTGCTGCCGTTGCTGGAGATCACCACATCTCCCCCGGGGTACCCCCAGCTTTCTGGTGACTGCGAAGTTGCTGTATGGGGAAGCAACCCGTTGCTCAACTTGAATGCCTTGGCGTGGTCTCCCGAGCCCACAAAGTAGACGAACTGGCCCGCAGAACTATTCCAGTAGGAAGGGGAACCCCAGACGCCACCGACGGTTTTGTTGGGCAGTTCTTGCAGGATGTGATCGACGTTGGTGCGAGCCCCTTCGGTACCGCAGTTTGATGAGTTCAGGTTCGGATCCGCGGTGTAGCCGCCCATGCTATCTTTGTTGACGACATAGATGCGCCCCTGCTTGCCAGCTCCCACCAGCTCTTGCGGCGAGGTGGGAATCAAGACAGGTCCACCTGAACCCAGGTCGACATCGCCACTATCCAGGCAGGACTGGTTGAAGGGGGTGAAGTAGTCTAGCACCTTGAGGCTGTTCTGCGAGCTCAGCTTGACGAAACTGTCGCCCAGGTCGACCGCAGGACTGACTCTTGTGTCGAATTTGCCATTGCCCGTCATGAAGTAAATGGCGCCATTACTATCGGCCACCAGGCCCTGGCCGCCTTCCCAGATGGCGCCCGCGTACCCATTGCGAGTGGTGTTATAAACAACGACCTGTTGATAGGTCGAGGCGCTGTAGCCCATAACCCAGCCGTGATAGGTGCTGAGATGGTTGTCGCAGTGAGAGCCCCAACCAATATAGACAACGCCGTTGAGCAACAGCAGACCGGGGCGATTCATCTGCAAGGTGGAATTAAAGGTGATGGTGCCATTGACACTACCTCCCCCACTTCCATGCACGGAGGCGGAGATCACCCTCGGACTACCAGGCTTATCGTTGCCGGTGGTCAGGTCGATGGCATGCAGGCGGTAGATGTTACTCGTGCCACTGTTTTCCAGGGTATTGACGACGACGAAGAGCGTGTTGGTCGAGGGATCGATCACCGGGGTGCCGGTAATGCCATATTCTGGGCTGATGTTGTTGCAAGAGACGCTAGAGCTGGAAACGGTGGAGACTATCGGTGTATGGACGAAGGTGCGGTGCCACAAGGGGGCGACCGCCGAGGTAGCGTCAGCGTTGAAGGCATAGAGTTGATCGTGCTCGGTAGCGACGAAGACTACGTTGTGGGTCGCTCCCCCGATTGTCACGTTAGGCATATACAGAGGCTGCGCGTAGACCTGTCCATCGACGTGATACTCGACACGTTTGCCGAACTGGTTCATATTGACGTTGCTGGTATTGAGGATCGTCTCGTTGAGCTGATGACCGGTGCGACTAAGATCATTCTTATACGTTGTCACTGCCGTGTTAGCCGGGGCCAGAGGCGCCTGCTGTGGCCCTGCGGCGTGCACTGCGGCGAGCGGGATCAGCAAGGCGAGGACGATGAGTACCAGAAGGATGAAACGGAAAGTGACTCTTGTACGAGCGTGAGAGGATAAGGAAGAACCAGATCCCTCACTGGTTGCGAATTGCACATACATGTGCGTACTCCTCCTTGAATGAATAAATTGTAGAGTTAAAAAATGAAAGTGTACGAGCCAGTTCACGTTTGGCCATCAAACGGGTCGCGAATTTCTGAAAGCCGCTTTTGCAATCGTATGGGGATATAGTGGAACGAATTCACTGCGCATTGTTTGGCCCCTCTTCACCTCCTTCAACTGGCCGGAACATGCATGCACCACGTACGAAACGACACTCACACACAGTACATTTATGTATGCAAGTTCAATATTCGTTCAAATCAATTGCCATTTATCAATATAGCTTATCTTGATAGAGGAGAAGTAACAGAAGCAGTTGAGATTTGGTTGAGATTAATGAGCAAACCAGGAAAATCGGTTAAGTATTAATTGAGCTTGGTTGATCTGATTGATTTAGGCGATAAAATAGTGTAGTGTTGCGTTCCTCATTGGTGCAAGCTGCCCAAGGGGTTGCCCATAGCAAAGGAACGTATTTGAGTGCGCTCTATTTTGTTACTACCCAAGAGTCCTCTAGGACTTGCAATTATCTACCTCTATTGCTACTATGAGCCGTAAAGTTTGCATTATTTAATCGTACGTAAGAGTTTGTACAGTACATGAGCAAGACAACAATACCATCAATGAGGGAGTCATCAGAAGGCCCCTCTCTTCCTATGGCAACCCCTATACAACGGCGGTGGCTGAAGGTTCTTCGTTCACCCTTATGGGCCTGTTTACTGCTAGCAGTGCTTACGCGCGTATGGCTGATTGCCCATACACATGGTGTCCTTGCCGGAGATGAAGCCATCGTAGGCATACAGGCTGAGCATATTCTGCGTGGGGAACATCCCATCTACTACTATAGCCAGCCCTACATGGGCAGCCTGCAGGCTTATTTCATAGCACTTATTTTTCTTATGACTGGCCCTACAGTATGGGCACTCCGCATTGAACCTCTTCTCATATCTCTCATCATTGTCTTCCTTACATGGCGGTTCTCCGCAGCCCTGGCAGAGGCTGCGCAGGTGTCACGCCGCACCAAAGACCTGTTTGTGGGTATTGCCACGCTTGTGGCTGCATTTCCCCCACTCTACGATATCATCGAGGAAATGCGTACCACAGGCGGCTACGTTGAGGCATTTGCCATTATGTTGTGGCTCTTGTATTGCGCATTCCGCCTGACACAGCGTTGGCATGAGCACGCGTCTCAGCGTGAACTGGCACTGCGCTGGGCTGGCATCGGCTTTCTCGTTGGACTGGGGTGCTGGATAGATCCACTGGTTGTGTATGCCCTTGTGACCATCGCGCTTTGGATCGGTGGCTATTTTATCTCGGCGCTGGTCAAACCAGGTCCTCAACCTGTCAAACAGCCCCGCTTGACCGTGTTCAAGGAAGCACTCCTTTTTGTAACAGCTCTTCCGGCAAGCCTTGTTGGTTTTGCTCCAGGTCTCTATTGGGGGGCACGCCATCAGTGGGAGAATCTTCGCTATATTTTCCAAAACGGGAGCACTGTCACGAATGACCGCCTTCATACTATTCTGCAGGTGCAAAACCGCTATATCACCTGTCTTGCACCACGTGCAATTGGAGGTGCTTTACCCACGCAACCTGATGTCACATTAGCACATCCACATATCTTGACATTTGGCCTGATAGTAAGTGCCTGTTGTCTCGCCATAAGTGTGGCAAGTGTTGCTCTCTCTGTTTTCTGGCATCAGGCCTTGCTCGTACGTCTGCGGCAACTTACCATGCTTCCCTTGCTCTTCTTTGTATGTACATCCATCATCTTTTGTAGTGCCTCTGTTGCTGTAACTGCCCTCTACGCCGGTTGTGGTGATGGGGATCTCGTCGGGCGCTATGTTGTACCATTGGTCGTCGCCTTGCCCTTCTTGATAGCAGCGGCCTTCACGATCCCGGCAATGATCTCGCAGCCAGGTGAGAGGCCACCAGCCCGGGAGGGCGAAGCTATGCAGCACGTTTCACAACTCCTTGCAAGGTCGGTGTCCACCCAATCGCCACTATTAGCGGCAATACAAGCTGGCCTGCTGACTGTGCTGGCTCTCTATTTCTGCGTGCAAGGTGCCGCATACTTAAAGGCCGATCCATGGTATACGTTCCAGGCACCTGGGTGTGCTGCCGCAAATCCAGCGAATATTGATCCAATCATTACCTACATGCAACACGCACATATTCGTTACGCGTGGGCAACTGGATGGACCGCCGATCCTATTACGTTCAAGACAAACAGCGCTATTCTTGTAACTGAAACACGTGGCCGCATTCCTGCTAATAGCAAAACGCTGCTCCAAGCGGACCGGCCCAGTATCCTCTTTCTTGCACAACATGATGATCTCCACCCCGCCTTTTTAAAGGCGCTGGATGGCAAGAAAGTCACATATCATGCGAAACGTTTCTTATCAGCACCAGGGGTCGACATCCTGGTAGTAACACCTTTGAATCGAACAGTCTCGCCGCTTGATCCAGCTTTTTCCGCGTTGTTTCAGAGCATATTTTTGGGTTGCCTTACATGATGAGAGATGCCGTCGTCCAATACTCTTGCTTCTGGAAGAAGATGTATATGTTTTGTCGTTGAGACAACTTGTAGGTCAATGTGATGATGTTGAACCAGAACAAAATCCTCAAACAGTTAAACATAGGTATATACGAGGGGGGAGCCATTGCTATCATAGTGGTAGCTACGCTCCTGCGCCTTCTCATCATTGGCCATAACTGGCCAGTAACCGACAGTGATGAGAGTACGATGGGTTTGATGGCCTTGCATATCCTTCATCGTGGGGAGCATCCTACCTTCTTTTATGGTCAAAACTATATGGGCTCTTTAGAAGCGTTTCTTGGCGCGGGGCTATTTCACCTTTTCGGACCTTCTCTCTTTACGCTACGCCTCGGCCTCGTTATCCTCTTTGCCCTTTTTCTGATAAGCATCTACCTGCTGGCAAGCCTGCTCTACTCAAAAAAATTGGCACTCGCTGTGCTCATTTTGCTTAGCCTGGGATCGGAAGGGATGTTGAGACAGGAACTCCTAGCTATAGGAGGTTACCCTGACACCTTATTTTTTGGCACGCTGGTCTTGCTTATCGCTTCCTGGCTCGCACTATCATCCAATCGGGACACATTGCAGCGTGATCGGCGGTGGCGCTGCGTTGTTTTTGGTTGCTGGGGATTAGCGGCAGGGCTAGGGCTCTGGAGCGACTTACTCATTGCCCCAATTGTCCTGGCAGCGGGTTTGCTTCTTGTTCTGGGCTGCTGGCGCGAGTGGCGGACGTGGGCTTTTCCATGCCTCTTGCTGGGCCTCGTGGTTGGAGCCTTTCCCCTTCTCATCTATAATGTCACAGCACAGCCTGGGCAGGACTCCTTATCAGTGTTCTTGAGAATCCATGACGTCGATAAGCCGATGCATCTTCCGGTGATGAATCAAGCTAAAGGCGCGTTTCTGATCAGTTTACCCACCATTACCGGAGTTTACCCCTCTTGTCCGGTTATAACTGGACAGGAAATCGGGTTTGCGGGCCCTAACCCTTTCCGTTGCTTCGTCGAGTACGCAGGTTGGGGGATAGGTTTCACAGTCCTTTGGATGATCGCCACCATCCTCGCCATGGCGGCTCTCTGGAAACTGCGACCACGAGCTGCAGCTCGACAGGGGTCCTACGAGAAGAGGCAAATGGCTATACTTCAATTCGCCCGCCTCATGCTGCTGGCAAGCGCTGGCCTCACGATGTTCTTCTATGCGGTCAGTCCAAATGCAGCGTCGTATCCTCAGAAAAATGATCGCTATTTGATTGGTTTGCTCATCGTCATTCCCGCGGTGATCTCGCCACTTTGGGGTAGCAAACTGACAACAGTGATAGCTACAAGGATCATAGCCGCTGCCAAAGGAATGCTACTCATCCTCATGATGCTCGTATTACTTGCCGGGACAAATCACGTCTTTCAGGAACTTCCCATTACTCAGGTCGAGGTTCGGCAGCAAGAGGCGCTGATTCATGATCTCTTACATATTGATGCCACGCGCATTTACTCAGATTACTGGACGTGTGACCGCATTACTTTCCAGAGCAATGAGCAGATCATTTGTGCTGTGATCGATGCACAAGGGCAGTTCGTTGATAATCGCTATATGCCTTACGTCGTCGCCGTACAAGCCGATCCACATGCAGCTTACGTATTACCTGCCGATTCACCACAGGCCGCTGATTTTGCAGGGAAGGCTGCATTGAAAGACAGGAGGAGGTATCAGCATTTCACCTTTGATGGCTATGAAATATATCTTCCTCGGGCCAGTTCACCTGCAAGGAATAAATCTGTATAACTCTAGTAATGACATAGTATGATGGCTCGTCAACTCTCTTTATAGACCAAGGGCATAAAGACCATCCTGGTTTCCGATGTATATCACTCCATTGGAAATAGATGCTGCTCCCCAGAAAACGCTGTTTGCATTCGGATCCTGGTAGCGAAAGAGCGTCGCCGAAGTAACAGCATCGACCACTATCACAAAGTTCCCCTCTCCCACCACGATTACTCCGGGAACGGCGGAGACGGCGCCCAGGATTGGGCCGGCCAACATGCAATGCTCCCAGATAAAAGCACCTGTGGCGGGATTGACTGCCCGCAAGCCACCCTTACAACTTGAACCTTTGATAGTCGTCGTACCACCCGCTACATAGAGCGTTGTGCCATCCCATGCCGCGGGCGAAATGCTGCCATCACCACACTGTGGACAACCTCCTGCTATAGCAACCTTAGCTCTCCATACGGGGCCCGCAGAAATGTTATTACGGTTAAAGGCATAATAGATGCCGTTCTTGTTTGCGATACCCACCCTCGAAGTTACTACCCCATTAACCGTTGCTGTGAACAGTGTTGCAGTGGAGCCAAAATCGCCATCACCCGTTTGTTCGTTTGATGGTACATGCCAGTAATGTACCAATGACAAATCTGCTGCCTTTACTTCGATGAAAGAGACTGAGAATGTTTCTGAGGACGAGCATGCACCAGGATTACCCGTAGCGAAGTAAATTGTTCCATTTGCCTGATCTATTGTCGGTGCCCCCCATACGCCACCACCTGTGCAACCGTTGGGCACAACATTGAAAGTGTGCTGAATGGCTCCTGTCGAGGCGTTTAGTTGAATCACCTGTCCCTGGACTAGCGGGCAATCGCCAAAGGACGCCAAACCTACGTACACGCTCCCATTGAACACAGCAGGCGAACTCCAAATAAAATGACTTGGAGATGAACCGAGAAGGGTTGACCAGATTTTTGTTCCAGTGGCGGCATTGAGTGCATAAAAATGAGCATCGCCGCCGCCGACGAAATCTACCAGGGTTGTTTGACCACCGATTACGACGGGAGCA
>Ga0209027_1000683_pt1 | contig 12347 bp, 5 predicted proteins | sample GraSoi013_1_20cm_3_FD_185821 | JGI IMG/M metagenome (GOLD analysis project Ga0209027, IMG submission 185821) | Grasslands soil microbial communities from the Angelo Coastal Reserve, California, USA - Sample 09_27_2013_1_20cm (SPAdes) (version 2) | ecosystem: Environmental > Terrestrial > Soil >...
ATGCCGCGCTTTACGGCCTCGGCCTGATCGAAAGTCAGGCCAAGCTCTTTCTGCAAGAGCGAAGTGTACTGGCTGCCTCCGACCGAAACGTCGCGCGTGAAGACGGAGCGCACGCCATTTAGAATATTGATATTCATTGTCGAAGCGCCTATGTTCAAGAGCGCAACTACATCACCGGGCTGCGGTCGGTAATTCACTTCGTAGCAGTTCTGAAGAGCGAAAGCGTCAACGTCAATCACGGCAGGCTCTTTACCGGCAAGCTGAATCGCCTGCCTTATGTTCGAGACCTTCTCGCGCTTGCACGCAGCCATCAGCACGTGAAGCGCGTCCGCGCCGTTACCGGTTATCTGGTAATCCAGGCTCACGTCGGTGATGTCGAACGGTATGTGCTCTTCGGCGTGCCACTCAATTGATTCTTCCAACTCTTCTTCGCTCATCTGCGGCACGACGATGTTTTTGACTATGACGGAATTGCCGCTCACGCCAGCCGCGACTCGCTCGGTCTTCATCTGGTTCGAGCGAAAAATATTCTGGACGGCGTTCGAGACGTTGTTGAGTTCCATGATCTGGCCGTCAACGATTGAGTCTTCGGGCAGGCTTTCGTAGCCCAGACTTACAAGCTGTATGTTGTTGCCTTTGCCCTGTAACTCGACCGCCTTGACGGAGCTTGAGCCTATGTCAAGCCCGACCAGACCCTTTTTGCTGAGACCGCGTTTCAACATGATTTGGTAGTTCCTTGCGAAGAGAAATTTGATCGCCTTCGGTGGCAGCGGCGCAGACGCATGCGAGCCTTACGTGCGCGGCTGGTTTTCGTCCGCTGGTTTGTCATTGATCTTTTTCCTGTGTGTCTGAAATTTTCAGATGCGGTGTGCGTTAACATCTTCGGTGTGATGCAACTCTCGCAGGAGCTGCTTTTCTGAGAGGAAACGGCTGAAAGCCTATCTTGGCCTTCAATCCGTTCTGTGTTCTCAAACCAGAGTGGAATGAGTGGCGGGAGAAGCGTTCTCTTTGAAACAAAGTTTCCGCGAAGAACGCTCAATCCGTCTCACTTCGGTAACCCGGCCAAGTCAATCAGGAGCGCCGGGGCATCTGGCGCACTGTTCTGACTTCCGTCGGCTTTGCGAACCCGACTCGCGCCGGGTGTGCCTTTCTCGGTTGACTTTCAAAGTGCGCGCGGGCTTCTTTACATTCGGGTGAATCAGCCAAAGGCCGCGCCGGTTTCATTAACCGTTTATGCATGACAGGAAGCACTAGACTTCCTCCGTCCTAATGAGACTACAATACGCGCCCAACATTGTCAATCAATTTTTTGCGCGTTTAACTTTCTGAATTTTAAGGTGATAGAAGGTTGAGGCCGGGGCGATAACGTCTTTACTCAGAAAATTTCTGGAAATGGTGAATGGGGTTTCCAGAGTGGTTTCCAGAAAATCATTGCGTGAAAACTTCGTAGATTTCCAGCGTTGGTCGCATCTCAGCAAGTCCCTGCGGCTGCTTTCTGTGCGCCGAGATGAACGCTTGAGATTCAGTCCATTCCTGAAACGCTGCGCGAGTTTGCCAGCGTGTCATAACAACGTAGGTTCGCCCCTCAAGGGGGCGCAGCACTTTCATTTCTATGAAGCCCGGAGCTTCGTCAACGGCGCGATCCCTGTTCTTGAAAGTCTCTTCAAACTCCTGCTCGCGCCCTTCTGTTACAGTGATTCTGTTCATCACAACGATCATCGCTTCACGCTTCCTTACTCATTCCAACCGGGTGATATGTTTTCAGCCAAAGTAGCATAGACGAATGATTGCATCAAACTTTACTGGAAGAACAGTTTTCAGTTTTCAGTTTTTAGTTTTCAGAAAAAGCTACGAGCTTTGCTGACAACCAACTAACTGAAAACTGAAAACTAAAAACTGAAAACTGTTCTTGCTCCCTGCTCTGCATAAAGCTAGGATGCCAGCATAATGAAATTAGCTCTCAGAACTGTCTTAGTCATCGTCTCTATTCTCATTTTAGCGCTTGGCTGGATGTGGTGGAATCAACCGCAGGCCGTTGACATGCGCGCCCTTGTTCCCGCAGACACGCTCGTCTACATAGAGTCCAACAAGCTTACAGACATTGCGTCTGGAATCACTTCGACAGACGCATGGAAATCTCTTGCGCCGCCAACAGGAATCAGATCAAACATAGGACAATTAAGTCGCTGGGAGCGTCTAGCTGCGTGGACAGGAATTGGCCCTGCGGAATCTGTCATCATAGGTCGCGCACAGGTCGCAGTCGCCGTCACAGGTTTCGCAACCTCTTCAGAATCGGAAGAGATTTTTAACATCAAGCCGCTCTTCGCCGTCGTTATAGAAACTCATTCGAGCGATGCGCGTGCGCGCTCTTTGGTCATGAAGCGCGTAGGCGAATTTGCCCAGAAGATTTACGGGACGAATCAGCCCGCTTCAAAGCAGAGCGACGGAATAGAGTTGACAGTATGGAGCGCGCCACAGAGCGAGAAGCATATAGTGGCGGCAGTTGAAGCGAGCGTTGCAGTTGTCGGAAATGACGAAGACGCTGTGAAGGCTTGCATAGCTGTGCGGCGAGGAGCGCGACCCAGTCTTGCTTCAAACCCTGAAGTTGAAGAGATGCGCCGTCGTGTTAATGGCGCAGACGCGCTCGCCTTCGGATACATTTCGCCGGAAGGCGCTTCCACACTTCTTGAGATTGCTGCCAGAGCTTACTTCGGTCTATTGACTGACCCGCGCGCGCAAAGCGGTGCGGGAAGCCTCTTTGCTCAGTTGCGCAATAAATTTATTGGCGGCATTGGATGGAGTTCACGTATAGTCGGCGGGAAGGTAGAAGACCGCTATTTCTTCAAGCTTCAGAACGGTCTGGCACAGAATCTAAAAACTCCGCTTACGATTGACCCGACAATCAAGTTCGGCGTCGCGGACTTTCTCCCGCCTGAAACATATTCACTGTCGCGTTACAACTACCGCGACCCCGCAGAGGCCTGGCGCGGTATGAAGGCAGCTATCTATTCACAGCTAGACGTTGCGACGGCCTTCTTTATTTCAAGCAAGAAGTTGCTGGACGCTATCTTGGCTCCCTACGGGATTGAGGAGCCTGAACTATTCTTTCGCAGTATCGGGCCGGAGATTGCGACGGCGCGTCTGGATGGCACAGTAGAAGGGACTGTCACGATTGTAGAGGTTCGTGACGAAAACACGCTACGCGAGTTTGTTAAGAAGAGACTCGGAACGAATGCGAAGACTGACAGAGTAGGCGACGCAGAGCTTCTTATCTCTTCAGATGAAGAGCGCGGCGCGGCGGCTTTCGTTGCGGGACGTCTTCTTTTAGGGCCGGAAATCAACCTTCGCAAATGTCTTGAAGCACGCGCGCAAGGTCAAACACTCTCACGCTCAGAACAGTTCATGCGCGCAGTGCAGACCGTCTCCTCCGAATCTTCTACAAACACGCTCACGTACACACGCGAGACCGATGCAGCACGCGATTTCATCACCAGCCTGGCATCACAGCGCAGCTTGCGCGAGCGACCGCCGGACATTGAAGAGCTTAATAAATCCTTTGAGCGTTTGGGCTATTCAGTGAGCGGGACGAATCTTGTCGAAGGCGGATTTGAGAAGGTGACGCGCTCATCATTTGGACTGCTGGGCACGCTCGCCACTCAGATTTTCGCAAGCTCTTCGCAGTGAAGAATGATTGTTATTCAACATTCTCGAACGCTAGATTTAAGCCCACGACAGTGGGCGGCAGCATAAAGCCCAGTGCGTTAGCGCTGGGTAAGGATGGCAGTTAATATTATGGAAGCCTGCGTGAGCGGGCGACCGCCCTATGATTATTAAGGGCTGTCGCTATCTTCGATAGCTCTGGCTATTTTTTTTCAACACTACCCCAGCCCTGATGGGCTGGGCTTTATGCTGTCGCCCGCTCACGCGGGCTTTTTTTGACAGATGAATAATTCCCTTATCGCGTCAGTGAATTAGATGAGCTTCACGCTTCGACTTGCGCAGGCTCAAAAGGATGATTTGCGAGCACGGCGCGCATGCTGACCTGGCCGTGCAATGTGCGTAGGTAAGTTCCGAAGCGATGCAGAACGGGCGCAAGCTCTACAGCCCCGCGCGCAGCCGCGACCTCTTCTATGAAGCGCTCGCAACTCTCCCAATCTTTGTACATAAGGAAACGCAGGCTGCCTTCGCTGAAAGTTGTTAGCTCCTGCATGAGCGGTGTAATCGGCTGCACGTCACGCTCACGCTCTGCACGCAAGACCATTTGAAGAAGTTTCCAGAGGTCGCTTCTCAAGACTAATGACTGTTCGAGCAGCGTCTGGTAAGAACCGAAAAGGCGCGCGCCATCTAGCGTTGAATCGTAGAGCTGCGAGAGCGCGACCGTTGATTGCTGAAAACTGTTTCGCAGAAGACCATGCGCCGTCTCGACCTTAACTTTTACCTGCGGCGCTTGACGCTGCAAAGCCAAGTTCAAAAGCTCGTGCGCGAAAACTTTGCGCAGCTCCATTTTTATGGCATATCCGGTGGCGTCGAATGTTTCAATCGCCTCTTCAGCCGCGCCCTCGTTGTGCAGGGCGCGCGTCTCTATAAATGCAACAAGCCTTCTTGCTTCTTCATGCACTAGCGTGAAGACGAGTAGCGTCTGTTTTAGCGGCTGGTCGCGGTCAAGCAGTTTCTGAATGAATCGCAGCCATTCGAGCATGCGCGCGAGCGACACGAAAATGTGCAGAACGTCTACTCTAAGATTTGCTGTATGAACTCGCTGGCGCGCAAGATCAGTAAGAGCGCTTTGCAATGTAGCATCGGCTGAGCGAATAGCTTCGCGTGCCATCGCCGCAGCTTCTTTGGCAGCGAATAGCTGATGCACAATTGCCCTGCCGACTACTTCCCACGATTGAAGGCGTACGGGACGCGCTTCGAGCAGCGATTTACAGAGAGCATTAGCCGAATAGAGCGCTTCGCGTAAGACGAACAGAGAGTTGTTCGATTCGCCATTCTCTTTTTCCCCTACAACATCCGTTGGCTCTGAATCTTCAGCTAAACTTTCAGCGAAGAGCAGAGACTCTTGTCCATTCTTCTCAGCGCTCAACCGCGCAGTCATACTTGAGATGTCCCTGATAACGGCACACGCGACGCGCAGTTCATCCGACCAGTCGTGCTTGAGTTTCTCTATTGGAGATGAATCCGGGAAAGGATGATTACGCGGCTCAAAGAAGCTGCGAAGCGACAGAAGCCAGACGCCCGCCTCGAACCCCAGACGATTCTCGGAATCCGTCTGCGGCGGCGCAGCTAAATTGAGACTGGCTGAATCTGGGGTTTCTACGTTCAAAGTCAAGGCGCTTGCGAGCGCGTCCCGGTCGTTGGAGTGTAGGAGCATCGCTTGATGAACCAAAGGCAAGCCACAGGCTTTCGGCTTGCTCCCTTGATTGTAAGCGTGATTTACTTCGCATGTAAATAGTTTTTAGTTTTCAGTTTTCAGTTAAAAGCTAGTTCGCTTCTTTCTGAAAACTGAAAACTAAAAACTGAAAACTGTTTCTATAGTCAGATGAATCCAGAGATTCCTAAAGAACTTCTCATAGCCACTTTCAATCGAGGGAAAGTTATCGAGATTGAAACCCTTCTTTCGGAACTGCCCTTGAAACCGCGCGACCTCTCAGAGTTCACCACGATTGAGTTAATCGCCGAGACAGGCACGAGCTTTGAGGAGAACGCGATTTTGAAGGCCGAAGGGTATGCTGCCCAGACACGACTATGGACGCTTGCGGACGATTCCGGTTTAGAGGTTGAAGCGTTGGGAGGAGCGCCCGGCATCTTATCGGCTAGATACGCAGGAGAAGATGCGAGCGATTCGGAGAGAAACAGGAAACTGCTGTACGAGTTGGCGAAGGCAGGCGATGTGGCGAGGCGCGCGCGCTTCGTCTGTGCTATTGCATTGTCCGACCCTTCTGCGAAAACATCTCACCTGTCACTGGGGACTTGCGAAGGAACAATTTCTTATGAGATGCGCGGGCGTCACGGATTCGGGTACGACTCAGTTTTCATCCCTGACGGCTACGAGCAGACTTTCGGAGAATTGCCTTCAGAGATAAAGGAGCGAATAAGCCACAGAGCACATGCGCTACGCTCTGCGCGCACTTTTCTCGAAAAACATTTTCGTCCTCCTTGCTTGACCTGAATCGAAACGGCTCGTTAGAATGAGTCATGAATTTCAGCGCGTGATTATCGCTGAACTTATCGGGGCGTGGCTCAGCCTGGTAGAGCATTCGGTTTGGGACCAAAAGCCCCAAAAATTCCTAAACAATTGAAGCTAAAGCGGAATGCAGCCAGGCAGAAAAATAGCGTCCTTCACTGTATTTACCTCTTCTGACATTTCCCTGCCCTTTACTTCTTGATATTCCCGGCCCATATATGCCCCGCGCTTTGCGGCCTAGAGAGCATTACTATGAATCAAGGAGCGCGCGCACCTGTGCCTGCTTCTCCGATGTAAGGCTCAAGAACTTTATGCCATCATCTTTCAACTTCGGCACGTTGATATTCAGATAGCCTTCGACCAGGCGCGCCAGCATCGCTTCAGCTTCAACCTGGAGGAACTGCTCGTCTGACAACTCTTCCTTGCCCTGCGCCTCTCTTTCCTGCGCGACGGCATTCTTTTCAATCGTCGAGAGCTGTGTAGCGTCAATCTTAATTGCCATTGGTTTTACTCCTGGTTGGGATGGTGATCACCGTCGGTTGAGGCTGCGCGCCAGCGTCAAAGTCGCGCGACACGATGCACTGTTGATGAACCGGACTCCACACACCTATGGGGCAGCGCCGCTCGCGCGGGCAGCCCGTCGCTATTAGCGACATGATGACCAATAAAATAATCCTTCTCATAAAACTCCTCGTTTAGCTGTACTCCCTTGACACGGAAGCGGCGGTCGAGACCACGCGCACGTTTGACGGGCTGCTGCCCGCGTCAGACACTCTCACGCGCGCGGCGTAGTAGGTATTCACAGAGAGGCCAGTCAGTGAACGGTTCGCAGTGCCAGCCGATAGAGTGAGCGTCGTGACGCCGCTCGCCCAGAAGGACGAAGAGTTCGGATCGTCGCCCGCCGCGTAATTCACAATCTTATAATCGAAGTAGACGGAGCCTGTGGCCGAGTTCAATGCCCACGTCCAATCAATGCGAGTGTCAGAGATACGCGTGCCCGCAAGGCTCGTCGGGTCAACAGCCGCTCCGACCTGCTGGATGATGAGAGAGGCTAGCTGGCTGGTCAGTGAGTTGCTGCCACTGTAATTCGCTATGACGTAATAGGTATAGCGCTGGCCCACTGTCAGCGCTGTGTCATTCATCGAGTAAGTGGAATTGTTCGCAGTCGTGCCGATTAAAGTGCCGTCCGTGCGATAGACAGAGTAGGAGAAGACGCCTGTAAGATCAGGCATCGCCCATTCGATTGTTGCCTGCGTCGCGCCCGACTGCCTGACGGTCACGGCGGTCACTGGTCGCACGGTAGTCTGCACCGGCTTATGATTGCCTGTCTTAATAAGAGCTATGTTGCTGGTAAAGCCAGACGAATCATTGCGCACGTAAACTTCGGCCCAAGTGTCATAGCCAAGATGGACGAAAGCTGAACTGGCGTTTGTAGCTGTAGTAGATGCGGTCGAAAAGCTGCTCCAAACAGTCTCTCCCCTTCTTCTATAAAAGACAGTCTGGTTGCCCTGGTTCGTGGTCGCCGCGCGCCACGCAAGATGCATTTCGGTGTTGGCGGAAGCGCCTGCAGGATGAAGCTCAAGCGGATTGCCGGTGAGTTCGAGCGGCGTCTGCGCGCGCTTGGCCTGCGCGGGCATCGAGAGTGATTTTACGCCGTTTTGCCAGAACACCTCTTCAGACCAGCCGAAGCCGTTCCAGAATGATATGCAGAAGATGGCCTGGAACTCAGGGTGCGCATAGCGCGCCGGGTAGTAGCCTTCTCCTACTATTCCGTCGCCCGCGAAACCTGAGAAGGTGAAGGTGCGCGCCTCCTCGCCGAACTGGTTGAGCACACGTACGCGCGCTCGTCTGACCGAATCGAAGTTAGCAATATTATCGGTGAAGAAGGGCGTAGAAATGTCTAGCTGAAACCACGCCTTCTCGCTGCCATCGGTCGTCAATACAGAATCCACAAGCACAATGCCCGTGACCTTATGGAGCAGCGCGTGGCCGTAGTCGTTGCCGATGTATTTTCCGTATGAGTCGAACAGGTAAGCGAAGCGCGCCGCGTCGTCCACGAGCACGCCCTTCAACTTCTGCCCGGCGTTGAACTCTGAGGGCTGGGTTGAAGAAATATTTACGCCCTGCCCTATTGCTCCGGCTTTGAACAGGCGTGCTTGCTTGAGCGTCTCATTAGCAGAGGCATTTGAGAACGAAACGTCGACGTGCGCTATGCCCGTATAAGCCGCCGGGAAAGTGTAGACGATGATGCCGTTCTTATAGACTGTGCATATCCCGGCGGCATCACGCGCAAAGCGTATGAGATCGCTCGTGGTGACAGTAGTAAACGAAACGCCATCGCCCAGCGGATTGACGCCTCCCTGAAACGGTAAGAGAACACCAGTTCCCTGTGAATAGATGATTGGCCCACTGCTCGACAGGCTTTGATCCGGGTCGGAGTCGCTAAACCCGACTCCCAGATTACGGCCTGCGCCGAGGAAGCCATACTTCCATTCCACCGCGCCCGCTTGATTCGCCGCGAGTGAATCGATGGAGAAAACGCCCGTGTAATCCGTGCCGGAGGTTGAGCCGCCCGTCACATCATCATTTGTATCAAGCGTGCAGCGAACGTTATTAATCCAGCGCAGCTTTGTGCCTATGGTTGGCGCAAGCAGACCATGAAGCGTTACCGGCGGGATTCGGTGACCGTTGTAGATGATCGAGGTATCTACCAGCAGTGGCAATCGCGGCGTGACACCGGATGTATAGATGAGATTATAAACAGATGTGCCTACGATCTTGCGATAGTATTTTACGACGCCGCTTTCAACAGCCACGCGTAATATATCGCCCGTATTAAGCGCCAGTGACGATGTCCTTGCAACGCCATTCTCATAGACGGACATCGAGCCGCCGGTATGATAGAACCCGAAATTAATTCCGTTTGTACTTCCAGCGGGGCCGCCATAAGAGAGGCCAACGACGAACCAATAGTTGAGAGATATGTCAGGCACGGCGAACTCAGCATAACCGTCTCCCGAATGAATTGAGCGCGAACTCGAAGCGCCGCTATTCCCGGTCGAGTCGGGCGCGGTCTTAGTGAGACTACCGTCCGCGTTCGCCACCATGCCTGTAATGCTCTGCCATGTGACGGGTTCGCTCTGCGGGGTCTGCGCGCCATGCGAAACGAAGTTCGACGACCCCATGTCCTGCCCGAAGACAATTCGATTCACGTCGGCTTGGTTAGCGACGATTGATGCGGCGTAGACATCCAGCACATTTAGCTTCGTGATCTTCGCCGTGCCGATGATCGCTTCCAGCGTCGAAAGATATGGGATGAAAGTATCAGCATCGAATTTTTGGTTAACATCCAGGACGATGCCGTTATAGAACTTCCATTTCCCGTCGGGCCTGCGCCACACGATCCATCGGTCGAAGTAAGCAGAGGTGTGATCTGGAGGCGTATAAGCAGAAAGATCGTACGTGTTAATCGTAGCGGCGCTCGTCGAGCCTTTCGTATAACGTGCGACCACAATCTGTCCCACGTTGACAGAAAGAGCAGACGCGGCATTGATGGTGATCTGACCAGTTGGCGAGAACCCTGCCGGCAGAGGCGCGATGTAAAAGGGAGCAGTCCAGGTCACGTTTCCGCTGCCGTCAACAGAAACAGTCCCACCGCCCGTCATGATCGCCCCGGCTTCGGCTGCGAGCTTCGAGAGCGCCGTCGTCGGGTCAATGGCTATGTCCTGGAACTTTGCGAAGGTATGGCTGCCCGTAGCAGACCACTGCTGGTCCAGTTGCGTCGGCGTGAATGCGTCCTCGTGGCAGACGCGGTACTCGATAGTCCCGCCTGCCGTGAAATCCAGCACTATCTCTTCGGGCGCGCCGGGGATGCGAATCTGGTTGTTGTTATTCGCATTCGTGTTGACGGGGAAACTTCCGCCCGGCGCGCGCGTCTGCACGACAGTCCACTTAACTTGCGAGCGCGGCGTCGTTGTGGCCACATGCAGCACAAGGAAGACTTCGTTCTGCCTGACCGCGTCTTTCGTCACCGTAGGCGACGCGGGCGCGCTCACCGTATGCGATGCACTTACTGACGAGGACGGCTTATTGAAAGCATTCTTCGCGCGCGCGTAGCGCACGAGCGCGCGCGAAGAGAAATCAGTGAGCGATTCTTTGAACTCCGTAAATAGTCCATGACCTACTAGCAACGAGAAGTCAGCGAGCTTTGATAGCTCAATCTCTACTATCTCTTTCGCCGAGGCGGGCCAGCCAACTATGTGACGAAGTCCGTCGCCATCGAAAGAGACCGCATAGCTCGAAGGCTGCGTGACCGAAGCTATATTGACGTCAATATAAGTGTACGTCGGCGTGCTTCCCAGATAGTCAATCGCGCGGATGTAGAAGCGGACTGTCGTGCCGCCCTGCGAAGCGCTGAGCTTCACCGTGCAGTGGCGATCCGGCCCCTGGTAATCCAAAGAGGAGAAGTCCACCGAGCGCGAGACCTGATACTCCTTCACGCGCTCAGGATTGCTGGCCGGTTCTTTCCAGCTAAGAAAGACGGTGTTCCCTTCGAGGCTCGCCACAAGCTCCTGTGGCGGGTCTATCAAATCGAAAGGGTTAAAGGCAGGGATGCTCCGCACTGTATCAGTCGCGGGCGATCCGGTCTTGCCCTCCGAAGTCATGGTCACCAGCTTGAAGTAGAAGGTGCCGCCCTCGGTCGCCGTATAGCGGAACCCTGCCTGCCCGTAAGTGTCCGGGTAGAGCACTATGCTCGTCGGCTGATAGTCCGTATCCGAAGGAGCTTTTACATAAAGCTTGGCAAGTTGCGGCAGAAGGAACTGGCCGAAGGTCACATACCCGTTAATGAGCGAAACATACTCCCGGTTCGGAGAGAATTTCGGGACGATGCCCAGAGTGAAATCGGCCACCGCCGGCGGCGCGCTCGTGAGCGCCGGCAGCACACTGGGAAGCGCGATGGTGTGCTGGCCCACATCATCTGAGAACATGATCGTCGAGTAAATGCGCGCCACGATTGAAACGTCCCTGGCAGCGCTTATCTTCAACTGCTCGATGCGCACCGGAAGGTTGATGAATCCACCTGAAGCGTCAGTGACGGCCACCAGGTCGCCTTCGTCATATATGAGAGAGCGCGCGCCCGTCGTCCATGAGCAGAAGAAATCTCCCTCCCTGCGTTTGGAGAATTCCGCCTCGGCGATGCGCACGGCCTGGTGCAGGTTATCAATCGCGGAGCCGTTGACTTCGTACTTATCAGTCTTGCCCGTGCGCTTCTGGTGATCTGAGTCGTTAACGCGCAACTCGCGCGGCGCAAAATCATCTTTGGCCGAGCGGTAGCTCAAGACGACTTGGTTGATGGTTGACTGCTGCCCGCCCAACGGCCACTTGAATGAGCCGTCGCGGATTGAAGAGGCGTCGAAGTGGCCCGCGATGCGCAGGATTTCTTCGCTGTCGCCGTGCGCGTTTGAGGTCGGTTGATCAAGATTCAGCCAGCCGAGCTTCGACGTGATCGTGACGCGAGTGCCGGAGGCAGACGCGCGCGCATAGCGGCGCACGGTCGGGTCGGCGTTAAGATGCGTAGCGAGCAGCACCGCCGCCGTCTGCAACGTGTCGAAGGAGTCGAGCGTGTAAGCGACGACTATGCCGTCCAAGGTGCAACTCACCTGTGCGCCAGCCAGCACCGCAAAGTCATCCCTGCTGCCCAAGTCTATGTAGCCCGATGCTGCAGCGCTCGCCGTGCCGCCTGAGAGCGTAGCGCCCGAAGCTGCCGCTGTGAGAGTGCCGCTCGCCGCAGCCGCAAGAGTGATCGCGTTACCTGCAAGCGAGTATGTCGCAGAAAGCACCTTGCGAATTTCCGAAGTGACAAGGTGTGCGCCTATGAGCACTTCGCCCGCGAGCGACGCGCGCCACGCTTCGACGTTGTCCACTGCGATTGATTCCGCGCCATCGTCGACATCGCTGCGCAGGAACGCATTATCTACGGGTCGCTCGCAGCGAATCTGGAGCTTCCCCGACGCGTCGATGGTGATATAGCCACGGAAGGCCGGCAGTAGGACTTTGAAAAGAAAGTCAACGGCCTTCGTCTCGTCTGAGAGAAGCGTGTTGACCGTGTAGCGGCGGCGCAAATACCTGACGGGCGCGATCAGATCGGGAGGAGACGCCG
>Ga0209027_1000687_pt1 | contig 12333 bp, 10 predicted proteins | sample GraSoi013_1_20cm_3_FD_185821 | JGI IMG/M metagenome (GOLD analysis project Ga0209027, IMG submission 185821) | Grasslands soil microbial communities from the Angelo Coastal Reserve, California, USA - Sample 09_27_2013_1_20cm (SPAdes) (version 2) | ecosystem: Environmental > Terrestrial > Soil >...
GTGCGTGGCGGTCGAGCGCCGCTGGCGCAGCAGCTCATTCATGGCGGTACCGAGCTCGGCGGGGGACTTCACCGTGCGAACGCCCGCCGCCTCGAAGGCCGCGTACTTGTCCGCCGCCGTGCCCTTGCCGCCCGCGACGATGGCCCCGGCATGTCCCATGCGCTTGCCCGCCGGAGCGGTGACGCCGGCGACATAGGCGACCACGGGCTTGCCGACGAACTTGCGGATGTAATGCGCCGCGGCTTCCTCATCGCTCCCCCCGATCTCACCGACGAGAATGATGCCCTCGGTGCGCGGGTCGCGCTCGAAGAGCTCCAGCACGTCGATGAAATTCATGCCGCGCACCGGATCGCCCCCGATGCCGACGCAGGTGCTCTGGCCGAGCCCGATGTGGGTGGTCTGGAACACGGCCTCGTAGGTCAGGGTTCCGGAGCGCGACACGATACCGACGCTGCCCTTCTTGTGAATGAAGCCGGGCATGATGCCGATCTTGCATTCCTCCGGCGTGATGACGCCCGGGCAGTTGGGGCCGACGAGGCGCGTGCCCGAGGCGGCCAGCACCGTCTTCACCCGCACCATGTCATTCACTGGCACGCCTTCGGTGATGCACACCGCCAGCTCGATGCCGGCATCGGCGGCCTCCAGAATCGAATCCGCGGCCCCGGCCGCCGGCACGTAGATCATGCTGGCCGTGGCGCCGGTCGCGCGCACCGCATCGCGCACCGTGTCGAATACCGGCAGTCCCAGGTGCTGCTGTCCGCCGCGGCCCGGAGTCACGCCGCCCACGAGCCTGGTGCCGTAGGCGAGCGCGGCTTGCGAGTGAAAGGTGCCCTGCTTGCCGGTGAATCCCTGGCAGATCACCCGGGTGTTGCGGTTGACCAGAATGCTCATTGGGCAACCTCCCTTCGGGTTCTCATGCCCGGCCCCCTGCAGCCAGTGCCACGACCTTGCGCGCGGCATCGGTGAGATCCGCGGCGGCAGTGATGGCGAGACTACTGCCGGCGAGCAGCGCACGTGCCTTGTCGGCATTGGTGCCCTCGAGCCGCACCACCACCGGCACCTTGACGCCCACCTTCTTCACCGCGTTGATCACACCCTCGGCGATCAGATCGCAGCGCACGATGCCGCCGAAGATATTCACCAGCACCGCGCGCACCCGCGAGTTGGACAGGATCAGCTCGAATGCCGCGGTGACGCGCTCGGCAGTGGCGCCGCCACCGACGTCCAGGAAGTTCGCCGGCTGCCCGTGGTGCAGCTTGATCAGGTCCATGGTCGCCATGGCCAGTCCCGCGCCGTTCACCATGCAGGCGATGTCCCCGTCGAGGGACACGTAGTTGAGATCGTGCTCGCTGGCGCGCCGCTCCATCGGGTCCTCCTGGCTCGCATCGCGCAGTGCGGTGAGCTCGCCCTGGCGAAACAGCGCGTTGGCGTCCACGTTGATCTTGGCATCGAGCGCCAGAAGCGCGCCGCTGCGGGTGACGATCAGCGGGTTCACCTCCACCAGGCTCAGGTCCTTGTCGAGGTAGAGCCGGTAGAGCGCGGCGGTGAGGGACTGGAACTGCGTGATCTCGGCGCCGCTCAAGCCCAGCCCGAAGGCGAGCTCGCGCGCCTGGAACCCCTGCAGGCCCGCCGCCGGATGAATGTTGGCCGCGCGGATCTTCTCCGGGCTCTGGTGCGCCACCTCCTCGATGTCCATGCCGCCGCTTGCCGAGGCGATGAGCGCGATGCGCCCGCGCTCGCGATTGAGCGTGAGGGAGAGGTAGAGCTCGCGTGCGATGTCAGAGCCGGCCTCGACGTACACGCGCTCGACCGGTAAGCCCTCCGCACCGGTCTGCGCGGTGACGAGGCGCTTGCCGAGCATGCCGGCGGCGGCGGCGCGCACCGCGTCCAGGTCCCGCGCCAGCTTCACCCCTCCAGCCTTGCCGCGCCCGCCGGCGTGAACCTGGGCCTTCACCACCCACACCGCGCCACCGAGCGCGCCCGCCACCGCCGCGGCTTCCTCGGCGCTCGCTGCGACCTTGCCCGCCGGAACCGGGATTCCGTAGCTGCGAAACAGTTCTTTCGCCTGGTATTCGTGCAGGTTCATCGTCGCCGCCGGTGACGCATGAGGCGCGCATTCTGCTCGAAAACGCCCGCTCCTGCGATACGGGTCGCGTTCCAGGCGCAGGCGAAGATGCTAGAGTCGCGCGCAGTTCAACGGCCCGCCATCCATCTTGCCCCGAACCCCGGCCAGCGCAGCCGCCCCATCCGTCACCCCGAGCGATCTCGCCTGGCGCGTGATCGGGCTCCTGAGCCTGTATCGCCTGCTCGTGCCGCTCCTGCTGCTGACGATGCAGTCGCTCGCGGGTCCAGCCTGGGGCGTGGTAGCGGCGCGGCCCAAGCTGTTCATCGGCGCCTGCATCGCCTATTTCACCGCCGCGGTGCTGCTGGTCATCGCGCGGCGCCTCAAGTGGTCGAGCCTGCGCATCGTGGCGCTCGTCAACGCCAGCGTGGATGCCATCACCCTCGGACTGATCCTGTACGCCGGCGGCGGCGTCGCGAGCGGGCTCGGGATACTCCTGGTGCTGCCGGTCCTCGCACTCACGGTGCTCGCGGACCGTCGCGATGCGCTCCTGATCGCGGCCGTCGCCGCGCTCGCCGTGCTCGGGCAGCAGGTGTTCAGCGGTTTCTCCGGAACCACTCCGGCGACCGACTACACCACCGCGGGACTCCTCGGCGTGTTCGTGTTCATCGTCGCGCTCGCCACCTGGCCGGTGGCCAACCGGCTGCGCGAGAGCGAAGCCCTGGTGCGCCGGCAGGAAATCGACCTCGCCAACCTGGCGCAGCTCTCGCAGTACATCGTGCAGCACCTGCGCGAGAGCATCCTGGTGATCGACGCCCAGGACCGTATCCGACTGATCAATGAATCCGCCGCCCAGATCCTCGGGGATGAGAAAGCCTTCCCCGATGCCCTGATCGGCGAGGCTTGCCCCCGACTCCTCTTTTTGCTGGAGTCCTGGCGCCAAGGAGGCGGTGGCACCGGGGCACTGCCAACCGAGGATCCGACATTCGTCGCCGCCGACGGCGCGCGCGTGATCCGGGCGCACTTCGCGCCCCTGGGTTCCACGAACCCGGGGCCGCTGCTGATCTTCCTCGAGGACACCAGCCTTCTGGGCGAGAAGGTCCAGCAATCCAAGCTCGCAGCCCTCGGGCGCCTGAGCGCGAGCATCGCCCACGAGATCCGCAACCCCGTCGGTGCCATGAGTCACGCCGGACAGTTGCTGGCGGAATCCCCTCGTCTGGCCGACGAAGACCGGCGCTTGACCCAGATCATCCGCACCAACGCCGATCGGGTGAGCGGCATCATCGACAATGTGCAGCGGCACTCCCGGCGGGAGCCGGCGCGCCTGGAGCGCCTGTCGCTGTCCGCATGGACCGAGGAGTTCCACGCGGAGTTCTGCGAGACCATGCAGTGGCCGCGCGCCCGCCTGACCGTCGGCGGGGCTGACTCCGACGTCGAGGTGCGCGTCGACCCCGACCAGCTGCGCCAGATCCTCTGGAACCTGTGTGACAACGCGCTCAAGCACGCCGCGCAGGACGACCCCGACCGCGGCGTCGAGATACGATATGGCCGCATGGTCCCGAACGCCCGCCCGTTCCTGGAAGTCGCCGACCGCGGGCCGGGGGTCGCGCCCGAGCACGCCGAGCGCATCTTCGAGCCGTTCTACAGTGGCGGCCGCGGCACGGGCCTCGGGCTGTTCCTCGCCCGCGAGCTGGCGCAGACCAATGGAGCGACGCTCCTCTACGAGCCGCGTGCCGGCGGCGGCAGTGTGTTCAGACTGGTCTTCGCGGACCCGCGCCGGTGGGAGATCTGATGAACGAGGCGGCGCCGAGCCCTCGCGGTGCGTCCGACCGGCCCGTGGTGCTGGTCGTGGACGATGAGCCCGATCTGCTCGAGCTCGTGAGCCTGACTTTGAGCCGCATGAATCTCACCACGCGCACCGCGTCCGACCTCAACGGTGCCCGGCGGCTGCTGAAGGCGGAGCGCTTCGACCTGTGTCTCACCGACATGCGCCTGCCCGATGGCGATGGTCTCGATCTCGTGGCGTGGATCCAGGAGAACAAAGCCAGCGTTCCCGTGGCGGTGATCACCGCCCACGGCAACGTCGAGTCCGCGGTGCGCGCCCTGAAGCTCGGCGCATTCGATTTTGTCTCCAAACCGCTGGATCTCGGCGTGCTGCGCAAGCTGGTGGGCAGCGCGATCAGGCTGCGCGCCGGAGCCGACGAGCGCACGGCCGCCAGCTTGCAGGGTGCGCGCCTGCTCGGCGGCTCCACCGTCATGGAGCAGCTGCGGGACATGATCGCGCGGGTCGCCCGCAGCCAGGCCCCGGTGCACATCTACGGGGAGTCCGGCACCGGCAAGGAGCTGGTCGCGCGCATGATCCACGAATGCGGCGCACGTCACGAAGGTCCGTTCGTGGCGGTGAACTGCGGCGCCATCCCGACCGAGCTCATGGAGAGCGAGCTCTTCGGCCACAAGCGCGGCAGCTTCACCGGCGCGGTGGCCGACAAGCGAGGGCTCATCCAGAGCGCCGAAGGCGGCACGCTGTTTCTGGATGAGGTGGCGGATCTACCGCTGCACATGCAGGTCAAGCTCCTGCGCGTCGTGCAGGAGAAGACCGTGCGCCCGGTCGGGGAGGCGCGCGAAGAAACCGTCGACGTGCGCATTCTGTCCGCGACGCACAGGAACCTGGCCGATCTGGTCGCGCAGGGCCGGTTCCGCGAGGATCTGTTCTACCGCATCAATGTGATCGAGCTGCACGTGCCGGCGCTGCGCGAGCGCCGGGGCGACATCGCGGAAATCGCCGAGGCGATCCTGCTGCGCCTGGCGCGCCGCACGAACGCCGCTCCGACCGCGCTGTCCGCGGAGGCGGTGCAGACCCTTCACACCTACCCCTTCCCCGGCAACGTGCGCGAGCTCGAGAATGTCCTGGAACGGGCGCTGACCTTGAGCAGCGAGGGCGTGATCACGCCCGAGCACATCCGCCTGCGGGCCAGCGTGCCCCCCGCCGCGACCGAGGCGCCCGCGCCGGGAGGAGCCGCTGCGGCCGAGGACAGCACGGCGCTGGGCAGCCAGCTGGAGAGCATCGAGCGCGATGCCATCATCAAGGCGCTCGAGAAGACCCGTTACAACAAGACGGCGGCGGCGAAGCTCCTGGGCATGAGCTTCCGCGCCTTACGTTACCGCATCAAGAAACTCGGAATCGAATAGATCAGGGCTCGATCAAGCCACAGCCGAGGTGACGTTTTGGGTCACTTTCTGACGCAACCTCCGGCTGGTGGCGTCAGTGTGCGACAGAATTATGTCAACTGCTCGTGCCCGGGCGATCACTAGTTCTGCTTGAACATCAATCACTTAAGCGCGCACTGAAGTCCTGGCATGCACTTTGCTTTGATTTGGCACGGGCGCCTTTTGCGCCGCTAACGTTGTACCTCAATCTTTTAGGAGTTTCTGCAATGAAGTCTGTGCAAAAGGGCTTTACTCTCATCGAGTTGATGATCGTGGTTGCGATCATCGGCATTCTTGCCGCGATCGCGATCCCCGCGTATACGGACTACACGGTCCGTTCGAAAATCACTGAGGGTCTGAACCTCGCGGCTGGTCCCAAGACGGGCGTTTCCGAAGGATTCCAGTCGAACGGCATCCAGGGTGTTGCGGCTTATCAAGGGGGTATGGGAGCCTTCACTCCGACCAAGTATGTGAACGACATCACGGTCAGTGCCGCCAACGGGACGATCACGATCAAGTTCAATAACGCGAACATCTCGCAGCTCGCTGCCAACAACCAGACGATTCTCCTGACGCCCGAGATCAACTCTGGCGGCGCGTACAAGGACCTGACCGTGGCGGGCTTGACCGGTAATATCGACTGGGCCTGCACGTCAGTGGGCGTCGCGACGGCGACAGCGCAGGGCTTTACGGGTATTGCCCTTACCGCGGGTACTATCCCGGCCAAGTACACTCCGACCGCGTGCAAGTGATCTACTTCTGAGGATCCCCTCAGTGTCACAAAGCCCCGGCCTCGTGCCGGGGCTTTTCTTTTCGGCCCTGGCTCTAAGTGTGACCCATACCCCTCCAGAGAGGTCGCTGCCTCGTTCAGAATCCGCCAGGATTTGACAATTGCGCCCAGGCCCCCCTGGGGTAAACTCAATTCTTCTTTCAGGCCGAGCCCGACCATTCTAAGCCCATGAATGACAACGCCTCTTTAGCGCTCGGCTCCGCCCGTGGGGGCCTCGGCGGGCTGCCCCAGCGCCTGGTGCAGGACGGCGTGGTCGATGAGGCCGCGATGCTCGAGGCGATCCACTCCGCCCGCGAGCGCAAGACGAGCGTGGTCACTCAGCTGGTGTCGAGCGGTGCGGCCAAGGCACGCGACATCGCGGTGGCCGCCTCCAACGAGTTCGGCGTGCCGCTGCTCGATCTCGACGGACTGAGCCTCGACCTCGAGGCCGTTCGACTCGTCAACGACAAGCTCCTCGCCAAGCATCGCGTGCTGCCGGTGTTCCGTCGCGGCAAGCGGCTGTTTCTGGCCGTGGCCGATCCGACGAACATGCACGCCATCGACGAGATCAAGTTTCAGACCAGTCTTGCCATCGAGGCCGTCATCGTCGAGGACGACAAGCTGCAGAAGGCGGTCGACAAGGCGATCGAGCAGGTCGACAACCAGATGTCGGCCCTCACGGATGAGGCGGACGTCGATCTCGAGTCCCTCGAGGTCACCGGCGGGGAGGACGAGCTCGACGAGAAGATCGGACGCGACGACGTCGAAGACGCCCCGATCGTGCGCTTCGTCAACAAGGTCATGCTGGATGCCATCCGCCGCGGCGCGTCGGATATTCATTTCGAGCCGTTCGAGAAGCTCTACCGGGTACGCCTGCGCATGGACGGAGTACTAAAGGAGATCGCGCAGCCTCCGGTGCAGCTGGCGCAGAAGCTTTCGGCCCGTCTGAAGGTCATGTCGCGCCTCGACATCGCGGAGCGGCGCGTCCCCCAGGACGGCCGCATCAAGATGAAGCTGTCGAAGAATCGCGCCATCGACTTTCGCGTCAGCACCTGCCCGACGCTCTTCGGCGAGAAGATCGTGCTGCGTATTCTCGATCCCACACAGGCCACGCTCGGGATCGATTCGCTCGGCTACGAGCCCTTCCAGAAGGAGCTCTACCTCAAGTACCTGGCGAAGCCCCAGGGCATGATCCTCGTGACCGGTCCTACCGGCAGCGGCAAGACGGTCTCGCTGTACACGGGTCTGCATATCCTGAATCGCGAGGACACCAACATTTCCACCGCGGAGGATCCGGCGGAAATCAATCTCCCCGGCGTCAATCAGGTCAACGTGAACAACAAGGTGGGACTGACGTTCGCGGCAGCGATGCGCGCTTTCCTGCGCCAGGACCCGGATGTCATCATGGTGGGTGAGATCCGCGACCTCGAGACCGCCGAGATCGCCATCAAGGCGGCCCAGACGGGCCACCTGGTGCTGTCGACTCTGCACACCAATGATGCGCCGTCGACCCTGACCCGCATGGTGGACATGGGCGTCAAACCCTACGCCATCGCGACCTCGGTGAACCTGATCATTGCGCAGCGCCTGGCGCGGCGTCTGTGCACTCATTGCAAGCAGCCACTGGACATCCCCAAGGATGCTCTTCTGAAAGAGGGCTTTACTGCAGCGGAGGCCGCCGGCGGGCTCAAGATCTTCGCGCCCAAGGGGTGCTCGAACTGTACCGACGGCTACAAGGGCCGCACGGGTCTCTACCAGGTGTTGCCGGTTACGGAGGCGATTGCCCGCATCATTCTCGCCATGGGCAGCGCGCTGGAGATTTCCGCCCAGGCCGCCAAGGAAGGCGTCTGGGATCTGCGGCGCGCCGGGCTGGAGAAGGTCAAGAACGGGCTGACCAGCCTCGAGGAAGTCAACAGCGTCACCGTCGAGTGACGCAGGACGGAAGTAACATATGGCTCAGGCAGCAACCGGCACAGTCAGGGCGATCAAGCGCGACACTCCCTTCGCCTGGGAGGGCAAGGACAAGCGCGGCGCGCGCGTCAAGGGCAAGAGCCTCGCGCCCGACGAGCAGACTCTGCGCGCCGAGCTGCGCCGCCAGGGCGTGGCGCCCTCGCGCATCCGCAAGCAGCGTCAGAGCCACACGGGCGGCAGGGTCAACGCGGGCGATATCGCGATCTTCGCCCGCCAGCTGTCCACCATGCTCGCCGCGGGCATTCCGCTGGTGCAGGCGTTCGAGATCGTCGGCAACGGCAATGACAAGGCCTCGATGCAAAGACTCATCCTCGACGTCAAGGCGGACGTGGAAGGGGGCACTTCGCTCCATGAGTCACTGGCCAAGCATCCGCTGCACTTCGACGACCTGTTCGTGAATCTCGTGGAAGCGGGCGAGCATGCCGGCGCGCTCGAATCACTGCTGGACAAGGTGGCCACGTACAAGGAAAAGAGCGAGGCGCTGAAGAAGAAGGTGAAGAAGGCCCTGTTCTACCCGGCCGCGGTACTGGCCGTCGCGATCATCGTCACCGTGGTGCTGCTGCTGTTCGTGATTCCGCAGTTCGAGAGCCTCTACAAGGGATTCGGCGCCGACCTGCCGGCCTTCACCCAGGCGGTCATCAACCTCTCGAAGTTCGTACAGCACGACGGCATTTTCATCGCGATCGTGCTGGGCCTCAGCGCATACGCCTTCTTCTATTTCAAGAAACGCTCCAAGGCCTTGCGCGAATTCCTCGACCGGGTCTCACTCAAGATTCCCGTCATCGGACCCATCCTGAACAAGGCCGCCATCGCCCGCTATGCGCGCACGCTGTCGACGATGTTCTCCGCGGGCGTGCCGCTCGTCGAAGCGCTGGAGTCGGTATCCGGCGCGACCGGCAACATCGTGTACGAGAAGGCGGTCCTGAAGATGCGCGACGAGGTCGCGACCGGCCAGCGCCTGCAGCGCTCGATGGAGAACACCGGCCTGTTTCCCAACATGGTCAATCAGATGATCGCGGTGGGTGAGGAGTCGGGCTCACTGGACGAGATGTCGGCCAAGGTCGCGACGTTCTACGAGGCGGAGGTCGACAATGCGGTCGACGCCATGTCGAGCCTGCTCGAGCCCATGATCATGGTGATCCTGGGCGTGCTCGTGGGGAGCCTCGTGATCGCCATGTACCTGCCGATCTTCAAGCTTGGATCGGTGGTCTGACCAGCGGACTTGCCCGCGGGGGTTGGAAAGCGCCGCCCTTCAAGTGATCGAGCTGCTCGCGTCCTCGCCCGCCGTGTTCGTGGGCACCTGCCTGGTGCTGGGTCTGGCGGTGGGGAGCTTTCTCAACGTCGTGATCTATCGCCTGCCTGTGATGCTCGATCGCGCCTGGCGCGAGCAGTGCAGGGAGCTCAGCGGCGAGGCGTCGCTCGCGACGCTGCCCGCCGGGCTACCTGCGCGCTTCAACCTCGTGGTGCCGCGCTCGGCCTGCCCGGCGTGCCGGGCGCCGATCACGGCGATGCAGAACATTCCGCTCATCTCCTGGCTCGTGCTCGGCGGGCGTTGCGCCCATTGCGGCAAGCCGATCAGTGTTCGCTACCCGCTGGTGGAGGCCTTGAGCGGGGTGCTGTGCGCGGCCGTTGCCTGGAAGTTCGGCTTCGGCTGGCCGGCACTCGCCGCGATGGTGCTCACCTGGTACCTGATCGCGCTCACTTTCATCGACGTCGATCATCAGCTGCTGCCCGACGGTCTCACCCTGCCGCTGCTGTGGCTCGGTCTGTCCCTGAGTCTGTGGGCGGGGCCGGCAGGCGGTGCCCCCCTCCCGGTGGACGTGCGCTCGAGTCTCATCGGGGCGATCGCGGGTTACGTGAGCCTGTGGAGCGTTTATCATCTGTTCCGGCTGCTCACCGGTAAGGAAGGCATGGGGTACGGTGACTTCAAGCTGTTTGCCGCCCTGGGCGCGTGGCTCGGCTGGCAGATGCTCCTGCCGATCATCCTGGTAGCCGCCGCGGTGGGCGCCGTGGTCGGCATTGCGATGCTCAGCCTGCGCGGCCAGAGCCGCGCGACCCCCATCGCCTTCGGCCCGTTCCTCGCCGCGGCGGGCTGGCTGATGCTGATGTTCGGTCCGCAGCTGGTCGCGCTCTACCTCGGCCTGTTCGCGTCACACCCGTGAGCGCGCGCGTCTACCGCGTGGGCCTTACCGGGGGCGTCGCCAGCGGCAAGTCCACCGCGGCGAAGTACTTCGGCGCCCTGGGTGTGCCGATCCTCGACAGCGACCAGATGGCGCGCGAGGTCGTCGAGCCGGGGCAGCCCCCCCTCGAGCGGCTGGTCGAGCGGTTCGGCCCCTCGATTCTCACGCCCGACGGGCACCTCGATCGTCCGGCGCTGCGCGAGATCGTGTTCTCCGATCCCAGGGCGCGGGCGGATCTGGAGGCTCTGACGCACCCGGCCATCGGTGCCGCGATGCAGGCCCGCTCCGCCGCCGCCGGCGGCCCCTACCAGATCCTCGTCATTCCGTTGCTGGTCGAGAAGAACCTCGGCTCGCACGTGAATCGAGTGCTGGTGGTCGACTGTGAGGAGCAGCTGCAGATACGGCGCCTGCGCGCGCGTGACGGCGCAACGATCGCGCAGGCGCAGGCGATCCTCGACGCGCAGGCCCCGCGCTCGGCACGCCTCAAGGCCGCCGACGACGTCCTCCGCAACGACGCCGACCTGAGCGCGATACGCGATCAGGTCGCGACACTGCACACGCGTTACCTGGAGCTCGCCCAGCCGCCGCGCGCCTGAGGCTGCCCCGGTTTACGGATCGCGCGCCGCTCAAGCAGAATACGCGCATGACGGAATCCGCTGGACCCGAGGCCGGGGCTGCTGCGGCGCCTGAGGCTGCTGCGGAGGGGCTCATCTTCGAGCAGCCGCTGAATGAGCGCATGCGGACCTTCCTGCGCGTGGACTTTCTCTACAACCAGGCGCTCTACCACAACGAGATGGCGAGCCCCTGGGGCAGCCGCGCCGCAATGTCGAGCCTGATCGACATCCTCGCCATCACCACGCGCGGCGACGTGCGCGCGGATGTGCTGAAGGAGCTCGAGGGCCAGTTGACGAGCCTGAACGAATTTCAGTCCAACCCGGGCGTGGACACCCAGCGTTTGAAGACCCTCATGTCGAATCTGCTGCGCCTGCGCGCCGATCTCATGGCCGCCGGCTCGGCGTTCCTGCAGCCGTTGCGGGATTCGCAGTTCCTGAGCGCCATCAAGCATCGCAACGCGATCCCGGGTGGTACCTGCGAGTTCGATCTGCCGGACTACACCTTCTGGCTGGCGCAGTCCGACGATGCGCGCATGCGTACCTTCAATCAGTGGCTCGGGCTCCTGCGTCCGATGTGCGATGCGATCGCGGAGCTGCTGTGGCTCACGCGCCAGAACGGCCGCAGCCGCGAGGAGATCGCCCGGGGCGGCACCTTCAACATCACCTTCGAGCGCGACAATCCCCTGCAGCTGCTGCGCATCTCGCTGCCGGTCTCCGCGGGCCTGTACCCAGAGATCAGCGGCAGTCACCACCGCTGCAACATCCGCTTCCTCACCTGGAACGGCCTGGCGACCCGCGCGACACAAGCCGAGGGGGACGTGCCGTTCATGCTGAGCTGCTGCGCCTGAGCTGCTGAGTTTCCAACTCGATGAGCCCCACTCGCGTCAAGTGTCCGACGTGCCAGCGCGAATTGGATTGGGAGGCCGCACCGTTTCGCCCGTTCTGCAGCGAGCGTTGCCGGTTGATCGACCTGGGCGCGTGGCTGACGGAGCAGCACGCCATCCCCGATGACGCAGCCCCGCCGCAGGAAAGTTCCGCGCCTGACGAGCAACCGCTGAAAGGTTCACCCAAGGCATGAGATTCCGACTCAAGGCCTTTGGGCTGCACCTGACTGGCAGTGCGTGCGCATTGACTCTGATCCTTGGCGGCCTGTACCTGGGCTGGTATCGCTGGCCGGGCTGGTACCTCACCGGCGTGCTGCACGTGCTGGTCATCGTGGGAATCGTGGACCTGGCGCTCGGTCCCACACTCACCTTGATCATCGCCAACCCGCGCAAACCGCGCCGCGAGCTCGTGCGCGACATCGGGATCATCGTGACCGTACAGATCGCGGCGCTCATCTACGGCGCGGCCACGCTGTGGCACGGGCGCCCGATTTACTACACCTTCTCCGCGGATCGCCTGGAGATGGTGCAGGCGTCGGATGTTGAGGGCAGCGAGATCGTCCTGGCGCGACACCAGAATCCGGCGCTGGCGCCGCACTGGTACTGCCGGCCGCGCTGGGTCTGGGCACCGTTGCCGGATGACCCC
>Ga0209027_1000689_pt1 | contig 12323 bp, 9 predicted proteins | sample GraSoi013_1_20cm_3_FD_185821 | JGI IMG/M metagenome (GOLD analysis project Ga0209027, IMG submission 185821) | Grasslands soil microbial communities from the Angelo Coastal Reserve, California, USA - Sample 09_27_2013_1_20cm (SPAdes) (version 2) | ecosystem: Environmental > Terrestrial > Soil >...
TACAAACAAAATCCCCCGCCCAACTATTTCTCTATCATCTCCTCTCCTTCTTTTTTTCGCCGCGTCCCCGCGTCTCCGCGTCTCCGCGTCTTCTTCTTTTTATTCATCTTAATTCTTCTACAAGGCTGCGGCGCTCACCACACGCCCAACCTTGAGCGCATCTTTGCTGAAGCGCGCACGCAGAAGGGGAAACGCCCTATCATTGTCATTCCCGGAATCCTGGGTTCTCAACTCGTAAATTCCGAGACGGGCGAAGTGGTCTGGCCTTCTGCATTCCGCTCTTCGGATGACGGACTTACTCTGCCCATCTCATCTAATCTTGAGGCGAACCGCGACAGCCTTGTTCCGCGAAAGATAGTTGACACGGCTCGCTTCCAGTACGCGAATATAAAGATAGGGCCTGAGGTTTACATCTATCACGATCTGCTTGAAGCGCTGAAGAATTACGGTGGCTACCGCGAAGGCGATTGGGACAATCCGGGCGAGGGCGGCGATCAAGATACGTTCTACGTCTTCGCATACGACTGGCGGCGCGATAATGTAGAGAGCGCGCGTCTTCTCATTCGCAAGATTGAGAGCTTGAAACAGAAGCTTAACCGGCCTGACCTGCGTTTCAACGTGCTGGCGCATTCAATGGGCGGTCTTGTGGCGCGTTACGCGGCAGAATATGGCAACACGGATTTGCCGCCAGACGGAGTGCGCCCTCAGCCTACGTGGGCAGGCGCTACGCACATCAGCAAGATCATTATATTCGGCACGCCGAACGAAGGCAGCGCGGATGCTTTCGCCACATTATTGGAAGGTTATTCAGTCACGGAAGGTCTTCGTCCGCGCTTGCCTCTCTTGAATAAGCTTACCAGGGAGGACGTGCTGACAGGCCCATCTATTTTTCAACTGCTGCCTCATGCTTCGGTCGTACGCTTTCTTGACGAAAACCTTCAGCCAATCACGGTTGACCTTTATGATCCAGCGTCTTGGCTTCGCTACGGATGGTCTGCTTACGGCGATCCAGATTTCAGGCAAAGATTTGTTGAAGGGAGAATGCACGGCGATTACGCGCCGCTCAAGCCAGGCTCGCTAGAAGATTTGGACGCATATTTTGCTGCTGCGCTTCACCGCGCTAAACGTTTTCACGAAGCGCTGGACATGCAGGTTGATGGGCAGACGCCCGTGCCGCTTTTCGCTTTCGGCGGTGATTGCGAAGAGACGCTGGACGCGCCCGTACTTATGCGCGACCGAAAGACGGGACGATGGGTGACGCTCGTCCGTCCACGCTCGTTCGTCACCTCTTCGGGCAAAAAGATTTCGCGCGAAACGGCGCTCGAAGCAATGTACATGCCGGGCGATGGGCGTGTGACGCGCCGCTCGCTTCTGGGCGCAGACTTACCGGGCAGCCATAGCAGCGACTCGCTATTCAACACGCCGCTTCCAATCAGTTACGCCATCTTCGCCTGTGACCTGCATGGCAAATTGCAGAACAACAAAAATCTTCTGGACAACGCGCTGACCACGCTCGTGAACGAGATTATCAGGTGAAGCTTTATTGACGACGACATGCAGCCTATACTTGCTTTGCGCTCAGAGAATTGTTCAACGTTGGAACTTCAAAATTCCTTAGCGAGCTTAAGTATTTCCCTTTGCGCCTTTGCGTGAACATGCAACTCGCATGAATCTTAAGTATTAAGTAGAGTTGCAGTTTCACGCAAAGGCGCAAAGATAAAAGATAAGCTCGCTAAGGTGTTCTGAATGAAGTTAATAATTTCTGAAGGGAGGTGAAGGGAATGCGGCTGACCGAGATGGTGTCGTGCGCTGGTTGAGCGGCTAAGCTCGCTCCAAGCGAACTGGCCCAGGTGTTGGGCCAACTGAAGATGCCAGAAAATCCGCGTGTCCTTGTCGGCATTGAAACTGCCGACGACGCCGGAGTGTATCTAATCAACGACCGTCTGGCTCTGGTGCAGACGCTGGATTTCTTCACCCCTATTGTTGACGACCCGTACATATATGGTCGCATAGCCGCACTGAATTCCATCAACGACGTTTGGGCTATGGGCGGCACGCCTATAACGGCTCTAGCCATCACATGCTTTCCAAAAAAGGGTTTGGACTTCTCCATACTGGCCGAGATGATGCGAGGCGGCCTTGACGTTCTGACTGAAAACGGTGTTGCACTCATAGGCGGCCACAGCGTTGACGACAATCAGATAATGTTCGGCTACGCTGTGACGGGCACGATTGATCCCGAAAAAATTGCTACGAATAGAGGCGCGCGTGCAGGCGAGGTATTGATTCTGACGAAGCCGATTGGCACAGGAGTGATTTCCACTGGGATCAAGTTTGAGAAGGCGCAGGCACAGACGGTTGAAGCGTCGCTCAACACTATGCTGCTCGCTGGACGAGATGCGGCAGAAGCTATGCGAGAATTCGATGTGCGCGCGGCTACGGACGTTACTGGCTTCGCGCTTCTAGGTCACGCTTGGGAGATGGCGCGAGCTAGCAATGTAACGATTGAGATTGACTCTGCGAAAGTGCCGCAGATTCCCGGCGCGCTGGAACTGGCCGCGCAAGGGCTTCTAACGAGCGGCGACAAGACCAACAGACTTTACGTCAGCGATGACATCGAAATCGGCGGCGAAATGGACGAAAATCTTTTGCGCCTCTTCTACGACCCGCAGACGGCTGGCGGAATGCTCATCTCGATTTCAAGAGAGCGCGCAAACGATCTTCTGGCACGTCTTCACAATACATACCCTCAAGCCTCCGTCATAGGTCGTGTCACCGTGCGCGGCTCGCACTCAATTGTCGTTCGGTGATCTTTCGGGCAGCAGATTCGAGAGACGCTCTGCCCATTCAGGATCAAGATTGGTGAGGATGTTGTATTGCTCCATAGCAGCATCGCGGTTGCCTGCCTTGACGTAAGCGCTCCCAAGATTGTAATGAGCTTTGGCGAAATCCGGTCTTAGATTGATTGCATATTGAAATGCTTCAATCGCTTCCTGATAACGATTCATCTGCATGTAAACTTCGCCCAGGTTGTTGCGCGCCTTATAATCGTCCGGGCGGTAAAGAATCTGTTGATTAAAAGCCCAGACGGCTTCACGCAAGCGACCAGCCTGTTGATACCCTTGACCAAGTCTTTCGTAAGCGATAACGAAATCCGGCCTGACCATCACTGCGCGCCTGTATGATGAAAGCTCGTCTTCGCTGCGCCCCATCTTTCCGTAAGTGCGCCCCAGATAGTAGAAAGCCTCTGCGCTTTCCGGTTTTAGGGCGATTGCTTTCTTATAAGCTTCTACGGATTCCCTGTATTGGCCCAAAGCGAAGTAGGCCGCGCCAATGTTCATGTAGGATTCAAAAGAATCCGGGCGAAGAGCTATGGCCTGCTTTGAAGCCTTCAATGCTTCTTCATGATGGCCTAACTTTCCATGACAAAAACCTGATTGCGCCCAGGGTTCTGCGTATCGCGGGTCTGCGTCCGTAGCCTTCTTGAAATAGATGAGCGCCGTTTCGCAATCGTCGCGCGAAAGAAAAGCTAGCCCCTGATTGTAGAATCGCTCTGCCGTCGCGCGCTGGCTACGGCTTGTTTCAACTGAAAGGCCGCCCAAGGTTTTCAACGTCCCGGCCTGTAACTGCGCTATGCGATCCGATGGAACTGCAAAGTTCAGGCTCTGGCCTTCGGCTAATTGCAAGGTGGCTACGCCTATGACTTGACCCTGCATGTTGACTACTGGGCTGCCAGATGATCCGGGCGAGATTGGCGCAGTGATCTGAATTATTCGACCGAAGTTCGGAATGTCGCGCACAGCCGAAACAATTCCATTCGAGACTGAGCCTTCAAGCCCCAAAGGGTTGCCTATAACGACGATTGATTCGCCCTCCTGCGGCGACGTGCGAACGATTTGAAGTGGTGGAACTGCACTCGGCGGAACGTCAACCTGCAACAGCGCAACATCGCCTTCGCCGTCAACGGCCAGCACGCCTTTCACCGGAAAAATGTTTCCATTAGCAAGATGAACTTCCGCCTTGTACGCTCCTTCTATGACGTGACGGTTCGTTACGGCGCGGTCGGGTGCAATGAAAAAGCCGCTACCGCGTGCTAGCTTCTGTCCGCGCGCATCGTAAGTGATTATGGAAACCACAGACGGTTTGATGCGCCGAACTAATTCGGGCAGGTACTCTTCTTGCGCGCGCACGTGCGGCCATGCTGCGAGCATGAGAAAGAAGATTTGAAGAATCGCCGTTCGTCTCATCACTAAAGCTAGAAGCATCCGTGTCAGTACCGCTTGCTTAAGGCAAAAGTAAAAAGGCAAAAGGCAAAAGGGATAAGTATGAAATCAATTCTATTACTCTTCCCCTAATCTGAAAATGGTTTCCGCCTTACTTTTACCTTTTGCCTTTTTACTTTTGCCTTTCTCCAATATCACATCCTCGCAATCGCATCGTAAATCGCTTTAGTTGATCTGTGCGAGCCTATGATGAATGCGCCGGTCTCGGACGTGAAGTAATGTTTGCCGCTAGGCGTCTCGAACTCAATCCATGAGACCGCGCCGTTGGGCCAGGGAACTTTTCCAAGGTACGCGGCGCGCGAATTCTGCGGCGTCAGTTGAAGCTCTACGGGCACGCCGGAGTTAGTCTCTCCGAAGAAGAGCAGAGAGCCGGGAGCGACGACGAGAATGCCCGCGCCTTCCCACGGAAAGATTTTAAAAAGGCTCTTGAATCGCTGCTGCGATGCGTAGCGAACGGGCTGCCACCGGTTATTATTGGCGAACTGTCCCACGCGGCTCATAATTCGCTTGCGTATGCGCTTGCGTTTGCTGTTCTGGTAGAAGACGTAAACCATGAAGGCGAAGAACGGCAGCAGGAAAAGCGCAAGCGCGAAGAGAAGCACGATGATAGTGAAAACTTGATTGGCTTCGTCGCTCATCGTAGAAGCTCCGTCATCTGGAAAGCGCGAGTTGCTGCACGCGCGCGACTACATCATCAAGCGCAACGTCTTCAGACTTTTTCGCAGCGCGCTCGAAAAGCTCCACTGCGCCGCCAGCCATCTTCTTTCCAACAGTGATGCGAAGGGGAACACCAATCAAATCCGCGTCCTTGAACTTCACGCCAGCACGCTCATCCCTGTCATCCAGAAGAACATCTAGACCAGCGCCGCGCAACTCTCTATAAAGCCTCTCGCCAGCCTCGCGCATAGCCTCGTCTTTGGTGTTCGTGACCGTAACGATCACATCGAACGGCGCAATCGCCCTGGGCCAGATGATGCCATCCGAGTCGTTGTTCTGTTCTATGGCAGCAGACATTATGCGCTCGACGCCAATGCCGTAGCTGCCCATCACAACCGGCACTTCCTTGCCGTCGGCAGTGAGCACACGCGCGCCCATAGAATCCGAATACTTCGTGCCGAGCTTGAAGATGTGCCCAATCTCCATAGCCTTGAAAACTTCTAGCGTGCCAACATCACAATTCGGACATGCTTCGCCCGGCATGACAGTGCGTAGGTCAGCCCACTGGTCTGGTTTAATGTCGCGCTCGATGTTCACTCCGCGCAAGTGATGGTCGTCACGGTTCGCGCCGGTTGTCATGTTGCGCCGACCTCGTAGTGATTCATCAGCCACTATTAATAGCTCGCGCGTCGGGCGGCTAAGGTCTTTCAGTTTACGCACTACCGGACTCGTGGCATCAGGAGAAATGAGTGGTCTAAAATTAGTCTTCACTTTCTCCTTTGCCTTAACAGCGCCTAGACTTCCAGCGCTTGCGCCGAGTAGGTCGCGTATTTCTTCAGGATGCGCAGGCCGCACCTGAGACGCGCCGATATTGTCGGCAAGCTTAGTATCATGTAACTGGTGATCGCCGCGTAGGAGTGCGAGTACAGGATATGTTTCCTGCGTTAATGAGTCAGTAGCGATATAAACAAGCGTCTTAATCTGACGATCTGCGCTCGCACCACCCGGAAAAGTCGTCAAATCCTCAATCGTTCGCACGCCCGGAGTGGGAAACTCTTCGGGCGCTTCCGGCCCCGCTTCGTCTTCAATCACAGGCAGGCGCGAAGTAGCTTTCTCAAGATTGCCTGCATAGCCGCAATTCTCGCAGACGGCTATGAAATCTTCGCCAGCGTTCGTCCGCGCCATGAATTCACTAGATTCCGAGCCGCCCATTGCTCCCGACGAAGCCTCTACTATGTGATACTTGATGCCGCATCGGTCGAAGATTTTTTTGTAAGCCTCGCGCTGGTGGTTGAACGAGCGGTCGAGTCCTTCCCAATCCACGTCGAACGTGTAGGCGTCTTTCATTATGAATTGCCTGAGACGCATCAACCCGGATTTCGGTCGCTCCTCGTCGCGGAATTTCGTTTGAATCTGATACCAGACCTGCGGCAGTTGCTTATAAGAACGAATCTCGTGGCGCGCAATCGCCGTAAAAATCTCTTCGTGCGTCATGCCAAGACAGAGGTCTGCGCCCTTGCGATCTTTCAGACGAAACATAGTCTGCCCCATCACGTCCCACCGACCCGACTCTTTCCAAACTTCTGCGGGATGCAGCGCAGGCAGAAAGAATTCCTGTCCGCCAATTGCGTCCATCTCCTCGCGTATTATCTTCATGGCGCGCTGAGCTACGCGCCAGCCCAGTGGGAGAAACGAGTAGATGCCAGCGCCAAGTTGACGTATGTAGCCTGCACGCAGAAGAAGGCGATGCGAAACCACCTCTGCGTCCGCAGGGACTTCACGGAGTGTTGGAATAAAATATTCTGACCAGCGCATGGAATTTTGTAAAAATGCTCCTAGAAAATCGAACTAACTTTTAGAACACCTCATTCTCGCAAAGCCCAAGCATGTAACGCAACTTGGCGTCGCAGCCGCAATCATGACGATTCAATCTCTGCATGGAGGAGATTATCCACTAAATCACACGAAACAGCACGAAATTCTCTATTGCTTCTTTCGTGCTGTTTCGTGTGGCTTCGTGGACGATTACCCGGCTGATTTTTGAATGGCTTAGCAGTGAAAACTATGAATGAATAAACCCTGAGAGCCGCAACGGTTGCTAGCTGCGCGAAGCGTGATGTACCATCAGCATCTGCACGCCTTTACATATCTCTTTCGAGGTTTTTCTGAGAATGAAGATTGCGCTCGCAAGTGACCACGCAGGCTATGCTGAGAAGGAACGTTTGAAACCGCTTCTTCGAGAACTCGGTTTTGAGATTCAGGATTACGGAACGGTCTCGGAAGAGTCAGTTGATTATCCTGATTACGCGCGGAAAGTTGCCGAAGCTGTTTCCGAAGGTGAAGCAGAGCAGGGCTTGCTCGTCTGCGGCTCAGGCATTGGCATGGCTATAACCGCGAACAAAATTCCGGGCGTGCGCGCAGCCGTCGCATGGTCTGAAGAGACCGCACGACTCGCCCGCCAACACAACGACGCCAACGTTCTAGCCATAGGAGCGCGCACCACGCCGCAAAGTGATATACCAAAAATTGTGCGCGCATGGTTCGATACGAAGTTCGACGGCGGGCGACATGCTGCGAGAGTCGAGAAGATAAAGGAGATTGAAAACGGCTCGCGGCTCAGAAGTGGGAGAGATGACAAAACGGCAGAAATTCTTCCTTCAACTTCGCCCGAAATAGATGAGTTCGTCGAGCGAATAGTCGAAAAGCATGGGGACACTTTTGCAGAGATGAAGCGGCTTGGCGATTGAAGAGATTCTGGTATGTCAGTACGCCCGAGAGATCATTGCTTAGCTGAGCGAATGCTTATAAATGATGAAAGGGATGAGAGGATGAACGAGAAGATGAATGCGCCGCTGGCGGAAGTTGATCCGTTGATTTCGGAGGCGATTGACAACGAGGTTCGTCGTCAAGCTGACGGCCTTGAGCTTATCGCGTCTGAGAATTTCGTGAGCGAGGCGGTGCTGGAAGCTATGGGTTCGGTCTTCACGAATAAATATGCGGAAGGCTATCCGAAGAAGCGTTACTACGGCGGATGCGAGTGGACTGATGTAGTAGAGCAGGCAGCGATTGATCGCGCGAAAGAACTTTTCGGAGCCGATCACGCCAACGTGCAGCCACACAGCGGAGCGCAGGCGAACATGGCCGTTTACATGGCCGCGATTGCTTACGGCGACCAGATTTTAGGGATGAACCTCTCGCACGGCGGCCACCTTACGCACGGTCATCCACTGAATTTTTCCGGCCTGAGCTACAAGGTGGCGGATTACGGCGTTTCGCGCGAGACGGAGCAGATTGATTACGATGAGCTTCAGCGCATCGCGGAAGAAACTAAACCTAAACTTATCATCTGCGGCGCGTCTGCCTACCCGCGCACAATCGATTTTGAAAGAATCGGAGAGATTGCGCGCGAGGTCGGCGCTCGCATGTTTGCGGACATCGCGCACATCGCAGGGCCTGTCGTCGCAAAGCTCCATCCTTCGCCCGTCCCGCACGCCGATTACGTCACGACCACCACGCACAAGACTCTGCGCGGCCCGCGCGGCGGTCTAATCCTTTGCAAAGAGGAGCACGCGAAAGAGATTGACAGAAAACTTTTTCCGGGCGTGCAGGGCGGCCCGCTCGTTCACATCATCGCCGCGAAAGCCGTAGCGTTCGGCGAAGCGTTGACGGAAGAGTTCAAAGAATACCAGCATCGGATTCTGAAGAACGCTAAGGCGCTTGCGTCTGCGCTTCAAGAGAGTGGCCTGCGCATTGTTTCAGGCGGGACGGACAATCACCTTATGCTCGTTGACGTTTTCATGGGCGGCAAAGGCATCACGGGCAAGGTCGCTGAAAAAGCTCTTGAATCTGCGCACATCACCGTCAACAAAAACACTATCCCATTCGACACTAATTCGCCTTTCACAGCTTCAGGTATACGCCTTGGGACTCCTGCGCTCACCACACGCGGCATGGGCGAAGCGGAGATGCGTGAAATCGGCTCGCTCATAGCAGCAATCATTTACGACCCCGAATCCGAAGAGGTGCGCGGTCAGGTTCAACGCGCAGTCGCAGAACTCGCCGCGCGCTTTCCGCTCTACCCGAAGCGTTGGAAGAGAAGAGAGCAGCAGGAAGCCGCGAGCGCAGATTAGGAATTAAGGAGTATACATGAAGCGTCAATCAATCTTCTGGCCGCTCTTGTGTGTATGCATCGCCGCAAGTTGTTCCAGCATGGCTTACGCCTTCACGATGCATAGTCTAACCTCTTCAACACTTATTCTGACTCAGGGATCAGGCGGGCCTATTGGAGATGAGCGCCTTCCTGCAGGATGGAAACGACACCAACTCGACGGCGGAAATGGAAGCAGTATCAGTGTTCTATTGCCTGGTGAGCCAGAAAACTTTCCGGGCGGACAGTTCAAAGTAGCTCCAAATGTTAGCTTGCCGGTACACCTCTACATGGTGTCAGAGAACGCAAAGCTCTATTTTGTCATGTTCATTGATCTACCCAAGCCTTCAGAAAATATGACGGATGCTGAGAGAGGGGATATTTTTTATAGCTGTTGGCGAGGAGTCGCTATGCGCGTGAGCCAATCACTTGAAGAAAGATTCGGCGGAACGTTCGATATAGGTTCGGGACAACAAGGAGTACAGGTTAGCCAGGGGCGTGAACGTCGAATGCAGGATTTTAGGGTTGGCTCACAACGTGGGCGGGCGCAAGTAGTGTTAGCTAATAGACGTGCTTACATGCTTGTGGCGGTTTGGAATAGCGACCCGGCAAGCGAATCAGATGCTTTGCGTTTCTTGAACTCTTTTCAAGTGAAAATTGAACGTACATAGTCACAAAGTAGATCTCACTAATGGAAGAAATTTTCGGGCGCAATGGTTTGATCGCCAGCGCTCATCCCGAATACGAATATCGTCCCGGCCAGATTCAGATGGCCGAGGCCGTGCTGCGCGCGTTCGATGAGAAGCGACACCTGATCGTAGAAGCGGGCACGGGCACGGGTAAGACTTTGGCTTATCTCGTTCCTGCTATTGCGGCGGCTGTGAGTCGCGGCGGGCGCGTTGTTATTTCAACGGGCACGAAAAATTTGCAAGAGCAGTTGATGGAGAAAGATATTCCGTTCTTGCAGCGCGTGCTGCCCCGTAAATTTACTGCCGCATACATGAAGGGCAGAAGCAACTACGCCTGCCTGAACAGAATCAAGCGCGCGGAGAATGCGCCCGTGCTTGATGGGCTGGACGAGTTGGATTACTTCGACGAGGTTCGCCGTTGGGCTAGAGAGTCGGAAGTGGGCGACCGCGCGGAGTTGATTGAGCTTCCCGAAAACCTTTCGTTCTGGCGTCACATTGATGCGCGCACGGAAACTTGTCTGGGCCAAAAATGCCCGGACTACGACCCGTGCTTCATCACGCGCATGCGCCAGCGCGCTATGGACGCGGACATAGTCATTGTCAATCATCATCTCTTCTTCGCAGACCTTGCATTGCGCGATAGCAATTACGGACAAGTGCTGCCGGATTACTCGGCTGTGGTTTTCGACGAGGCTCACTTGATAGAAGATATAGCTTCAGAATATTTCGGGGCGCAGGTGTCGAATTACCAGTTGGACGATCTGGTGCGTGACCTCACTATGCTGCCCATTACGAACGTCGAAGTGAATCGTGATTTAACTAAGGCTTCGGGGCGCGTGATGCGCTTTGCGGAAAATCTCTGGATGGGATTCAGAGAGAGCCGGGGCGAGGAGGGAAGGTTTCCTATTTTGCCGGGCACGTTCGCTGTAAAAAAACGGGACGGCGAGGTGGAAGCAACTCCGCTCGGCGAAGCATACCTTGGTCTTGACGGCGCGCTCGAAAGGATGGAGACGCTGCTGGATGCAATGACAGAACAACCGCCGGAAGTTGAAAACATAGTCAGGCGCATTCGTCAGATTCGCTTCGACCTGCAATTCATAGTCGCTGGCGATGATCGCCACTTTGTCTACTGGCTGGAACGTCGCGGGCGCGGCCTCTTTCTTCGCGCTTCTCCCATAGACGTGTCAGGACTTCTGCAAGACAAACTGTTCGAGCGAGTAGAGACAGTTGTGTTGACTTCTGCGACGCTGGCAAGCGCGGGAAGTTTTTCGTTCATACGTGAACGTCTAGGCCTTGTAGAAGCCGACGATCTCATTGCGCCCTCGTCTTTTGATTACGAGAACCAGGCTATCCTTTATCTTCCCAAAAGAATGCCCGACCCGCGCTCGCCGCAATGGGCACGTGCGGCTGCGGATGAAGTCATCAAGATTCTAAATGCTACGCGAGGGCGCGCGTTCGTTCTCTCTACGAGCTTCGCAGGAATGAATGCGCTTTATGAGATGGTCTCCCAAAAAATAGATTTTCCTTGTTTTGTGCAGGGCAGCGCGTCTAAGGCCGGGCTTCTTGAAAAATTCCGCGCCACAAAGAACGCAGTGCTCTTCGCAACCGCTAGCTTCTGGCAGGGCGTTGATGTACGTGGCGAGCAGTTGTCGTGCGTCATCATTGACAAGCTGCCGTTTGCTGTACCGACCGATCCTGTTGTGGCTGCGCGCCAGCGCTACATTGAAGAACAGGAAGGCTCAAGTTTTTATGAGTATAGCGTGCCGCAGGCTATCATCTCCTTGAAGCAAGGTCTTGGTCGCTTGATTCGCAGCACTACGGACAAAGGCGTGCTCGCAGTGCTTGACCCGCGACTTCGCACGAAAGCTTACGGGAGACTTTTTCTAGAGAGCTTGCCGCCGTGCCGTGTGACTTCGGAGGTTGAAGAGATCGCGCGCGTGTTTGAGGCTAACGAGGAGATGGTGGGATAATCCTTATCATGGCTGGAACGTTTGAAGTGATGATTGAGCGCAACTTTTCTAGCGCGCACCAGTTGCGCGGTTACAAGGGGAAGTGCGAGAACCTGCACGGGCATAACTACAAGATTGAGATTTACGCGCGTGGAAGTGAGTTGAACAACATAGGTCTGCTGGTTGATTTCGTTGAATTGAAAGAAGCGGCGGACGAGATAGTGCAGTATCTTGACCATCGCAACATTAACGAACTGCCCCCTTTCGACAAAGAGTTGAACCCTTCGGCGGAAAACCTTGCGCGTTTCATACTCGAACGAGTCGCGCGCCGCGTCACGGACGACCGCGTTCAGATTTATAAAGTTCGCTGCTTTGAGACTCCCACGAGCATCGCCACGTATCAGGTGGATTAGCGGAAGCAATAAGAAAGCAGTCTTTCTTATTGCTATAAACGGAAACTGCTTATACCAGATTGCAGTGAGAAAAAGGTGATACTGTACACTATAGCGGTTCTCACTTGAATGCGACTCATGTCAGTACCGCCTGCGGTAGCGGGCGGGTCGTAGCCGCACCGATACCCGCCCGCTACCGCAGGCGG
>Ga0209027_1000690_pt1 | contig 12320 bp, 11 predicted proteins | sample GraSoi013_1_20cm_3_FD_185821 | JGI IMG/M metagenome (GOLD analysis project Ga0209027, IMG submission 185821) | Grasslands soil microbial communities from the Angelo Coastal Reserve, California, USA - Sample 09_27_2013_1_20cm (SPAdes) (version 2) | ecosystem: Environmental > Terrestrial > Soil >...
TGGATGCGCAAACTTCTCCCGATATTCCTCGATCTTGGCATCCGTCGCGGCGGCAGCATCAGCGCTCTCACCGATTTCTTTCCGGAAGAGAATCTCGACCGCGCCCTTAGGGCCCATCACGGCTATCTCGGCAGTTGGCCAGGCAACGTTGAAATCGCCGCGAATGTGCTTCGAGCTCATGACATCGTACGCACCGCCGTACGCCTTGCGGGTAATGACGGTCAGCTTCGGAACCGTCGCCTCGCAATAAGCGAAGAGGAGCTTGGCTCCATGCTTGATGATGCCGCCGTGCTCCTGCGCGACACCGGGCAGAAAGCCGGGAACATCCTCGAACGTCACCAGCGGAATGTTGAACGCATCGCAGAACCGGATGAACCGCGCTCCCTTGAGCGAGGCGTTGATATCGAGCACGCCTGCCAGCACCGCCGGCTGGTTTGCAACGACCCCGACGCTGAACCCGCCGAGGTGAGCGAAACCACAGATGATGTTTTCCGCATACTCACGCTGCACTTCGTAGAACTCGCTATCGTCGACGATGCGGTTGATGACCTCGTGCATGTCGTAAGGCTTGTTCGCGTTGTCGGGCACGACGTCGAGCAGCGATTGATCCCGCCGATCACGCGGATCAGTTCCCGCGCCGCGCGGCGGTTCGGAAAGATTGTTCGACGGAATGAAATGAAAGAGATCCCGGATTCGCTGCAGGCATTCCGGTTCCGAGTCGGACGCGAAATGGGCGACGCCTGATTTGCCGGCGTGGGTGTCGGCACCACCCAGCTCCTCCATGCTGACGTCCTCGTGCGTCACAGTCTTCACCACGTTGGGTCCGGTGACGAACATGTAAGAGGTGCGCCGCACCATGTACGTGAAATCGGTAATAGCAGGCGAATAAACCGCGCCACCCGCACACGGTCCAAGGATAGCGGATATCTGGGGGATGACGCCGGAAGCAAGTGTGTTCCGAAGAAAAATCTCGGCGTATCCGCCGAGCGATACGACGCCTTCCTGAATGCGTGCCCCGCCGGAATCGTTGAGACCGATAACCGGCGCCCCGTTCCGCATCGCCAGATCCATGATTTTGACGATTTTCTCGGCGAATGCTTCAGAGAGTGAGCCGCCGAATACTGTGAAGTCCTGGGAAAAGACGTAGACGAGTCTGCCGTCGATCTTGCCGTAGCCGGTAATGACGCCGTCGCCGTAGAACCTCTGTTGGTCCAGCCCGAAATCAGTCGACCGATGGACGACAAACCGATCGAGCTCTACGAAGCTGCCTTCATCGAGGAGAAGGTCGAGCCGCTCGCGGGCTGACAGCTTGCCCTTCTCGTGCTGCGCCTCGAGCCGCGCTTCACCACCACCGAGCTCGGATTCGGCGCGGCGGCGCTCGAGCAGCTCCAGCTTCTCTTTCATAGTCATCTCCGCGAAAAGCTAACTTGACGCGACACGCTCCACAAAAGACCGTGGCGCCGGTGCTTTGTCTGTCGCACTTTAGCGCGGGTCCTGACGCCATGTAGATGGAGGTACGTATGTCACTCGCCGGAAAGAACGCGCTCGTTACGGGAAGTTCCCGAGGTATCGGCCGGGGTATTGCCTTCAAGCTCGCCGAGAACGGCGCGAAGGTCGCCATTCACTATGTACAGAACGAAGCGGCCGCGAAAAACACTCTCGAACAGGTTCGGGCTCGGGGTGGCGATGGATTCATCGTTCAGGCGGACGTTAAGAAGCCGGACGAGATCAAGTGTATGTTCGAGAAGGTAGGCAACGAGTTCGGCACGCTCGACATCTTCGTCAGTAACGCGCGTCCCGAAGCCGCCGAATTCTTCCAGGCCCCAATGGACATCACCCTGGAGCAATGGGACACTGCCTTCGATTCCCAGGCGAAAGCTTTCCTTGTTGGCGTCCGCGAAGCGGTTCCGCTGATGAAGAGTGGCGGGAAAATCCTCGCCATCACTTACGCCGAGGGCAGTCGAACCGGCGGGCTTCAACCGTGGGTCGGAATGGGCTCCGCGAAGGCTGCGCTCGAATCGCTCGTGCGTTATTTCGGCGTCGCGCTGGCCAAGAAAGGCATCACAGTCAACGCGATCAGTCCCGGCTGGACTGAGGACAGCGTGCTAAACTCTCTACCGCAACAGGTACAGGATTTAATCACAAACTGGCACGTGCGCGGGTGGACACCAATGGGACGCCTGGGAACACCGGCCGACGTGGCGGGAGTTGTCGGATTGTTCTGTTCGAAGGACGCGGATTGGATCACGGGCCAGATCATTTACGCCGACGGCGGCGCGTCGTTAATGAATCCAGAGGTACCAACGGAGATCCAAATCGGCTGAACAGCGGTGCGCGCATTGCGTTGCCGCTGCACGTAGTCAAATCACCCGTCCGAATTGACTCGACCAGGGAAGAGAGGTAGCCGGCCACGTAAGCGTGGTCGGCGCCGTCCGGCACAACAGCGCACGTCACTACCGACTAGTCGGAACGCCTACGCGCAAACGCGCCAGTGGCTTCTCGATCGGCACGGGCCGGTGTGCGCGTACTGTGAGCGCGTGGTCTCGCCCGACACCATTACCATGGATCACGTGACGCCCCGTAAGGGCAAGACGGCGTACGATCGACGCGACAACCTCGTGTTGTCTTGCGTGTCGTGCAATGCGCTTAAGGCCGATCAGCCTTTCCTCGCGTTTTTGTTGGGACGGCGGTCGAGAGCGGGCAGCCTACTGCGCTACGGCTCGCACCTTAGTCCGATGTTGCTGGATCTCGCCCGGGAGATTGCTGGTCCGGAAGCAGCTGCAAGAGCCGAGCGGCTCGCTGATCCGGACTATCCGTATCTGGATTAGCAGACCGGGAGCCCTTCGTTCTGAGCCGGGCCTTGAGGAAGGCCAGAACGTCCATTTCGTGCTGACGGAGGACGGGGCCGCGCACTTTGCGCTTGTTCCATTTGCGTTCGGCCATCGGTGGCAGAACTGAACCGTCCAGATACGCTTCGATCAGCGCCGGGTGGATATAGTATTTCCGGCAAACGCTTCGAGTGTTACCCAATCTCTTGGCCGTAAGGTCTACCGCCGCGACGACATTTTTCTCGGCCTCACGCTTGGTTTTCGCTGGCCCAACCGCGCGCAGCGTCTCAGCGACGAGCATCGTACCGGCCCACGTGCGAAAGTCCTTGGCAGAAATCTCGCGACCTGTGATGTCCTGCAGGTAAGCGTTCACGTCTTCTGCATCGACCGTCTGCCGTTTGCCTTCGTCATCGATGTACTTGAACAATTCCTCACCACGTAACTCCTGACACCGCTGGACAATTCGGGCAATACGCTTGTCGGTGACCGAGACGGCGTGCTGTACGCCGCTTTTCCCGCGAAACTCGAAGCGCATCTCTGATCCGACTACAGCGACGTGCCGACGACGTAGCGTGGTAAGACCGAAGGATTTGTTGGCCTTTCGATATTCGTCCGATCCGACGCGGATGAGCGTTGTCTCGAGAAGCCACACCACGGTCGCCATGATCTTATCGCGAGCGAGTCCCGGCAATTCGATGTCTGATTCAACGCGCTCACGTATCTTCCATAAGACGTCGCTCATCTCGAACATCCGCTCGAACTTCGTTCCATCACGATGCTGCCGGAATCGCGGGTGGTAGCGATACTGTTTGCGGCCGCGCGCATCACGAGCGGTCACCTGAAGGTGGCCGTCCTCGTCAGGGCAGATCCACACATCGGTCCACGCCGGCGGAATTACGAGCGATTTGAATCGCTTGATCGCGTCTCGTGCCGTAATGACAGCGCCGTCGGGTCCGACATACGTAAAGCCGCGACCTTGCCGATGCCGGCGAATTCCCGGCATCGAGTCGCTTACATATCGGAGTCCCGCGGCGGCGGCGGATCCCATGTATTCATGGGCAACGGACTGTCCCAGCTTTCCCCCTCGCGCTCAACGGCGCGCATTGCGTCCCGGCGCAGGACGCTGAAGCGGGACGTCGCGATATGGACGAGAAGGAAGCGCGGCGGCAACCGATTTACGCCTCGTTGGGCATCTCGAACGCTTCTATTGCGGGTCGCGCTGTACGATCGATCGCTGTTGCCAATGGCACGCGGCATTTTCGACACTCTAGTGCGGGTTCAACCGAAAACCCGCAACCAGTAACCGGCAAACCGCATCGCGTTCTGTTGCAGTTCCTCTTAGTCCGACGAGATCCGTCCCGTCGCCTGCAGCGCCCAGCTGTCAGCGTGCCGCTATCAGCGCCCAGCGAGGTAGTGCGCTGTTGGGTCCTCAGTCCGAAGTCGTCGGGAGAGTAAAGTAGAACGTACTCCCAAGTCCGACGTGACTCTCCACCCATATCTTGCCTTTGTGCGCCTCGACGATTCCTTTGGCGATGGCGAGGCCGAGGCCAATCCCGCGGCGATCTGAGGCTTGGGCCTGCCAGAATCGACCAAAAATATGCGGCAGTTGCTCGGCGGGGATTCCGGGACCGGTGTCGATCACGCCAAACCGCACCTCACCATCAGCCGGCTCGGCGGTGACACTTACGCGGCCATTGCGCGGCGTGAATTTCACCGCGTTCCCAACGAGGTTGGATAGTACCTGCTGAATGCGCGCGGAATCGGCAAGCACCTGTGGCAAATCCTCCTCGACGTTGGCTTCGAGTCGAATCGTGCTACCGGACGCCAGCGGGCGGAGCATGTCGATGGTGTCGTTTATCAAACTCACGGGCGATTCGGCCTTCGCATCGATCGCGAGCCGGCCTGATTCCATTCGCTTAACTTCGAGCAGGTCCTGGATCATCCGATTCATCCGGTCTGCAGCTCGACGAACAATCTCGACCTGTCGGCGCTCCTGAACCCTTTCCGGCGGCGTTGACTCGAGCATCAGACTGACCGCCATCGATACGGTGTTCAGCGGATTCCTCAGATCGTGAGCGACGACGGCTAGCACGTCGTCGCGCGCGCGCGTCGCCTGTTGCGCCTCGTGAAATAGCCGCGCGTGCTCGACCACGATCGCCGCGCGACGAGCGAGGTCAGCCGCCAGCGAGAGGTCAGCGATCGAGAACCTGCGGCCCGACGTGTCCGATGTCACCAGCGTCAACGCGCCGAGTGGCGGACCAGACGAAGCGAGCGGTACGCATATCAGCGAACGTGGTCCAAGCGCTTCGACGATCTTTCTTTGACCATCTTCGGCAAAGGACAACCGAATGAAAGCCGGCGTTACTTCCCTCTCCAGCACCGGCTCGCCATTCGTCATCACCCTCATCAACGGATGGTGCGCGGTCAGCGAGCTACGCGGGAATGTTGCCACCTCCCGCAACAAATGAGACTTGGTCGGATCTACGTGCGCCTCGCCGATTCGATCGAAGCGATCGCCGTCTTCGACTATATCGAGAGCGCAGTAGTCGGCGAGCGCTGGGACCGCGAGTCGAACGAGCGCCGCGAGCGTAGTCTGATAATCAAACGATGCGCTGAGCACTCGACTCGCTTCAGCTAGTAGCGCGGCACGGTGCTCGGCATGCTCAGCCTCAGCGCGGGCGGCCTGCTCACGCGCCAGCTCGTGTGCCTGTAGCTCCGCCTGCCGACGCGCGGTGACATCCCGGAAACTCCACACGCGACCGACGGGAACGTCGTTGATTCGCTGTGGCTGTGAGTAACGCTCAAAGGTCCGGCCATCCTTGAGCTCCAGGACGTCGTAGCTCGCTTCTTCGGGATGCTTGTAAAGCTCGGTGACCTTGGCGACGAATTCTTCCGGGTATTGCAGCTTCGACAGCGCCGCATTGATCGCAACCTGATCGTCACCGCCGCCGAAGATATCGGAGGGGATCTCCCACATGTCGGCGAGCTTCTGGTTAAAGCTGAGGATTTTTCCGTTTAGATCGACGACGAGAATGCCATCCGCCGTCGATTCGAGCGTCGCCCGCAACAGTGACAATGTGCGTCCGACTTCAGTCTGTGCTTCGCGCCGTTCGGTGATGTCCTCGATGAACGCTACGAGATAGAGCGGCTCCTTCGCCGCGGACCGTACGATTGAAACCGTGAGATTGACCCAAATGACCTCGCCGCTTTTGCGGATGTAGCGCTTCTCGATTCTGTATTCGGGCAGCTCTCCCGCGCTGATTCGGCGAATGAAATCAAGACTGCGCTCGACATCTTCTGGATGGGTCAGATCCTCGACGTTCAGGTTGAGGAGCTCTTCGCGTGTGTAGCCGGTGATCTGACAGAACCTCTGGTTGACCGATATCCAGTCTTCGTCCAGCGTCAGGTGCGCGATGCCGACGGCCGCTTGCTCGAAGGTGGCCAGCAGCAGGTGACCGGGTCCGCCGAGAGGGACAGCATATTCCGCGGTCCATCCAGGAACGGCGGATGTCGGAGCTCTGTCTCTCGGGTCAATAACTGGCGTTGCAGGTAACATGACGTCTCAGGCCGAAAAGAAGACTCACGCGACACGCTATTTGAACCTGCGTCAAATCTTGCATCGTGTGCGCCGTTGGTACAGAACGAGTTTCGTTGAGCCCGCCAAACCTCAGGCTAGTTCGTCCAGCTCTCTCAGCGCAGGAATCCGCCAGGCGGTAACGCCCACTATCCCGAGTGTCACGATACCGCCGAAAACAACCGAACGCACAGTTCCGAGCAGCTTGGCAGCGACACCGGATTCGAACGATCCGATTTCGTTCGACGAGCCGATGAAGATCTGATTGGCCGCGGAAACGCGACCGAGCAAATGGGACGGCGTTCGGACAGTCAGCAGTGTCGATCGTATGACGACGCTGACGTTGTCCACCATTCCGCTTATCAGCAGCAACCCCAGCGACAGCCAGAACCAACGCGAAAGGGCGAACAATATCCAGCATACACCAAAAATGGCGACGCACACAAACAGCGTTGATCCCGCATTCCTCAGTCGCCGGTGCACAAGCAACAGCGAGATCAGCACTGCCCCGGCCGCCGGAGCTGCGCGCAGAATACCGAGACCTTGTGGCCCGACATGCAGAATCTCGGACGCAAAGATTGGAAGCAGCGCCGGTGCCCCGCCGAACAAGACCGAGAAGAGGTCGAGCAGCTGTGCGCCCAGCAGCTCGGGTTGTTTCAGCAGAAATCGAATCCCGACTGTCAGATTCTCGCGAATCGTTCCGTTGTCCGCTTCGACTGGGATGCGTTCGTAGGCAATCCGAGCGAAAAGAACGACAGCAATGGCGCACAGCAAAGTCTCGGAGACGTACGCCAACCGCGGACCGGAAAACCCGTAGAGCACTCCACCAGCTGCCGGGCCGACGACTGCAGCAAACTGCCAGACAGAAGAGCGCCAGGTGATCGCGTTGGTGTAGGTCTCACGGGGAACTATTTCGGCGCCAAGTGCGGTACTCGCCGGCTGCAAAAAACTGCGCGCAAGCCCGCTGATGCTGACGACGCCGTATATCGGAAGGACCGTTCCGTTCAGCAGCTGACGAGAGTAGATCGTCAGAACGAGCAGCGCCACACCGCATCCGAGCTGAATCATGAGCGCGATCACCGACAGAATTTTGCGATCGTGTGTGTCGGCGATGTGTCCAGCGTACAGTGCTACGCCAATAAAGGGAAGAGCTTCCGCGAGACCGACCAATCCGAGTGACAGCGGATCCTTGGTGAGCGCGTAAACCTGCCAGGCGACGACCGTCGCCTGAATCATCGTCCCCAGCGTCAGGGCAACGAGACTCACGACGTACCAAAGAAAATTCGGATTGCGCAGTGAAACGTACGGATCGTGTCGCTCTGGCATTCCTCACGCTATTTCAACGAAGCCGCATGATACCCGCGCGTGTCCGGGTGAGCAATCACGCCGTAGCGCAAAGTGCGCACACCGGTTCTATTTCGACTCGGACCAATTGGTCCGAGGAGGCAGCGATGACGACCGCGGCGATGACGAGTCCCGGAACTATCAGGCCCGCGACTGGCGAGTACCTTCCGTACTACAGCAGGTACATTGACCGCGTGCCGGAGGGTGACGTTCTTTCGATACTCAGCCAGCAGATCGGCGAGACCTTAGCACTGTTACGCGGATTGCCCGAGTCTGTCGCCACTTATCGCTACGCTCCCGACAAGTGGAGTGTGAATCAGCTGGTCGGCCACGTAATCGACACCGAAAAAATCTTTGGTTACCGCGCGCTTCGGTTCGCCCGGGCAGATACTACGCCGGTGCCAGGTTACGAGCAGGACGACTACGCGCGCAACTCGACTGCCGACTCGTATCCTCTCTCCGAGCTAGCCTCTGAGCTCGAGGCCGTTCGTCGGTCGACGTTGTATTTCTTCCGCCACCTCGACGAGGATGCGTGGGCACGCCGCGGCGTTGCCAACAACGCTGAGATTTCAGTACGTGCGGTCGCCTACATCATCGCCGGCCACGAGCTGCATCATCGTGAGATCTTGCGGAGGAGGTATCTCTAGTCCCGGCGACTCTACGCCGAATCACGAGGAAATCAAACAACTCCTCGGATCCCCCGACTCGAATCCACGCTTGAATGCCGCGGAGCGCTGGGCTGCGGAGCCATGAGTGAACGAATCGACATTGATCCGACCCGTCTGGCGCTGCTGAATACGATCGTCGCCGACCGACGAGGCGGCGTTGAGAGCCTCATCGACGTCGCCTTGCTGTAGAAGACGGCGCTGGTCCGTGGAATGCGCCCACACGCCCGCATAGCAATCCGCCTGTAGCTCGAGTCGCACCGAGAGCTCGTTCGCTGCATCTGGTCGAGATTCCTGCAGTTGCCTGATGCGCGCATCGGTGCCGAGCAAATGCTGAACATGATGACCGAGCTCGTGTGCAAGCACGTAAGCCCGCGCGAAATCACCCGTTGCGCCGAATTTCTGTTGTAGCTCGTCAAAGAATCCGAGATCGAGATAGACGCGCTCGTCAAGCGGACAGTAGAATGGCCCCATCACTGACTGCGCAGGCCCGCATCCCGAAGTCGTCGAGTTTCGAAAGAGTACGAGCTTCGCGGGATGGAAGCTCGCGCCGTAATTGGGCAACGTTTTCGCCCAGGTGTTCTGCACATCGTCCAGGACGAACGACACGAATTGTACTTGGGGTTCCTCAGCTGCCGAGTCAGCAGCGCTCATCGGCGCGCCAGTCGCGCCAATCGCCGGCTGCACGCCGAGATCAGAGAAGAGATTGCGACCGAAGATCAGACTGAGGGCGAGCACGACTACGGTCCCGCCGAGTCCAAGGCCTTTGCCCAGGCCGCCACCGCCCAGGGATCGCCTATCCTCGAGGTTGGAGCTCCGTCCTCCGGGTGTCCAAAGCATCGCTTGCCTCCGCAATTGTAGAACTTCGGAGGGATGTAGGGCAAAAAACTCGCCCGCGCGGCTCACGCGGCCTGCTCGTACTTAGGCGACTAGAACGGACTTGGAGCGCCAGTCGATCTCGGTGAGTGCCCTGACGATCGTTGGATCGAAGTGGCTACCTGCGCGACGGCGGATCTCGGCGAGCGTCTCTTCGACGCCCCAGGCCGGCCGATAAGGCCGCTCATGCGTAAGCGCGTCGAGGAAATCTGCGACGGCAACGATACGAGCCTCGAGTGGGATGCTCTGCCCCGAAACGCGATCCGGATATCCGGATCCATCCCACCACTCGTGGTGGCTGCGCGCGATCCGCTGCGAGAACCGCACGAGCTCCGAGCGGCCCTTCGACAACATTCGCGAACCGATGACAGTGTGCATCTTCATCAGCTCGAACTCCTCGCTTGTGAGCGGTCCGGCCTTGAGCAGAATACTGTCGGGAATTCCGACCTTGCCGATGTCGTGTAGCGGTGCCGCACTACGAATCAGCTCGATCGTCGCGCTTTCCAGGCCGATTGCCGAAGCCAGCATTGCCGAGACTTCAGCGACACGCTTGGTATGGTTGCCCGTGTCGTCATCGCGGAATTCAACGGCGGCCGCCAATCTTTCCAGCACTTCGAGCTGAGATTGCTCGAGCTCGCGAGTTCTCTCGGCAACCTTGTGCTCCAGCTCGAGATTCTGATCACGCAGTCTCTGATAGAGGAACTGTGTCTCCAGCAGGTTGCGAATCCTCAGCAGTACCTCGGCGGAATCGAATGGCTTGCCAACGAAATCCTTGGCGCCGAGAGTCAGCGCGCGGTGTCTGACGTCGGCGCTGGTGTCGGCGGTAATCATCAGAACGGGAACGTACCGACTGCCATTGTGCGCGACGATCTCCTCCAGAACCTGAAATCCATCCTTCTCGCGCATGTGCACATCGAGCAACACCAGATCCGGCTGCATCTCGGCGTAAAGAGGTAGTGCCTCAGTGGCGTTGGTCGTGGATCGGACGTGCTCGTATCCGTCCTTCTCGAGGATGCGCGTGAGCAGCCGAATGTTCTGCTCCTGATCATCGATGATCAGGATTTTCGCGGGCCGTTCGTGCTTTGCCTGTTTGGCCTTCGTCACTATGCGATCTTGGTCGAAGGTTTGTCCAACACTGCTTTGACTGCTGCGCGCAACGATTCGGCGGTGAACGGTTTCTGCAGAAACCCGGTCTCGGAAGTTCTGATCCCGCGACGCAGAATCTCGTTGTCGGTGTAGCCGGACATGAACAGGACGCGCATCCCCGGACTGAGCTCGTGCAGCTCGTCGACCATCCCGCGCCCGCCAAGAGTCGGCATCTCGACGTCGGTGAGCACGAGGTCAATCTCGCCAACTTCCTCCGCGGCTACACGCAAAGCCATCGCCCCGTCTGAAGCTTCGAGTACGCGATAGCCCGCTTCGGAGAGAATGCGCTTGGCTAGTCGTCGTAACGCGTTTTCGTCGTCGACGAGCAGAATTGTTTCGCTCCCGGTGTGTACGCCGTGTTTCAGTCGGCGGACCTTGCCGGCTTCGACCTCTGATTCCTCGCGCTGACGGCGTTCCTCCTGCGATTCCTTTAATGGGGATCCGGGTAGCGGGACGACCTGATCCTTTCGGTCGAGTCCGGTTGGCTGGGGGAGAACGCGCCGTGATGTCAGCAGCAGTTTCTTGGTGATGGTTTCGGCGCGCTCTGCGGCCTGCCGAATGTCGACCGCTTCCTGGGTCGATAACTTCGCGTCGCCCAAAACCAGTTCGAGCAGATCCGCGTTCATGCGAATCACAGTGAGCAAATTATTCAGCTCATGTGCGCCGCGACCGGCGACGTCAGCGAAGGTGTTGAGCTCCTGGGCCTTAACGACAAGGGTCTCTTCGACCGACTTGCCGGCAGTCAGATCCTCGATCGCCAGCAACACCGTGGCATCGGCCGCCTTCGCGGAAGGAACCAGACGCGCACTCAACCAGAGCACGCCGCGGCCGCCTTCCTTGTCGTCGTGAATCAGCTCGAAATGATCGGACTGTGGCTCCCCATTCAGCACTGCCTCGAGCATCGTGCGGAGCTTCTCGTCCCAGGCGCGGCCGCCCAGCGCGTAAACTTTCCGGCCGACACACTCTTCGGGCGCGAGGCGGAACATGGCGTAAAAACCCTTGTTCGCTGCACGGACGTTGAGTTGGGCGTCCAGAACGAGCAGTGCTTCGCCGCCGGAACCGTTGGTGCTAGTCATGAACCCTGATCGGGAAGTAGAGTGAGCGAATTCGACCCTAGTAGGACGACTCTGGGCACGATTGAGTATCGTCCTGAACTCAGCGACCCCGGGACACTCCAGTCAGGCGGCATTGGCACGCTGACTGCCCTCCAACCTGCACACATCGGAGGAGCAGAAAATGGCGCAAGACAGACCTGGTGATTCCCCATCGGCGGATCCGGCGCGCCGGGACCGATATCGCGACAACGATGACGAGCGAGATCCGCTTTCGGGCGATGAACGTGCCGGTGTCAGGCCCGACTCGAAGGGCGAGGCTCGAGGCAAAGCACGCGAGCAGGTCGGCAATAATGCGCGCGGTACCGACGCGTTGCCGACCGGGCCTGATGACAACGATAGAACTCGGCGCAGAGCGAGGCAGGACGACTTCGACGAAGACTTGAAACGCGACGACTGAACAAAAAAAGCGGCCCACCCCGGGAGGGTGAGCCGCTTTTTTTTGGACTGCGATCGCGCTTTACGCCGGCTCTTCTACGTATGAGTCGGGAGGGGTCGGAATCGGATCCGACAGATTGTAATCGTCCGACTCCATCGGAATAACCTTCGACGGTGTCTCCGGACGCGGGGGCTGCTCGGCCGGGATGCCGGTCACCGCCAGAACGATGCGACGATGGATTGGATCGACCTCGAGAACTCTGAGATCGAGGTTCATCGTCTCGTAGACGATGTCCGCCGGGCTGTTGACAGGCTGGCCGAAATTGAGCTGGCTGACGGGGACGAAGCCCTCGATGTCGTTGCCGATGTCGACGACCACGCCCTTGTCCATCAGTCT
>Ga0209027_1000691_pt1 | contig 12318 bp, 13 predicted proteins | sample GraSoi013_1_20cm_3_FD_185821 | JGI IMG/M metagenome (GOLD analysis project Ga0209027, IMG submission 185821) | Grasslands soil microbial communities from the Angelo Coastal Reserve, California, USA - Sample 09_27_2013_1_20cm (SPAdes) (version 2) | ecosystem: Environmental > Terrestrial > Soil >...
TGGCCCGCCGGTGGCCAGCCCTGCGGCGGCGCCACCGGGTACTGGCCGGGCGCTGCCGGCTGCCAGGTGGGCGCCTGCCCGGGCACCGGGGGCCGGTAGGGTTGGTTCGCGGGTGCGATCGGCCGCTGTTGGCCGGGCGGGATGTACGGGGCGGAGGGTCCTTGGAGAACGGCCTGGCTGCGGCGCAGCAGGTCCAGCAGCCGGCCCTTGTCGATGTAGAGGTTGCCCGCCAGACCCGGGTTCTGGCCGGGCGAGAAGGAAAACTCGCCGCTCTGGAACTCCCAGAGCAGGTCGAAGGCCTGGCGAGCTCCCCGGACGCGCCCGCCACTGGCATGCGTCAACGCGCCGGCCTGGAACGCGTATACCCAGTTCCCGCGCGGCTCGTGCAATTCGAGCACGCCGGACTGGCCGCCGTTGACCACCTGATCGAGCAGGCCGAGAAGGCCGAATCGGTCGATCGGACTGAAGGCTGGCCCTTTGGACGCGCCACCGCCTTGGTCAGCCTTTCCCTTCTTGAAGAGCGTCATGCGCCCACCACTATATGACCGGGTGTCCAAATGCCACCCAAAGAACCCGTCACGCTTCTGTAACCGGGTGACGGGCGCCGACCTTGCCGGTGTGTCAGTCCCCGCTACAACGTGTTACCGGCCAGCAGCAGCGCTCGAACCTCGTCGTCGGTGACCTGTGGCCATTCCTCGAAGAAGTTGCCGACGGCATAGAAGGGCTCGGGCCTGGCCAGGCAGACGAATTCGTCGACCTGCGGGGCCAGCCATTCCGCCGTGTCCGGCGGGGCAACCGGCACGGCCAGCACCACCCGGTGAGCGCCGCGCCGGCGAACCGTCTCGACGCCGGCTTGCGCGGTGTATCCGGTGGCAACCCCGTCGTCCGTCAGGATCACGGTGCGGCCGTCGAGCGGCGGCAGCGTCCCCGCGCCCAGGGCCGACAGCCAGGCGCGGAGTTCAGCGCGCTGGCGTTCGGCGGCGCGAGCGAGGTCCTCGTCGGTCAGGCCGATGTGGCGGCTCAGCTTGCGATCGAAGACCAGGACGCCATCGTCATCGACAGCTCCGATGGCCAGCTCCGAGTTGCCGGGCGCGCCGAGCTTGCGCACGGGACAGATCGATAGCGGCAGGTACAGCTCGACCGCGATAGCCTTGGCCACCACCACACCGCCGCGCGGGATGCCGAGGACAACGGTGTCCGGTGCATCGCGGTAGCGCTGCAGCGCCGCGGCCAGGCGTTCCCCGGCATCCACACGATCGCGAAAAATCACCCAAACCTACAATAGGTCGATGTCGAGCGCCGCGGCCAGCATGCCGGGAATTGGTGACCAGGCACCAGACTTCAACCTGCCCGGCACGCCGGACGGCGACCCGGTTGCGCTGTCATCCTTCCGCGGAACCAAGCACGTCCTTCTGTGCTTCTATGTCTTCGACTTCAGCCCGGGTTGAACGAATGAGCTCACCTCCTTGCGAGGTGATCACGAGCAGTTCGTCAAGGGGGAGACTCAGGTGCTCGCTGTCAGCGTCGATCACATCTGGGCGCATAAGGCATACGCGAAGAGCCTGGGTGACCTGCCCTTCCCGCTGCTCGCCGACTGGGACAAGTCCGTCGCCCGCCGCTATGGCGTCCTCATCGAGGAGCGCGGCGTCGCGCAGCGTTCACTGTTTCTCATCGACTACCGGGGCTATGTCCGCTGGCGCAATCCGCACTATGACTGGCGCAGCCAGGAGCAGTACGCGGCGATGACGGAGGCGATGCTGGCCCTGCCGATGATCCCGAGAGCGAAAATAAAAAAAGCCAGCCCGTAGGCTGGCTCCCGTTGGTTTTGCGCGGGTTACTTCTTGCCGTTCGCGACGACGGCGAGGATGTCCTTCTCGGACACGATCAGGTACTCGGTCTCGTCGAGCTTGATCTCGCTGCCGGCGTATTTCGCATAGACAACGCGGTCGCCGACCTTGACATCGAGCGGCTCCCGCTTGCCGGTCGCCTCGATGAAGCGGCCGTTCCCGACGGCTTCGACCATGCCCTCCTGTGGCTTCTCCTTGGCGGTGTCGGGCAGCACGATGCCGCTCTTGGTGCGCTCTTCACGCTCCACGGGCTTGATCACGACCCGATCTCCCAGTGGCCTTAAGTTCATACGCGATCCTCCTTGCTGGCGGTGGTTAGCACTCAGTTAGTCCGAGTGCTAATGATACCTGATGGCCCGGGCAGGTTCAAGGGCCCGGCGCCGGTGGCCCAGGTTAGGCGAATCCGAGGCTGGGGTCGGCATCGAACGGCACCTGATCAGGGCCTCGCCGATCCCACTCGATCAGGGCGGCGGCGCCGATCATCGCCGCATTGTCGGTACAGAGCTCAGGCGCCGGGATCACCAGGTGCACCTGCGAGCCAAGTCGTTGCTGCGCGGCTTCCCGTAGCCGCCGGTTGCGCGCCACGCCGCCGCCGAGCACGACCGTCGGGGCCGGCCCCCACCCTGACCCTCCCCCGCTCGCGGGAGAGGGCAACAAAGCCGCGCCTGAACCTTCCCCGCGAACCGGGACCGGGAACACGGCCGCTTCAACCCGCTGCAACAGCGCATCGACGATCGCCTCCTGGTAGCTGGCCGCCAGATCCGCGCGCTCTTGCTCGGACAGCGCCTTGCGCTTTCGCACCTCGTAGAGCAGCGCGGTCTTGACCCCGCTGAAGCTGAAGTCCAGGCCGGGCGCCCGCGGCCGCGGAAACGCGATGGCCCGGGGATCGCCAGCACTCGCCAGCCGATCAATAGCCGGACCACCGGGAAATGGCAGGCCCAGGATGCGCGCCCCCTTGTCGAAGGCCTCCCCCGCGGCGTCGTCGCGCGTCCGTCCGATCACGCTGATGCTGCCATCCTCCTGCCAGCGGATCAGGTCGCTGTGCCCGCCCGACACCACCAACCCCAGCAACGGTGGACGGAGTTCGGGCGTTTCGAGCTGGGCGGCGAATACATGAGCCGCCAGGTGACTGACGCCGACGACCGGCAGCTTGCGCGCCCAGGCAATCGCCTGAGCCACGTTGACCCCGACCAGCAGGCAGCCCACGAGTCCGGGGCCGCGGGTCACCGCGACGCCATCGACCTGCTCCCAGCGGGTCCCGGCGGTTTCGAGGGCTCGTTCGATCACGGGGATCAGCGTCTGCAGGTGGGCGCGCGCGGCAATCTCCGGGACGACGCCGCCGAAGGGTGCGTGGAGCTCATCCTGCGACCGGATGACATTCGACAGAAGCCGCGGTCCACTCGCCACAACGGCCGCGGCCGTTTCATCGCAGGAGGTCTCGATCGCCAGGAGGCGCCGGTCCGGGGCGGCTACTGCGGCGTGCTGGTATCCAGCCCTTCGAAGTCGAGCGTCTGCAAGATGTCTTTGAACCGCTTCTTGAAGCTCGGAGCCTGGATCGAGTCCGACCACATGACGATCGCGTCCTCGTTGTTGTCCGTGTAGTAACCGCGACGGCGACCGATCACCTTGAAACCGAACTTTTCGTAGAGCCGGACGGCGACGTCGTTCGACGGCCGGACCTCGAGCGTGAGCCAGCGCGAGCCGAGATGATACGCGCGCTGGATCAGCGCCGCCATCAAGGCGTGACCGTACCCCTTCCCCTGCTGGTTCGACCGGACGCCGACGGTGGTGATGTGGGCTTCGTCGCTCATCTTCCACAGCCCGGCGTAGCCGACGATCTCCTCGTCGCGCCGCAGCACGAGGTAATAGGCGGACCGATTGTGGTGCAGCTCGCGGTAGTAGGCGTTGCGCGGCCAGGGAGTGGGGAAGATTTCGCGCTCGATCGCCTGCACTTCGGGGATGTCATCCTCGCGCATGGCGTCGACGAGGACTCGGGACTTCAGTTGCATCATCATGGGGCCTTCCTTCGTCGCTCCTCGGCGGCCGCGGGCTGAACGTAGAGCGCCTGCACCTCATCATATCGCAGTGGTTTTTGGGATTCGAAGGTCCAAATGGCGGAATCCAGAAGCGCCGCGCTCAGCGCCCGGCGTCCCCCGGGCGGAATTTCGAGGTGAGCATGCCCGGACGACCACGTGGCCAGCATGCCCGCCGGCTCCACGATGATGCGAGCGCTGGATGGGAGCCACGGAGCAAGCTCATCCGTCGGCATGCGCCGAGCCGGTTCACCGGCCCGCCAGGCGTAGACCTCGGACCGGCCGGCGTCACGGAGCGCGACGGTGGCGGCGTCTCCAGTCGCCCGGCGCGCGAGGATCAGGAGACTGTCGACGAGGTGGAGCGGAACGTGCCGCGCATAGGCCAGCCCGGCCGCCAGGGACAGCCCGACCCGAAGGCCGGTGAACGATCCGGGGCCCCGCGCCGCGGCCACCCCGTCCAGGTCATCCGGCCTGCCGCCCGCCCGCTTCACCAGCGCGTCGAGGCGGGCCAGCACCGGAGCGTCATCCCGGCTTCGGACCCAGTCCTCAGCCGCCAGCAGGCGGTGGCCGTCGAGCACGACCATGGCCTGCTCGGCGCCCGACGTGTCAATCGCGAGGCGCATGCTCGAACACCGCCCGAATCCGTTCCGGGCCACGGATGAATGTGAGCCGGCGACGTGTCGGGCCCGGCGCCGTCAGACGGATCCGGGTCGTCGCCCAATCGTCGAGCACGGCGGCGCGCTCCGGCCACTCGATCACGGTGACCGCCTCGGGCGCCGGCTCATCCAGACCCGTGTCGACCCAGGCCAGACCCTCGAGGCGATAGAGGTCGTAATGCTCGATGGGCAGACGGCCCCGATAGCGGTGATGCAGGACAAATGTCGGACTGTGCACACCGGACGTGACGCCGAGTGCCTCGGCGATCCCCTTGACCAGCTCCGTTTTTCCGGTCCCGAGCTCTCCCTCCAGCGCGATGACGTCACCCGCCTCCACGACGAGCCCCAGGCGGCGTCCAACCTCCCGGGTCTCATCCACCGACGCCGTGCTAACGGAAGTGGTCATAGCCTGCTCCCAGACTCGGGATGGAAACGAGCCGGCCGTCGACCCGCACCCGGATGCCGGCCTCCCGTGTCAGGTTCCCGATGATCGAGAGGTCCAGCCTGAAGCGCTTGCGGAGCCGTCGTCCCGCGGCCTCCAACACCTTGCGCGGCGCCGCGCACACGAGCTCGTAGTCTTCGGATTCCATCAGCCCGCCTGCCCATGCCTGCTCGCGCTCGCGCCGAAGGTCTTGGTCGAGCGGGATCCGATCGGCCTCGACGGTAGCTCCCAGGCCGCCGGGCTGCGCGATGCGCTCGATTTCCCGGTAGAGCCCATCGCTAATATCGCCGGCCACCCGCACCCCCATCACCTGCAGGATTTTTGCGGCCTCCACCCGGGGCTGCGGGTCGTAGAGAGCTTTGACGAAGCGACGTTCGGCTGTCGTCCGCGGCCGCTTTCCTTCGAGCAGTAATGCCAACCCCGCCGAGGCAAGCCCAAGTCTCCCCGTGACGGCCAGAGCCCAGCCGGCGCGAGCTCCTGCGCGCCGCAGCGGTCGCGAGCCAGGTGCGATCGTGCCGTAGAGCGCGGCCGTCAACACCAACGGGCCATCCGTTCCACTCAAGTCCCCGCCGGCGACCGTGCAACCGTATTGCTGAGCCCGCTCGGAGATGCCGCGGTATAGGTCGGTCACGTCGGCGATGGCCAACCGGCCCGGCAGGGCTAACGAGATCAGCGCATGTCGCGGCTCCGCCCCCATGGCGGCCAGGTCGCTGAGGTTGATGGTCATCAGACGCCGGCCGATCGCTCGAAAGGTGAGGCCGGGCCAGTCGAGCCGAAAGTCGATACCCTCCACCATCGTGTCGATGGTTCCGACGACGGCGCCTGCTTCACTTCGCCAGACGGCCGCGTCATCATTCTCGCGTGCTCCGATCAGCAGCCGTCGCCCGGCTGGGTTGACAAAGGGTTTCAGCGACTGAAGCAGCCCACGCTCGCCAACGCGGCGCAGCGTCTTGCTAAACGGGAATCCCCTCGGCCGGGCTGCTGGCGACGGCCCTCACCCCGATGTGGGCCCGACCGGCGTTGAAGGCGCGGCGGCCCGCCACCACCGCCTCGGCAAACGCCCGCGCCATCTCCGGCGGGTTCTTCGCGCGCGCGATAGCCGTGTTGACGAGCACCCCCGCCGCGCCCAGCTCGAGGCAGCGTGCGGCTTCGGACGGCACGCCCAGGCCGGCATCGACGATGACCGGCACCTTGACCTTGCTCACGATCAGCTCGAGATTCAAAAGATTCTGAAGGCCGAGTGTTGTGCCAATCGGCGCCGCGCCCGGCATCACGGCGGCCGCTCCCGCTTCATAGAGGCGGATCGCCTGGACGACATCATCGCTGGTGTAGGGCATCACGATGAAGCCTTCCTTGACGAGTTGGCGGGTTGCCTCGAGCGTCGCCTGCGGATCCGGAAGGAGGGTGTCCTCGTCGCCGACGACCTCGACCTTGATGAAGTCGGAGAATCCGGCCGCGCGGGCGAGCCGTGCCAGCCGGATCGCGCCGTCGGCCGTTGTCGCCCCGGCGGTGTTCGGCAGGAGGGAGAAGCGGCGCAGGTCGATCCCTTCCAGCTCGGAGCGGCCGCCCTCGAGATTCAACCGTCGGATCGCGACCGTGATCATGTCCGGCTGGGCGGCCGTAAGACAGCGGGCGAGGACGTCGTTCGAGGCATATTTTCCGGTGCCGTGGATCAGTCGCGAGCGCAGCGTCCGCCCACCGACAACGAAAGGGTCGTCGCCGGTTGGGGACCCGCCGCCGACGAAGTAGACCAGCTCGAGCTCGTCGCCGGCGCGGACGACCGTCTTCGCGAAATCGTCACGCCGCCGGATCTCGCGGTTGTGCTCGATGACCACCCTGGAGGGCTGCACATCGAGCTGCGTGAGCAGGTCGAGCAGGGTCACGCCGTCGGCGACCCGACGCGGCTTGCCGTTCAGGGTGACCGTGACGTCGGTCATCGGCGAGCCACCTCCAGCCGGGTCACGATCAGCTCGTGGAGCCGGCGGGCCGCCTCGGCCGGATCGACGGCGTCGTAGACCGCGCGAACCACCGCGAGGGCGTGCGCACCAGCCTCAACGACGGCGGAAGCGTTGTCGTGGTCGATCCCGCCAACGGCTACGAACGGCCGATCGATGACCCCGGCAACCCGTGAGACCAGGGCTGTCCCGACGGCGGTCCTGCCTTCCTTCGTCGGCGTCGGATAGACCGGGCCAACCGCAATGTAATCGGCGCCCTCATGAACCGCGACCTGCGCCTGGCCCAGGCTGTGAGTGGAGCGGCCAATCAACCTGCCGTCAAAGCCCGGGAGCTGACGGACGACGTCCGGCGGCAAGTCATCCTGGCCCAGGTGCACGCCGTCAGCATCGGCGGCGATCGCAATGTCGGGGTGATCATTGACGATGAAGAGCGCACCGTGGATATGGGTCAGCCGGCGAAGTGCCAGCGCGATGGCGTATTGCTCGCCCTTGGCCATCGTCTTCTTTCGAAGCTGGATGACGTTGGCGCCACCCTCCAGCGCCGCCTCGATGGTGCGCACCGTCTCGGCCTCGCCGCCGTGATCACCGGTGATCACGTACAGGCGCATGCGGGACAGCTTCTCGCGTCGTTCTTCGGCGACTCCCATATATGCCACGTCCCGGATGGTGGCGGAATGCTCAACCCCTTCCCTCCGCAGGTATCACCCTGATCAGGTTTCTAGGGTCTGCCGGCGGCGCCGGCACTCTCAGCATTCCGCTCCCCTAGGGCGTATTGATTATAGGTGTCGGCGTGGCACCCGAGACGAGATCGCACAGAGGACTTCATACGAAATCGTGCCGGACCCTTGCGCGAGGTCGTCGGCGGTGAGCATCGCCTGACCATCCCGGCCAATCAACGTGACGACATCGCCGGGCGCCACGCTAGGTACATTCGTCACGTCGAGCGCGGCCTGATCCATGCTGATGGTGCCGGCCATCGGCACCACCACGCCTCGAACGATCGCCTGACCGCCCTCGGACGCGCGCCGATGCAGACCATCGGCGTAACCGAGCGCGATCGTCGCCACCCGGACCGGTGCCTGCGCCGTGAACCGGCGCCCATAGCCAACGCTCTCGCCCTTCGGCACGGCCGCCACATGGGTCACGACCGTTTGCCACGTGAGAGCGGGTCGAAGCGTGGGCAGATCGTCCCAACGCCTCACCGGTCGCACGCCATAGATGAGGAGGCCGGCGCGCACCAGGTCCAGACGCGCTTCGGGAAAGCGCAAGAGCCCCGCGGAGCCGGCCGCGTGACTCATGAAGTTCGCAACCCCGCCGCGCACCAGCGCCGCCCGAGCGTCGAGAAAGACCCGGAGTTGCTCCTTCGTGAAGGCGGCGTCTCCATCGGCGTCGGCGAAATGCGTCCAGAAGCCTTCCAGCCGCAGGTTGGGGTCGGCGTGCACGTCCAACGCGAGCTTGACGGCCTCGTCGGGCACCGCGCCGAGGCGGTGCATCCCGCTGTCGACCTTGACATGGACGCCGATGTCGGTCGCCGCGGTTTTCAGCAAGCCAAGGCCGTCTCGATCGTAGACGGTCAGGCTCAGCGTCGCCGCAACCGCCGCAGACAATGCGGCCGGCGGCGTAAAGCCGAGGTTGAGGATCGGCTCGGCGATGCCCGCCTTGCGGAGCTCGATGCCCTCCGGGACGGATGAGACGCCCAACCAGGTCGCGCCGCCCTGCAGCGCGGCGCGGGCCACCGGCACGGCGCCGTGACCGTAGGCATTGGCTTTGACGACGGCCATCACGGCAGTCTTCGGACCGACGAGCTGCCTGATGAGATTGATGTTGTGGCTAATGGCCGACGAGTCGACGTCGGCCCACTTGGTAGCCCCCTGTTCGGTCAGCGCAATCGCTCCATGACGCGGGGAATCTCTGGCAAGAGGTCAGACGCGAGCACGCCGGCGAGGCCGAGGGAGTGCTCGAGCGCCATCCCGGCCAGGCCGTGCAGGTGGACCCCGGTCACCGCGGCCTCGAACGGCGTCAGCTTCTGGGCCATCAACCCGCCGATCACCCCGGCCAGCACGTCGCCGGTTCCGCCGGACGCCAGGGCCGGCGTGGCGATCGGATTCTGCGTCACCCGGCCGTCGGGAGCGGCGATAACGGTACCGGCCCCCTTGAGCACCACCACCTTGTTCCATTGCTTGGCGAACCGCGACGCGATGCCGCGCCGGTCCTGCTGTACGACGCTCGTTTCGAGACCAGCAAGCCGCCCAAACTCCGCCGGATGCGGCGTCAGGACGATCTGCGGGGAGAGCCGCGGCAGGATACTTCGGTGTTCCGAGAGAAGATTCAGGGCGTCGGCGTCCAGCACCACCGGCGCCGCCACCCGCGGGACGAGGTCCTCGATCAGCCGGCGGGTCGACATATCGCGGCCGATCCCGGGACCGATCACACCGGCATCCGCGCCGGCAAAGCCACGCAGCACGCCGCTGAGCGACGCGTGTCCGACCACGCCGGGTGCGATCTCGGGTACGGGCCCTACGATCACCTCAGTGCATTTTTCCGCCAGGATCGGATAGATCGACTGCGCCACCAACAGGCGAACGATCCCGGCCCCCGACCGGGCGGACCCCATGCTCGCCAGATAGGCGGCGCCGGTGAAGCCCTGCGATCCCGCCAGCACGACGACCGTCCCGAAGGTGCCCTTATGCCCATCGCGCGGACGGGCAGGAAGTCGGAAGCCATCTGGAAGCTCGGCCCTCCCACCCCGACCCTCCTCCACGAGGGGGGAGGGAGTTAGTGCATCGGGGATGACGGCGACGGCGACGGCGAAGTGGCCGTCGTGCGCGATGCTGACGTCGATTTCGCGGCCGGTCAGCGTCGTCGCCGGCGCAACCTGCACCTGCGGCCGGCCATCGTCGCTGGGCAAAATCTCGACGTCCCGCATGCGCGGCCGAGGGATCCCGCTGGGCATCGCCTTGCCGATGGCTTCTTTGGCGGCCCAGCGGCCGGCCCAGCGCTCAGGGCTATTGCCGCAATACGCGATCTCCCGGTCACTGAGGAATTTCCGCAGGAAGCGATCGCCGAACCGCCTCTGGGCCTCCGCGATGCGGGGGATTGCCGCCACATCCACGCCGACCCGAGGGGTCACGTGCTTACTCTACGGTGACGCTCTTCGCCAGATTTCGGGGCTGGTCGACATTGCAACCGCGCTCGCTGGCCACGAAGTAGGCGAAGAGCTGCATGGCCACAACGTTCGGAATCGGCGAGAGGAACTCGGAGACCGCAGGAATCTCGATCCGGTCGAGCTGCACCTCGGCGAGCGTATCATCGCCCTCGCTGATCAGGGCGACCACCGGCGCATCGCGAGCGATCACTTCCTGGATGTTGCTGTCCATCTTCTCGAGGGTCGCCGCCTTGGTCGCGATCGCAAATACCGGGAAATTGCGATCCAGCAACGCGATCGGTCCATGCTTGAGCTCGCCGGCCGCGTATCCCTCGGCATGGAGATAGGAGATCTCTTTGAGTTTGAGCGCCCCCTCCAACGCGATCGGGTAATTGATGCCACGTCCGATATACATGAAGTTGCGGTAGCCGGCGTACTTGCGAGCCAGCGTCTTCAATGCCTCGGCGCCGTCGAGGACGAGTTGGACCGCGGTCGGCAACGCCTTGAGCTCAGCGGTCAACTCGCGCAGCCGCTCCGGGTCGAGCCGGTGGCGGACCGCCGCCAGCCGGATTCCGAGCAGATACAGGCAACTGATATGCGCGATGAATGTTTTCGTCGATGCCACGCCGATTTCCGGCCCGGCGTGCAGATAGATCACCCCGTCGCTTTCGAGCGCCATCGAGCTGCCCACCACGTTCGTGATCGACACGACTCGGGCTTTGCGGCTTCGCGCCTCCCGGATCGCTGCCAGCGTGTCGGCGGTCTCGCCTGACTGCGAGATGCCGATGACCAGCGTGTCCTGATCGATGATCGGTTGCCGGTAGCGAAACTCCGATGCCGGCTCAACCTCGACTGGGATCCGGGCCAGCTCCTCAATGATGTACTTGCCGAGCAGCGCCGCATAGTAGGACGTGCCCGCCGCCACCATCTTGATGTCGCGCAGCTTGAGCAGCTGGCGATCGGTCAACCCGAATTCTTCGAAGGTCACCTCACCTTCGTCGGTCAGCCGGCCGCGGAGGGCGTTGGAGACGGCCTCGGGCGCCTCGTTGATCTCCTTCGCCATGAAGTGCGGGAAGCCGCCCTTCTGCGCCTGACTGATGTCCCACTTGACTTCGATCACCTTCGGCTTGACGGCGGCGCCGCCAATGGTGCTGACCTCGGGGCCGAGCCGGGTGATCGCGACCATCTCGCCTTCACCCAGCAGCAGGACTTTCTTCGTGTAGGGGATAACGGCGGTGATGTCGGAGGCGACGAACCATTCCTTGTCGCCGATACCCACCACCAGTGGAGCGTTGAGCCGGGCGCCGATCAGAAGATCAGGGTCCTTCTGGGAAAAGATCGCCATGGCGTACGCGCCCCGCAAGCGGCCAAGCGCTTCACGCACCGCGGCCACCAGGTCACCCTTGTCGTACTCCTCGATCAGGTGCGGAACCACCTCGGTATCCGTGTCCGAGATGAAGACGTGGCCGCGCCCTTGCAGGTCTTTGCGCAGCTCGGCGAAGTTTTCGATGATCCCGTTGTGAATCACCATCACCTGCTTGTGGCAGTCGGTGTGGGGATGCGCGTTGATGACCGTCGGCCGTCCGTGCGTCGCCCAGCGGGTGTGGCCAATGCCAAGGCGACCCTCGGGCATCTCCTCGGTGAGCCGCTCGACCAGGGTGTCGACTTTGGCGGCGCTCTTGACGACCGAGGTCTGGCCGTCGGCCTCGTTGAAGATCGCCACACCGGCGGAATCGTAGCCTCGGTACTCGAGCCGCTTGAGGCTATCCATGATGATGGGTGCCGCCGAGCGCTCACCCAGGTACCCGATGATCCCGCACATATTGCGGCCTCCTATATTCCCACTCAGGGCGTGGTCAAACGAGCGAACTCAGTTCGTAGTTTTGGTTAAACGCGAGCGTCGGCCGAAGGTTACGGCGCCGGGGACGGCGAGACTCCAGGGGCCGGCGAGATGAATACGTGCACCTGGGCCGTTTTCTGGCCCACGTCCACACCGGCCGGCGGCCGGATGGTCACCGTCCTGATCACATCGCCCTTCGCGCCGCTGATATCGACCGGATCGGTTGCCAGCAGGAGGCCGCTCAGACTATTCTGCGGGCCGGTCGCCTGCACCTCGAGAGGGGCGATCTGCACGTTGCTCACCCGGTAGCCGGCGGCGGGCTGGCCGGTGAGCGTCCAGCCGACCGGCCTGGGAATCGTGATCGCGTCCGCCTGGATCACCATCTTCACGGAAACCGATG
>Ga0209027_1000692_pt1 | contig 12308 bp, 10 predicted proteins | sample GraSoi013_1_20cm_3_FD_185821 | JGI IMG/M metagenome (GOLD analysis project Ga0209027, IMG submission 185821) | Grasslands soil microbial communities from the Angelo Coastal Reserve, California, USA - Sample 09_27_2013_1_20cm (SPAdes) (version 2) | ecosystem: Environmental > Terrestrial > Soil >...
CCCTTCATGCGACGGCACGCTCCTCTTCGCGCTCGCGTAAGTATTCGTCCGGCTCGACGATGCGGCCCGCAATCGCCGAGGCCGCGACGACGAAGGGCGAGGCCAGGTAGACCTTGCCTGGGCCGCTGCGGCCTGGGAAATTTCGGTTCTGCGCGCTGACCGTGACTTGATCGGGAGACTTCGACGCGCCCGGGCCGGCGTTTATGCACGCGCCGCACGAAGGGTCAATCAACTCCGCGCCCGCGCGCTCGAAAATCTCGATGTAGCCCCGCGCGCGCGCGTACTCTTTAATCTTCTGCGAGCCGAACTGAAGATACAGGTGGACGCCGGGCGCGACGCGTCGTCCCTGTTCGACGGCGCGCTTGAGGACTGCGGCGTACATGTCCATGTCGGCCATCTTGCCGCCAGTGCAGGAGCCGCCGTAGGCGATGTCAACGCGCACCGGCTCTTTCAGTTCGGAGACGGGGACGCCGTTGCGCGGGTCGCCGGGCGTGGCGACCATCGGTCGAATCTCCGAAAGATCAATCTCGAAACGGGCGGCGTACTCCGCGTCGTCGTCGCTTCGGAGGAAGCCGCCGCGAATCTCTTCCTCCGAGAGGCCGCGCATGCGTTTTAAGTATTCGAGTGTGACTTCGTCCGGCTCGATGATGCCCGTGAAGCCTCCGGCCTCGACGGCCATGTTGGTGAGAGTCGCGCGCTCGTCAACGGGCCAGTCTCTGAGTCCTTCGCCAGCGAACTCCAGGACCTGGCCGATGCCTTTGCCTTCTTTCATGTAGTCGGTCGCGAGTATGACGAGCATCACGTCCTTCGCCGAAACGTCGTCGCGCTTTTGTCCGCGAAGTACGAAGCGGACGACTTCGGGGACTCTGATGCGTATGTCTTTCGTGTACCAGGCGTTCGCCATGTCGGTCGAGCCGACCCCGAAGGCGAAGCATCCGAGCACGCCCGCCATGCACGTGTGCGAGTCCGTGCCGGTGACGAGTTGGCCGGGCAGCGCGATGTCCTCGACGACCGCGTTGTGGCAGATGGCCTCGGAGCCGCGCTCCTCCGTGCCGCCGTAGAGGCGTATGCCCTGCTGCTCCGTGAAACTCTCCTGCGTCGCGGCGAGTCCGTTGGCGCGGTCTAAGAGTCCCATCCGACGCTTCTCTTCCGGCATCACGCGGCCCAGAAACGTGAGGTGGTCGCGGAAGGCGTAGACCGACTCTGCTTCGGTCACACGGGCGTCGCGTCCCAGCGCTTGTTTGAAGAGTGATTCCGCCATCGGCGTCACGTACTCGTGCGAGAAGCGCACGTCCGCGACGGCGAAGAGCGCGTCGCCGGGCTTCACCGATTCGACGCCGACTTGGCCTGCGCGGACGAAGGCGTGGCGCGCGATGATCTTCTCGACGATGTTCATCGGTCGCCGCTTCGTCTCAAGCGCGGGCGGCGTGACGCGCCCCACGAGCCGCGCCTTGTTGTAGTTGAAGAGGCCGCCGTACTCGACTATCTGCTGCGAGATGGGGTCGAGGCCGCGCGTGAACTCCGCGAGCGGAATCTCCTCGCCGCGGCGTATGCGCTCAATCAGTCCGAAGTCGGTCGAGGTCAGGAGTCCGATGTTCTGGCAGTTCTGCCCGTAGATTTTCTCGATGGTCTTCGCGATGACGAGTTCTATTCCAGCGGCCTTCTCGGCGAACGGCGCGGTCTCGCGCGAAGAGCCGCAGCCCTTCGACAGCCCGGAGACGACTACGCGGAAGCCCCCCCGCTTAACCTCGTCCTTCCTGACCGCGCCCTCGCGCATCCCGACGTAGACGTACTCGCCCAGCGTCTCGTCGTAGTAGAAGCAGACCCAGCCGGGCGTTATCTCGTCGGTCGAGATGTTGTTCATCAGCGGGCGCGCGGGGTCGAACTCCAAATCCTCGCCCGCTTCGAGCTGGCGGCGTATGAGCGACACGTCCTCCGTCAAAAACAGGACGCGCCCGTCGAAGCGTATGCGCGCGGGGCGCTTCTCGGTCTTCGCTGCGGTCATCATTGCCCCCCTTAAATGAATGCGGACGTTCGGATGTTTTCCTGTGAAGAATTATAACCGATGGGAGGGCGGCGGCGCAGGCGGCGAACGGATAAAAAGCGCGGGCCGCATCCGGGCGCGAGCCTGCTCTCCTTCTCGTCCGACGCCTACCTCAACGAGATGGGCATCACGAACCGCTTCAACCTCGTCGAGAACACCTCGCTCGGCAAGTTCCGTTCGACACGGCGCTAGTCTTTGTGGCCGATGACGGCGGGCGAGTGTGAGCCGATGTCGGCGGTCTCGACGCGTGGGAAGCCGGCGTCGCTGAGCCACTCGGTGTACTCGGCGAGCGTGTAGGTGTCGCCCGTTTCGGTGTTGATGAGCATGTTGAGGGCGAAGATGAGTTGGTAGGGCGGGCCTGTGCGCGCGTCGTTGGGGATCATGTCTATGACGACGACGCGGCCCCTCGGGCGGAGCGCGCGGTGCAGGCGTCGGAAGAGGTCGCGCGAGGACTGCTCGCCCTCGGAGTGGACGATGTTGCCCAAGAGGGCCAGGTCGTACTGCCCTTCGCCGAAGTCAACTTCCTTGAGGTCGCCGGGCAGATAGTCGAAGCGTTCGGCGAGGCCGTGGCGCTGGACGTACTCGCGCGTGGTGGGGAAGACGCCGGGGAAGTCCTGCGCGGTGACGCGCGCCTCCCGGTCGGCCTCCGCGAAGGCGATGCCCCAGACGCCGGAGCCGCACGCTACGTCGAGCACGCGCAGGCCCTTCGCGTCGCGGCCCGCGCCGAGCGCCGCGGCGGTTCTTCGCGCGGGTTCGCGGTTGACGACGTGGAGCGTGCGCACGAGCAGGGGGAAGAACTGTTCGGCCTCGGCCTGCGCCTCGACGCGTCGGAGGGGGCGGCCCGTTCGGACGCACTCGGTTAGGTGCGCCCACGCGTCCATCATCGCGCCCGACTCCATCAGCCAGCCGACGTAGTCCCTGCTCTCGCGCACGAGGTACTGCCGCGCGTGCGGCGTCAGAGTGTAGTTGTCGCCGTCCTTCGAGAGGAGATGGAAGCCGACGAGCGCGTCGAGCAGCATGCGCGTGCCGCGCTCGGAAGAGTCGGCTGCGCGCGCCACGTCCGCCGTCGTCGAGTGCCCGGCGGCGAGGTGCGAGAAGACGCCGAGTTGCAGCGCCGTCGTCAGAATGCGCGCGGGCGCGAAAGAGAAGTTCATCTGCATGAGTTGTTCGAGCGGCGGCTGCGTCTGAGTGTTCGTCTCAGCCATTTCTTTCACCTCACGGTATGAATTTTTATGAACTCGGTCGCGATGCTGTTTTAAAACAGCCGGGAAGAAAAGTCACGCGGGCCTTAACGCTCAGGCTCGCGCGCGAACAGGACGAGGAAGGCGCGCTGGCCCTGCGCCGTCGTCTCGTAGACGCGCCCGGCGCGGTAGCCGCGAGCCAGGATGGTCTTCAAAGGCTCGTGCGACTCGTCCCAGGCCGCGTCGCGGAACGCGGCCCAGAAGCGCTCGCCGCTAATCGAGTCGGCACGCGCCACGCCCACGCCGTCGAAACGGCGCGGGAGGAAGTATGCGGGGTCTTCAATGAGGCCGGGCAGCCCTTTCAACACGACGACGTTGAAGCGGCGCGCGCCGTCGCCGTCGAGCGCGAACCAGAGGTGATAGGCGACGAGGTCTTCGAAGGCGTAGACCGTGACCGGCTGCGCCGCGCTCGAACTCGCCTGCGCCGCGTCGGGTCGCTTCGTCTCCGCCGCCGTGTCTAAGTCTGGCCGCGCCTCGTCCCTCGCGGCTGACGCGGCGAGACTCTCCCAAGTGCACCAGACGTATGTGCCCTCGCGCCGCACGAGCGAGAGCGCGCCGACGGCGAGGAACCAGCAGCAAAGGATGATGAGAAGCCCGCTCTTCAACCAGAACGGTCGCAGGCGCGCGAGCGCGACACCGGCGAGCAGCGCGTAGGGCGCTGCGACGACGATCAGGTGGCGCTCGCCCCAGACCGAGTGGGGCAGCGCGTAGCTCGCGGCGAATGCGAGCGCGACGGGAAGGAGTGTGAAGAAGGAGAGGAACAGAAGTGCCGCCGCGTGTCCGTCGTCATCACGCGCTTCGCGTCCGTCGTCATCGCGCCTTCCGCGCTCGTCGTCATCGCGCGCTTCGTGTTCGTCGTTGCGCTTCGTGTTTTCGGTGTCTGCGTTTTCGGCTTGTGCGGCTTCATGCCGTCGTCGCTTCAACATCCGCAGAAGCAGGACGAGGATGGGGAGGCCGACGAGAAGGAGGCCGAGGGGCGCGCCGCCGCGCGCGTAGAGAGGCTCGTCGGAACTCTGTCGGAAGTAGAAGGGCTCGTTGAGGAGCGCGAAGAACTGCCAGAGGTCGCGCGCGCGCGGTCGCGCGATCCAGCCGATGTTCTGCGCGAGGCCGCCGCCCTCCGCGCTCGCGCGCGCGCAGGCCGAGACCCACGGGACGAAAAGGAGCGCGAGCGCCGCCGACGCGGGCAGCACCGCGCGCAAGCGCCGCCGGTCTCTGAAGAAGAGGAACGCGACCTCGCACGCGACGACGAGCCAGCCGTAGTAGTGCGTGTAGACGAGGAGAAGGTTGACGAAGGCGTGCGCGAGGAGGAGTCCGCGCGTCGTGCGCTCCGCGTTAAGGAGTTTGGCGAACAGCCAGAGCGAGAGGAGCGTGAGCATGAGGAGCAGGCTGTACATCCTGACCTCTTGCGCGTACTTGATGAGGTAGCCGTCGGCGGCCATGAGCAGGAGCGCTACGTCGGTCGCCGCCGCGCCGAGACGGAGTTCGCGCGCGAGGAGGAAGAAGGGGACGAGTGCGGCGATTGAAGTGAGCGCGGGGAAGAGTCGGAGCCAGAGGAGGGAGTCGCCGCCGGCAGCCGCCCAGATTTTTAGAAGCGCGTAGAAGAGCGGCGGGTGTATGAGGTCTGCGGCGGCGAAGCGCCACAGGCCGCCCCACGTGTGGCGCGCGGCGTGGACGCTGAAAATCTCGTCGAACCAGAGGCACGACGCCGTCAGACGCCACAGACGCGCCGCGACGTAGAGCGCCGTCAAGGCGATTGCGGATTTCTGAGACGGGGAGATGGAGGGATGGGGAGACGGGGGGACGAGGAGACGGGGAGAGAAAGAGCCGACGCCCGCACGTCTTATCTCCCCGTCCCCCACTCTCCCCGTCTCCCCATCTGCTCTACGGCAGAGTCCCCGGCCCGCCGCCTTCCGTCTCTTCGTAGGGTTCGAGCGCGGCCTCGTTCAGTCGGCCCATCAGCCAGTGCAGGAAGACTTCGGCCTCGCGCGCCTTGTTAGTCCAGCGCGCGCGGTCGAACATCGTCAGGGCCATGGCGAGCGCGTGGTGCTGTCCGGCGCGGTCGCCCGCGAACTCGAACTGTCGGTAGAGCCGGTCAATCAACTCGATTGATTCGTGCGCCGTCTCCTCGTCCTTGAAGCCGAGCTTGCCCGCGAAGAACTTCGAGTAGATGTTCTGCGGGTGGGCGGTCGAGGTGTAGAGGTCGAAGTAGCCGGAGTGCAGACCCGCCTCTTGAAGCACCGACCCGACGTAAGACGGGCGCGCGCCCGTGATGACCGCGATGTCCGCAATCTCGCCCATCCCCGACAGGAAGAGCGAGATGATCTGATCCTTCTTCGAGGGCTTGTTCGAGGAGCGTTTCCGCGTCTCGTCGCGCCCCTTCACTTTCCCGCCCGACTCCTTCGCCCTCTTCGGTTTGCTGCTCATCAGTTTCCTCCCTTCTTGTTCGTCCCCGTTTGTCGCAAGAGTTCGTGGCTACTTTATCACTTCAAACTCAAAATAGATTGTCTTTCCGCGGACGACGAAGCAGAGGTACTGCTCCCAGAAGCGGCGCAGGAAGCGAAGAGAGGGGTAGCGGTTGCACGCGTTGACCAGAAGCTCGAAGCCGAGCAAGCGCCAGAGCCTCAGCATCGTCACTCGAATCACGCGCGGGCGAAGGCGCACGTCGCTGTAGAAGTCGAAGTCAGGCCGGTCGCCCGTGAAGTATGCGAAGGACTCCGTGGTGAGGTGTCGCCTGTGCGTCGGGTCTGTGTAGGAGGCCACGTCGGAGTAGTGCGGCGTGTCGAGTCGTATGACCGCGCCGGGCCTGGCTATCCGGTACAGTTCGGCGACGACGGCGAGCAGGTCGCCGACGTGCTCGACGACCTGATTGCCGACGATCAAATCAAACTCGTCGTCGGGGAAAGGGTAGGGCACGCGGTCGAGGTCGTGTATCACGTCGGCGTCCGAGCGCGGGTTGCTGTCGAGGCCGACCGCGCCCGGCGTCTTGTGCCTGCCGCACCCGATGTCGAGTATCTTCATGGGACGGGGAAGTGTAGCTTTCGGCCCGACACGCAGACAAGGTGACTTAGAGTACAGAGCCGCGAGCGGTAGCGAGCGGGTCTCCTTGTCTGTATGGCTTCAAGAGAAGAAATTTAAAAGCTTCACCCACGAAACCACACGAAGAAAACGACACGAAGGGCGGCCCAGAGTTCGTGCCTCTTTCGTGTCGTTTCGTGTGGTTTCGTGGATAGTTCTTCTCTCTCTGCCCTCAACTCATGCGCCGTCAACTTAAACCCGCTCGCTACCGCTCGCGGCTCTGTACTATGCGTCAGTCGGCGTGCCTTCTCATTCGTCTCTCTCGCGCCGGAAGATGTCCGAGCAGCCACGTGCCGAAGCCCGACGCCTCGGCGCGAAGCTGCGGCTGTGAAGAGAGGAGGAGCAGAAGGATTGCCGCGGTCGAGGCGAGGCCGGCGGCGAGCAGGCGCGCGGGCGGGGAGGCGACGAGCGTCGCGGCGTGCGAGCCTGCGACGACGCCGAAGGCCCCTGCGGCGAGTGAGCGCAGCAGAGTGCGCACGAGCCCGCCCGTCGCGCGCGGCGCGCACAGGCGCACGAGCCACAGGCGCACGACGAGCGCTATCGCGTAGACGCACGCGCCCGCCCAGGCCGCGCCCGTCAGGCCGTAGGCGAGCGTGAGCGGGTAGAGCGCGGCGAGGAAGAGCGCCGACTCGAAAAGTTTCGCGCGCGCTTCGAGTCGAGGCCCGCGCGCGCTCACGACGAAGGGCGCGAGCGTCTGCAAAAGCCCGCGCGAGAAGCAGACGAGCGCGAGCACGCGCAAGACCGGCGCGGCCCCCGCCCACTTCATTCCGTAGAGCAGGCGCACCGCGTCGTCGGCCAGAAGCACGAGCAGCACCGCGACGACGGTGAGCAGCGCTGCGGTGGCCGTGAACGTGCGCGCGAGCGCGCCCTCAAGACGCGCGTTGGCGTCGCGAACAGGAGCGCCGTCGTTGTGAATCAGGCCGACGCCGTCTCGAAGTTTATTGTCGCCCTCGCGCGCGCCGGCCTCGACGTACGCGGGGAAGAGGACGCCGCCGATTGTCCTCGCGACGGCTTCGACGGGCATGCTCGCGAGGTTGTACGCCAGCACGTAGACGCCGAGCGCGGCAGCGCCGAGCATGCGTCCGACGACGACGTTGTCGGCTGTCGTCGTCACGTAAGCCGTCACTCCGACGACGAACATCCACTTGCCGAAGCCGAGCGCCTGACGGAGCGCGGCGCGGTCGAAGCGAGGGCGCGGGCGGTAAGAGTCGAGCGCGTAAGAGATCAAGACCGCGGCTGTCGCGCTCAACAGTTGACTCCACACCAGCGCCCAAACGTCGCGCGTCCAGAAAGCGACGGCGACGGCGGCGAGCGTCGCGGAGACGTTCGTCAGTTGTTCTAACAGGACGAGCCTGCGGAATTCGACTCGCTTCTGGTGTCGCAGCAATCCGATGTTCTGAAAACTCTGGATGACGGGCGCGGCGGCGAGCGCGCAGAGGACGGGCACAAGCTCGGCGCTGCCGTAGAAGCGCGCCGTCGGGTACGCGGCGGCGACGAGCAGGAGTGCGAGCAGGGCCTTGCGTACTATCTCGGCAGTCCAGACCGTGTCGAGGTGCAGGCTCAGCTCGCGCTCGTCTTGGAAGTCGCGCGCAACTATCGCCGTGTCGAGGCCGAAGCTCGTAAGCACCGCGAGCGCGCCCGTGACCGTGAGCGCCATGCCGAACAGCCCGAAGTCGCCCGGCGCGAGCAGGCGCGCCAGCACGACCGAACGCGCGAGCGCGAGCGCCTGCGTCAGCGCGACCGACAACGCGCTCACGCTCACGCCCTCGCGCACCCTGTCTGTTAGAGACGCTTGCATAAAGGCAAAAGGCAAGAGGCAAAAGGCAAAGGGCAAAAGGGAGGACGCGCTTCGCGCGAAGAACTATTTTTGAATTTTGCCTTTTGCCTCTTGCCTCTTGCCTTCCTCCCTGAGTTTCTTCGCCGCGGTCTGCGCCAGCGCGCCGAGAAGGGGGACGCCGAGCAGGCGCTCGCGCAGTCGCCCCAAAGGCGAGTTCGACATGACGTGCCGCTCGCGCCTTATGTCGGACATGACCCAGCGCAGGTATTCGGCGACGGCGCGCCCCTCCCCCGCCGCGTCGCGCGGCGCGCGCGCGTGCTCGGCGATGGCCTCTTCGTAGAGTGCGAGCGTCTCGTCGAAGGACTGTTCCTGGTCGGCCTCGGCGCGTATGCGGCGCGAGACCTCGGCGGCGTCGGCGGCGTCGTAGCGCTCGATCTCGCGGACGAGCACGTCGGGGCGCAGCTCTTCGCCGAGCGCGCGTATGCCGAAGTTGAGGCGGCGCAGGCGCGCGACCTCAAGGGAAGTGACCAGGGGCCCCGCGCCCGCCGCGTCGCAGAGCACGACCGACGCGCCGACCGCCAACGCTTCGAGCGCGCAGCGCGCCTTCGCGAAGACGAGGTCGTATTCGGCGAGAACCTTCTCCGGCTCTCCGAGCAGGTTGCCGTTGTACTCGCCCGCAACGTCGAGCGAGAGGCCCGTGCGCGCGCACGCCTCGCGCACGACCGGGACGTAGTCGAGTACGCTGTTGCTGAAGACGAGCGCGCGTCGCGGCTTTTCGGGGAGCGGCGGGCGCGGCCTGAAGCGTTCGAGGTCGAGCGCGTTGAGTAGGACGCGCGTGCGCTCCTCACTGATGCCGCCCTCGAACAGAAGCCGGTCGCGGCACGTGTCGTCCACGGCCACGTAGCGGTAGATGCGCGGGTGTCGGGGGGGGCGCTCCTCCCAGGGCCGCCAGCCGTGACAGAAGAAGACGGCGGGCGCGTTGTGGAAGTGTGCGAGCGCCGTCATCGTCTCGACGTGGTGCTGGCCGTGTATGATGTCGGGCGGCGAGGAGATTTTGTCTAGGTCGGCGATGACGGGGACAGTCGCTTCGCGAAGTCTCAACCCGGCCTCGCCGACCTCGGTCGTGTAGACGACGGGCGTGTGGCCGCGGCGGAGCAGCGCGATCGCGAGGTCGCGGACGTAAAGCTCCGTGCCCGTCCGGCTCGCCATCACGTAGTTCGTAATCAGAACCCTGAGCCCGCCCAACTCGTCGCCCTCCTTTCGACGTGTTTGCCGAGCGCGTCGGCGAGCGGGCGCATGTGCTCGCCGAGGCGTATGACGCGCTCGTAGTGGCCGGCCCTCACCTGCCGCTCGCCGTGCGTCTCGTAGAAGGGCGTGCGCGCGTCTGACGATTCGCCGCGCACGACGGGGCGCAGGCACTCGACGCGGAACACTTCGAGACCTTCGAGCGCGGTCGCCGATTCGCGCCGGTCGTTCTGTTCGAGGAAGTCGCTGAGCGTGTTCGCGCCGCGACCTCGTGCCGCCGTCTCGACCTCCGCGAACAGTTCGGGGTAGAACTCGCGCGCCGCAGAGAGCTTGCGCGCGAACGTCTCGTCGTCGAGTCGCAGCCAGACCGCGCGAGCACACAGGGGCGCGGGGCAGTGGTCGGGCCGAGCGACGACGGGGAAGTCGTAGTTCGAGACTGCGCGCCCCAGCGCCCTCGACGCGAGTTCGACCGCGGCGTTGACGACGAGCCGGCAGATGTCGTGCGTAGAGTTGTAGCCCTCGGAGGCGTCGCCGACGACCGCGCCCACGCCCTCGGCGACGAACGCGTCGGCCAACTCGTCGCACAGAGAAGTGAACACAGAGGAGTCACGCGCGAGCACGGCGCGGTAGACTTCGAGGTCTGTGAAGCGACCGAAGACGCAGCCCTGTCGCGCGCCGAACTTTTCCAGGTAGCTTGTGGTCGAACCGATGCGCGAGCGCCCCTCGCGACCGGAGCCGTCCGTCAGGACGAGTACGAGCGGGCGCTCGCGTTCGAGCCAGCCGTGGAGGCGAACTTCGTGGCCGGGGTGTGCGACGACGATTGCTGACCGTATAGGGGAAGTCATTCTCTGTGTAAGCTCCGGCGCGAGCTCGAGATTCGCGTGGTCGAAATTTCGTGCGCCATTGTTGCAGCCGACAGGCCGCGCAGTAAAGCGAAAAGTCGGCGCGCGCGGTCGGAAGGGTTTTCGGCGCGCGGCGTGAACGTGAGATTGGACGCGCGGTCTTCCGAGTTGGACGAGTTAAATACGAAATTCGGGACGCGTGCGGCCCCGCTGCCGCCGGCGCGGCGAGAAATTTCGGAACCCGCGCGCGCGCGCGGGCGTGCAAGCGTGCGGAAAAAACTCTCAGGAGGTCTTCGTGTCAATGAAACGCAAAGTGCTGCTGAGTCTGGCGGCCGCCGCGCTTGTGTCGGCATCTGCCGCCGCCGCCGTCGTCTCGGCGCAGGAGGCCGCGCCGCCCGCGCCCACGTCAGCGCCCGCGCCCGTCATAGCGCCCGCCCCATTGGCTTCGACCGCGCCGCCCGCGCCCGCCGCCGCGTCCATCCCGCAGGTCTCGACCGCGCCGCCCGCAGAGCCGCAAGAACCCGCGCCGCCCGCCGCGGCGCAAGCGCCGGAGCCGCCCGTCGGATACGCCACGGCCTTCCTCGACGAAGGCCCGTTCCTCGGCGTCCGCGTCGAGGAGATCACGCGCGAGAACATGAGTCGTTATAACCTGTCGGGCGAGCCGCGCGGCGTCGGCGTCCGCGAGGTCTTCAAGGGCAGTCCAGCCGAGCGCGCGGGCCTTCACGAGCGCGACGTGATCGTGCGCTTCGACGGCGAACAGGTGACGAGCGTCCGCAAGCTGACGCGCCTCATCGAAGAGGACGCGCCCGACCACACGGCGCGTCTGACGATCCTTCGCAATGGTTCGGAGCAAGAGGTCTCGGCCACGCTCGCTAGTCGCGGAGGCGTAATGCCCGCGCTCGCGGGCGAGGCGATGCCGGGCTTCAACGTCGAAGAATTGAGTCGGCTCGGCGAGCGGTGGAAGGATAACTCGGAGGAGTGGCAGCTCAAGGGCGAGGAGATGCGCAAGAAGCTCGACGAGATGCAGCGCGAGCACCCGGGCGTCATAACCTTCGGCTCGTCGCGCCGCATCGGCATTACGACTAACACTCTGGGCAAGCAGCTCGCGGACTACTTCGGCGTCTCGCACGGCATACTCGTCAGCTCGGTCGAGTCGAACAGCCCTGCCGACAAGGCCGGACTGAAGGCGGGCGACGTAATCACGGAGGCCGACGGGCAGAAGGTCGAGGACGCGGGCGACCTTGTGGGCGCGCTCAGCCGCAAGGACGAGGGCGAGATTACGCTGAAGGTCGTGCGCGACAGGAAGGAGCGCACGGTGCGCGTCGCGCCCGAACGCGGCGGGCCGCAGGGCCTCTACATAGGCCGCCCCGGCGCTTTCAGCGTCGAAGCGCCGCGAGCCGTCCTCATGACGCCGCGCGTCATATCACCGCGCGTCGTCACGCCGCGCGTGATGACTTTGCCGCGCATGCGCGCACGGCCTTCGCCGCGCGTCAGGGTTTACAGCCTCGGCGACAGGGTTCTTTAACTCTTCCTCGTCGCAAAAGTCAGCCCCGCCGCGCCGAACTATTCTCCGGCGCGGCGGGGATGATGTTTTTAAGCGGTCGCTCGTTTAGTTCTGCGTCGCGTTGACCTTGCAGAGGTCGCCGCTCGTGTTGTGCTCAAGGTTGCGCTGGATGAGGAAGTCGCGCAGGCCGAGCTTCATGTTGGCCCACGCGCCGTTGGCGACCTGGTACTGTGCGTGGCCGAACGTCCACGCGCACTTGTCGGCGTTCTCCGAGCCGTTCACGTCGGCCCAGCCCGAAGTCGGGTCGGGGTCGGTCGTCGCCTCTTCGAGTTCGTGAGCGATGACGGAGATCGCGCCGTCAACGCCGGCGTTGCCGTTGGGGCTGGTGGTCTGCGCGGCGCAGGCCGAAAGACACCGGTTGGCGTTGCCGACGAAGGAGTAGCGTATGCGCGCGCCGTTGGTGTTGTTGCCGGCGGTGTGCCAGCCGCAGTAGCGCGTGCAGAAGCCGGAGCGCTCCGCGACGTTCGACGACGTGAGCACGAAATAGACGCCGGCCTGATCGTAAGGCAGCTTGCCGGTG
>Ga0209027_1000693_pt1 | contig 12305 bp, 9 predicted proteins | sample GraSoi013_1_20cm_3_FD_185821 | JGI IMG/M metagenome (GOLD analysis project Ga0209027, IMG submission 185821) | Grasslands soil microbial communities from the Angelo Coastal Reserve, California, USA - Sample 09_27_2013_1_20cm (SPAdes) (version 2) | ecosystem: Environmental > Terrestrial > Soil >...
CTTGCAAGATTTGATCGCCGCGAACCTGTTTAAGTGTCTGCATGATTCCACTCGGCCAGTGAATCTCGACCCGCTCGGCGCCGGCATCTGCGCCCAGCCCGAAATGCACTCTCTTGTCGCTGGCGGAAAGATAACTGCCCGCGGTCGTTACCGTGGCGAATTGGGCCCCATTTGATGTGACCAGTTTCACTTCGGCGCCGATGGCGTCGCGGTTGCTCTTGTGCCCCACGAGCTTCAAGATCAGCCAGTGATTCCGCGGGGGCGTATCGTTGTGCAGAATGTGAATCGGCCCGTCGTTTGACGTCACCACGGCATCCACCCTGCCGTCGTTGTCGATGTCTCCGATGGCCAGTCCTCGACCCACAAAGGCCTCATGGAAAACATCACCCGATTCCGCCGAGACATCCACGAATCCCTTGCCGGTATTCCGCGCCAGAAGCATTGTTTCGCGGTAGTGCAAGTTGGGATAATTCAGTTCCACGGTATCGAGATCATGTCCCTGCGCCACAAGAAGATCCTTCCAGCCGTCATTGTCAAAGTCGAAAAAGCGCACGCCCCATCCCGAATGCGGAAGGGTCATCCGCCCGAGGCCGGAAGTGAAACTGTCGTAGAAAAAACTACCGTCTCCGCCGTTTTTGTAAAGGGCATACATTTGGTTGGACAGGTCGGTAATCACCATGTCCGGCAAACCGTCATTGTTGTAGTCGGCAAAGTCCACTCCCATCCCTGCGAACGTGCGGCCGTTTGCGTCGACGGCCATCTGGGAAAGAAGCCCAACTTCTTCAAACGTTCCATCCCCTTTATTGCGATAGAGAAATTCGAGCATCGAGTCGTTGGCCAAAACAATATCCACATGTCCATCCCGGTCGTAATCCGCGAGCGCAAGGCCCAGCCCCTTGCCCGGCTTTGAAATTCCAACCTTGCTCGAAACCTCGGTGAAGTGGCCGTTGTCATCCTGGTGGTAAACCAGCGGCGCGATCGGTTGAAACACATCCGGGTGGCAGTAGGCCCGGTATCCCTCGCGATGCTCTCCGCACCAGATGTCGTCGAAGTCCCACTGGACGTATCTCAACACCACCAGGTCCAGAAGACCGTCGTTGTCCAGATCCACCCACGCCGCGCTGGTGGACCAGCCGCTCCCTCCGACACCGGCCTTCTCCGTGACGTCGGTGAAGGAGCCATCGCCATTGTTGTGGTAGAGCTTATTGCCCCCATAAGCGGTCACATACAGATCTTCGAAGCCGTCATTGTCATAATCGCCGACCGCCACACCCATCCCGTATCCCGTGCCCTGCAAGCCGGCCTTTTCCGTTACATCCTCAAAAGTGCCGTCTCTCTTCTGGTGGTAGAGACGGTTCCAATAAGGAGGTCCGCTCTTTTGAGGAATGGCCCCTTTGGGTGTGGGATCGCTGAGAGGCGCGCCGTTCACGAGAAAAACATACAGCCGCCCATCGTTGTCGTAGTCGAACAACGCGACCCCTGCACCCATGGTTTCGATCAGATAATGTTTCGAAACATGCGAGGACAAGTATTGGAAGTGGATCCGCAGTGCCGCGGTCGCGTCGACAAATTTCCCACCGGCGGAGATAGGCTTGGAGGCCATCTTGCCCTGTTGCGCAGAAGTCCACAGGCCGCAAATTGCAACCACCAAACCGAGAAGAACACGCATGACTGGAATATTATGCAGTTTTCGACGCTCCAAGACCAAAGCGGAATGAAAACATCAGGCAGCACTGGTAGCGATACCGAGATTCAATCTGAACCAACGAAATCCCAAGGAATTTGCCGTTTTTCCGCTTTGTTCCCCGTAGGGTCTTAGCCCTTGAGCGCCCTCGGATTTTTGACGGCCCTGATTACGGTTACCCGGTAGTGGGGCAAAAACAAGAGCTGTAGAGGCGACGCGCCATTCAGAGAAGTGGTTTTAGCTCTGATTCAATTACATTTGTGTATTCAAACCCGATGACTTTCTTCCGCAGTATTCCTTGGCGGTCGTACAGCATAGTGGTCGGTAAACCTTCAATGCCTCCAAGCTTCTGCTTCAAGTCATCAGCAGCTACCGCCAGCGGATAACGGACTCCGATTTTCTTGGCAAACGTGAGCGGGTCTTCCATATCCATCATGGTGTCAAATTTGAACCCGATTACCGCGAATCCGCGAGAGCCATAGCGATCTAAAAGTTTCTGATAACCGGGCATCTCCTTTTTGCACGGTTGACACCAGGTGGCCCAAAAATCAATCAGCACCACCTTGCCGCGAAGACCAGCCGAGGAAACCTCGCGCCCCTTGAAATCCTTCACCGAGAATTCAGGCAACCGTGAACCGATCTCACCTGCCGCGATTAAAGCTTCTTCTTTCGGCTGAGGGGGACTTGCTGGATGCTGATTGCATCCGACCAGGCCTACCCCAGCGAGGCTCAGAACCCATAGGCGTTTTCTTAGCATCTATTCCTTCTTTTGCACTTCGAGAATCAGCAGCTTGAGGGAAGCGGAAGGATGTTCTTTCTTTTTCCCGGCGGTCTTTTTGTACAACTGACCACGAACTGTGACCATCGTTTGGGCATCCGCGAGGGCTTCAAGTCCTTTCGACAACTCATTGGGTGTAAGCACGAAAGACCGATTCGGTTCAACTTGTAAGGCCAAGCTACCCGAAGAGTCCCTCACGATCTTTCCGCGTGCGGTCATATCCATCTCCGCAGCGGTCACGCCACTGTCGTAGGTCGCTTTTAGAAGCTGGGCGGGGTCAATCTGCCCGTCCTCTTTGGGCGTGACATCAACTTTTCCATCAAGCAAGCTGACTTCAACTGTTTGAACGCCAGACTGGCGTCCGAGGTGTTGCTTCACCCCGTATGCTCAAAAGTTTCAAGTCATGCCTTCGACGCGCATTTCAATATGCTTGATTTGCGCCTGAGACACTGGGCTAACTATCGAAACGAGCACAGCAACCAGGGCCAGTTTCTTCCTGTTCATCGCTTCTCCTTTCCTTAACGATGCATCCGAAACTGCTGTGTTATTCCAAAACTGATATGACGGCGAACGGGCATGAACATTGCGCCAGTGGAATGCGCCACGTCCCAATCCATTCCGAGCCAGACATGCATTCCGGGACGCACCCCCACATAAGTGGCGATTCCGGCCAGTAGTGCATCGCCGCCGCTCCCGTTCTGCTTGACTCCCCCGATGCGCTCACTCTGAGAATGCAGCCAACCGAGCGCCGGGCCAATGAACCATTCACGGGCCACGTTCCTCGACTCATAAGGTCTGTACGACAACCAGAAACGTGATTCGATGTCGCTGCCGAGGCCTGTTGCCTGCGTCCCCTTTGACCGGATAAGGGAATGGAAATCCTCATCAGCAACAAGACGCTTCAAATTGAACAGCCCGGTGTAAGTCCAATTTGTGGCCAGGAAGAGATCGGTAGAGCCAGAGCCGGGTTGCAGACCCGCCGGCAGTCGTCGTCCGTTTATGTCTGTCAAATCCGTTCGTCCTGTCGGGATCTTGGGACCGAATGTGACGGATGCCTGGGTGGTGCCCCGTTCCGAATCTCGCCGATAGCAGCGATACTTAACGAGCACCATGCCATCGCCAAGCCCCGTTCCCCCAACGGCTGGTGCGCTCCCGGTATCAAAGTGATTCGTCACTACCGGAACGACCACGGTCAAATCAAAATTGCGGTAGAACCCCCACGTGAAATTGAAATCGGCCTGGTGAGCGAAAGTGGGGAAGGCTGTTGCGGGAATACCGCTAGAAATGCCCGGTGTGAGGCCTCGTGTGGTGAAGATCGAATTGTAAGAAACAAGTCCGCCACCCGGGAACAGGGGCGGAGCCGTCTCTGGGGCGGGGCCTTGCGCTCTGGCTACCGAAGCACAGAGCAGCGGGAGGAACGACAGAACTACACTCGCAAATTGCCCAATGAGATATGGATTTCTTATTCTCACAAATGCTTCCTCCAGTAGAAACGGGCATGCCGAAGCACACCAGTGCTTCAAGTTGAGAGCCGACTGGAGGACTGGCTAGATGCGAAGTGGGGCTGGAGAGTAGCGGATTGGTGGCGCGTGGCAATGTGCCGCAATCACACGGTCGGGAAAATCTAGGGCGAGAGATTTGCCAGTCGCTGGCAGCACTGCCAGTATCAGGGGAGAGTAGGAAACGCCAGGCACGGAGGACGGCTGCACAAAAGGAGCGCGTACCGTTGGCATGGTCTTGCAGCAATCCTGGCCGTGATGACCGTGCGAAGAGCACGGCATTGAATCGCAGCACTGCATCGCCTGTTCCGGCGTCGTGGTGGCGCGGCAGTCGAAGGCATACCCCGCGAGAGCAATTGTGAGCACCGCCAGAAAGAATGGCCTGACTAGACGCATCATCTTCTAACACTAACACAGCTCGGTCGGCTGCGCTCTGCATTCAACCGTGCGAAAGCTCTCGACTTCATCAAGGTTGGCCAATTCAAACCAGCGAGCGTGACTCAAGCGTGACTCAGATTGCCGAAAAATCCGACGCACGATAAGATACAAGGTCTGGCGGTATCGACTAGGGGTTTAGGTCGCCACCCTCTCAAGGTGGAAACACGGGTTCGAATCCCGTTACCGCTACCAACTCAAGCCGCAGCGCCGACTTTTGTTTTCTCGATGAATTTGTCTAAGTGTCTAAGTCTAGCCGGTCAATGAGTTGCAGCAGGTCCTGGGGAGCGGCTTCGCCAACAAGAAAACGTACTTCTGCCATTGTGACTACATCAACCGAACCGACGGATTCCCGGGATTTTCAACACGATGCAAATGTGCGGTCCGTCCCACAGCCGCTCATTTCACCGTTTTTGCACATCGGACAATTGGGCGTGCGCCGCTTCTGAATCGCCCAGCGTGATAGGCCGCTTGTTGTTCTTGTACCCTCGGTACTTTCGTCCCATAGCCTCCCTCCTTTCGGTGCATTACCCTCAGACATGGACTCATCTGCTCTGAGACACAGGACGATCACAATTTCTGTCATCACGGGCCCCTTGAATGGCCATGCCTACCAACTGACCAAAGCAAGCACCAGCATAGGGCGGACAGGTGGCGGAGCCGACATCGAAATTGATGATCCGCAAGTTTCTGCTTTGCATTGTGTTGTAGGCGTGACATACGACACCGTTCGGCTAGGTGATCTGAACTCCGCGAATGGCACATATGTAGACGGCGAACGAGTTCAGGACGCCGAACTCGGACACTTGACCGAGTTCTGCCTCGGCTCTACTTGGCTCGTGGTCACCATCGTCCCGAAACACTTCAACGAGAATTCCGAACTCTAAAGGGCATGGCCTGTTTCGACATGGGCCGCAGAAATCAAGAGGGCCTATGTCCCCATATTCCCGGCCTAAGGACGCCGAGACCTTAGCGCCTACATGGTAGGGCCCCTGGTCGCGATACAATAAGCCTGAGGAGCACTCATGCCTGACTACACCACAGAGCATGCTCGCGCCGGCATCCAAACAAAATTGCCCGCGCTCGAAACCTGGCCCAATCAATTTCCCGGTTATGTCATCACCACGCGCTTTCCCGAATACTCCTCTGTCTGCCCCAAGACCGGTCTCCCCGACTTCGGCACCATCACCATCCAATACATGCCAAAGAAAGACTGCGTCGAGCTGAAGGCCCTGAAAATGTATCTCCTCGCTTACCGCGGCCTGGGCATCTTCTACGAAAACGCCGTCAACAAAATTCTCGGCGATATCGTCGCCGCCGTTCGCCCCGAATGGTGTATCGTCCGGGGCGAATTCAGCCCCCGCGGCGGCCTCACCACGTCCATCTTTGCCCGCTGGCCCAAGACCAACTCCAAGCGCGGGTCGCTCAAAGTCGATCCATCCGCGTTCGAGGCGGTGCTGGACGAGCGCAAAGGTGAGCGCGAGCTATAAAGGCGTCGCGCTCGCCGCCAATCGCAAAGCCTCCGGAACGGCGGCCGGGGGCGGGGCTAAAACACACCCCTCCTCCGCCCGGTGGACAGGGAGGAGAATGCAGGGGATAATTCCCTTTCGGCGCAAGCGTGCATGGGGGCCTATCACTGAGGAGGGGGAATGAGCATTTCTCCAAACATACCGAGCCCGCAGGAGTCGTTTCACTACGAATCCACGGGTACGCCGCGGTGGATCGCGGTGCTGTTTGGGATGGTGATCGCCGCGATGGCCGTGCTTGGGTATGCCGGCTATTCCACGGAGTCCCGCCTGACCCAGGAGCTCTCCGAACAGGAGAAACAGAATAAAATCCTCACCGCCCAGCTCGACCAGGCGAATTCACGCATTGCCGATTTGAAGAGCAAGATGGAAATCACCACGCAGAGAGTCGGCTTGACGCAGTCGGAGCTCGCGCAGGCCAAGAGCCGCGCCGAATCCATCCGCAAGGAGCAGCAAACGTCCGATGAGAAGCTCACCGAGCAGCTTGGCCAGGTCCAGAAGGAAAGCGAAGAAAAGATCGGCGCGGTGGCTACCGAAGTGGGCGGCGCCAAGAAAGACATCGAGACCACAAAAAACGATTTGGAAGCTACGAAGGGCAAACTCGATCGTAGTTTGGGCGACATGAACGTCATGAGCGGCCTCATCGCGCACAATCGCGACGACTTGGAAGATCTCAAGCGCCGCGGCGACCGCAACTATTACGAGTTCACTCTGCAAAGATCCAAGACGCCGCAGCGCGTCGGACCCGTCCAGGTTTCTCTCAACAAGACCGACCCGAAAAAAGCAAAATACACGGTAACGGTCATCGCCGACGACAAAACCATCGAAAAGAGGGATAAAACGTCCGGTGAGCCCGTGCAGTTCTATGTAAAGGGTAGCTCCCGCATGGCCCCTTACGAAATCGTAGTGTTCGACGTCGGCAAGAATCAGATCACCGGCTACCTCGCGACCCCCAAAGAAGCCGGTGCCGCGGCTCCTCCGGGCGCCGCCGCGACGCCGGCGCCCGCCACCACGCCCCCACAACCCTAGCGGCGCGCCGCGGCCGTTTAGAGCGGAGGCGGATGAAAGACTGCGCGCTCTTTTAAAGTTTTTGTCGTAATTTGCAATGCCAGGAAGCCCTGTTCCCCGTGTGGAAACTCAGCGCGGGACAGGGCTTCTGTCCTTTGGCCCGCCGCGTTAGCATTGAAAAGTTAGTCCTTTCCTTTGACCATTGGTTGTGGAGCACTCCGATGAAAGTACTGAGCCTTCGCATTCTCTTGCCGATTGCCGCTCTCCTGGTGGCCTTCGGGCCGAACCCGGCGCGCGCGCAAGCTCCGCTCGAGCCGGCGCAAATGTCCCCGCGCACGGCGTTCTATTTGATCTGGCACGGGGTTCCGTCCCCTGACGTTCGAAAGGCAAACTCCCTCCTCGCCCTCTGGGACGATCCGGATTTTGCCCTCGTGAGTTCGGCGATGGCTTCGAATCTGATGGGCTCCTCGGCGGAAAAATCGCCAAAAGAAAAACTGATTGCCCGCGAGATTCAGCAATATACGTCGCTTCTGGAAAATTCGTTCACCATCGGCTATGTGAGCGAGCCTGCAAGACGAGCCGCTTCGAATGCCGGCGGCTCTCTGGATTTGAAACCGGCATGGAACGGGATGTTTCTTGTGTATGATCGCACCGGGAAAGAAGTTTTGCTTTCGAAAGCAGTTCTTCGCTTGCGCACGGAAGAAAAGGAGGCGCCCCGCCTCTCGCAAGTCACCATCGGGGGCGCGCAGGTTCTCAAGGCTGAAGGCAAAAGCGGCATCAGCTATTGGGCCGAGCATGGCAAGTACGCCGTCAGCACCGGTGAACGCTCGGTCATGGAAGAAATATTGGGCCGCCTCGATGGCAAACTTTCCGGAGCGGCATCACTAACTCAGTCGGCCGCGTATCAGGAAGCGCAAGCGAATCTCGGTAGCGGCTTGATCGAATTTTTTCTGCGCATTCCCGACCTGGAGAATCTTGCGGCCGATTCGAAAACAGGAAGTTTTCAGGTTCGCCCACTGCTCGATGCCGCCGGGGTGGCCGCTTTGCACTCGGTCAGCGGCCACGTCTCGTTCGAAGGCGCGAAAACGCACGTGCAGGCCGCGCTCCTGGGCGATGCCGCTACGGGAACGCCCTTTGACATCTGGGCCGCGGGACAGTCCTCGCTTGCTTCTCTCTCCTTCGTACCGGTGGATGCCGTCTCTTACACTTCAGCGCAACTCAATTTTCTGGGCATCTACGACACGGTGAAGCGCGTGGCTCGCGCCGCGTTTCCGCAAGCTCAGCAGGGCAACGCCGATTTACTTGACACGATCGCGCAGCACAAGCTGGGAATGCCCGCGGTGGAAGCTCTTGGACTGCTCACCGGAGAATTCGCTTCAATGCAAACCAGCGCGTCGATGGACTCCACGAAACAGGTCTATTTTCTTGGCATTCGAAAGAGACCGGAGACTCTAAAACTCGTGCGCACCGTCTTCAGCGATCAGATCACTTCGGAGCGCAACGAAGACGGTGTTACTTTCCTGAAGATCTCACTCGGGGGAAAACCAGGCAGCGCCCAGTGGAATTCCTTCAATCTGGCGGTCGCACCGGACATGATTCTCGGCGCCAATCGCGTCGAAACCCTTCGCGAAGTGCTTGCTCATCGCGCGCACGCTTCCGCCGTCGAGGGCCTCGCCACCGCGCCGCAGTTTCAGGCTGGCCGCGCCAAATTCCCCGAACATCTCAACGGTCTTAGCTATTTCGACTTTCAGAAGGTCGATTGGCAGGCACTGAAGGACCGTTGGATTGAAGAGGCCAAGAAGAGCCCGGTCGCAAGAACCATGAACTCTTCTCAAAACGTCGTGCCGTCCGCGGTTCCCGACTGGCTAGCGCAGTGCAATCCCCACGTCTTCTCGCGGCATCTGCACTATTCTGTGAGTGTCTCGTGGAGGGATTCGAAGGGCATCCATTGGGACCAGTGGGTTGAATAGCGGAGCGATGATCTTTTTTCGCCTCGTGGCGGCGGCACTGCTCTTGTCTGCCGTGTCCTCTGTGTGTTCCTTTCTAGATGGTCAGGAAAACCCGCCAAAGCCAACCATTCGAGTCGGCGTTGACCGCGTCAACGTCGGCGTGATTGTCACCGATCACAGCGGTCACTTCGTCGAAGGCCTTCGTCGCGAAGATTTCCGTATCCTCGATAATGGGATCGAGCAACCACTCACCGGCTTCGCTGCCATCGAGGAGCCGGCGCAGGTTCTGTTGCTCATCGAGTCGGGCCCAGCCGTTCTTTTCTTGGGGACGAACCATGTTCGTGCCTCGAACGCCCTTTTAAACAACCTCGCTCCCAACGACCGCGTGGCCATCGCCAGCTATTCGAAAGACGCGGAACTGCTCCTTGACTTCACACCCGATAAGCTCACGGCGCGGCTCGCGCTGCAAAGTTTAAATTTCACGCTTGGCTTTGCCGAGTTGAACCTGTCCTCCAGCTTGGCGTCAGCCATCGATTGGCTCGCGCCCTTTCCCGGGAAGAAAACCGTGGTTCTCCTCTCCACCGGCGTCGATACTTCACCACCGGAAAAGTGGCAAGTGATTCACCAAAAACTCAAGACTTCCGATGTTCGCATCCTGGCAGTCTCACTTTCCGGCGACTTCCGCAAACCCCCGAAGGGCCGGAAACTCTCTCCTCAGGAGCGCCAAGATCGAGCATTCGTCAAACAAGGGTTTGCTCAGGCCGACCAAGCGCTGCACGAGTTCTCACAGGCCACGGGCGGCCGCATCTATCTCCCGCGAAATGAGAAGGATTTCGATCGCGCCTATTCTGAAATCGCCCAACTCGTCCGGCACGAGTACAGTATTGCTTTCAGCCCGCCCTCAAACGACGGCCAGCTTCACACGATTCAAGTCAAAGTGAAGCGCTTCTGGTGCCGCGTGGATCATCGCCAGGCCTACCTCGCACCCGCTCACCGCTAGGCGTTCAGATTCCGGTCTGGCCGATCTACGGCCAAGTGACCCGACTCCTGGCGAGCGCGGCAAACGACAATCATCTCCAAAAAACGCCTTATTCGGATGTGGGTGTTTCGCATGTGCGCTGGCCTCAGCGGGGCACGGCGCTCCGTGTGCCCTCCGATCCAGCGGGCGGGAACTCGCCACCTGAGACACGCCATTCGCGGGGGTCAGTGTCAGAAGATTGGAAGTTCGGACGGCAAAAGGGCCGCCGTGACGTATTATGCGGCTGCCAGAGGCTGACCCACGGGTGGCACTGGACAGACCAAAAACAGAACGATGGCCCGAGGGCCGGTGGCGAGAGCGAGCTGATTTCGAGGCTATTCGAATTCTTTCAGCATGTGCGCCATGGTGTGCAGCCGCTCATCGATCATCCCGAGCACGGTCCCAGGTTCGAACTTTCCTTCACCGTTTTTCTTTCCCGCGGCAATGCCGGTCAGTATTTCGATGCCTTGTTCGACCTTAGCCACCGGCCAGATGTGAAATGTTCCAGCGGCGACTGCTTCCAGAACATCTTCACGCAACATTAAATCCTCCACGTTGGACTCCGGCATCATAACGCCTTGCGTTCCGGTGAGCCCCTTGATGCGACACACGTCAAAGAATCCTTCAATTTTTTCATTCACGCCGCCAATCGCCTGAATATCGCCCTGCTGGTTGATCGAGCCGGTCACCGCAATGTCCTGCCGGAGCGGTAATCCGGAAAGCGCCGACGCGAGCGCATAGATCTCTGTGGAGCTGGCGCTGTCGCCATCGACTCCCGAGTATGACTGCTCGAAGCAGATGCTTGCCGCGAGCGAGAGTGGCTTGTCCTGCGCGAACTGGCTCCGCAAGAAACCGGCGATGATGTGGATTCCTTTGTCGTGGAAGCGTCCGCTCAAATGCGCCTCGCGCTCGATGTTGATCAATCCCGTTTTTCCAAGGGCCGCCGTGGCGGTGATGCGCACCGGCTTGCCAAACGAGTATCCGCCGATTTCCAAAACGCTCAGCCCGTTTACCTGGCCGACGCGCGTCCCTTGCACATCCACCAGCAGCGTACCTTCCTGAATCATTTCCCGGATGCGCGTCTCGATCAGGTTGTGGCGCTCCATTTTCGACGACAAAGCACCGCGCACGTGTGCTGCGCGGACCACGGATTCTCCTGTCGCCGCCGCGTTGTAGTGCGCCTCGCGCGCCAGGTCAGCGATTTCAATAAAGCGCGCCGTCACCTTGTTTCTTCGCCCCGCTTGGCGCACACCGTATTCCAGCATCGCCGCAAACGCGCCGCGGTCGAAGGGATACAAATTTTCTTTTTCGGACAGCGCACGCAGACGCCCCGCATATTCCGCGATGACGCCGTCGCTCATGGCCATCTCTTCATCGAACTCCACGCGCACTTTGAAGATTTTGCGGAAGTCCTCCTCGTATTCGTACAGCAGCTCGTACAAAGAGCGGTCGCCGATGAGGATCACCTTGACGTTGATGTCGATGGCTTCTGGCTTCTGCGCGCTTCCGCCGAACGGATAGAACATTTCCAGCGGTTGAATTTCCAACCGGTTGTGGTTCAGCGTGCGCTTCAAAGCGCGCCACACGCCGACTTCCGACAGCGCTTCCAGCGAATACATGATCAGGAAGCCGCCATCGGCGCGGAGCAGCGACCCGCCGCGCAGATCCATGAAGTCGCTGGTCCAGCCACCTCGCGTGTCATAGGCCCGCTGAATGGTCCCGAACAGATTGGCGTACGTGGGCGTGGTCTCGAAAATAACTGGTGATTTGTCTCCGTCGCTATGAGCCAGAATGACGTTCACGCCGTACACGCGGAAGGGATCGCGCTCCGGACCTCCCTGCGCCTTGGGCAAACCGTCCGGTGTCTCTTCGTCGTGTTCGCCTTCGCCCTCGCGCTCCTTGAAGGGGTCGAGATTATCGAGAAGATGGTGGCGCACTTCTTCGAGATATTCGCCGATGCTTTGGCCGGCGTATTTTTCCTTAAGTTCCTCGATGACGCCATCGACCAGCACCGATGCTGCCTCTTGCTCCAGGTAACTCAACTCGCTGGCCAGTTCCCGCGATAGCGTCAGCGTCTTCCGGTACACCACCGTGAATTCCTGCCGGAACTGTTCATACTTCCGCTCGATATCTTCCGCCACGGGGCTTTCGAGTTTTCCCTCGTGCACCATCTTGGAGATGTCCTCGATCGGCACCATTTGGCCTTCCAGCACGGGAAAAATTTCGGGCAGTGCCACCGCGCCCACCTGCATGTGGCCCAGCGCAAATTGTTCGCGCGCGATCCTGCGAGTGAAATCGTCCATCAATTCTTTTTCGCGCACGGTGAAGCGTTCCACGATCCGCCCTTTCTGTCGCTGGAACGGCTCGCCCTCGAACACTTGTGGAATTCGCCGACGCAGACAATCGAT
>Ga0209027_1000695_pt1 | contig 12301 bp, 12 predicted proteins | sample GraSoi013_1_20cm_3_FD_185821 | JGI IMG/M metagenome (GOLD analysis project Ga0209027, IMG submission 185821) | Grasslands soil microbial communities from the Angelo Coastal Reserve, California, USA - Sample 09_27_2013_1_20cm (SPAdes) (version 2) | ecosystem: Environmental > Terrestrial > Soil >...
CGGTCTGGCTTCAACAGCACGGACTTGGATGGATAGCCGCGCCTCTGTCATTGCGTACAGTTCTAATTATCTGGGCCGCCGCGCTTGTCCTTTCGCAGATGCTTGCATTCTTGCGCTCGTGGGTCGTCGCGCACCTGGAAGAGCGTCTGCTCACCAGCTTACGACAGAATCTTTACGATCATCTTCAATCGCTCTCGCTGGACTTTTTCACTGGCGGACAGACGGGCGCGCTCATGCAGCGCGTGCTGTCCGAAGCGCAGGGTGTGCAGAGGTTGTTGACGCAGGCTATGCTCTACCCGCTCGTTGATGTTGTGGTGCTGGTGGTCGTGCTAGCCTATTTCTTCCTGCTCAGTTGGCAGATGACGCTGGTTGCGTTCGCGCTCGCGCCGTTCGTGCTGCTGATGTTTCGTTACACAAGCAGCCGCATGCAGCAGGCAGCGAAGGGCATGGCTATGAGCGGTCGCGAGCTTGGCGGGGAACTGGAAGAGACTATAAGCGGGATTTCAGATATACAGGTCTTCAACGCGCAACAGAAGCGCAGCGAGAGATTCCGCGTGGCGTCGCGCGAAGCAGCCAAACACAGCGTAGGGATGATGGCCTGGATGGGTTTCAGCAACAGCGGCTCGCAAATTTTCATAGCCTTGAGCAGCGTGCTAGTCCTCGTCGTAGGCATCATCTACCACTCGAATTTCGGATTGACGCTCGCCGCCATCATAGCGTTCGTGCAGATGACGCCGCAGATGTTCGGCGTCGTGCAGAGATTGATTGCAACTTATACTATGTACCAATCGCTTGTGCCGAATGTGGTTGCGACTTATGAGTTGCTTGATACAAAACCTAGCGTTGTAGAAAAGCCCGACGCGCGCGACATGGGCGAGATTCATGGCGACATCGCTTTCGATAACATAGTCTTTGGCTATTCGCCCACGCAGAAAATTCTGAACGGCATATCTTTCAAGATCAAAGAGGGCGAGACCATAGCCTTCGTAGGGCCAATCGGGTGCGGCAAGACCACCGTAATGAATTTGATACTGCGCTTTCTTGATCCTGAAAGCGGGCGAATAATTTTGGAAGGTCAGGACATCTCCGAAGTGACTTTGAATTCACTGCGCGAGCAGGTCTCGAAGCTCTCGCAGTTTCCTTTCTTCCTTAAAGACACAATTCGTGAAAACATCCGATTGGGAAAAGAGGGCGCAAGCGATGATGAAATCGAAGCGGCGTGCAAGCAGGCGCACATACACGACGTGATTGTTGACCCGGAAAGAATGCCGAAAGGTTACGACACCATCGTTGACGTTTCTGTTCCTTCAGGCGGACAAAAACGGCTCATAGCTTTGGCGCGATGCCTGTTGAGAGAGCCTGAGATTCTATTGCTAGACGAGCCTACGGAAAATCTGGACGCAGACCAGCGCAATCGCCTGATAAGCGTCATACGCGAGTACGCGCAGAAACCCGAAAACCGCAAGACCTGTCTGGTCATCAGCCACGACCTCAACTTCGTAGCCTCTGTAGCCGACCGCATACTCGTGCTCAATCAAGGAAAAGTGGTTGACGAAGGAACACACGACCAGTTGATAGCGCGCGAAGGTCTCTACAAAACTCTCTTCGAACTCAAGAACGTTGACCCCGCGCTCCTGCGCACGCGCCAGCCCAAGCCCCCCGCAATGCCGCCCATGATGGGACGAATGCCAGCAGTACAAAAAGGATGAAGGAAGTCAAAAGGTAAAAGTAAAAAGGCAAAAGTTAGGAAGGGATTCAACCTTCTTCACTTTTGCCTTTTACCTTTTGACTTTTTACTTTCTTTGCAACCTTGCCCGCCTGCGCGGCATCCGTTACTATTCGGAACACGGCAAATTGGCGAAAATCCTGAGTCGTGTTGGTCAATCTTTTTGATTCATCGGTCTTATCTTCAGAGGTTCATAGTTGTGAAGAACAGAATTTCGCTCGCGCTCATTGCTCTCCTCTGTCTCTCAATCGCACTCCCGGCTTTCGTATTCGCACAGCAGGGCAGGCAGTCGCCACCCGTTCGCAAGTCCCCGAACGAGCCTGCGGGCATCAGTTCGCCCACGCGTCGCACTAATCGTGCTCGCACCATGTCGAACTTGAGCGCGCAGATAGAGCAGGATTTTTCCGAAGCGCTCACTGTCATTCAGGATAACTACGTTGACGGCAATCGCCTCAATTACAACGACGTATTCAAGTCTTCGATTATTGGAATGCTGCGCACGCTAGACCCGCACTCGAACTATTACGACCCGCAGGAGTTCGAGGAACTTCGCGCAGACCAGCGCTCCGAATACTACGGCATAGGCGCGCAGATTGGCACGCAGACGCGCGGCGATGATACGGAGACATACATCGTCACCACATTCGAGGGCACGCCTGCGTTTAAGGCTGGCCTGCGCTTTGGAGACGTGATACGCGAAGTCAACGGTGAATCAATGCGCGGCAAGACCACTGCGGAAGTACGCGACAAGATTCGCGGCCCGCGCGGGACAAAGGTTCGTCTGGCGATTGAGCACGCCGCGACTGGACGCGTCGAGAACGTAGAGATTACGCGCGATGCTGTGTCGCAGCCTTCCGTTCCTGACGCTTACATGATTCGTCCAGGCGTCGGCTACATTGATATGACGCGCGGTTTTAACTTCGACACTGCGGACGAGCTTCAGTCCAGCCTCGAGCAGCTTCACAGAAAGGGCATGACTTCGCTCGTGCTTGATTTGCGCGAGAACCCCGGTGGCTTTCTTGAAGAGGCCGTGCGCGTCGCCGATCAGTTTCTTCAACGCGACCAGATTATATTGACGCAGAAAGGGCGCAACGAGCAGAAAGTTTATCGCGCGACGAACGAGACCGGCGCGCCGGATCAAACGCCGCTAGTGATTCTGATTAACGAAGACACCGCTTCCGCGTCTGAAATCGTTTCCGGCGCGATGCAGGATCACGACCGCGCGCTCATCGTGGGCCAAACAAGTTTCGGCAAAGGATTGGTGCAGGGAATCTGGCCGCTCGAATACGGCGCTGGCCTCACACTGACTTCCGCAAAGTATTACACGCCGTCGGGTCGCTTGATCCAGCGCGACTACACGAACGAAGGTTTTTATAACTATTACACGCAGGGCGGCTCGCTTCGTTCTGAGCAGCAACAGCAGACAGGCCAGAAACCGGCTGGGGCTGAGAGTCACACCGATCTGGGGCGCACGGTTTACGGCGGCGGCGGCATAACGCCGGATGAGGCTGTGAAGCCGCAGCAAATTAACGGCGTGCAAATAAAGCTGCGTGATCCAATCTTTTTCTTCACGCGCGAGTTGGTGCAGGGACGCATCTCCGGCCTTGACGCTTACAAGATTCAGCGTCCGATTGAATTCAATCATCAGCTTCAGTCGAGCGATTACACTATCAACGATGCTGTATACAAAGCTTTTCAGGAGTTCGTCGCCAGAGATAGTTCGTGGGCACAACTTGCGCCTTATCTTGATCGCAATCGCCAGTACATTGAAGTGCAGTTGCGCTACAACGTCATCACGGCTGCCTACGGCACAGTCGTAGCCAACCGCGTGCTGCTCAACGATGACCCGCAAGTTGCTAAGGCCGTAGAAGTGCTGCCTCGCGCGCGTGAGCTTGCCATGAGGTCTTTGAGCAGAAGAGCGCAGCAGTAAAGACGAGCAACTTAACGTGAGTTCGACGTAAGAGAGAAAGACGAAAGAGAATTATCCACTAAACCACACGAAGTAACACGAAACGAGCCACGTGAAATTCGTGTTGCTTCGTGTGGTTTAGTGGATATTTTATTCGCTCCTGTTCTGGCTATGGGCTTTATCTTTGAAACGGTTGAACTTTAGCTGCGCGCTTCTTTCCGCGCAAATTGGGGCGTTTGAGGCTCAGGCTTTCTATCCTCTTCCGGTTTTCGTTCAGCATCACTTTTAATAGCCTCGAAATCAAGCTCGGTCGAAGGTGTGGTGTCTGCCTTCAGAACTTGCTCCATTATTTGAAGGGCGTGCTCGTTATCTTCCATTGTGTTCGATGCTGTGCAGTCCGATGGAACGTATATGCGGAAGTCGCGCATGTAGGCATCGTTGGCCGTGAACAGAACGCAGATATTTCCGGCAATCCCTGTGAGGATGAGCGTCTTGGCTTCCAGGTATTCGAGCAGTATGTCCAGCGTAGTCGAGAAGAAGCCTGAATGCTTTGGCTTCAAAACGAAGTAGTCGTCTCTTTCCGGCTCTAAAATCTCCGCAATCGGTTTCCCTATGACATCGTCTTCAAGGCAGTGCGCAAGAATCTTGCTGAAATCCGACTGCCATCTGCCGAAGTTGTCGTTGACGTAAATGGTAGGCACGCCCACTGCGCGCGCGCGCTTCTTCAATTCGGCTATCTTTCGAGCCATCGGCAGCGCGCTTTCAAGAAGCTGCCGACCCTCCTCGAACTCAAGGTCGTTGATAACATCAATCAGAAGCAGCGCGACCGCAGACTTGTCCGGCACGTTCCCGTGCAAATCCTGGTTAATGTCAGGCATACCTACACTCCCTTGCTCAATAATTTTTCATGAAGCTTGTCTGCCTATTATAACGAAGGCAAAAGGCAAAAGGAAAAAGGAAGGCCGAAAACCACTTTTACAGATTTAGAGAAAGAGTAATAGCTCTCTCTTCATCCTTATCCCTTTTGCCTTTTACCTTTTTCCTTTTACTGCGCGCCGGGGTTCATTGATTCGTGCTGGTGAACCGCGCGCCATGTGTTGCCCTGCTTGACGTAAACTGTCGTGACTTTGCCGGTGTAGTTCAGTACGCGCCCGCCGAAGTTAACGGTCGCGCCTTCGTTGTAAGTGAGTACAGCCGTGTCGCCGTAGACTTGTACGCGCGGGTTGTACATCTCCCAGTCCATGATCTTGAACTGCTCTGCGTACTGGTCGAACTTCGGAATGAAATTGGTCTTCGGATCGGTTTCGAGGTAAGGGCTTTGCGCGGCGAAGGATGTCGCGTCGTCCGTCAGGTAGTCTGTCCAGAAAGCCTTGTTCTTATTCTGCCACGCCGCGACAGCAGCCCTCTCGCGCGCGATTATCTGGCTCGCTATGTCCTGTTGTGATGGGTCGGCAGCAGCGCGGCGTACAGCAAAAAGGCTCAAGCCACCTATTACGATCACCAGCGCGATTGCGATGCTCAAAAATTTCCTCATTGTTTCTGCTCCTTTTTGAAAAGTGATAGTCAAGTGCGAAGCTGTTTGTCTCTTCGCACTCTCCTGCGAGCGAGGTGAAAATTTTGCGAGGGAGTTAGAGCGCGATTAAAAATCCTCTTAGCGAGCTTATCTTTTATCTTTGCGCCTTTGCGTGAACCATCAATTCACATGAATCTTAAGAGTGAATAGAATTGCAGTTTCTCGCAAAGGCGCAAAGGGAAATACTTAAGCTCGCAAAGGGTTGAGCGATTGCGACGGTTTGAAACAGTCTCTTAATTTCAAAACGAAGGGAGCGAAAAATGCTGTAGCGCCTCTTCGTTCGATTTCGATCAGCGATTAATGGTTTGAGCGAAAGCTATGGGCAGCCCGTCGGGGTCCAGACAAACGGCGAGCTTTATTCCTTCGCCTTTCTGCTCGGCTGGTGGCATGACAAACTGTACGCCGCGCGCTTGAAGCTCCGTATAAGTCTTCTCAAGGTCTTCAACGCTAAAGCCAATTGAACTTGTGCCAGCGTATTTCGTGCCGTTCCGATCTGCCTTCGCAAGAGTTTGCGGCACGCCTCCGCCGTGCAGCGCCAGCGTAGTCTCGCCCGTCTTGAACTCTGTCCAATCCGGCGTCTCGATTTTCAACTCGAACCCTAGCCTGTCCCTGTAAAACTCAACCGAGCGATTCATGTCAGAGACCACGACCATGATGTAGTCCACATGCTTGAACATAATCTCACCTCTGATTTCGGAAGTTAGGTGGAACGCTTAAAAGCAGTTTTCAGTTTTTAGTTTTCAGTTTTCAGAAAGAAGAGCGACATGCTTTTAACTGAAAACTGAAAACTAAAAACTGTTCTTATCTCTTATCACCAAAAAGAAAGGTGAGCCGTACTGCCTTAAACAGCAAACTCACCTTTCAACCCACCCTTTGCTCGTTCTTCCCTCTGCGAGGGTGAGGGACTTCCGGTTGTGTTCCTTCTAAAAATTTACTCGGCTCTTAGTGCGCTGCGAGCCATTCACTGAAAATTTGCGCCTCTTCCATCTTGCCGCTCCAACGGGCGCGGTTCTTTCCTGTGAGCGCGAGCACCATAGCCTGGTGTTGCCCTGCGCGGTCGCCCAGTCGCTCGAAGTAGTTGTAAAGGCGATCAATCTTCTGCACACTCTCGCGTGCAGCCTCTACGTCACGAAACGCCAGCACGTTGCGAAAGAAGCGCGTGTAAACGTTCTGCTCGCGTGCGGTCGTAGTGTAAAGATCGAAGTAACCCGAAATCAGACCTTCGCTCTGAAGAACCTGCGCGACATAGCTGGGTCGCGCCTTTACTCTGCGAACGATCTGCGCAACGTCCGTTACGCCGCTCTCGTAAAGAGCAATGATCTGATCCTTCTTAGTGTGTCTTTCCCGTTCGTGAACGGACTCACTTGTCCGCTCCTTTTCGGCCACCTGCGCTTCGTCCGCATAATCTAGTTCGAGCGCTACGGGCCTCATCTCTTCAATTAACCCTTGTGTCATCATCTCTAAACCCCCTTTGAGACGCGGAGAAGGGGAGACGCGGGGACACGGCGAAAAAGAGAGAGCTTAGACTCGATTTTTTTCTCTCCTCGGTCGCCGCGTCTCCGTGTCTCCGCGTCGCTCTCAACTAGCTCGCGCGACGCATCTGATTGCCACCGGCTTCCGATTGAAGATTCTTCAGGTGGTCAATGAAGCTGGAGGCAGCGCGCTTAGAGAGTTCCTCAGTCTTGCAACGTAGAACCTGCTGGCACTCCTCTTCAACGTCAACGCCTATCTCGCGTCCTATGGCGCGAATCATGCCGAGCTGCTTCGGCGTGACCAGATCACTCATGGATTTCGCAAGCGGGTCGCGCGGAAACTCGTGCTGTTCGGCTGCGCCTTCCTTCTCAATCACTTCTGACTCGCGCTGGTAAAGTTCTCGGGCGATGCCGAATTTCACTGCGGCGCGCTTCAATGCATCGTGCTCTGCTTTCTTGATTCCCATCTCGGAATCGGCTGTGCCTGTTCCGACGCCTTCGCGCGTCACGCCGTCAATCGTGATGGCTGCGGTCACTGCGACCATGTCGCCTATCTGCGTGACCGCGCGGACTGCGTGCGACCATGTCGGCGCAATGCGGTCAAGAATGTCTGCGACCGCGTGCCACTCTACATAATCAACCATGTGCGTGTTTCCCTGACGATCTTTCCAGCCCTCGCGGCTCTTAATGACGCTTGGGTCAACCTGCTGCTTGAGTGCGCGCAAGGTGTTTGTGAAGGCTAGCGGGACGACCGATGCCACAGGCTCGGCCATGCGCGTCTCTTCCGTTTCATTCTGAATTGCTAAAGCTTTATCTCTTTTCATTTCATGCTCCTCTGTGTTTCTTGTCTTCGCAAGCGAACGGACTTTGGAGATTTCAGGAGCGGCAACCGCTTCCTTCTCTTCTTCAGCCACGTTCTGCTCTCGTTCGGAGCGCGCTGCTTCATGCTTCTCGGCCTTCTGCTCTTCACGCTCCTCGACTGCGTTTGTGTTGTTAGTGGGCACAGCAGCTTTTGTGCTTGCGACGGTCGCGTTCGCCGCCCTCTGCGACGCTGGCTGCTGCTTCGATACCGCCTCTGAATTTTTGGTCAGAAGCGAATGCTTTACAGCTAAAATGTGCTCGCAACGAAAAGTCGGGTCTTGCGAGACCTGCTCGTCAAACTCCAGACAAGAGCAGCGAACTTTTCCCGCCTGGTCGCGCCAGACTTCGTAGCTAGTCTTGCGACCACGCAAGGTCGGCGTGGCAACTCTGAATCGGTCGCCTTCGCGCGTAACCAATCCCATAGCGGCTATCCCTTGCGCACGCTTGTCGCGCATAACATCTTTTCTGTTCGTAGCTAAGTTCGCTGACATCCGTTTGTCCTCCAAAACTTTTTCAGGCAGCACGCTCGGCGGGCATTTCAACCGTCTGTTTCCCGGAAATCTTCTCTCGGCGCTCGTTGCGCTCTTTCAATCGCTCCTCAAGGTCTGCGATTCGTGCTTCCAATTCCTCCACGCGCCGACCCTGCCGGTGCACCGTCTTGAACAGGCTGTCGAATGTTTCCCAGATAAAATCGCTCACCGTTTTTGCCCCCGATTTTCACTGTATGTCACAGGCTTTAAAATCCCACTGTTTCATACGTGAAACAGTGTATCACGGTTCCCGGTTTGTTGCAAGCATAAAACAAAGTCTTGCATCTAAAATTTTCTTGTGGTATGTTCTAGGCGTTGAATGGGCGCTTTTAGCCAAAAATGGCTGAAAATCGCCCGAAAGGAGGCCAATTATGGCGCACACTGAGAAGAGTCTGGTGAACACGATTGAGCTTGGAAGGGCTATACGCCGCAAGCGCGAGGAGCAGGGATTGAGCCTGCGCGACGTAGCGGATGAAACGGGCGTTTCGGCCTCGACCCTATCGCGCATAGAGAACGGCACGGGCAAGCCCGACGCAGACAACATAGCGCGCTTGACCGAATGGCTCAACATGCCTATGGAGCGCGTGATGGGCCGTCACGATGCAGGCAGCGAAGAGTCTCGCGCCGTAGTCTATTTCCCCCAGGAATCCATGCCCGAGATAGTAGAAGCGCACCTTCGCGCCGACCGCAATCTCACGCCCGACACAGCCAAAGCTCTCTCCGAACTGTTCCGCGTAGCCTACGCGCAGTTCAGCCACCCCGGTCAGGAGCCGCGCGGGCGCAAGAATAGAAAGTAAGCGAAACAAATTTTTCGGGAAAGTTTACGAGGGGCGCTCGACTCAAGGTGGGTTGAGCGCCTAATTCATTGTTAGACGCTTTAACCTGATTCGTGGATAGGACTATTATGGAAAATGAAACAAGCAGAGGACATGAGCAGGAGTTTGAGGAAAGATTTGAGTGGAGAAAGGCTCGACAGATTGAGAATCTGAAAGAATTATCAGAGTTTGCTCAATCAGGGGGCGGGGCTTCACTGAAAGAATTTCCTGGCTTGAAACGCTCTCTTGATAACGATGATTCTAAAGATGCTCTGCAATGGTCAATAATCATGCTTTGGTGCGAAGCCGCCGAGTGTTACATATTCGGAGAATTCCAATCTTGCATATTGACGTGCGGAGCAATAGTTGAGCGATGTCTTAAGCTTGAATATGAAGAGGCAAATGGAACATTACCATCAGGCTCACATTGGACTCTTGGAAGATGCATCCGCGAGTGCAGAGGAATAGTCTCACAGGGCGTACTTGATCTTGCTCAATCTATGCTTGAGCCGAGAAATAATCGCGCTCATGCGCTTCTTGAGCATTCTGATCCAGACTTGGCAATTAGCGGCGGGGCAGAGCGTGGCATTGAGATTTTCAGTTCAAAACATTATCACATTGAACCTTATCGTGGAGATGCAAGAAGGGTAATTCTATCTACGTACAAGATTCTATCAATGTTGTATGGTTCGCCACGCCGCGTCTAACAACTCATTCAACCAGAGCGCGAGTTAGCTTGCCTTTCATGCTAGACTTGGCCTTGTTGGCGCTATTTGCGCGCCCGGTTATTTCGGGCGTTATGCCGAATGGAGGTTGTTATGAAAGTCAAAGTGACTAAAGAAGGGGTGTTAGTTCCCAAGAAATTATTGAAGGGAATTAAAGTAGTTGATATTCGGAAACAGAATGGATTAATTGTTATTGTGCCGTTGACTGATGACCCGATCTTAGGGCTTGGTAGTAACCCTATTAAAGATTCTGGAATCACCGACGCTTCGGAGAATCACGACTTTTACATTCTGTCGCAAATGGGCTTGGCAAATGCTTACGGCGATGACGAGCCTGAATACTCTCTCGATTTAATCAAGGAACCGAACCCCGACTATGAAGGAAGGTGACGTAATCCTCACGCCGATTCCGCAGGCAAATGGAGCAATAAAGAATCGTCCGGCAGTTGTCTTGCGCGAGATGCCTCCTTATAGCGATCTGCTCGTCTGTGGAATCAGCACACGGCTTCACCAGCAGGTGAAAAATTTCGATGAGATTATCTCACCTGCTGACGCCGACTTTGCATCAAGCGGATTAGTTTCTGAATCACTAATACGGCTAGGCTTTCTTGCGTTAGTGCCCAAGAAATACGTCATCGGTTCAATCGGCACAATCTCACGACGGCGACACAATCGCTTACTGAATACACTTTCAAGCTACTTGATTGCGAATATTGCTAAACGAAAAACCTGACCGCCCTTCATTATCTTAAAATCTGCACTCGGCGTTGGAATGTGTGATGACGGGGCTGAATCTTCGTTGATATTCATCTGAGGTGATGAAGGCGCAGACCATTGCCAGGAAGTTGCCGGGGATGCGGTTGTTCAGGACGCCAAGCCAGAATTGATAGCCAGCTTCGTCGGGGTCACGCCTTAAATATCCGAAGTAGGCTGCGAGGACGAACGCTTTGTTGAATTCGGCCTGTTGATAGGCAGCGTTATCCACGACGAGACGTAGGACGCGGGCGCGTGCCTGCGTCTGGTCGGTGATGCTGTTGTATTCGGCTATAAGGTTTGCGCGGTTGGCCGTGAGGTCTAATCCGTTGCAGCCTCGTATGGTTGCGAGCAGTGCGTCAACGAAGGCTGTGCCGTTCAGGGTGAGCGGGTATTTTTGAATAAACTCGGTGCGCTGTACGAACGTTTGGGTGAAAGCTTGTTTGGTGGTTTCAAGATTCGCGCCTGCGATCAACGTGCTTCGGTCTGCGGTGTATTCTGCGAAAGTCGGACGGCGGCAGAAGGATGCCGCGTAGAGACGGTAGATGAAGAAGCCTGTTTGCTGGAACTCTGCTTCTATGAAGAATGCTGCGGAGACTTCTGCGCGACGGCGCGTGATGCAGGCCGCGTCCGAGCCGCACTCTGTGATTCGTCCAGTCCAGTAGACCAATCCTGCGGCGTCAGGTTCGCGGTTGAGGAAATCCAGATAGTGTCGGCGCACGAAGAGTTGCGGATCGTCAATAGGGTTCGTCGTGGTTGTTGAGACTGATTGCCATACTGGCTGAAATTCATCTGTAAAATCACCTGTGATTCTCGTCTGGCCTGAGCCGTCCGTGTTCATCAAGTAAATGTCGAAACTGAATCTCTGGTTGCTCTGAAACGCTATACGCGCTCCGTCGGGCGACCAGAAGGGGCGACTGTTCTCGCCGGAATTGTTGGTGAGTCTGGTTTGATTGCTGCCCGAAGCCGTCATCACGAATATTTCGAAGACGCCTGGATTTCCAGACCTGTCGCTGCTGAAAACTATACGTGTTCCGTCGGGCGACCAGCGCGGATTGATGTCTCTGTTGCCAGCATTGCTGAGTCTGGTCTGATTGCTTCCATCGGCGTTCATTAACAGAACTCCGTAAAGGCCCAACGTCCCGTTCTGAATAATCGCCTGACTGCAAACAATCTTCGTACCATCCGGCGACCAGTCAGGCTCTTGATAATCGGCTGCTGTGCTATTGGAAATATCTGTCTGGCGGCTGCCGTCCGCATCCATCACGAAGATATTGAAATTGCTTGAATCGCGCGTACTGGCGAAAGCAATCTGTGCTCCGTCAGGCGACCACGCGGGCGTGCGGTCAAGAGCAGTGTTGTTTGTAAGTCGCTTCAGATTGCTCCCGTCTGCATTCATCACGTAAATCTCTTCGTTACCGTCGCGCGTGCTAGTGAAAGCTATGCGCGTGCCGTCGGGCGACCATGCGGGGTCTCCGTCAAATGCTGCGTTGTTTGTGAGTCTGGTCTGAACGCTCCCGTCCGCATTCATAGAATATATTTCGGAGTTGCCGTCGCGCGCGGTTGAAAAAGCTATCTTGCCATTAGTCTTCGTGACGAGGAGAGGGCTGGTCGTAGCACCATTGTCAGACTTTCGTGCGGAGACCGAATCTGAATGAAAGCTGAGAAGCACTGCCAGAATCAATATGGCAGATGACGTAATCAGGAAACGCTGTGAATAAATGGCATTCATCATAATAGCTTTCAAAGGGGGATTCGTGCGCGCAGGCTTCAGGAAACTAATATTTAATGGCTTGTTAAAGAGAGAATACCAATAGACAGAAAATTCCATCAATGGCGCGCCATTAAACTATGAATTAAAGATTAAAAATTATTCTTAGATTTCGACGCGCTTCCGCTCTGCGGGTTATAATCAAGAGCGTGAGCAGTCATTTGAG
>Ga0209027_1000696_pt1 | contig 12299 bp, 8 predicted proteins | sample GraSoi013_1_20cm_3_FD_185821 | JGI IMG/M metagenome (GOLD analysis project Ga0209027, IMG submission 185821) | Grasslands soil microbial communities from the Angelo Coastal Reserve, California, USA - Sample 09_27_2013_1_20cm (SPAdes) (version 2) | ecosystem: Environmental > Terrestrial > Soil >...
GAGCGGCTGCTTTCGCGGCAGCCGCTCTCCCTACAATCACGGTCATGCGGGATCTTCCGGTGTCCACCATTGAAGACGTCGAACGATCCCTCCATGACCACCGCTACGTGGCCGATCGAAGCCTGGCGACGACGGTCTTTCTCGCGCTGACGCTGGACAAACCGCTCCTGCTCGAGGGCGAGGCAGGCGTTGGCAAGACCGAGGTGGGCAAAGTCCTTGCGGAGATCCTGAATACGAGGCTGATCCGCCTCCAGTGTTACGAAGGGATCGATGTCAACAATGCGGTCTACGAATGGGCCTACGCCAGGCAGATGCTGCACATCCGGCTGCTCGAATCGTCCGGCGCCAGGCGCGAGCTGCAAGGCCCGTGTTCGATTCGTTCCCAGACGCTTCTCGCATCGTCGGGTGAAAGCATCGGGTTCAGGGTGCGCGCCAGCTGGTAGAGCGAATGGAACCAGATGTCGGAGCGCTCCGGATCGCGGCAGTCGATCAGCCTGGCGCGCGTGAGCTCCAGGTCCTTCTGGAACTGGCGCGGAATGGCGACGGGCTCCGGCGCGGTCTTGAGCAGGAGGAAATCCCTCGCGTAGCGCGCGCGGCGCGTGAGCTCGAGGGCCTCGAGGTATTCGTCCCCGCCCACCCTCGATTCGGCCCGCTCGCTCTGTTTCCGTCCTTCGAGCAGAGCGACGACCGGTACGCTGTACGCGAGCAGGCCGGTCAGCTCTTCGGCCGACCCGCGCAGGAAACGGTACTTTGCCGCGTGCAGGTCGAGGTAGGGGTAGTAGTCCGAATTGGCCGGAACGCCATAGCTCAGGAACATCGGGGCGAGCGAGCTTTTTCCGCCGACCCGGCGGACCTCGATGTCCCACATCGAATTCACGTGCACGCGACGCAATTCCCTCGCGACGCCGGGCATCGCGGTGATATCGGCGAGCGGGCGCGCTAGGGTCCGGGTCTCGCCCGCGACGATCAGCAGGTCGCTGCCCGTGGCGGCGTAAATGGCATAGTCCGGAAAGTTCTCGCCCAGCGCGCGCAGCACCGAGGCGACGAGACTCGCGTCGATCTCGTACATCTGGAACCACTGGACCAGGATTCCATCCGGATTGAGATGGCGGCGTGCCAGCCGATAGAACTCGCCCGTGAACAGGCTCGAGACGCCGCTGACCCAGGGATTGGACGGCTCCGAGACGATGATGTCGTACTTGCGGTTGTGCGTCGAGAAGAACGTCTTCGCGTCGTCGAAGATGATGTGGCTGCGCGGATCGGCGAAGGCGTTGGTATTGCGCGGAGAAAAACGCCGCGACGCCTCGGCCATCGCAGGCTCGATCTCGATCGTCTCGACCGAGCGCAGGGCGTTCGATCCGAGGAGCGTGTGCGTCGTGAGACCCGTCCCGATCCCGATGACCGCCGCGCTCGCCGCATCGGGTCGGTAAGCCAGGGGAATCGCCGCCGTGAGGGTCATCGTGATTTCGTCCGAGACGCGCGGGCCGTCCGGGTCCATGTTGATCGCACCGTCCGACTTGCCGTTGGTGCGCAGGCTCCGGTCGGTGCCGAAATCCATGAGACTGACGGTCGTCGTCTTGCCGTCGCGGTGGAAGAGCAGGGTCGCGTCGCTCGCCGAGTAGAGATCCCCGCGGCGGAACACGCCCGAGGCCATCTTGTAGGCATCGAGGTGCACGCTGGCCAGCACCGCGGCGAAGGAGGCAAGCGAGAGCCCCGCGGCGCCGATTCGCAGGCGCCGTCCCTCGGCGACGCGCCACAGGAGAACCAGGCCGAGCCCAGCGTCGAGCGCTGCTCCGGCCGCGATCAGGCCTTTCAGGCCGAGGAAGGGCATGCCGAGGTGCGCGGCGAAAAACACCCCGAGAATTGAACCCAGCGTGTTGGCGGAATACACCGCGCCGACCGACTTTTCCCCGTGGCCGCCGCGGAGAAGTGCATAGGTGATGAGCGGCAAGGTGATCCCCGCGCAGAAGGTCGCCGGGAACATGATGGCGAGCGCGATGCCGTGGCTCGAGAACAGGAACAGCGTGTATCCGGTTTCCGTCTTCGCGAGCGCGCTCATCACGGCCTGCATCAACCCGAACATCTCGCCATAGAGCGGCAGCGTGGCGAGCGCGAGCAAGCCCATCGTCACCAGCACGATGCCGAGGAACCGGAGCGGGTCGGCGATCGAGTCGATGCGCCGGCGCACCCAGTAGCCCCCGCAGGCCAGCCCCAGGATGAAGGCTGAGAGCATCAACTCGAACGAGTGCGTCGAGGATCCGAGGACGAGCGAGAGCATGCGGATCCAGCCGATCTCGAAGACGAACGAAGCCGCGCCGGTGAGGAGCGCAACCGCGAGAAAGAATCTGAAAGGCGCCGCATCTTCGGAATCCCGCCCGCCTCGGGGGCGAGCCTTCATCGGCTCCTCGGTGCCGCCGGCGAACAGCCACACGGCGGCGGCGAGACCGAGATTGAGGGCTCCGGCGCTCTGCACCGTTCCCGGCAGTCCGAGCTTCTCGATCATGACGAATCCGCTTGCCAGCACGCCGATCGAAGCCCCCAAGCTGTTGGTGAAATACAGCATCGCGAGCGATTCGCCGGGCGCCGCCGGATAGCGACGGATCAGCCCGGCGCTCATCAGCGGGAAAGTCGTGCCGAGGAGGATCGATTGCGGCAGAATCAGCAGTCCCGCGAGGGCCCATTTGAACAGAGCCGCTGATGTTTCGCCGCCGAGCGCGGGCAGGACGCTCTCGTATGCCGTCTCGGTTGCCGTGACGAAAATCGGATGGAACCCAAGCCCCGCAAGCCCGATCAAGCCTTCCGCGAGTGCATATCCGCGCAGCAGATTTCCCCAGCCCCCCGACCACCGGCTGCAGAACCACGACCCGATCGCCATCCCGCCCATGAACAGCGCCAGCACCAGCGTCTGCGCGTAGGCCGCGTGCCCGAGAAAGAGTTTCAGGTAGTGGCTCCAGATCGACTCGTAGACGAGTCCGGCAAATCCGGATACGGTGAACAGCAAGAAAAATACGCTTCTGGGGATGCGGCTCATGTGTGGACCGTCGGACGCAGGGCGGCCGGGCGTTGGCATTATACGAGTCGTGTGTCGCGGGGCTTGATCACGCCCGCTAGGCGTGGAAAATACTTTCTTTCGGAGAGCAGATGAAATTCTCAGTGTGGTTCTGCCTTTTCGCAGCGATGGCTCTCGCCGCCTGCGAGACGGTACAAACGACCCAAAGCGGCGTCGTCGGCGTCGAGCGCCGGCAATCCATGTCGTCGCTGGTCTCGTCGTCCCAGATGGATCGGAGTGCCGCGGAGGCCTACGGCAAAATCATCTCCGAGGCCGGCAAGAAAAACCAGCTCAACCGGGATTCAGCTCAGGTCGCGCGGGTGCGCGGCATCGCCAACCGTTTGATCCCGAGCACTTCTGCCTTCCGCGCCGATGCGCCGCGTTGGAGCTGGGAGGTCAATGTGATCACCTCGCCGGAGGTCAACGCATGGTGCATGCCTGGTGGAAAAATCGCTGTTTACTCCGGGCTGATCGCCAAACTCGACCCCACCGACGACGAGCTGGCCGCCGTAATGGGGCACGAGATCGCCCACGCCTTGCGCGAGCACGGGCGCGAGCGCGCGAGCGAGCAGATGGCCCAGCAGCTCGGCATTAGCGTGCTCAGCACGGCGCTCGGGCTCGGCGATGTGGGCGCCCAGCTGACGCAGACCGTGCTCGACGTGACGCTCTCGCTGCCGCATTCGCGCACCCATGAGACCGAGGCGGATCGCATCGGCGTGGAGCTCGCCGCGCGCTCGGGTTACAACCCGCGCGCGGCCGTTTCGCTCTGGGAGAAGATGGGGAAGCTCGGGGGCGGCAAGCCGCCGGAGTGGATGTCGACACACCCATCGGACCAAACCAGAATCAGTGATCTCCAAAACTACTCGGAGCGGGTCGCTCCCCTCTATGAGGCCGCGCGCAGGCGCTGAAGGGACGAAGGGGCGATCCGGTATAATTTTGTCTTTGGGCAGCGAGCCGAATGATCGCGCGCACGCTTTACGACAAGCTCTGGGAGCTGCACACGGTGCACGTCGAGGAAGACGGCACGACGCTGCTCTATATCGATCGCCACCTGGTGCATGAAGTGACCAGCCCTCAGGCGTTCGAGGGCATGAAGCTCGCGCGGCGCAAGCCCTGGCGGATATCAGCCAACCTCGCGGTGGCGGATCACAACGTTCCGACCACCGATCGCTCCCGAGGGATCGCCGACCCCGTGTCGCGCCTTCAGGTCGACACGCTCGACACGAATTGCGCGGAGTACGGCATCGTCGAATTCAAGATGAACGACGCCCGCCAGGGCATCGTGCACGTCATCGGCCCGGAACAGGGCGCGACCTTGCCCGGCATGACCGTGGTGTGCGGCGATTCGCATACGAGCACTCACGGAGCGTTCGCCTGCCTCGCGTTCGGCATCGGGACCTCGGAAGTCGAGCACGTGCTTTCGACCCAATGCCTGCTCGCCAAGAAAATGAAGAACATGCTCGTGCGCGTGGAGGGCCCCCTCGCGCGCGGAGTGACTGCGAAGGACGCGGCCCTCGCGGTGATCGGCAGAATCGGAATCGCAGGGGGAACCGGCTGCACGATCGAGTACGCGGGCGGCACGGTGCGCTCGCTGACGATGGAAGGCCGCATGACCCTGTGCAACATGTCGATCGAAGCGGGGGCGCGGGCCGGATTGGTGGCGGTCGACGAGGTGACCCTCGCCTATCTGAAAGGCAGGCCCTTTGCGCCGCGCGGCGAATTGTGGGATCGCGCGGTCGCGCATTGGCGCACGCTGAAGAGCGATCCGGACGCGAAATTCGACCACGAGGTGACGATCGACGCACGCTCGATCAAGCCGCAGGTGACCTGGGGCACCTCCCCCGAAATGGTCGTCACCGTGGACGGGCGCGTGCCAGATCCCGACGGGGAGAAGGACGCAAGCCGCCGGGAGGGCATGGAGAGGGCGCTCACCTACATGGGCTTGAGGCCCAATACTCCCATGACCGACATCCGCATCGACAAGGTGTTCATCGGCTCGTGCACGAACTCGCGCATCGAGGACCTGCGGGCCGCCGCCGCGATCGTCCGCGGGCGCCGACTTGCCGCGAACGTCAAGCTCGCAATGGTCGTGCCGGGATCGGGCCTGGTGAAAGCGCAGGCCGAGCACGAGGGCCTTGACCGGATCTTCAAGGACGCGGGGTTCGAGTGGAGAGAGCCCGGCTGTTCGATGTGCCTGGGCATGAACGCGGACCGGCTCGATCCGGGCGAGCGCTGTGCCTCAACTTCGAACCGCAATTTCGAGGGGCGCCAGGGCGCGGGCGGCAGGACCCACCTGGTGAGCCCGGAGATGGCCGCAGCGGCGGCGATCGCCGGCCACTTCGTCGACGTTCGCCAGTGGAGATGACTCGATGGAGCGATTTACCGTCCTGACCGGCGTCGTCGCACCGCTCGACCGGGCCAATGTCGATACCGACCAGATCATCCCGAAGCAATTCCTCAAGTCGATCAAGCGCACGGGATTCGGGCCCAATCTCTTCGATGCCTGGCGTTACCTCGACGAGGGCCGGCCGGACAGGCCCGATGCGGGCCGCCCGCTCAACCCCGATTTCGTCCTCAACCAGCCGCGCTACAAGGGTGCGAGCATACTGCTCGCGCGCGAGAACTTCGGCTGCGGAAGCTCGCGGGAGCACGCGCCCTGGGCGCTGGCCGAGTATGGTTTTCGCGCGTTCATCGCGCCGTCCTACGCCGACATATTCTTCAGCAACTGCTGCAAGAACGGCTTGCTGCCGGTCACGCTCACCGACGCGGAAGTGGATCGCCTATTTCATGAGGCGGCCGCCTTTCCGGGGTTTCGGCTCGTTATCGACCTCGAGAAACAGACGGTTGCGACCCCGGACGGCGGCGAGGTGGGGCGCTTCGACATGGACCCTTTCCGCAAATACGCCTTGCTCAACGGTCTTGACGACATAGGACTCACTCTGCGCCACGCGGACAAGATCCGCGCCTTCGAAGAGCGGCGCCGCTCCGAACAACCCTGGTTGTTCGGTTAGTCGTCTCCTCTTCATGAAAATTGCCGTCCTACCCGGCGACGGCGTCGGCGCGGAAGTCATTGCCGAGGCGGTCAAGGTGCTCGCCGCGCTGAAGGGGAGGGGCCTTGCGTTCGAGATCGAGCAGGCCCCCATCGGCGGCGCGGCCTACGACGCCTCGGGTGATCCTCTGCCCGAAGCGACGCTGGAGCTCGCGACAAAGGCCGACGCCATCCTGTTCGGCGCGGTCGGGGGTCCTCGTTACGACGCGTTGCCGCGCGAAAAACGCCCCGAGAACGCGATCCTCAGGCTCCGCAAGGAGCTCAATCTGTTCGCCAACCTGCGGCCCGCGTCGGTTTTCGCCGAGCTCGCGGATGCCTCCACGCTCAGACCCGAGGTGGTGGCCGGGCTCGATATCCTGATCGTGCGCGAGCTGACCGGCGACATCTACTTCGGCCGGCCGCGCGGCATCCGCAAGCTCAAGAGCGGGGTGCGCGAAGGCTTCGATACCATGCGCTACACCGATGAGGAGATACGCCGCATCGCCCACGCGGGCTTCCGCGCCGCGCTGAAGCGCAACAGAAAGCTGTGCTCGGTCGACAAGGCGAACGTGCTCGAGACCTCGCAGCTGTGGCGGGAAGTGGTGAGCACGGTCGGCAAGGAATATGCCGCGGTGGAGTTGACCCACATGTACGTGGACAACGCCGCGATGCAGCTCCTCAAAAATCCCAGGCAGTTCGACGTGATCGTCACGGGCAATATGTTCGGCGACATCCTCTCGGACGAGGCCTCCATGCTCACCGGCTCGATCGGCATGCTGCCTTCGGCCTCGCTCGACGAAAAAGGCAAAGGCTTGTACGAGCCGATTCATGGATCGGCGCCGGACATCGCGGGGAAGGACCTCGCCAATCCGCTGGCGGCAATCCTGTCTGCGGCGATGATGCTCCGGCACAGCTTCGATCAAGAACGGGTCGCGGCCCGCGTTGAAATCGCGGTGAAGAAAGTACTCGCCCAGGGGTATCGCACCGCGGATATTTTTCGGCGAGGAACCCGCAGAGTTGGCACCCGGGAGATGGGAGATGCCGTGGTGGCCGCGCTCGGGTGATGCGGTACAACCTTTTTGAGGCTCAGTGCGTTAGCATACGCAGATCGGACATGCGGGAAATGCGATGAAGCGAGTCGGAATCGTCGGTTGGCGCGGAATGGTCGGATCGGTGCTGATGCAGCGCATGCACGCCGAGCGCGACTTCGCCCTGATGGAGCCGGTGTTTTTCTCGACTTCGCGCGTGGGCGGGCTCGGGCCATTCATCGGAAAGGAAACGGCACCGCTCAAGGACGCGAAGAGCGTGAGGGAGCTCGCGCTGATGGATGTCGTCATCTCGTGTCAAGGAGGTGACTACACCAACGAGGTATTTCCCAAGCTGCGTGCCTCGGGGTGGAAGGGTTGCTGGATAGACGCCGCATCCGCTCTTCGCATGCGCGACGACGCGGTCATCGTCCTGGATCCGGTCAACATGAGCGTGATCAGGGATGCGCTTTCCAGAGGCGTGCGCAATTACATCGGGGGAAACTGCACCGTAAGCTTGATGCTGATGGGCATGCACGGCCTGCTGAAAGCGGACCTCGTCGAATGGGTGACCTCGATGACCTACCAGGCGGCCTCAGGCGCAGGTGCGGAGCACGTGCGCGAGCTGGTTGAGCAGATCGGATTCGTGCACCAAGCCGCGAGACCGTCCCTGGAGGATCCCGCCTCCGCGATCCTCGAGTTGGATAGAGTCGTGGCCTCGGCGCTGCGGGACGGATCCTTGCCACGCCGGGAGTTCGGGTATCCCCTCGCGGGCAGCTTGCTGCCGTGGATCGACAAGGATCTCGGCAACGGCCAGAGCCGCGAAGAGTGGAAAGGCCAGGCGGAAGGCAACAAGATCCTTGGCCGCGAGGGAAACCCGATCCCGATCGACGGCATTTGCGTGCGCATCGGCGCAATGCGTTGCCACAGCCAGGCGCTCACCGTCAAACTGAGGCGGGATGTGCCTGTGGACGAAATCGAACAGATGCTCGGCGAGGCGAATCCTTGGGTGAGAGTTGTTCCGAACGAGCGCGAGGCAAGTCTGCGCGAGCTGACTCCGGCGGCGGTGAGCGGCGCGCTGCAGGTGCCGATCGGACGTTTGCGCAAGCTTGCGCTCGAAAATGGGGGCTTCTACCTTGCCGCCTTTACGGTCGGAGACCAACTGCTGTGGGGCGCCGCCGAGCCCCTCCGGAGAATGCTGCGCCTCCTGCTCGAGGACTAGGCTTCTTCAAGAGCGGGCCCTCGAAGGTCCGATCTCCTCCCGCTCCCGGGGCTTTCCGGGGGAAAAACAAGCAAACCTCGTGAAAAAATAGTCACTTGAAGCAATTTATGAGACGAAAGTTGAGCTTGCAAGGCTAAGGCCATGATGGTATTTTAATTTGTTTCCACTTAGGTTCAGGGTGGCAAGTGGGGAAGTTCGCCTCAAAAATTTGTTTGCCGGCAATCGTGAGCCTGATTTTGCCTTCGCTCGCTTGGGCAGCGGGCTTGGGAAAGTTGTCGGTTCTCTCCACGCTTGGACAGCCGCTCAAGGCGGAAATCGAGATCGTTTCCTTGCAGAAAGGTGAAGGCGACACGCTGGGTGCGCGGCTCGCGCCGAGGGAGGTGTTCCGCCAGGCCAACATAGACCTGAATCCGGCGTTGATGTCGGTGAAATTTGCGGTTCAGCGGCGTCCGAGCGGCCAATATGTGATGACTCTCAGCTCCGGAGCGCCGATCAACGAGCCGTTCATCGACGTTCTGGTGGAGTTGAATTGGGCGAACGGACGTCTGGTCCGCGAATACACTTTCTTGCTCGATCCCCCCGAATACGCCGGACCGCCCAAGCTCAAGTCGCTTCGAGCCGCGCAGCCGCTGGAGACCGAGCTGTCTGAACCGCTTGCGTCGGCGCCAGCGGCTGAGCCGCTTACGCCGACTGAGCCCATTGTACTGGTACCACTCGGGGAACCCCCGGAGGACTCCGCGTCCGCAGAACCGATTGCGCCCGCTCAAGCAACGCCAACGGGGACCAGAACGCCAGCGCAGGAAACAGCTGGGGAATCGGCGTCGCCGGCGCAAGTGGAGGTGCTGCCGGCAGAGGTGAATCCATCCGAACCCGTGCCCTCCCAGGTGGACGCGGCGCCCGCCGCTCCCGCCCCCGCGGGCCTGGTCCAGGAGTCCGGGGTTGCGGACATCTACGAGGTCGTACGCGGCGACACGCTCTCGAAGATTGCCGTGCGAAACCGAATTGAGGGGGTGACCTTCCAGCAGATGCTGGTGGCGCTGTTCCGCGCGAATAAAGAAGCGTTTGTCGCCGACAACATGAACCGTTTGCGCGCCGGCAAGATCGTCAGCATCCCGGACAAAGACACGGCGGCGGCCGTGGCGCCGGCTGAAGCGCGCCGCATCGTTTCCGTCCAGTACGCCGACTTCAACGAATATCGCCGCAGGCTCGGAATCGCGGTCGCATCGACCGCCGGGTCTCAAGGAAGTCGTCAGGCATCCGGGCAGATCAGTGCACCCAAGGAAGAAGAACCGGCGCTTTCCAAGGAACCGCCCAAGGATGAGCTTCGTCTCTCTCGCGCCGACGACGCCAAGCGCGGCGCCAAGGCGGCGGGCACCGCAGCGGCCGATGACTTGGCGGCGAAAGACAACGCGCTGAAAGAAGCCCAAGAGCGCATCGCTCTCCTGGAAAGGAATCTGCAGGATATGCAGAAGCTGGCGCAGATAAAGAGCCAGGCTGGAGCCCAGTTACAGCAGCAGGCGGAAGCGGCGAAGGCTGCGGCCGCCCAAAAGGGCGAGCCCTCAAAGGCGGCGCCAGCGGCGAAAGTGGAACCGACCAAGCCTGCGGAGCCCGCGAAGGTTGCACCCAAGGCGCCCGAGGCGGCCAAGGCTCCCGAACCCGCGAAAGCGCCGCCGCCCGCAGCCAAGGCACCCGAAACGCCTAAGGCACCGGAGCCGGCAAAGGCCCCGGAAGCGGCAAAGGCTACTGAAACCGCCAAGGCGCCTGAGCCGGCCAAGGCTCCCGAGCCTGCCGCCAAGGCGCCGGAACCCGCGAAGACCGCCGCCGCCAAGGCCCCCAAGGCCAAGGCTGCACCCGCGCCTCCGGCGGTTGAAGTGAGTTTCGTCGACGAGTTGCTCGATGACCCCTACAAGCTGGGCGGCACCGGCGTCGCGGTGGTCTTGCTGGCGGGCTACGCAGCCTACCGCTGGCGCAGGAAACGCAATTCTCAGTTCGAGAACAGCGTCATGAGCGTCGTGCCCTCGGACGCGGACTCCGTGCTGGGGAGCGCCGGGGGTCGCAACGTCGACACCAGCTCGAGCTCGCTTCAGAGCGATTTCAGCCAAGGTGGCGTCGCCAAGGCCGACACCGAGGAGATCGACCCGATCGCTGAAGCCGATGTCTATATGGCCTACGGCCGCGATGCCCAGGCCGAGGAGATCCTGAGAGACGCACTCGCCAAGGATTCCAGTCGCCAGGCGATTCGCGTCAAGCTCCTCGAGATTTACGCAAATCGAAAAGACACGAGGTCATTCGAGGCGGCTGCGAACGAGCTGCGCGCTGCAACCGCAGGACGCGGGGCGGAATGGGAAAAGGTGGCGGCTCTGGGATTGTCGATCGATCCGCACAATGCCCTTTACGGGGGAAAGCCGGGAAACGCACCACCGCATCGGTTCAACGAGACCGCGCAGATGCCGGCCTTCAGCGCAAACACCCAGATGCCGGCCTTTAGCGCGAACACAGCGACGCAGATGCCGCCCTTCAGCACGAGCACTCAACCGCCGCTGGAGCCCGCGGCCCCGCTCAACATCGATTTCGATATCGGCGCGGCGACATCTGGAGGTTCTGCTCCGCTTCCGGACCTCGACTTGGGCGTTGGATCGACGCCTTCGGCGGAGTCCGCGGCCGGCCTCGATTTCGATCTCGGTCTCGGCGGAGACAAGTCGGCAGCCGTCGGGACCGCGGCTGGCGCGAGCGCTATCCCGTCTTCGGAGCCTCTCAGCATCGACTTCGATCTGCCGGTGGGCGAAAAGCTGGGGGAACCCGCCACGTCCTATGCCGCACCGGCAGGTCCTGCAGCTCCCGCTTCTAACCTGGGAGCGATCGATTTCGATCTCGGAACACCGTCAGGCGGGGGCGAAGAGAAGACCGAGGCGCCCAATGCAGCCTCGGTGGATCTGGGCGCCATCAGTCTGGATCTCGGCACGCCTGGCAGCGGCAACGGTTCGGGCAGCGCTCCGGATGCGCGATGGCAGGAAGTCGCGACCAAACTCGATCTCGCCAAGGCGTACGAAGAGATGGGCGACAAGGACGGGGCCCGCGAGTTGCTGAAGGAAGTGGTGAAGGAAGGCGACTCGGCACAGCAACAACAGGCCCAAACGATGCTCCAGGCGCTCGGCTGATCTCCACCGAGGTCTCTTTGAACGATCGGCGCCTCGTGCGCCGATCGTTGTTTTCGGGATCGTAGAATGAAATTTGCCATTGGAGTGAGCTACTGTGGCGCGGGCATGGAAGGTTGGCAATCGCAGCCTTCGGGGAACACTGTGCAAGATCATCTCGCGCGCGCACTTTCGAAAATAGGCGGGGAGCCGATCGCAGTGACCGGTGCCGGGCGCACCGAGCTGAGCGTGGCTCACCTCGCCGTCCGCGAGATGCCCGGGTCGGGCACTACCGCCGAACTGCTCGCCGAGTCCGGCATCGACGCCGACGCCATCGGGATCGTAGAGGAAGAACTGCGTATCGCCGGTGCGCGGCACGATGCTTTCGCGGAATTTGACGTTCCTGGACTGCAGACGCCGACGCACGCCTTCGACATCGGTGGCGGCGAAGGCGATGTGGTCGAGGCGGCCGGTGTCTTCGTATTTCTTCCCGGTGCCGCGCACCACTATCCCTTCGCGCGGCTTGCGCGTGCCCATCAGATGCACGGTCGCGGTGCCGCCGGAGTAAAGCCAATAGCCGGGAAAATCGAGCGGCGGACGGTCGCCATTCTCGAGGCCGAGCACGTCGCAGTAGAACTCCTTGGTCTTTTCCAGATCGGAAGGTTCGATCGTGTAGTGCTGTAGTCCGCCAAGTGGCATTGTTCTTCTCCTTGATTAGACCCAGGTGAGATCGGCCTCGGCACCCATCATCCAGGCTCCGACGGTTTCGAAATGGCTGGACCGGCCCTGCAATTGCTGGGTCACGGTATGAATGTCGCGGAAGCGGCGCTCGAGCGGATGG
>Ga0209027_1000698_pt1 | contig 12265 bp, 9 predicted proteins | sample GraSoi013_1_20cm_3_FD_185821 | JGI IMG/M metagenome (GOLD analysis project Ga0209027, IMG submission 185821) | Grasslands soil microbial communities from the Angelo Coastal Reserve, California, USA - Sample 09_27_2013_1_20cm (SPAdes) (version 2) | ecosystem: Environmental > Terrestrial > Soil >...
CAGCGACTGCATGTCCGTGTTGATGGCGAGGAACTCGACCCCCTCGACCTCCGCCTCGACCATGCGGTTGACCGCGTTGACGCCGGCGCCGCCCACGCCCACGACGCGGATCACGGGCTGGCCGGTGGGCGGCTGTGATGCGGCCGCGTGATGGTGCGGATAGGCGTCCATCACGGTGCCCGCCGGCCGCTCCATCATGTTCTCGGGGATCTCCGACGAGAAAGCCTGGCGCAGGCGCTCGCGCGGCGTGCGCACGTGGGCCTCCTCGGCGTCGTCCTGCGCGCGCGCCGCAGCGGGCGTGCGCGGCGGGCTCAGGGCGGGGTGCGGCAGCTCGCGCTCGTCGGCGTCAGGCGCGGACGGCGAGGCCTGCTCCGGGGCGTCGGGCTGTGGCGAGTCCTCCTCGCCCGCGTCGGTCTTGCGAAACAGCGCCGCCAGCGGCCCTTCGCGCATGCTGGCCCGTTTAGCCCCGGCCACCCTCGAGCACCTCCTGGGCGAGTTGCCGGTAGGACTGGGCAGCGAGGCCGTCGGGCTCGTAGCGGAGCACCGACATGCCCTTCACGGGAGCCTCGGCGAAGCGGACTGTCTTGCGGATCCGCGAGGCGAACACCCGGTCGCCGAAGTTTTCCTCGAGGATCTCGATGGCCTCCTTGGCGTGGATCGTGCGCGAATCCACCAACGTCGGCAGGATACCCTCGATGTCAACGGACGGATTGAGGTTCTCGCGGATCATCGCGAGCGTGTTCTGGAGCTGGATCAGGCCGCGCATCGACAGGTACTCGCATTGCACCGGGACGATAACCCGGTCGGCGGCGGTAAGCGCGTTGATCGTCAGCAGCCCGAGGCTGGGCGGCGTGTCGATGCAGATGAAGTCGTAGTCCTCCTTGATCGGCGCAAACGCCTTCTGCAGCGAGCGCTCGCGGCCGATCATGGTCGACATCGCGATCTCGGCGCCGGCGAGGTCGATCGAGGCGCAGGCCACGTCGATCTCGCGTCTGCGGATCACCTCGCGGATCGAGACGCGGTGCACGAGCACGTCGTACATCGATTTCTCCAGCGTGTCCGGGTCGATGCCCTGGGACATGGTGAGGTTGCCCTGCGGGTCCATGTCCACGCACAGCACACGGTGGCCCTCCTCCGCGAATGCCGCGGCGAGGTTCAGCGTCGTCGTCGTCTTGGCCACGCCGCCCTTCTGGTTGGCGAATGCGATGACCTTGGCCTTTCCTTCCACGGTGGCTCCGATGCTCGAGTTGCGCGAGAAAGCCGTCCGGTGGGTATTCGCATAGGCGAGGGGGATTCCTGCTCAAGAAACTACGATCCGGCGATGGCCGATGCACGGCGCCGCGGCGTGCTCGATCGCCCCAGCGGCAAGCGCGTCTACATCTGCGCGGGGGCGGGCGGCGTCGGCAAGACGACGGCCGCAGCGGCGCTCGCGCTGGGGCTCGCGGCGCGCGGAGGCAGGGTGGCGGTGGTGACGATCGACCCGGCGCCCCGCCTCGCCGACGCCCTGGGGCTCGAGGCGCTCGCGTCCGAGCCGCAGCCGGTGGACACCTCCGCGCTCGTCGCCGAGGGGCTGAAGATGCGGGGGCAGCTGTGGGCGATGAGGCTCGACCCGAAGCGCACGCTCGATGACCTCATCGGACGGCTGGCGCCCGACCGCGCGGCGCGCGAGGAGATCCTCGGCAACCCGATCTACCGCGAGCTCTCCTCGGCGGTCGCCGGCACGCAGGAGCTCAGCGCGGTCGCCAAGCTCTATGAGCTGCGCCACGAAGGCGACTTCGACGCGATCGTGCTCGACACGCCGCCGGCGCGCAACGCCGTCGATTTCCTGGAGGCACCAACGCGGCTGCTCGGCTTTTTAGAAGGACGCGCGCTGAAGGTGTTCCTCGCGCCCGGCGGGGTGGCTGCGCGCATGTTCGGCCGCTCGACCGGCCTCGTGTTTGCGATCTTCGCGCGGGTGACCGGCGTCGACATGCTCGGCGATCTGTCGCGCTTCTTTCGCTCGCTGGCTGGGGTGACGGACGCCTTCGGCGAACGCACGCGCCAGGTGGCGGCGCTGTTGCGCGATCCATCGACGGCCTTCATGCTCGTCACCTCCCCCGATCCCGTGCCCGCACGCGAGGCGGCGCTGCTCGCGGCGCGCTTGGACGCCGCCGGCATGGCGCGCGGCGGGCTGATCGTCAACCGTGTCATCCGCGAGAGCCTCGACGGCCACTCGGCCGGCGAGGTGCGGGCGCTGCTCGCGCCCGCGCTGGGCGAGCGCCTGGCCGCCAGGGCCGCCGCCAACCTCGCCGACTTCGACGTGCTCGCGCGGCGCGATCGCGAGACGATCGCCTCCCTCTCCCGCGCGCTGTCCGAGCCCGTCCCCCTGCTCGTGCCGAATCTCGACCAGGACATTTCCTTCTTTTACGATCCGGCCACGAAGAAATTGCGAAAACGATTCGAGATTTATCCCGAAGCTCTACAGGAAACTGTGAACTTTGCTAATGAGCTTGAACGAACGCACACCGAACTGCTCAAACGAATCCAAGCCGAACGCCAACGAAGCCATTAACATGAGATCTTATACTGTCATTCTGAGCAGACGCGAAGGATCTCGGATCATTTCTGAACAGTTCTCCACCCAAATAAAATCAGAGATGTTTCGCTTCGCTCAACATGACACGACCTCTTAAGAGATGAGTCCTAACATGAACCCGACAATCCGAATCTTCGTATTTTTCTTATCAATTTTCGCCGCGCGTTTCGCGTCGGGCGCCGATTATCCGGCGCCGACTGAGAGCGACTTTACGATTCATGATTTCAAATTTGCTTCAGGCGAAACATTGCCGGAGTTGCGCGTTCATTACCGGACCCTGGGAAAACCGGAGAAGGATGCGCAGGGCAAAACGACCAATGCCGTTCTCATCATGCATGGAACAACTGGCAGTGGCGCGCAATTTATTCGTCCCGAATTTGCCGGCGAGCTATTCGGGAAAGATCAGCCGCTCGATGCGACGAAGTTTTTTATTGTGTTGCCGGATGGAATCGGTCACGGCAAATCGAGCAAGCCGAGCGACGGCATGCACGCCAAATTCCCACGCTACGGTTATATCGATATGGTGGAGGCCGACTATCGTCTCTTAACTGAGGGACTCGGCGTAGATCACGCGCGACTGGTAATGGGAACGTCTATGGGCGGAATGCACACCTGGTTATGGGGCGAGATACATCCCGATTTCATGGACGCGCTCATGCCGCTGGCGAGTTTGCCGACCCAGATCTCTGGGCGCAACCGTGCATGGCGTCGCATGGTCATCGACGCGATCCGCAACGATCCGGCATGGACCGACGGCGACTACAAAACTCAACCGCCGAGCCTGCGCACCGCTGCGGAGATGCTTTGGTTTATGAGCAGCAATCCGGTCCTCCGCCAGAAGGATGCGCCTACACTTGCGAAAACCGATGAAGTTCTGGACAAATTTGTCGAGCAAATTTTCAAGACCGATGACGCTAATGACGTGCTCTACGCGTTAGAAGCTTCACATGATTACGATCCCGCACCGAATCTTGAAAAAATCCAGGCGCCGCTTTTGGCAATCAACTTTGCCGATGATCTGATCAACCCGCCGGAACTCGGCATCCTGGAACGTGAGATCAAGCGGGTTCCGCATGGCCGCGCCATCGTGGTTCCGTTCAGCGACAAAACGCGCGGTCACGGCAGCCACACACTGGCCGCGTTGTGGAAAGATCAGCTCGCGGACTTGCTCAAAGAGACCGAAAAGTAATTAGCGGATCACTCCGTAGTTGTACGCTCCGCCATAGTAAGCGTACCACGGATAGTACGGATAATAGTACGGTCCGTAATATGTATTATACCGGGATTCGGGCGTGGCAGAAGCCTCAGCGTAATAGGTGCCAGCGCATCCACCGAGCGAAAGCCCCAGGAATCCTGCGCACAGGAGTGAGAGAAGGATTTGTACTGCGCGAGATCTGTTCGTTACCGCTGATGTCTTCATCCAGCCATTTAATGACGACCGCGCAAAACAAGAAAGCCAAATTAAAAGAAAATTTGTACTCGCCTTTTGTGAGACGTTGATTCGATTACCTTGGTAGTAGCGGCATCGCCTTCGGCCGTGGTTCGTTTGACAATAAGCGCCGTGCAACAGCGCGCCGCGAAATGTGGAGTCGTTAGCCACACGCTTCGAGCGCATCGGCGCATCGCCAACAGCGGACGGCACCGATGCGTCCATCGAAGCGCGTTACAAATCCACTACCAGTCGCCGTATGTTGTGCTGCCGTAATAGCGCGGGCCGTACGCGTCATTATAGCGAGTGCCAGAGCGTACGGTTGTCCTCTCATACGTCGGTCCGTAGTCATAATAGGAATACGGATAGGCCGGCGCATAATAAGTGGTCGGATAATAATAACCGCCATCATACGCCGTCACATAAGGCCCTTCCGCACATCCAACCATGAAAGTTGCAACGACGCCTGCGCAAATCGCCAGCAAGAATGCTCGACCGCGGTGCATCGATTTGGATTTTGTTATCGTTTTCATCAGATGTTTCCCTTTCGTTTGAGTTCCGATTTCCCTGTTTCCATCTCATCTCGGAGCCGCGCTTGTTTTCGCGCGTGGGAGTTAGTTAAGAAGGATGTTGGTTAAGTAGGACCCATGAGTGTCCATCAAACCTAGTCACCCCCAATTAAGGAACTTCCACGTAGTGATTTCGCTTCGGCTCCATCTGACTTGCCGGACTCCCGGCGTACCGAGGGTTCCTGTAGCAAGCCTCTAAGTACGATTCGCACCACGTGGCTCGATCGGCCGCGTGAGATTTCGCCTTCGACAGTAAATACCGTTGCCCACGTCGAACCTTCCATTGGCTTTTGCGCCGACATAGACGCTGTATACCTTCCAGCGACGTAATGAGACCGATTTTTTTTTGGCTCGGTGTGTGCGTGACAATTGTGTTCACGATGTTTGCGCAGAAAGGATCCTCATCACCAGGACCGGCAGATTTCGACATCATTATTAAAGATGGCACGGTTTACGACGGCTCTGGTGCCGAGCCGAAACAAGCCGACGTCGTGATTCGTGGCGATCGGATCGTTGGTATCGGCGATTTCAAAGCTGCGAAGGCCAAAGCCGTCATCGATGCGCAGGGACTCGCGGTGGCGCCCGGGTTTATCAATATGCTCTCGTGGTCCACTGTGTCGCTGATCCATGATGGCCGTTCACAGAGTGAAATTCGGCAAGGCGTAACCACTGAGATCATGGGGGAGGGCGAATCTATGGGTCCGGTGAATGATCGCGTGCGCGAGCACATGATTCGTCAGCAAATCGACATCAAATACGACATCAAATGGAATACGCTCGCGGAGTACTTGCAGTACCTCCAAAAGCGTGGCGTGTCGTGCAACGTGGCGTCGTTTATCGGTGCGACGACCATTCGCGAGTACGTGATCGGCTTTGAAGATAAACAGCCGACGCCTGAGCAACTTGACCAGATGCGCGAACTGGTGCGCAAGGAAATGGAAGCCGGCGCGTTGGGGATTGGCACTTCTTTAATCTATCCTCCCGCGTTTTATGCGAAGACGGAGGAACTAATCGAGCTTTGCAAGGTGGCCGCAAAATACCAGGGCAAATACATCTCGCACATGCGCAGCGAAGGTAGCCGGCTGCTCGAAGCGCTTGATGAATTAATTCGCATCAGCCGGGAGGCGAAAATTCCGGCAGAAGTTTATCACATCAAAGTCTCGGGCCAGCAAAACTGGCCGAAGATCGACGACCTGCTTTCGCGAATCGAGGCCGCGCAGAAGGAAGGGCTAAAAATCACTGCCGATATGTACACTTACACCGCGGGAGGAACCGGCCTGGACGCATCGCTTCCGCCTTGGACCGAAGACGGCGGTTATCCTGCCTTATTCAAGCGGCTGCGCGATCCGGCGACTCGCCAGAAGATTAAGGCAGAGGTGCAAAAGCCCGCAGGCGGATGGGAAAACCTGTATTTTGATGCCGGAGGTCCAGAGCACATTCTGCTGGCAGAGTTCAGGTCGGATAAACTGAAGCCGCTTACCGGGAAGTCACTGGCTGAAGTGGCAGGGATGCGCGGGAAAGATCCCATCGACACAGCGATGGATTTGATCGCCGAAGATGAATCGCGGGTCGGCACACTCTATTTCATCATGTCCGAAGACAACGTGAAGAAAGAACTCGCGAAGCCGTGGATTTCATTCGGCTCCGATGAAGCTTCGCAGGCGCCTGAGGGTTTGTTCCTGAAATCCAATCCGCATCCCCGTGCCTATGGAAATTTCGCCCGCGTACTGGGCAAATATTCGCGGGACGAAAAAGTGATTCCAATGCGGGAAGCAGTGCGGCGACTGACTGGATTGCCTGCCACAAATTTGGGACTCGATCATCGCGGGTTCCTCAAGGAGGGAATGTTTGCCGATGTGGTCGTATTCGATCCGGCGACGATTGCCGACCGCGCCACGTATGAGAAACCGCATCAATATGCGGTAGGCATGAAGCACGTTTTCGTAAATGGCGTGCAAGTGCTGAAAGATGGCGAGCATACAGGCGCGAAACCTGGCCGCGCATTGTGGGGGCCGGGAAAGCTGCATTAAACGAGGCGGGCAGGACGCCCCGGTTTACACATAACGCCAAAAGCGCAGCCCGTTTTGTTGGTTTGCATATCTCTCCATTGGGGGATTGAAAACCGAACGGGCGGGGTGGAAGTTTCACGTTCCAGTGGATCCAATCAGGAACATTAAGTTGCGCTGGCTGCATGGCGCATTGCAGGACCTGACCTCCGAACTATCGCGTTTGCAATTTTCCAGATTTGCACTGCACGCCTGGGAGCCTGCAATCAATGCGTATCGCTGCGAAAAATCCATTCGTATTTGCGTCGATCTTGCGGGGGTCGATCGCGCGTTCATTGATCTCACCGTCGAACCGCGGCGCGTGGTGATTCGCGGCACGCGAGAGCTGCCTGAGCCGACTGATGACGAGGGATGCGCGCTGCAATTGCTGGCCATGGAGATTGATTACGGACCGTTCATACGAGAAGTGCCGTTGCCAGCCGAAGTGGAAATCGAGCAAGCGCACGCCGAGCAGCGTAACGGCTTGCTCTGGATTTCGTTGTCCTTGAAGGAGTCATGAGCGCAAAAGAACTCAGCACCTTACAGGCTAATGTTGAAGCGAAGCCGGGCCTGGAGAGCACTATTGCGACGGGAATGGAAAAGGGCGGAACGCCGCACATCCCTGAAGAATTATCGATTTTGCCCGTGCGCGGGATCGTTGTTTTTCCGGGGACAATCATTCCGCTGAATATCCATCGGGCAGCGTCACTCAAACTGCTCGATGACACTTTGCCGCGAACCAAAGTCATCGGTCTGCTCACGCAGCGCGATGAGGCGAAGGAAGATCCGACACCGCAAGACCTCTATTCGGTCGGCACAGCCGCACGCGTGCTTAAGCTCCTCCGCCAGGAAGACGACAATGTGTTGGTTATAGTGCAAGGGCTGCGCCGGTTTTCACTCCGCAAAATCGTCGCGACCTCGCCATTTCTGCGTGCCGAGGTTGATCTGCCCGAATCGATTCTTCCACCTGCAAGCAAGGAATGGGAAGCGACGTTCAGGAACCTGCGAGATTCAGCCGCGCGATTGTTCGAACTCGCTCCGGACGCTCCCGAGCAGGCGCGCCTTATGATTCTAAACATCGAGAATCCTGAGCAGCTCGCTGATTTTCTTGCGCCAAATCTAAACGTGGATGTCGCGCAGAAGCAGGCGCTGCTCGAAGAGCTCGACGTCGAAAAGCGCGTACGCGCAATTCAGAAACAGATCTCTGCGCAGCTCGAGATCGCCGAGATTCAGCAAAAGCTGCAAAAAGATGTGGCCTCGCAGTTTTCCGATGCGCAACGACGCGCTTATCTCCGTTCGCAGATCAAGGCGATCCAGCGCGAGCTTGGCGAAGCCGAAGGTGGCGGTGAAGAACAAGCCCAGCAATTGCGCGCTCGGCTCGAGGAAGCCAAACCGCCAGAGGAAGTGATGAAACAGGCGGAGCGGGAATTGAAACGGCTCGATTTTATTCCTCCGGCAAGTCCGGAATTCTCGGTCATCGTCAGTTACATCGAGATCATCGCCGATTTGCCCTGGAACAAGCTGAGCGAGGACAATCTTGATCTCGACCAAGCGCAGAAAATCCTCGACCGCGATCATTACGATCTGGAAAAAGTTAAAAAACGGCTGATCGAATATCTGGCGGTGCGCAAACTCAATCCGCAGGGGCACGGTGCAATCCTCTGTTTTCTCGGTCCGCCTGGCGTTGGCAAGACCAGCCTCGGTCAATCGATTGCCGACGCGCTGGGCAGAAAATTTGTCCGGATCAGTCTCGGCGGCATGCGCGACGAAGCAGAAATCCGGGGTCATCGCCGCACCTACATCGGCTCGATGCCGGGCCGCATCATTCAGGAACTGCGTCGCTGTGGAACGCGCAATCCTGTGTTCATGTTGGATGAGATCGACAAGATCGGCGCCGATTTTCGGGGCGATCCCGCCAGTGCCTTACTCGAAGTGCTCGACCCGCGGCAAAACGACAAGTTTGTCGATCGCTACCTCGACGTGCCGTTTGATCTGTCTCAGGTAATTTTCATCGGCACGGCAAATTACATCGACGGCGTGCCCGAACCGTTGCGCGACCGGATTGAAGTGATTTCGCTTCCCGGTTACACCGAGCGCGAGAAACTCGAGATCGCCAAACGATACCTCGTCAGGCGGCAGTTAGAGGAAAACGGACTCAAGCCCGAGCAGATCGAATGGCAGGACGAAGCAATCCGCCGCATCATTAATGATTACACACATGAAGCAGGCGTTCGCGAGCTCGAGCGGCAGATAGCGTCTGTTTGTCGTGGAATTGCATCGCAGGTGGCGCGGGGAAAAATCGAGCACGCCACGGTCACGCCCGAGCTGGTGGTCGAAATGCTCGGTCCGGCGAAATACGTGCGCGAAACCAGACTGAAAACGAGCAAGCCGGGCGTTGTCACCGGTCTGGCTTACACGCCTGCCGGTGGCGAAGTGCTGCACATCGAAGCGACCCGTTACCCGGGCAAGGGCAACGTCACGCTCACCGGGCACATTGGCGAAGTGATGAAAGAATCGGTTCAGGCTGCACTCAGTCTGGTGCGCAGCCGCAACAACGAGATCGGCGCAAAGGCGGAAGATTTCCGCAGCATCGACGTGCACGTGCACGTACCTGCGGGTGCAGTTCCGAAAGATGGTCCTTCAGCCGGCATCGCGATGTTTACCGCGTTAGCGTCGCTATTCAGCAATACTCCGGTGCGGCCGGATGTCGCCATGACTGGCGAAATCACCTTGCGCGGCCTGGTTCTACCGATCGGTGGTCTGAAAGAAAAAAGCCTTGCGGCGATGCGTGCCGGGATTTCCACGGTCATCATCCCAAAGCTGAACGAAAAAGATCTTGTCGATGTTCCCGAGGAAGCGAAACAAAAACTCAAATTCGTCCCGGTCGAAAACGTCGATGAAGTCTTGAACGTCGCACTGGAGAAAGACGGCGCGCCGCAACAGCAAGCAGGTGGATCGGCTTCTTCAAAAACGATGGCGAAATAATCGCCGCAGAGCCGCCTAGATTTAATAACGCGTTGAGGACAACGCGTTCCACTGTTGCTGGCGCAGCGACTTAGCTGCAGGCTACTTCCATTCCCAAAATTCGGAGCGCGTGTTGCCTTGAGCGTCTACCGCGTATTCGAATACCACCGCGACCTTGTTCAACCGGGACCAGCGTGGCGGCATACTTTGATAATAAACCGCTCCGCGATAACTCGCAGTCCCGTCTTTCTTCATCGTTCCGACACCGTGGCCAGTCCATGTGGCCATTTTTCCGTCCTTGAGAATCATCACTCCTTGCCCTTCGCCGTAGAGTGTCCCGTCGGGACGGACCATAGTGCAATAGGTGCCTGTCTCCTTCACGTCTGTGCCCAGAATCGATCCACTCGCCTGAAACGACGTCTCCATTTTTGGGCCTCCGCCCAGGTTCGGTAATACGCGCTGCGAAGTAATCTTGCCCGCTGTTCCGCCAATCTTCTCGCCTAGCATAAATATCCTCTCGTTGAGATTTCCTTTTTTAGACTCCGTTGAGACAGCTCACGAACTGCGGCGTAATTGTCACGATTTTCTCGCGAGGCTGCCATCTGTTATTACGGTTAGCTGCAATAGTGCACGCTCGCTATCCCGGCTAGATGACATGCTACCAAGTAGTCCGGCGTCACCGTAATGTCGGACCGTACGCGCTGTTGACGTAAACATTGTTGTTCAAATACCAGATTGCTGTTTGACGCGTGGCGGCGTTGTAAAGCACATAATCGGGTTTGCCGTCACCGTTAAAGTCGGCCGTGGCTACCAAAACCCAGCCACTGGGAAGATTCGGTCCCCAATCGGCACCAACAAGGGTTAGTCCCGATAAATAAGCGATAGCTGTATAGCCTGAACTCGCGTGGAATAAGACATAATCTGGGTGGCCGTCGCGATCAAAATCCGCTACACCCACCAGTGCCCAGCCGTTGGGAAGGGTCGGCCCAAAACCACCGCCGATATAAACGTTATTGTTCAGATACCAAATCGCTGTTTGATGCGTGCCGGCGTTGTAAAGCACGTAATCGGGTTTGTTATCGCCATTAAAATCTCCTGTACTAGTCAAGATCCACCCGGCGGGTAGGGTTGGACCATAAGCCCCGCCCCGATAGACATTGTTGTTCAAATACCAAATCGCTGTTTGCCGCGTACTCGTTTTGTAAAGCACGTAGTCGGGTTTGCCGTCGCGGTTGAAATCGCCTGTCGCCACAAATTGCCATCCGCTCGGCAGAGTGGGTCCATAAGCGGCACTGACATAAACATTATTGTTCAAATACCAGATCGCAGTGCCCTGCGTGCTGACATTGTAAAGCGCATAATCAGGCTTGCCGTTGCCGTTGAAATCGGCGGTCGTAATCAAGTTCCAAGCGTTTCGACTGATCCGGACATAATAGATATCTTCTTCACCATTAAATGTCGCCGCATACGCGACATTGGCGCCTGCGTTATCGGAGACGATTGTAATATAATCGCCGAGCTTGTCCTGATTCGGATAACCGAGGTACGGATTAAACGAATTGCTGATTGCGACATTGAGCGACCAGGTATTTCCGCCATCCAAGCTGTACGAATAGAAGAGTTGCGAGTTGATATTGTTCGCAGCATTACGTGTGTCCAGCCAGACTGCATCGATTTGGCCGCTAGGCGCGACCGACAGCGCGCCAAACCAGTGCCACTTCACGTGGTTAACAGGATCGTCATTGATCCGGCGCGGTGCGCTGAAGGTTTGGCCACCGTTTGTGCTCCGCACGAACATCACGTCGGTACCACTCGTGAAGCCGGCGGGCTGAACGCTTGCGAGCATGTAAATATTGTTGTTCGTACTCGTGCCCGAACGGTCCACGGCCAGGAAAATCTGACCGGCTAATCCTTGCGGATTAATCAGCTGGCCAGCAACGATTTTGCCGCCGAGGTCCACTGCTGTGCTTTGGTCGAAGTTGGGGACTACGGCGCCGTTCTTTGCATTGGTGGAGCGAACACACCAGACCTGGCCACCCTCCAGTTCCACCCCGCCGATGAAGAGATTCCCGTTGGAATCGACGTCCAGTGTGCCGAATGCAGGGGAATTGGGAATATCGATAGGATTCATCCAGGTGAGTCCGCCGTTGGTTGATCGAGTGAATTGTCGGCCGCCATAATTGGCGCCGTCGCTCCAGAATTGATACTGGAATCCATGTCCGGTGCTGTTTGTGTTATCGATTGTAAACCACTCCTTATCGCCGCCAGATGCCGGTGCGATATACGCCCATGATTGACCGGCATTGAGTGATCGCCACAAATCATCAAAAAACGTCTGCAGAAGGCTGAGATAAAAAAAACGGCCGGCGCTATCGGAGTTCAGGACAGGATCGCTGCGAAAAACATTGCGTTGGAGAACGCCGGCAGAAATCCACGTCCTGCCGCCATTCGTTGTATGCGCGAATCCAGCCTGGCGAAAATTGGACGACACGCTGTCGAATTGCCTCCAACCGATACTCATTTTGTTTCGGTTCGTCGGGTCGACGCAAATGGACGGCTCATTTGCGGCGTCGCCAACAATGTTATTGCCGCTCGCATTAACGTTCACTTGATAACTCGTGTAGGGACCGAACTGCGAGATCAATCCGGGCGACGTGGCTACGGCCGGGAACAGCGGCGGTGG
>Ga0209027_1000700_pt1 | contig 12255 bp, 7 predicted proteins | sample GraSoi013_1_20cm_3_FD_185821 | JGI IMG/M metagenome (GOLD analysis project Ga0209027, IMG submission 185821) | Grasslands soil microbial communities from the Angelo Coastal Reserve, California, USA - Sample 09_27_2013_1_20cm (SPAdes) (version 2) | ecosystem: Environmental > Terrestrial > Soil >...
GTCGAAGTCCCACATGCCGTCGTTGGCCGCGGCCTGAAACAGATTGGTGCGCTCCTCGAGCTTGGCGAGGCGCGCCTCGGTACGGATACGCTCCAGGCCCGTGGCGAGGCTGGTGCCGATGAGCTTCATCAGCAGCTGCAGGTTCACGTCCCACGCGCCGCGCGGCAGGGCGTGCGCGAGCCCGAGGAAACCGGCCGGCTTGCCCTGCACTCGCAGCGCCACGAGCAGCGCCGAGCCGATGTGCAGCTCGGCGAATTTGGCCGCTTCCAGCGCCTGCTCCTTGCGCGGTGCGCTGCTGTCGCGCAGCTCCGATAGGCGCAGATTCTCCAGCCGCCCTTTCAGCCAGGGAAACGCTTCCAGGCCCGAGCCGGTCAGGCCTTCGGGACGGCACTGGGCGAAGGCGCTGCGCGCCAGCTGCACGTCCGCGATGGTCGAGTCCTCGGTATTGAGGGCTGCGAGGAAGGCGCAATCAGACCCGGTGGCGCCGCGCAGCAACTCGAGGTTGCGGCGCACGCACTCGTCCACGCCGTCACGGCGCATGTTCTGGAAGTCCACCGCGATCTTGGTACACACGACGTCCATGCCCAGAACGGGCTTGGGGACCCGGCCGGTCCAGGCGTCGGCCGACAGAATGTCCGAAGCGGTGTAGTCCGCCGGCTTATCCGGCGGCGGAGTCGTCATTTGCCCCTGACCTCCAAACCCAATCGGGCGCAGCGTAACCGTTTGCGCCGCCCCGGACGTGACGCCCCGTCACGGAGTGGAGGATTCCCCAGCGCTATTTTCCAACTGGTTGCAGAGGATTCTCGCACACTGGATCAGGAACACAAGCTAACGCACTGTTCGGTCAGGCTTTGGGCACTTAACAGAATCCCCCAGCCCGCGCGCCAGGGCCGTACCACGCTCGCGGCGCGCACTCAGTCGCGGCACAAGGCGGCGCGCGCCACGCCGTAGAGGCGCTGCAGTTCCTGCTCCATCTGCGATTGCAGTCGTGCGAGCGAGGGCGGGTCAGTGACCCGCGGCACATAACAGGGCGGCCCGATGGCGATCACGATGCGCGAAAAGGGCACCGGGATCACGAACTTGTCCCACTTGATCAGCCAGGCGCGCGAGGCGGCATACGACATCGGCAGAATCGGCCGGCCCGACATCTGCGCCAGCAGCAGCGCGCCGGGCTTGAACCGGAAGCGCGGCCCGCGCGGCCCGTCGGGAGTGATGACCGGCGAGACGTTGTCGCGGACGAGCGCCTGGTAGTAATCGCGCAGCGCCCGCGCGCCGGTGTGGGTCGAGGAACCGCGGATCACCGCGCCGCCCAGGCGCTGCACCATCATCGCACCGAGCTCCCCATCCACCGACGGACTGATGAGCCAGCCCACCGTGAGTCCGCGCGAGCGCTGCCCGACCAGGAACTTGCCGCAATACAGCTGGTGCTGGTGCCAGTAGCACGGCACCAGGGAGGGCGAGCGCGCCAGCGCCTCGTCCAGGTGAGCCACCCCTTCCACGCGCGTCACGCGGCAGGTGAGCCACCAGGCGCGGATGATGGCCAGTCCCAGCGGCACCGCCAGCCGGTACAGCCAGCGTCGTGCCCGCGTCATCCGCCGTCCCGAGCGCGTCGTGGTGCGGTAGAGCGTGTTGCGCAGTCCGCCGTCCTCGTCCGTCATCGGGCGAACAGCTCACCGCGCAGGTCGGTGTGATATAAGATTAAGGTTTGGCTTTCAACAGCTTGCATGACCGCCGCCGCATCCGCGCAGACCCAACCCCCCGAGGCTGAGCTGCGGTTCGACATCGGCTCCACGGATGACTCCCTGGAGCGCATGATCGAGCTGTTCGCCCGTCTTGGAGACATCTATCGCGTGTTCGTGCCGGCACGCGGATCTTATACCTATGTCATTCACCACCCGGATGACGTCAAGCGGGTGCTGGTTGCCAATCATCGCAACTACACCAAGGGCGTCGGCCTGGATCGCGTCAGGATCCTGCTCGGCAAGGGCATCATGACGAGCGAGGGCGAGCTGTGGAAGCGCCAGCGCTACATGATGCAGCCGCTCTTCCACCGCCGCGTGCTCAGCGGGTTCGCGGGCATCATCGCGGCGGCGAACGACCGCTTCATCGAGCGCTGGCAGGCGCTCGCGCAGCGTGGCGAGCTCGTGAACCTGACTGACGAGATGAGCGAGCTCACGCTCGAGATCGTATTGCGCTCGATCTTCGGTCGCGACCTGGACCGCCTGACCCAGCAGGCCGGCGGCAACCCCTTCGAGGTGCTCACGAAGGAACAGTCGCGCGATCTGCAGTTCGCGTACCGGTTCCGCTCGCTCACCAGGATCGTAGCGCAGCTCATCGCGCAGCGGCGCGCCGGGCAGGAGGAGCACTGCGACTACCTCGCGATGCTCATGAGTGCGTGCGACAAGGAGACCGGCTCCCCCATGGGGGAGCGTGAGCTGATCGACGAGGTCATGACGCTCATCGTCGCCGGTCATGAGACCACCGCCAGCGGGCTCAACTGGACCTGGTACCTGCTTTCCCAACACCCCGCGGTGGAAGCGCGGCTGCATGCGGAGATCGACGCGGCACCGGCCATGCCGGCGCCCGGCCTGGCGCAGATGGAAGCGCTCAACTACACGCACCAGGTCGTGAACGAGGCCCTGCGCCTGTATCCGCCAGGATGGCTGCTGTCGCGCCGTACCATCGAGGCGGACGTGCTCGGCGGTTATCCGGTGCCCCCGGGCACCAACGTGCTCTTGCCGCTGTACCTGCTGCATCGTCACCCGCGCTTCTGGAAGGACCCGGAAGCTTTCTGGCCCGAGCGTTTCGCCCCCGAGCACGAGGCCGAGCGCCCGCGCTTCGCCTACATGCCCTTCGCCGCGGGCCCGCGCCATTGCATCGGCGAGACCTTCGCGCTCTACGAGATGCTCATGCACCTGTACAAGGTCGCGCGCCACTATCGCCTCAGCTACGTGCCCGACCGGCCCGTCGAGCTCGAGGCGCAGATCAACCTGCGCACCCGCTATCCGCTGCACATGAGGCTGGAACGCCGCTGATGTCCACAGCCACGACGCTCACGGAAGTCATCCAGAGCAACCACGCCGTCGCGCGCAGCATCACCTATCACGCCGGCGAGGACGACGCGCGCGAGGTGTCGTTCGGGGAGCTGTACGAGCGCTCGCTCGGGATCCTGTACCACCTGCAGCGCCTCGGCGCGCGCCGCGGCGACACACTGATCCTGTTCCTGGCCAACAACGAGCAGTTCATCGACGTGTTCTGGGCCGCGATCCTCGGCGGCATCGTGCCCGTGCCGGTGGCGCTGGGCATCAGCGACGAGCACCGCATGAAGCTGCTGCGCATCGCGCGCCGGCTCGGCGAGCCCTACCTGTACACCGAGCGCCGTGCGCTCGAGCGCATCGGCACCTTCGCGGCGCAGGCGGGCGAGAGTTCGGTGTTCGAAGGGCTGCGAACGCGCGCTTTCCTGGTGGACGACCTGGACGACATCTCGCGCGCCGGCAGCGTGCAGCGCGCGCGCCCCGATGACACCGCCTTCATTCAGTTCTCCTCCGGCTCCACCAGCGATCCCAAGGGCGTGGTGCTCACCCACGGCAACATCATCGCCAACTGGCGTGGCGCGACCGAAGCCGCGGGCTTCAACGAGCACGACGTGAGCCTGTCGTGGATGCCGCTCACCCACGACATGGGCCTCATCGGTTTTCATCTGGTCATGTTCGCCAACCGGGTGCACACGCACCTCATGCCCACGGAGCTGTTCATCCGCCGGCCGCTGCTGTGGCTCACCCTCGCATCGAGGGTGCGCGCCACGATCCTGTGCTCGCCGAACTTCGGCTACAAACACTATCTGAAGGTGCTGGGGGAGCGCGCGGTGGCGGGAATGGACCTGTCCGCCGTGCGGTTCATTTTCAACGGCGCGGAGCCGATCTCGGTCGAGTTGTGCGATGAGTTCCTCACCCGGCTCGCGCCTGCGAAGCTCAAGCGCAACGCCATGTACCCGGTGTATGGGCTGGCGGAAGCCTCGCTGGCGGTGAGTTTCCCGCCGGTGGGTGCGCCGCTGCGCACCATCACGCTCAACCGGCACCGCATGAACGTCGGCGACCCGGTCGAGCTGGTGGACGCGGCCGACCGCGCGGCGGTGCGACTGGTCTGCGAAGGACGGGCTATCCCCTATTGCCGCGTGCGCATCGCGGACGACGAGGACCGCGAGCTGCCCGAGGAGCGCATCGGCCACGTGCACATGAGGGGGGACAACGTCACGCGCGGCTACTACCAGGACCCCGCGGCCAACGCAGCCGCGTTCACCGCCGACGGCTGGCTGCGCACCGGTGACCTCGGCCTGATCCACGACGGGGAGCTGTACGTCTCCGGCCGCGCGAAAGAGATCATTTTCGTGAACGGCCAGAACTACTATCCGCACGATCTGGAGGCCATCGCGCAGCGCGCCCCGGGGCTGGAGCTCGGCAAGGTGGTCGCCGCCGGTGTACGGGCGCGCGGCGCAGAGATCGAGGAGCTCGTGGTGTTCGTGCTTCACCGTGGCGGCGTGCCGGAGTTCCTGCCGGTGGCGGCCCAGGTCGCGCGCCTCATCAACGAACAGACCGGGCTCGAGGTGGCGCAGGTGGTGCCGGTCAAGCGCATCCCCAAGACCACGAGCGGCAAGATCCAGCGCCACCTCCTCGAGGAGAGCTACGCGGACGGGGAGTTCGACGCGGACCTGAGGGAGCTCGCGGCGCTGCGGGCCGCGCAGCGGGGGCCGGAGTCCGGCACGCGCACCCAGATCGAGCAGAAGCTCAAGACCATCTGCGATGCGGCGCTGCAGGGCAAGCGCGTGGACATCCACGACAATCTGTTCGAGATCGGCGCGAGCTCGCTGAAGCTCATCGAGATCCACGAGCAGATCGACCGCGAGTACCCCGGGCAGGTGGATCTGACCGAGCTGTTCGACTTCCCGACCATCGCCGAGCTCGCGCAGCACCTGCAGGGCAAGCTCGCGCAGGCCTGAAGTGAGCTACGGGCACCGTGGCGGCAAAATTCGCAAGTTGGGGCCCTTTTGTGCCTATAATGTCACGATATGGAGCTTAGTGCCCCATCAGCCGCCGCCAGCGCCAGCCCGCGCTGTGAGGGGCGGCTGTCCGACTGCGGAATCCGCCCGACCGCCCAGCGCGTGCGCATCGCCACGCTGCTGCTGTCGGCGCCCCAGCACCTGTCCGCGGAGCAGATCCTGGCGAGCCTGCGCGCAGCGGGAGCGCGCGTGTCCAAGGCCACGGTGTACAACACGCTGAACCTGTTCGCCGCGCATGGCCTGATTCGCCAGCTGTCGGTGGACGGCTCGCGCGCGTGGTTCGACTCCAATGTCGAGCCGCACTATCACTTTCACGACCTGCAGAGCGGCGCCCTGATCGATGTTCCCGTTCCGGCCGTGGCGTTCAGCCGCCTGCCTGCGCCACCGCCGGGGACCGAGGTGGCCGGGATCGATCTGGTCATTAGACTGCGCAAAAAAATGTAGAATGCGCGGCTTTCCCCGTGACGTGCGCCGGGATAGCTCAGCTGGTAGAGCAGCGCATTCGTAATGCGCGGGTCGGAGGTTCGAGTCCTCTTCCCGGCACCACTTCCTGGCCGCCGCGCGTCTCGGCCCGTCGCCCGCCGACCTCCCCCTGGCGCGTCCGGCGGAGAATTGCACGGGATGGCGTTTAAACTCGAGCGTGACTGGCCGGCTCAAACGATGGGCGCAATGCGCTCGGCCCGTAACATAAGGAACTCCGCGTGGGTACGAACCCGGAACACGTCCCAGACGCGCTTGCGGCGCACAGCGAGTCCGTGAGGTGGATCGGGCGCGACAGACCCGGGTTTGACCGCATCACCCCCGACAGCCCGGTGCATCCCACATCCCCGCACACGGCCCCGACCGAGGCGCCACAGCCGGGACTGCGCCGCAAATGGCTGCTGCCGGCAGGCGCGGTGCTGCTGGCGCTGGCGATCAGTGCCGTGCTCTGGAGCACCCTGCACTCGAAGCCGAAGCTCGTGCCGCTCGCCGACCAGCGCAACGTGCCGCTCATTTCGGTCATGACGCCGGGACTGAAGGCCGTGACCTCGAGTGTGACCTTCACAGGCGCGATCGTGGCGCGCTACGACATGCCGATCGGCAACGACGGGGAGACCGGCCGGATCGTTGCCGTTTACGTGGAGCCCGGCGATCACGTGCGGCGCGGGCAGCCGCTCGCGAAGCTCGATCAGTCGGTGCTCATTCCGCAGGTCAATCGCCTCGCGGCCGCCCTCGAGCAAACGCAGGCGCAAGCCGCGCTGTCTGCGGCCGAGTATCGGCGCGCGCAGGGTGTGGAATCGGCCGGCGCGCTGTCGGCCGAGGACATAGAAAAGCGCCGCGCCACCGCGGTGACGGATGCGGCGAACGTCAAGGTGGCGGCGGCGCTGCTCGCGGAAGGCGAGGCGCGCCTGAATCGTACTCGCATCGTCGCGCCCATCGCCGGCACGGTCCTCACGCGCCGGGCTGAAGTCGGCCAGATCGCCAATCCGGGCGGCGAGGCGCTGTTTCGGATCGCGAGCGGCGGTGAGATCGAGATGCGCGGCCAGCTCGCGGAGCAGGATCTCGCCCAGGTCAAGGTCGGTGACGCGGCGAGCGTGCACCTGACCGGTCTGCCGCAGGCCTTCGAGGGGCGTGTACGCCTGCTCGGCGCCATCATCGACCCGCAGACCCGACTCGGGGAAATTCGCATCACGCTCAAGCCCGACCCGGCGCTGCGCCCGGGCGCGTTCGCGCGCGGCACGGTGGCGGTGAACAAGGCCCTGCGGCCGGTGGTGCCGCAGACGGCGGTTCTGACCGATACCGGCGGCAGCTACGTGTACCTCGTCAACGCACACAGCCACGCCGAGCGGCGCGCCGTGCGCGTCGCAGACACCTCCGACCAGGGCGTCGTGATCTCCTCGGGTCTCAGCGGCTCCGAGCGCGTCGTGACCACCGCGGCCGGCTTTCTGCGTGACGGCGAAGAAGTGAAGGCCGTGGCGGCACCCGCCACTCAGCCCTCGCCCTGAAGGGCGGAGCCGCGCGGATGAAGAATATTTCAGCGTGGGCCATCCGCCACCCCCTGCCCCCCATCGTGCTGTTCGTGGTGCTGCTGTTCATGGGCATCGTGTGCTTCGTGCGCCTGCCCGTGACCGCCGACCCCGATATCTCCTTTCCCGGCGTGTTCATCGGCATCGGCCAGCCCGGCGCGGCGCCGCAGGAGCTGGAAACGCAGGTGATGCAGAAGGTCGAAGGCGCGGTCGCCGGCATCGGCAACATCGACAACATCACTTCCTGGGCGGTCGAAGGCCAGGCGAACATCTTCATCCAGTTCGAGATCGGCACCCCGATCGACCGCGCGGTCGCCGACGTGCGCGATGCGGTCGCCAAGGTGCGGGTGCTGCTGCCCCAGGGCATCCAGGAGCCCACGGTCCAGCGCATCAATGCCGACGGCGGCCCGATGGTCCTCTACGCGGTCAGCTCGAGCTCGCTCACGGAGGAGGAGCTGTCCTGGTTCGTCGACAACACCATCACCAAGCGGCTGCTGCAGGTGACCGGCGTCGCGCAGGTGCAGCGCGGCGGCGGGGTCAACCGCGAGATCCGCGTCGAGCTCGACCCGGCGCGCATGCAGGCGCTCGGCATCACCGCCGCCGAGGTCAACGAGCAGCTGCGCTCGCTGAACCTCGATTCCCCCGGCGGCCGCGCGCAGCTCGGCGGCGGCGAGCAGGCGATCCGCGTGCTCGGCGGCGCGCGCACCGCCGCCGCCCTCGGCGCCAGCCAGATCGCCCTGTCCGGCGGGCGCTTCGCGCGCCTCTCGGATCTGGCGGAGGTGCGCGACGGCGTCGGCGAGGTGCGCACGATCGCGCGCCTCAACGGCCGCCCGGCGACCACCTTTGGAGTGATCAAGGCCAAGGGTTACTCGGACGTCAGCGTCGATGACGGCATGCAGGTGGAGCTCGCCAAAGTCCGCAAAGAGAATCCGCAGGTGAAGCTGACGCAGATCTTCACCAGCGTCGATTACACCAAGGCGACCTACCACTCGGCGCTGGGCGCGCTGCTGGAAGGCTCGGTGCTCGCGGTGCTGGTGGTGTTCCTGTTCCTGCGCGACATGCGCGCCACGCTGATCTCGGCGCTCGCCATCCCGCTGTCGGCGATCCCGACGTTTGCGTTCATGCAGTGGATGGGCTTCACGCTGAACTCGATCAGCCTGCTGGCCCTGTCGCTGGTCGCCGGCGTGCTGGTCGACGACGCCATCGTCGAGATCGAGAACATCGTGCGCCACATGCGCATGGGCAAGAGCGGCTTCCAGGCCGCGCTCGAGGCCGCCGACCAGATCGGACTTGCGGTGGTGGCGACCTCGGCGACCATCATTGCGGTGTTCGTGCCGGTGAGTTTCATGGGCGGCCTCACCGGGCAGTACTTCAAGCAGTTCGGCCTCACCGTCGCGGCGGCGGTGTTCTTCTCGCTGCTGGTGGCGCGCCTGATCACACCGGTCGTCGCCGCCTATACCCTGAAGTCCGACAACGTCGCCCGGCACACCGACGGGCCGATCATGGCCTGGTACCAGCGGCTGCTGGGCTGGTGCGCGGTGCATCGCTGGAAGACCGTGCTGGCAGGCCTCGGGTTCATGGTGCTGTCGGCGGCGGGCGTGGCTCTGTGCTCCTTCTCCTTCATACCCGAGTCGGACGTGGGCACCAGCTTCCTGAGCGTCGAGCTGCCCCCGGGCGTGCGCCTCGAGGACACCGCCCGAGTCACCGCGGCCGCCTACCGCATCATCGCCCGCCAGCCGGAAGTGAGGGACATAGTCGAATCGGTCGGCACGAGCGATGAGGGCGTGCGTGCCGCCGAGCTCGACGTCGCGCTGGTGCCGGCGAGCGAGCGGCGCGTGACCCAGCGTCAGTTCGAGGACCGCGTCAGCCAGGAACTGAAGGTGATTCCGGACGCGCAGCTGCACTTCAATCGCAACGGCAACGGCCGCGATGTCAACATCTACATCACCGGCGACGACCCGCAGCTCACCTACAACACGGCCCGCCGGGTGGTCGAGGAGATGAGCAAGCTGTCCTTCGTGCGTGACGCGCGCATCAACAACGACCTGCCGCGTCCGGAGATCCTGGTGCACCCGCACCTGGATCTCGCCTCGCAGCTCGGCGTGACGGTCGAGCGAATCAGCGAGACCATCCGCATCGCGACCCTCGGGGACCTGGATCAGAACAGCGCCAAGTTCTCGCTGTCGGATCGGCAGGTGCCGATCCGCGTCAGCCTGCTGGAGGAGAGCCGCAAGAGCCTGGCGACGCTGGAGAACCTGCCGGTGCCCACCACCGGCGGAGGGACCGTACCCCTGAAGGCGGTCGCCGACATCAGTTTCGGCGAGGGTCCCACGCGGGTGCGCCGCTACAACCAGAGCCGCCGCCTGTTCATCGATGCGGACCTCAAGGGCGCCGAGCTCGGGGACGCGATGAAGGCCATCTACAACCTGCCCACGCTCAAGCACCTGCCGCAGGGCGTGCACCTGGTCGAGATCGGCGATGCCAAGTACATGAACGAGCTGATCGCCAACTTCTCCATCGCCATGGCCACCGGCATCCTGATGGTGTTCGCCGTGCTGGTGCTGCTGTTCGCACGGGTGCTGCAGCCGATCACCATCCTGTCCTCGCTGCCGCTGTCGATCGGTGGGGCGGTATTCGCGCTGCTGATCACCGCACACTCGATCTCCCTCGGGGTGATGATCGGGTTCCTGATGCTCATGGGCATCGTCGCCAAGAACTCGATCCTGCTGGTGGACTTCGCCATCGAGGAGATGCGCGCCGGCAAGGATCGGCTCACGGCGATCCTGGAGTCCGGTCACAAGCGCGCGCGCCCGATCGTCATGACGACCGTCGCCATGATTGCCGGCATGCTGCCGGTGGCGGTCGGACTGGGCGGGGACACCGCCTTTCGCCAGCCGATGGCCATCGCGGTCATCGGCGGTCTCATCACCTCCACGGGACTGACGCTGGTCATCGTGCCGGCGGTCTTCACGCTCATCGATGACATCGAGCGCTGGCTCGCGCCGCGCTTCGGCCGGGTGCTCACGGCGCAGCCGCCGCCCGCCGGCACGCCGCCGCAACCGCATCCGGTAAACTAAGACGGATGCTGACCGAGGTTTCCCCGGGCAACGGCAACACCTCCATCACCACGCCGCCGCGCGCGCCCGCGCGCCCGGCCTGGTGGGCGCGGTTGCTGGCGCGCATCCCGCTGCGCGCGCTGTACGGCCTTGCCGGCTTGCTCGGCTGGCTCGCGTTCCGGGCGTTCCCGTACCGCCAGCACCTGGTACGCGAGAACCTGACCCGGGCATTTCCCGACTTCGACGAGGCGCGCCTGCGCTCGGTGATGCGCGGCTACTACCTCGGCTTCGCGCAGATGCTGGTGGAGGTCATCAAGTCGGTGACGCTGCCGGCGCAGGAGATCCGCCGGCGCGTGCGCATCGTGAATCTCGAGGCGCCGCGCGCGCTCCTCGCGCAGGGCCAGTCGGTGCTGCTGGTGGCGGCCCATCAGTGCAACTGGGAATGGATGCTGCTCGCGCTGTCCCTGGAGCTCGGCTATCCCCTCGATGCCGCCTACAAGCCGCTGGTGGACAACTGGGCGGAGCGCGAGATGAGGAAGGTGCGAACGCGCTTCGGCAGCCGCCTCGTGCCTGCCCAGGATCTGCTGGCGGACATCATCAAGCGCCACGACGTGGTGCGCGCCGTGGCGCTGGTCGCCGACCAGGAACCGACCACCAGCGAGCACAAGTACTGGACCCGTTTTCTCAACCGCGACACCGCCTTTTACCTGGGGCCTGAGGAAATCGCGCGTGTCACGCGCTTGCCGGTGTTTTTCATCGCCATGCGCCGCAGCGCGCGCGGCTACTACGAAATGCACTTCGAGCCGCTCGCCAGCGCCGCACAGCCCCTGCCCGCGGGGGCGCTGACCGAGCGTTACGCGCGCCGGGTGGAGGAGCAGATCCGCTCCGCGCCCTGCGACTGGCCCTGGTCGCACAAGCGCTGGAAGCTGAAGCGCTCGCTCTACCAGAACCGCGGCCCCTCGCAGGCCTGAAGCCGCCGCGGCGGCCGGCAGCGCGGCTGCAGCGCGGCACGCGCCGGGCGCCGGTAACCCGGGCGCCCATAGGCGCCCAACAAAAAGCCGGCCCGCGCACGCATGCGCGGACCGGCCAGGGGAGCCAGGAGCTTCAGTTGCCCGGTGCTCGGATCTGTCCGCGAAGCGCGCCGCCCGCCTCCACCGGCGTGGCGATGCTCACGTACCACTTGCCGGCCTCGAAGTGGCCGACGTCGGCGGCACTGATGGGGGCAAGCTCCGTCGACCAGTGCCCCATCTCGACAGAGTCCTTGCTCAGCACGGCGAGCTTGCGCCCGGTGGCGGCGCTGTCCACCTCCGCTGCATCCGCATCGTCCACGCCCGTGGAGTTGACGTGAATGCTGAGCGTGTACGCGCTCTTATCCACCGTGGTAGCTACCACGCCCCCGGCCGCAGGGCTGACCGAGCGCGCTTCGGCAGCGGGGGCCATCGTGGAGAACGTCACGGCGACGTTGTCGGGGGCGATCTGCCCGCGGATCTCCCCGCGCGGATTGGCCGCGGAGGTTGCGATCACGTAGAGCTTACCCTGCGACAGGGCAGTCAGCTGTTCGGCGGTGAGCAGTGCATCGGCCGGCACTTCCCACTCAGCGGTGTCGTCGCCGCTGGGCGAGAGCCTGATGAGGGCAGGTCCGGTCGCGCCAGCGAAGCCTTCATTGATGGTCACCGCAGTCGCGCTGAGGCCCGTCAGCTTCACCGTGCCGCGCGTGGCGCCGGTGTCGAGCTTCACGGTCAAGTCGGCCATTCCGGAAGCCTGAGACATCGGCGCGGGGAAGATCTGCGCCGCAGTCATGGCAACAGCGGCCATCGCCATACCCGTCGTGTTGATCATGATGGCCGGCGTGGTCGCCGTGTCGCCCGCACTGTCGGTCACCTTGGCGGTGAGCGAATGGCTGCCCTTGGTCACGGTCGTGCTGTTCCACATGTACGTGTAGGGTGAGCTGGTCACCGTTCCCACCGCCATGCCGTCGATCAGGAATTCGACGCTCGTGACCGTAAGAGCGTAGGTCGAGGAAGCACTTGCAGTCGCCGTCAGCGCAACCGTGCCGCTCACGGTCGCACCGGCGGCCGGAGCGCTCAGCATGATCGTCGGCGGCGGGCAGACAGGGCCGTACGTTCCCCCGCAGCCC
>Ga0209027_1000701_pt1 | contig 12251 bp, 7 predicted proteins | sample GraSoi013_1_20cm_3_FD_185821 | JGI IMG/M metagenome (GOLD analysis project Ga0209027, IMG submission 185821) | Grasslands soil microbial communities from the Angelo Coastal Reserve, California, USA - Sample 09_27_2013_1_20cm (SPAdes) (version 2) | ecosystem: Environmental > Terrestrial > Soil >...
GAACGTCGCAGCGGGCGGAGATCTCAAGTACAAGCTCAGCTCGAACCTGACACTCGACGCCACAATCAATCCTGATTTCGGACAGGTGGAGTCCGATCCGTCTGTGTTGAACTTGTCAGCCTACGAGAGCTTCTTTGACGAGCGTCGCCCGTTCTTCGTCGCCGGACGCGGACTCTTCCGCGCCGACGTCAATTGCAGCGCAGTGAATTGCTGGGGTGAGAGTCTATACTATAGTAGACGTATCGGCCGCACTCCCGAGCTCGCCGGCGTCTACGGGGACACCGTACCGCAACAGCCGACCACCATTCTCGGCGCGGGTAAACTGATCGGAAGATTCCCAACGGGAACAACGGTCGGGATTCTCGAAGCCGCGACGCAGCGGGAGACCAGTCCCGGAGATACTACGTACTCGCCGTCGACGAATTACGCTGTGCTGCGTGCGTCTCAGGATTTCCGCGGCGGCAGCAGCGGCCTCGGCACAATGTTGACCGCCGTCAACCGCAGTCTCGATCGGTGGTCTTCGCCGTACCTCGCCTCGAATGCATACGTTGGATCGATCGATTTCCGTCATCGCTTCTTCAAGAACAATTACGAGATTAACGGCAACTTCGATAAGAGCATCGTACACGGATCCCAGGCAGTGATCTCGGCGTTGCAGACCAACGGCGTGCATCAGTTCCAGCGTCCGGACGCTGACCTGCCGCTCGACAACAGCCGCACATCACTTGGCGGCGATGCCGAGGAGGTGAGCATCGGCAAGATTGCCGGACAGCATCTGATGTTCAATTCATCGTACTCGCGCCGGTCACCGGGTTTCGAAGTCAACGACCTCGGTTATCTGCGGCGTGCCGACCAGGTGTCGTGGAGCACGTGGGCCGGATTCTTCGATCGTCGAACTAGGCTCTTCTACAATCGCTTCCAGTTGAACAACAACTGGTGGCAGTGGTGGACTTCCGACGGCCTGCCGCTCGAGCGCGCCTACAACTACAACACCCACATTACGCTGAAGAACTACTGGGGCATCCATCAGGGCGGCACGATCGGCCAGCTTGGCAAGACCTACGACGACCGTCAGCTCCGCGGTGGTCCCGCAGTTCGTCAGGACAGTTATATCGCGCCCTGGTTGTTCATCAACGGCGACGATCGAAAGGCGTGGGTTCCTCAATTGAGCTTTAATTATTTCCAGAGCTCGAGTAAGAGAAACTGGTCGACGAACATCAGCCCCGAGATTGACTTCAAGATGGCCGGCCGATTCAGCTCGGCGATCTCGATGAACTGGTCGCACAATGTCCAGGATAACCAGTTCTACGGGAATTTCACCGACGCCAGCGCCATCCCGCACTACACCATCGCGCACCTCGATCAAAACACGACGTCGTTGACGGCTCGCCTCAACTACACGTTCTCGCCTGACCTGTCGCTGCAAACTTACCTGTCCCCGTTCGTCTCGAAGGGTACCTATAGCAACGTGCGTCAGGTGTCGTCGACGCCACGTGCGGACGACTACGACGACCGCTATACCGCGTACAACGATCTTTCCGTGACGGCCAATCCCGGCGGATTCAACTTCAAGGCGCTGCAGTCGAACGTGGTGCTGCGGTGGGAGTACAAGCCGGGCTCGACGTTGTTCGCGGTGTGGAACCAGGGCCGCCAGGGATTCAACAACATCGAAGGTGACCGGCCATTTACCGGCGACATGCGGGACTTGTTCAAGCTTCACCCCGCCAACACCTTCCTGATCAAGGCCTCCTACTGGCTAAATCGATAATTTTGCAGAACATCTACATCGCGGCGGCGGTATTAATCGTCGCCGCGATTGTATTTTCGACTTCCCCATAGCCAACTTTTCCCAAATGAGCATCGCCGTCAGACGAAGCAGTTTCCTCGCCGCCCTCGGCTTCATTGCAGCCTGCAGCACTCCTCCAGCCAGCACGAACACCACCACCGCTCCCGCCCCCGCCTCCGGCGACTTCCTCGCTGCTGATCTGGACACCACCGTGAGCCCGGCCGTCGACTTCTTCCAGTATGCCAACGGTGGCTGGCTGAAGCGGCATCCGATCCCGGCCTCTGAAGCATCGTGGGGCATCGGCAACGAGGTGCGCGAGCAGCTCTACGTCAATCTGCGCAAGATCAACGAAGAGTCCGCCGCTTCGCACGCGGCGCCGGGTACAGACGCTCAGAAAATCGGTGACTTCTGGGCGACGGCGATGGACACCGTAAAGATCGAGCAGCAGGGCATTCATCCGCTCGACAGCGAGCTCGCCCGCATCGATGCGATCAGAAACGCCAACGACGTCATGAATGTCACGTTCGCGCAGGGGCCGCTGCAAGTCGGCCCGTTCTTTGGATTCTACGTCTACCAGGACGAAAGACGGAGCGACGTCCAGGCAGCCCACCTGTCTCAAGGTGGTCTCGGCATGCCCGAGCGCGACTTCTATTTCAACCCGGACACTGGTGTCACCCGCATTCGCGGCGAGTACGTCAAGCACATCGCCCACACGCTGCAGCTGCTTGGTCGCGATCCCGCCGGGGCGAGCAAAGCGGCGCAGGATGTCATGACCTTCGAAACGGCGCTCGCGAAAGCGTCACGCAAGCTCGAAGACCTGCGCGATCCGGTGGCCAACTACAACAAGATGACGCCGGCGCAACTGACGTCGAAGTACACGCCGAACATCGATTGGTCGGCGAGACTCGCGACGTGGGGTTTGCGTCCGGATTCGGTGATCGTCGGTCAGCCGGAGTTTTTTACAGCGCTGCAAGGCTTGATCAACTCGACGCCGATTCCGGTCCTCCAGGATTATCTGCGGTACCAGCTGGTGACGACGTACTCGCCTTATTTGAGCAATCAGTTCTATAACGAGTACTTCGACTTCTACGGTCGCACTCTGAATGGCCAGCGAGAGCCGCGGGCGCGCTGGAAGCGCGTGCTCGATGTTCAGGGCAACGCGATGGGAATGGTCCTGGGCAGACTGTTCGTCAACGAATATTTCTCGCCCACCGCGAAGCAGCGTTACACCAACATGGTGGAGGCGATTCGCAGCGCTTATCGCGAGCGCATCAGTCGCCTGACCTGGATGAGCGATTCCACGAAAGCGCGCGCGCTGCAGAAGCTGGCGACGGTCTATCCAAAAGTTGGCTATCCGGACAAGTGGAAGGACTACTCGGCGCTCGTCGTCGGCCGCAACTCGTACGCCCAGAACATGATGAACGCGAATCGCTGGGCCTTCAACGACAACATCTCGAAGTTCGGCAAGCCGGTCGATCGCACCGAGTGGGGCATGACGCCACAGACCTACAACGCTTACTACAATCCGTCGAACAACGAGATCGTGTTGCCGGCGGCAATTTTTACGATTCCCGGCGTTCCCGATTCAGCGGTCGACGACGCAGTCGCATACGGCTACGTCGCCGCGGGTACAATCGGGCATGAGATCACCCACGGCTTCGACGACGAAGGCCGAAAGTTCGACGCGAAAGGCAATCTCACTGATTGGTGGACCACTGCCGACGCCGCGAACTTCGAGAAGCGCGCCGAGCTAATTGCGAAGCAGTTCGACGCCTATGAGCCGATGCCGGGACTGCACGTCAACGGCAAAGCTGGCACCGGCGAAAACATCGCCGATTTGGGCGGCCTGCTGCTCGGGCTCGACGCGTTCAAGAAGACAAAGCAGTACCAGGATGGCAAGAAGATCGGTGGACTAACTCCGCTGCAGCGCTACTTCCTCGGCTACGCGATCGGCTGGATGTCGCAGCAGCGCGATGAATCGCTGCGCAGCCAGTTGTTGAGCGATGTTCACTCACCGGCGAAGTACCGCGTGCTCGGCCCGATGTCGAACGTGCCAGAGTTTTATCAGGCGTTCGGGGTGAAGCCCGGGCAGCCGATGTATCGTCCGGATTCGGTCAGAGTTCAGATCTGGTAGGGTTCAAAGGCAACCTTGACGTCGTTCACGATTCAGTGCAATCTCGCCTCGAAATCATCTCGACAGCACTACTCGGGAGGCATGGGTGAGGTTGGCGAAGAGAGTGAGCACGATTGCACTGCTGGCGATCGCAGCGCTTGCAGAAACGGTGGCGGCTCAAAGCAGCGACGAGCGAGCGATCCGAGCTGTTGGGCAGGAATGGCAACGCGCACTCAACGCGCACGATGTCGACCGGGTATTGGCCGTTCACGCAGCGGACGCGATCTACATGCTCTCTCATCAGCCGCTGGTTTCGGGCGCCGCGGCGATCCGCGCCGCCTGGACCGAAGCGCTGAAATTGCCCAACTATAAAGTCAGCTGGACGCCGACCAAGATCGATGTTGCAAGTCCGCGCGTCGCCACTGAATACGGGACTTACACGGAATCTTACACGGGACCCGATGGCAAACTCGCCACCGACGGCGGGAATTATGTAACTATCTGGCACAAGATCAATGGACGGTGGAAGGTCGCAGTCGACGCTCCGAACACCACCTCGCCGTTGCCCAGTCCGGTGGCTGCTGGTGCACTTTCGGATGCCGACCGCGCGGCAGTCGAGGCCAGCGTTCGCCAGGCAACCAGCGATTTCGTAGACGCCGCGGAACACGTCGACGCCGAGCGAGTGCTCAACTTCTTCACCCAAAGCCCAGGGTTTGCGGTCGCGAACAACGGTGTTTTCGTCCCATCGCGCGATGAGTTCCACACTGCACTGACGGGCTACTACAAGGGATACAAGTCACAGGATATCCAGATCGGCGATTCCCGAATTGTCGCGTTGTCGCCCAATACCGCGGTGGAAACGCTGATTGGTACATTCGCCCCGGTGGATAACTCCGGTACAAAGGCTGCGCCGCGGACGTTCAACTGGACGTTCGTGTGGATGCGCGAACTCAATGGATGGAAGGTTATTCACGGTCACCAATCCTTTTTGCCGGGCAATCAATGAGGGCTCGGGTATTATTCGCCTGAAAGTGTCCGCGTACTGAGGCTAGATTACAGATCAGGGAGGACACTTCGTATGATCAGTAGGACCGCTCTCAAGCTCGCCATCGTCCCGCTCATCGCCTTCAGCCATAGTCTGGCGGGGCAGACGGGGGACGAAAAGGCCATTAGAACGCGTTCGGCAGAATGGCAGCAGTACATCGCTGACAAAAACATCGACCGTATTGTTGGGCTGCACACCAGCGACGCGGTGATGATGCCGTCGAACATGCCGGCAGCAAAGGGCGGCGGTGCGATCCGGGCAGTGTACACTGATCTCGTCAACACGCCCGGGCTCAAACTGCACTGGGTGCCGACCAAGATCGAGATCGCCAGTTCGCGCGTCGCCACCGAGTACGGCACCTACAATGAGTCCTACGATACACCGCGCGGCAGAATCGGTGAGAGCGGCAACTACGTCACAATCTGGCACAAGGTGAACGGCGAGTGGCGCGTCGCCGTCGACGCACCAGTTACCTCACTACCGATGCCAGCGTCGATGCCCGCTGAAGCGGCCCAGATGGTCGCGCGTTCCAATGACCAGCTCACCTGGAACGATTTTTCGCCAACAGGATTCCCGGGCGGGGGCAAAATCAGTGTACTACAGGGCGATCCATTCAGCCCCGGACTCTTCGTCGTTCGGCTCCAGCTGCCCGACGGCTATCAGATTCCGCTGCACTGGCATTCGACGGGAGAGTACGTGACCGTGATCTCGGGCGACGCGCAGTTCGGAATGGGCAACGCTGTCGACATGAACACCGCGCAGCGGTTTCATCCGGGAGATTTTGCGTTCATTCCGGCGCGGCAGCCGCACTTTGGCCGAATCACAGGCACCACCGTTCTGCAGATCGCCGGGCAAGGACCATTCCTATTTAATCTCGGCGTTCCCAAGTAATCGAAGACACGCTAAGCACTTTGGACAAAGGGCGTTCCTGATTGCTGATTAATTGAGGACTGAGCCTTCCGACCAAGTGCATTGCTGATTGCTGATTAACGGCAGGACCAGGAGGTAGCTACTTCTGCGTCCAGATGTTCGTCGTCGAGTCCGCGTCAACCCAGATGCCAGTCTCGAGTCTGGCGGATTTCAAGGTTTTGCGGGTGGCGATTGGGACCACGGCGTTCTTCGAATTCGCTGACCACATTGCTGCGGTTTGATGCACGGTCTGGGTCGTCCCGTCTGAGTACTGCGCCTGGAGATCAACCGGCACGGGCATTCCGCCGACATTGTTGATTCGGACGTTGTAGCCGTCGCCAGTTTTGTCGGCGCCGGCGACTGCCACGTCGATGTACCCGTTGCTGAAGAACCAGCCGTTCCAGAACCAGTTCAGGTTCTGGCCGGTGACGTTGTTCACAGTATTGAAGAAATCCCACGGAATGGGATGCTTCCCATGCCAGCGACGCATGAACTCCTGAAGCGCATTCTTGAACGCGACGTCGCCGAGCATGTCTTTGAGGGCGAGATAGCCGAGGGCCGCTTTGCCGTAGGCGTTGTCACCGTAGGCGAACGGACTCAATGCATCAGCGGGCGTTATGATCGGCAGATCCTCGAGCGGCGATGGATTGTTCGCCCAGCCACTGGTCCTGAACTGCTGGAAAAAACCTGACGCGCGCTGGGATCCAAGATCTGCCGTACCGATCAGATATTCGAATGTCGTCGCCCAACCCTCGTCCATGAACGCGTACCTACTTTCGTTGATTCCCATGTAGAACGGGAAGTAGGTGTGCGCAATCTCGTGCTCGGCGACGAATCGCGAGAACACCGTATCGGCGTACGGCTCGTCGTTCACCATCATCGGATACTCCATGCCCGCGAATCCCTGCACGATGGTGCTTTTCTCGTAAGGGTACGGAACGCCGGGCCAGTTGTGCGAGAGCCAGCCAAGTGCGTGCTGGCCAAATCCAACCATGTGATGGAAATCAGCTGCGGTGTCGTTGTAGGACGATTGCACGCTGGCGCGGCGTCGCGCTGCGTCGTCGACAACGACGCTCGCGCCATCCCAGACGTAATGGTCGCTGAGATTGAATGTCATGTCGGGAATGTCATTGGCCCGGAATCGCCAGGTGTTGCGATCTTTTTGCGCGGTCACCCGATGCGCTGCCATGTCCGCTCGTGATGCGATGTTGACCACCTGATCGGACGTCATCGATTGGTTCAGCTTCTGCGCGACCGCAGGCTGCAAAACCTCCGACGGGTTTAACAACGTTCCCGTGCCCCACACCACGTAATTCGCGGGCACCGTGACGGCGACATTGTAATCGTTGAAGTCGCTGTAGAACTCCTGGACGTCGGTGAACTCCATCGTATCCCAGCCGTTGTAATCGTCGAACACGGCGACACGTGGATAGAAATAGGCGAGATACCACGTCGTTGAATCGATCATCCCTTCGCGGCCGCTCTCCTTCGAGATGTCGTAGTGCCACCTGATCGAGAAGCGTACCGAGTCGTGCGGCAGCAACGGAGCGGGCAAGGCAAGCCGCACGTTGGTGTAGCCGGTCTCAGCTTGCGGCCACGGAGCCGGCTGATTGTTCACCAGCAACGTGTCGATGTGCACGCCCGAGGTCAGATAATTCGCCGACGCGCCGAACCCGCGTGGCGCCCCCGGCTTGTGGATGTTGACCAGGAATTTGAAGTTCGGATTGCGCAGCGTGTCCGGGCTGTTGTTGAAGTAGGTGATCTGCTCGCTGCCGCGAATCGTCCGGTCCGGTGGTAGCGCAGATACCTGAATGTCATAGCGCCCGCGATTCTGCCAATAGTTGGGACCCGGGCGTCCGTCGGATGAGCGTGTCCCCTTGCGGAACGCCGCCGCGACGCCCCGTGGCATGTACAGCGCATTGGACGCAACAGCTTGGGGAGCTGGCGACAGCGATGGCGATGGCGCGCAGGCAAGTACGGAAGCGATAGCGAGGCCAACGATTGAGATGCGCATGGGACTCCTTATCGAACTGCGTTTTGTGAACACGCCACGAACGTGATACGTTAGCGCCAATGATACTGCACGAGCGATGGTTTCTCGATGAATCGAAGTTCCCGGTGCAGTTCGACACCTGGAATACGCCCAACGGTTTGGTTCCGGTAGCCATCGCTGTCGCAGTTACGGCTGTCGCGACAATCATCTACCGAACCCGCGGGCGACACAGTGTCGTCCCCGGGCCCGTCCAACTCGGAATGCCCTGGGAAAACTACGTCCGTCTGCTGACGTGGGTTCCACTTGTTATCGGTGTTCACATGGGCGTTACACTGTTGGTAAGTGGTGTCAGCCGGCAGCTGTTCGTGCCGAATCTCGAACTGCCGGTGAATCTACTCGGGGGCGTGCTCGGCATGATCGAGATCGCCATCGCGCTCAGTTTCATTTACGGCGCGCTTGCACGACCCGCCGCGGCATTGCTGGGATTAATCTGGCTGATTGGTGCGATCCTCTTCGGTCCGCTTCGTCTGATCGAGCACACCGAGATAATCGGGATCGCGTTTTTCATTTTTGCGACCGGTCGCGGGCCGCTTGCGTTCGACATGGCGCTGGACCGATTGAACAAACCAGTGGCGCAGCTCATTCCCTACGCCGTCACAGTGCTTCGTATCGCGCTTGGGACCGGACTCACTGTCGTCGCGTTCACCGAGAAGATCTGGAACGTGCCGATGGCGCTCGCCTTCCTGCAGGAGCACAACTTCAATTTCTTTCCTTACATCGGGCTGACATCGATCGACAATGAGAAGTTCGTGCTCATTGCAGGTACGATCGAGCTGATTGTCGGCCTGATGCTCATTGCAGGCACTTACGTGCGCCTGGTGATTCTGATCACGCTGATTCCCTTCAATCTCACACTGCCCTTCATGGGTTGGCGGGAGCTGGTTGGCCATTTGCCAACTTACGGGATCCTTGCACTGCTACTTCTATGGGGAGATGAACGGCCGGGAGAACAAGGCGCGCTTGTTAGAGCGTTGCTCGGAGGAAAGGCCTGAAAACTTTAGCGGACTGAGGGTTCGGACCACGGCATTGCTGACTGCTGACTAATTGAGGAGTGAGGACAAGCTTCGTATGATATAGGCCCGTTGAGTCCTCTTGCTGCGAGGTGTGAAGTGCGCCGGTTACTACTTCTCGCGTCCATTTTTCTTTTCGCAGCAGTCCCACTTCGTGCGCAGACGCTGCGCGATAAAATCTCCGATTTATTCATTTTCGGCCCGGGACAGCAGCCACTCTTTCTGGCGGGCTCGGGGGATCCGAACAATCCGGCTTCGCTTCAGGCACATGGGTCTCACTTCATTCCCGCGTCGAGCGCGGAGAACTCCGCGCTGATCGCGTTTCTCACCGACGCGCTCGGAACCAGCATTGGCGGTATCCCGATTGGATCGACGAGCGGTGGCGAGACCTTCCGCTTTGAGGCCGGACTTCCCGTGCTCGTCTCGACTTCATCGGGACCGATCTTCGCCGAGCGGGCGCAAACGCTGGGGCGCGGGCACATGCTCGCGGGAATCAGCAGGACAGGGTTTCGCTTTGCCACGCTGCGCGGCGTCGACATGAGCGACATCAATCTCGTCTTCACACATCAGAACGTCGATTTTCCCGGGTGCAGCCAGCAATTCGGCGCCAACTGTGCGCTCTACGGAGTGCCGCGACTCGAGAACGACGCGATGGATTTCCATTTGTCGATGAACCTCGACGTTAGAGTCACTTCGCTCTACATCACCTATGGCATGGCCAGTCACTTCGACTTCGGCATTGTCCTTCCGATCGTGCAGTCCGAGTTTCGCGGTGAAAGCGTCGCCCAGATCCGTCCGTTCGGGGCACCGGGCGACAGTGCTTTCCACTACTTCTCCGGCACGCCAACCAATCCTGTGCTTACCGCACAACGTCAGAGCATCGGCTCGGCGGCCGGATTGGGCGATGTCGCATTGCGCCTGAAGCTGAATTTCCGCGATGCGCCGGAGGGAAGCTTTGCAATGCTCGTCGACGGGCGCTTTCCCACCGGCAGCAAGGAAGATCTGCTCGGCTCCGGCAAATTTTCCGGCCGAGGATTGATGATCTTCAACTCCAGGTTCGGCGATTTCTCACCACACGTTAACGCTGGCTTTCTCTATCACGCCAACAAGCAGCAGAACAACGCTGTGCTCGGCACCGTTGGCTTCGATCAGCGGATGTCGGACGCATTTACTCTGGCGGCGGACCTCGTGACGGAGCTTCAGGTGGGAGACAGCAAACTTCCGCTGCCGGGCATGGTCACCTACGATGTTCCGTTCCGGCGCACGCTCAATCCGACCAACATTCCGGAAATCCGCGACGACATCGTCAACGGCTCATTCGGATTCAAGCTGGCGCCGGCGCGCAAGACTACCATCGTGCTGAACACGCTGTTTCCGCTCAACCGCGGCGGACTACGTCCGAATCTCGTCTACACCGCGGGCATCGAATACACCTTCTAGCGGAGCGCGGTCAGCCTCCAAGCGTTGCCATCGCGCTGAAAGCTGGCGGCGAAACTAACGGGTACGTGCTTCTCGTCGTTCGTACTCGAATTCACGTAATCGTATCTGCCCGCCAGCGTCGCTTCCGCTGACGTCGTAGTGCTCGACAAATCCTCGATGCGGAAGGTGACATTGAGGTCGCGCGCGATCTGGAAAAACGCCAGCAGGTTTCGCTGTTGAACGCCGCTGATGCTCGGATAGATACGGCGCACTGAGTTGATGTCTTTCGACTCGAGAGCGCGCGCATATGCCTCGACCACAGGGCTGAGGTCGCTGACAGTTGCTGCCTTCGGCGCCGGCGGCGCAGGTGATTCTTTCGGCGTCTCGATCGCCTTCTGCACCACCGGCTGTTGCTGCGGTGGTGTCGCCAACTGCTGCGCAGTTACGTTCGATGTCGGTTGTGTCGCCGCGGTGGTCGGGACGATTGCGGCCGTTGACTGTCGCGGAGGCGGGTTAACCGTTGGCTTTGGTGGCGGCGACTTGGTAGCTGCCGTCGCGGTGCGTTGGTTGCGAGTCGTCGCGGGCTTCTCGTTTTTCGGAGCGAGTGGCAAGTTCGTCTTACTTGGCACCGGGGTCGTGATATTCGCTTCCGTCGCCGGCGTGTGAGTCGTGGTGATCGGAACGGTTGCAGCAGGGGAAGCCGCAGATGTCGCTGAATCACGGGTAGTCGTCGGCGCCGTTGCAACGCGTGCATCGCTCGATCGTGATCTGCCGACTTCGGTCCAGATGATGAACAGGATCACCGCCGCCAGCGCGCTGACACCGGCGATGGCAAAGTTCTTCGACCGTGCCTGCGTTTTCTTGCGCGCCTGCTCGATCGCGCTCGATACCGACGCGCTCAACGAAACTGATTCAGGATAGGCCGGGCCACTGAGTTTTGCCCGTACCGCGCTCAGCTCGTTCGCCATGTCCAGCGCGGTGGCGTAGCGATCCTTCGGATCCTTTGCCATCGCTTTCCCGACAATCGTATCGAGCGCGCGTGGCAGATTCGGCATCAGCTCGCTGACGCGTTTCGGGTCTTCCGTGATAATCCTGAAGAAAAGATTCTGCAACGTCGGACCGTCGAACGGCTTGAGATTCGTCAGCAGCTGATACATCACGCCACCGAGAGCGAAGATGTCGGTTTGCTCGGTCGTCCTGCCTTCGGTGATCTGCTCCGGCGCCATGTAGGTTGGCGTGCCGAGCAGCGATCCCGTCGTCGTCATGCTCGACGACGCCAGATGCGCGACGCCGAAGTCCATGATCTTTGCCCGACCGTCGTCGGTGACGCGAATGTTCGCTGGCTTGATGTCGCGATGGACGATGCCACGCTTGTGCGCGAAGCTGAGCCCGGTCAGTACGTCGATCAGAATGTCGAGCTTCGCCTGGAGCGACAGCGGCTGCCCGGAATCCATCAGCTTCTCGAGATCGATCCCCTCGACGAACTCCATCGCGATGAAGAGGTGCCCGTCGAGATCACCGAGGTCATAGATGGTGACGACGTTGGGATGCTGGAGCGATGCGGCCGCCTGCGCTTCGTGGAGGAATCGCCGGCGCAGATCGTCCTGGCGGGCGATCGAGTCGTTCATGACTTTGATCGCTACCGATCGATCGAGCACTGAGTCACGTGCGCGATAAACGACTCCCATCGCGCCCTCGCCAACGAGCTCGATGATTTTGTACTTGCCGATGTCAGGAAGTTGGTTCTCGGCCATTGCCGAGAATATTGGGGGGAATTCTGGTTACGGCAATGAGGACCGAGGGGTTAGGACCAACGGCGTTGCTGATTAATTAAGGACTGAGGGGTTAGGACCAACGGCATTGCTGATTGCTGATTAATTGCTGATCGAGGACAAACGGCGACCCGCAGGATTGCT
>Ga0209027_1000702_pt1 | contig 12250 bp, 11 predicted proteins | sample GraSoi013_1_20cm_3_FD_185821 | JGI IMG/M metagenome (GOLD analysis project Ga0209027, IMG submission 185821) | Grasslands soil microbial communities from the Angelo Coastal Reserve, California, USA - Sample 09_27_2013_1_20cm (SPAdes) (version 2) | ecosystem: Environmental > Terrestrial > Soil >...
ACGGACCTCGCCCTGGGGAGCCTTCAGGCGCAGGCCCGTCAGGCCGTCGGTCGACACCGTCGCCAGCACCCCGCGCTCGCCGTCACGCTCCGAATAGATGAGTGTAGCGCCATTGGGCGCGAAACTCGGTGATTCGTCCAGCCGCCCGTGCGAGAGCACGCGCACCGTGCCGCTGGCGAGATCCTGCACGGCAATCCGGTACACGCCGTTGTCGAGCGTTACCATCGCCAACTGCGAGCCATCCGGCGATACGCGTGGGCGGGCGTTGTAACCGCCGCCGAAGGTGATACGTCTGGGGTGCGCTCCGGACTGCGCGGGGATCTGGTAGATCTGCGCCGAGCCGGCGCGGTCGGAGGTGAAGTACAGCGAGCGTCCATCCGGCGCCCACACCGCCTCGGTGTCGATCGCCGGATCGTCGGTGAGCCGTGTCAGCTCCTGGGAGGTGAGATCGAGGATGTAGATGTCAGCATTGCCGCCGCTGCCGCCGAGCGTGAGCGCCAGCTTGCGGCCGTTGGGCGACCACTCGGGGGCGCCGTTGACACCGGCGCGCGCCGACACCTGGCGGCGCTCGCCGCTGCGCACCAGCTGCACGTATATCCCCGAGTGCTTGGTCTCGAACGACACATACGCGAGCCATTGCCCGTCCGGCGACCACGAGGGCGACATGAGGGGGAAGCGCGACTCGAGAACCAGGCGCTGGTTCGCCCCGTCGGCATCGGCGACGATGAGCTGGTAGTGCTGCGCCGGCGGGCTGCCGTCGACCGCCACGTAGGCGATGCGGGTCGCGAACGCACCGCGCACGCCGAGGATCTTCTGGTAGATGACGTCGCTCACCCGGTGGGCGGCGTTGCGCAGCGCGCTCGGCGCCCCCACGAAGCGCTGCGCGGCGACCCGTGCTCCGGTGAGCGTGTTCAGCAGTTCGAAGTCGACCGCCAGCTGGCCCTCTTCGATACCGGTCACGCGCCCGACCACGACGTAGTCGCTCCCGGCGCTCTTCCAGACGGCCGCCGCGATCTCATCGGCGCGCGTCGGCATGGCCGGCATGCGCTCGCGCCGCAGCGCCCGAAAGCGCCCGCTGCCTTCCAGGTCGTGCTGCACGACCTCGGCCACGTCCAGGCCGCCGTCCGCGGCTACGGCACGCGCGAACGGCACGATCGCGATCGGCACCGGATCGCGCACCCCGGAGGTAATCTCGATCTGCAGAGCCGCGCGGGCGTCGTGCGTGGCGCACAGGCCGACGACGAGCAGCGCGAGCGCCCCCGCGGGGCCGCGCCGCCCCGACAGGAGTTGGCTGGCAGGTATCGGCCGCATGCGCATCAGTCCGGCTTGAAGTCGATCTTGAGGGTGCGGTCGAACAGCGCCGGATCCGGCGGCGGGGGCAAGGGCGATGCGCGGTACACCGCGGCCTCGATCGATTCACGCACCGCCTGGTCGCCGTTGCATTGGCCGATACTCACCTGCGTCACTTCCCCTCCCGGCACCTGGGTGACATTCAACACGCATTGTATCCCCGGCCGCGCCGTCGGCGGTCGCAGCCACGCGCGCGTGATCTTCGCGGCGATCTGCGACTCCCAGCTCGCCAGCGCGGCCGAGGAGCGTGCAACCTTGGCACGCTCCTCGGCCGCGAGACTGCGCTGCAGGTCCGCCAGGCTCTCGGTGCTCTCCTGCGCCTCCGCCTGCTTCTGCCGTTCCGCGGCGGCCCGTTTTTGCGCCGCGGCGCGCTCCTCGGCCTTGCGCTGCTCCTCGGCCTGCCTCGCCTGAGCGGCCTGCAGCTCCGCCGCCTTCTGCTCGGCGGCGCGCCGCTCCTCGGCCGCCGCGGCTTGCGCCTGTTGCCGCTCCTGCTCGCGGCGCGCCCGTTCCTCCGGCGTCGGTGGCGGAGGCCCGACCGGCTCGGGCGGCTGCTCGGTCGGCGCCGGGGCCGCGGGCGGCGCGGGTTGCGGCGGCGGCTTCACCGCGCCTCTCACCGCGCGCGCATCGACCACGGTCGCCTCGATCGCCAGCGTCGGCGCCGGGGTCGGCGGGCGCCGGAACATCAACCATCCGTACACCAGCGCGGCCAACAGCGCTCCGTGCAGCAGCACCGACAGCGCAATCGAAACCCATCGATCACTGGCTCGCTGCATCGTCTGAAGGCGCGTCAGCTCCCGCGCCGGGCACGTTCCGGCAGCGGCTCGGTGATGAAGCCGAGCTTGCGCGCCCCGGCGCGCTGCAGAATGACCATCGCCTGTACCACGCGGCCGTAGGCCACCGCGCTGTCGGCCTTCACCAGCACCTGCACGTCCGGATTGCGGCGCAGCGCCGCGGTGGCGCGCGCCGCCACCGTGTCCTCATCGAGCGCCGCCTGCGGATCCCCGCCGATGTTGAGATACAGCCGTCCCTCACGATCCACCGACAACACCAGGGGTTGGAGCCGTTGTGGCTCCAGAGGTTCCGCACCGGCTTTGGGCAGATCCACCTTCACCCCCTGTGTGAGCAGCGGCGCGGTGATCATGAAGATGATCAGCAGCACCAACATCACGTCGATGTACGGCACGACGTTGATCTCACCCATCAGCCGCCGCCCACGCGAAGTTTGTGCCATGACTGGCGCTCCTCAAGTCGCGACCGCGCCGCTGCCGCGTGTCGCGTGCCGCTGCAGAATGGTGGAGAACTCCTCGATGAAGGCGTCGAAGCGCATCTCCAGGCGCGTCACCTGGTCGGCGAAGCGGTTGTAGGCCACCACCGCGGGGATCGCCGCGAACAGTCCGACGGCGGTTGCCACCAGGGCTTCGGAAATTCCCGGCGCCACCATGGCGAGCGTCGCCTGCTGGACATTGCCGAGCGATGAGAACGCGCTCATGATTCCCCACACCGTGCCGAACAGCCCGACGTACGGACTGGTGCTGCCGACCGTGGCGAGCGTGGCGAGGCTGTGCTCGAGCCGGTCGATCTCCTTGAGCTGCGCGACGCGCATCGCGCGCCGCGAGCCCTCGAGCAGCTGCTCGCCCCCACTGGCGCTCTGACGCTGGCGCGCAAACTCGCGGAAGCCGAACTCGAAGATGCCGGCCATGCCGGTCGCGCCGCCGCGCGACTCGATCGCCCGGTACAGCTGTGCCAGGTCATCGCCCGACCAGAAGCGGCTCTCGAACCGGTCGGCTTCGCGGCGCGCGCGCCCGATGTAGCGGCGCTTGCGGAATATGATCGACCAGGAGCTGAGCGAGGCGAGCAGCAATATGCCAATGACGATCTGCACCGGCACGCTCGCCTGGGCGATGAGGCGCAGGATCGACAGCTGCTCAGCCACTGCCGGGGGCCTCCGCGGCCAGGGCACCCGCCAGGAACTCCGGCAGGCGCTGCGGCCGCATGGTGCGCGCATCAACGCACGCCACCCGCAGGCTCGCCTCGAGCAGCAGCTGCGGGGCGCGCCCGCCGCCCGGCGCGCGATAGATGCGCTGCGCGAAGCGCAGCGACGCCGCCCCGTCGGAGCTCGGCTCGCAGGTGATCTGCAGCTCATCATCCAGCCGCGCCGGGGCCCGATAGTCCACCGCGAGACTCACCACCGCGAACACGATGCCGCGATCACGGGCGAGCTGCAGCTGCGAATGTCCCCGCGCGCGCAGCCACTCGGTGCGCGCGCGCTCGAGAAAGCGCAGGTAGTTGGCGTAGTAGACGATGCCGCCGCCGTCGGTGTCCTCCCAGTAGACGCGCGCCGGCCAGCGAAACACGCTCATCGCGGATCCTCGAACAGCTGCAGCGTGGCGGCGCCCCGCTCGGGCGGCTTGAGACCGAAATGCAGGTAGGAAGCGCGCGTGGCCATGCGCCCGCGCGCGGTGCGCACCAGGAATCCCTGCTGGATCAGGAACGGCTCGGTGACGTCCTCGAGCGTGCCGCGCTCCTCGCCGAGCGCCGCCGCAAGACTATCGATACCGACCGGGCCGCCGTCGAAGCGCTCGATGATCGCCGTGAGGAGCTTGCGGTCCAGGGTGTCGAACCCCAGCCGATCCACCTCGAGCAGGTCGAGCGCGGCGTCGGCGACCGCTTCGTCGATGCGCCCCTCGGCGCGCACCTGCGCGTAATCGCGCACCCGCCGCAGCAGGCGGTTGGTGATACGCGGCGTGCCGCGCGAGCGCTGCGCGATGCGCCGGGCGCCGCCTTCGTCGATGGCGACACCCAGGATCGCGGCGGAGCGCTTCACGATGCGCTCCAGGTCTGCGACCCCGTAGAACTCGAGCCGCTGCACGATGCCGAAGCGGTCGCGCAGCGGCGAGGTGAGCAGTCCCGCGCGCGTGGTCGCCCCCACCAGCGTGAACGGCGGAAGGCTCAGCCTGATGGAGCGCGCCGCCGGCCCCTCGCCGATCATGAGGTCGAGCTGGTAGTCCTCCATCGCCGGATAGAGCACCTCCTCGACCACGGGCGTCAGGCGGTGGATCTCATCGACGAACAGCACATCGCGGGCCTGCAGGTTGGTGAGCAGCGCGGCGAGATCTCCCGGGCGCTCCAGCACCGGGCCGGAGGTCTGGCGCAGATTCACGCCGAGCTCGGCCGCGATGATGTGGGCGAGGGTCGTCTTGCCGAGGCCGGGAGGGCCGAAAATCAGCACGTGATCGAGCGCTTCGCCGCGCTGCCCGGCGGCGCGGATGAAGATCTCGAGCTGTGTTTTCACCGGCAACTGGCCGACGTACTCCTCGAGCCGGCGCGGCCGGATGGCCCGCTCGAGCGCCTCCTCGTCGGCGCCCGCCGTGCCACTGATGATGCGTTCGGCTGTCACGGGTACGAGATCTACTCCCGCGCCGCGCCCTGCAGGGCGCGGCGGATAAGTTCCTCGGTCGAATGTGTACCGGGACCGACCGCTTTGAGCAAGCGCGCCGCCTCCGCCGGCCGGTAGCCGAGCGCCACCAGGGCGCCGTACGCCTCTCCCGCGGCGCTCGCAGCCGCCAGCGGTGCGCCGGGTGTCTCCTGGGGCGCCGCCAGGCGATCGCGCATTTCCACGATCAGCCGCTCGGCGGTCTTGCGACCTACCCCCGGCACACGCGTGAGCGTGCCGATGTCCTCATCGAGCACGCACCGGGCAAAGGCGCCGACGCTGATGCCCGACAGCAGCGCGAGCGCGATCTTCGGTCCCACGCCCGACACCTTGATCAGGCTGCGGAACAGGCGCCGCTCGTCCTCGGTGGCAAACCCGTACAGCACGTGCGCGTCCTCGCGCACCACCAGGTGCGTGAGCAGACGCACTTCCTCGCCCACCGCCGGCAGGTGGAAGAACGTCGACATGGGCGCCTCCAGCTCGTATCCGAGCCCGCCGACGTCGACCGTGAGTTGCGGGGGTGTCTTGGAGGCGATCGTGCCACGCAGCGAGCCGATCATCGCCCGGCGTGCCTCAGGCGCGCGCCGCCTTGCTGTGCCAGCGTGCCGAGCCGGCGCGCGTGCGCGTGGCACACGGCCACCGCGAGCGCATCCGCCGCGTCCGCGCCCGGGCGTTCGGCGAGCCCGAGCAGCGTGCGGATCATATGCGCCACCTGGAACTTTTCCGCGGCTCCGGAGCCCACCACCGCCAGCTTGATGGCGCGGGGTGCATATTCAAACACCGGCACGGCCTCGGGAATGGCGCACAGCGCCGCGCCGCGTGCCTGCCCGAGCTTCAAGGCGCTGTCGGCGTTGCGGCTGACGAACACGCGCTCCACCGCCACCTCCGCCGGTTGGTGTTGGGACATCAGCGCCCGCAGACCCTCGAAGATCATGCGCAGACGCGCCACGGGCGCCGCGGCGGTCAGGTTGAGACAGCCGTGTGCGACCGCAATGAGCTCACCGCCGCGGCACTCGATCACGCCAAAGCCGGTGCGCCGCGAACCCGGGTCGAGCCCCAGCACGCGTACCGTGAGCGCCGCGCTGAACTGCGCGGCGGCGGGCTCAAATGCGCGCCAGGACCTCGTCCGATATCTCGACATTCGAGTACACGTCCCGTACTTCGTCCAGCTCTTCGAGCGCTTCCAGCAGCTGCACCATCAACACCGCGGTCTCGCCCGACAGCTCCAGGGAGGTCGCGGCGCGCTGCGTGACTTCCGCGGTCGCAGGCGTGAAGCCGTGATGCTTGAGCACGGCGCACACGGTGTCGAACTCCAGCGGATCGGCCAGTACCTCGACGGAGCTGTCGGCGTTGGGTACGACGTCCTCGGCGCCGGCTTCCAGCGCCACCTGCATCAGCCGCTCCTCGTCCGTCCCCGGCGGGTAGGTCATGAGGCCCACGGTGTTGAACAGGTAGCTCACCGAGCCGTCGGCCCCGAGCCGGCCCCCGTGTTGCATGAATGCGCGGCGCACCTTCGCGCCCACCAGGCCGCGATCGTCGGTGACGCACTCGACCATGACCGCAGCGCCACCGGGGCCGTAACCTTCATAGCGCACGGTCTGCCAGCCTTCCGGCGCAGCACGTGCGAGGCGCTCGTCACGCCGCAGTACCCGGGCGCTCCCGCGGCGCCGGATGTTAGCCCACTTGCTGTGCCCCACCATAGGTAACGCCGCCGATGCGGCACCGCCCAAAGCGCACCGCTGGAAAAACAGTCGCGTATGATAGCGGTAAACCTCGCGGACGACACGCTGGCGCGTTTTGCGCTCGCCGCTCGCTCAAGAACCGTTATCCGTGGAAACCAGTCAACTGTGCCCGCCCCAGCTCCGCGAGGCCATCAACGCCGCACGCGCGGCGCTCGAGCGGGCGAGCACACGCGCACCGGCCGATCTGGCGTACGCAGCGGAAGCTGCCGAGATCATGGGGCGCCTAACCGAAAGCACCGAGCTCGCGCACGCGCTGCTCGCGCGACCGCTGCTCGCACGGGCATCCCTCACGCCCGATGAGACCGCCGGCATCGTCGGCCGCCCGGCGACCGAGATCGCCGCTTCACTGCTGCGCCTGGGAACCCTCGGACTGCCCCGTGACTGGTCGCCGGCGCTCGGCCTGAACACGCGTCAGGCCGAAACGCTGCGCAAGATGCTGCTCGCGGTCGTCAGCGACCCGCGCCTGGTGCTGGCGCGGCTCGCCGAGGAGCTGGTCGCGCTGCGTCACGCGCGCGAGCTGCCGGGCCCGGAGCGCGCGCGGTGCGCGCTGGAGGCGCGCGCCATCTACGCGCCTCTCGCCAACCGCCTGGGCGTGTGGCAATTGAAATGGGAGCTCGAGGATCTCGCCTTCCGCTACCTCGAGCCGCAGGAGTACCGCCGCGTCGCCGCCGCGCTCAACGAGCGGCGCGCCGACCGCGAGCGCCACATCGAGGGCTTGTGCGCGGAGCTGCACGCGCGCCTGCGCGGCGCCGGCATCGAGGCCGAGGTCTACGGGCGTCCGAAGCACATCTACAGCATCTACCGCAAGATGCAGCGCAAGCAGCTGGCCTTCGAGCAGCTGTTCGACGTGCGCGCCGTGCGCGTGGTGGTCGCCTCGGTTCCCGAGTGCTACGGCGCGCTCGGCATCGTCCACGGCCAGTGGCCGTACATTCCAGGTGAGTTCGATGATTACATCGCCACCCCCAAGGGCAACGGCTACCGCTCCATCCACACCGCCGTGATCGGACCGCAGGGGCGCAGCCTCGAGGTGCAGATCCGTACGCCGCAGATGCACGAGCACGCCGAGCTCGGCGTAGCGGCACACTGGACCTACAAGGAGGGTGGTGCGCGTGATGCGCACTACCAGCGCAAGATCGAATGGGTGCGGCGCCTGCTGGAGCCGCACGACGGCGCCGCGGGCGGCGCCGAGTCGGACCGCGACCTGCTCGAGGGCATGCGTACCGAGCTGTTCGCGGACCGGGTCTACGTGCTCACGCCCAAAGGCGAGGTGCTCGACCTGCCGCGCGGGGCGACACCGCTCGATTTCGCCTACAGCGTCCACACCTCGCTCGGCCACCGCTGCCGCGGCGCCAAGGCGAACGGGCGCATCGTGCCCCTCACCCACGTGCTCGCCAACGGCGAGATCGTCGAGATCATCAGCGGCAGGCACGACGCCCCCAGCCGCGACTGGCTGGCACCCGAACAGGGCTACCTCATTTCGGCGCGCAACCGGGGCAAGGTGCGCGCCTGGTTCCGCAAGCAGGACGCGGGCGACAACCGCAGCGCCGGCTTAAGGATCGCCGAACGCGAGCTGTCGCGCATCGGCGTGCGCCCCGAACAGCTCAGCGCCCTGGTGCAGGAGCTCAAGGCCCGCGACACCGATCACCTGCATCAGCTGCTCGGCGAGGGCGAGATCACCGTTACGCAGCTGCTGCAGGCCGCCACGCGGCTGTTCGAGCCGCCACGGCCGCTGAAGCGTCCGCCGCGTCCCGGCGCCACGCGGCGCCGGGCGGCGCCGGTGGAGATCGAGGGCGTGGGCGATCTGCCGACCACGCTGGCGCGCTGCTGTGCGCCGCTGCGTCCGCAGCCGATCACCGGTTATGTCACCCTCGGTCGGGGCGTCACGGTCCATCGCAGCGACTGTGCGAGCCTGCGGCGCATGAGCGCGCTCAAGCCCGAGCGCGTGCTGAAGGTCGAATGGAGCAGCGCGCACGGCGCCGGGCTCAACGTGGAGCTGTCCATCAGCGCCTACGATCGCCGCGGGCTGCTGCGTGATCTGACCGACGTGCTGGCGCTCGAGCGCCTCAGCATCGACGCCGTGACTTCCAGCACCGATCACGACTCCGGCATTGCGTATTTCGCTCTCAGCGTCGCGGTCAACGACCTCGAGCAGTTCGCCCGCGTGCTGCGGCGGCTCGCGGGCGTGCCGAACGTCATCGAGGCGCGACGCCGGCTGTAGCGCCGGGCCATCAACGGTTGATTGAATCGATGGAGCGCTTGTCGGCCGCGAGCGCCGCCTCGTGGACCGCTTCCGCGAGCGTCGGGTGCGCGTGGATGGTGCGCTGCAGATCCTCGCTGCTCGCCGAGTACTCCATGGCGAGCACCGCTTCCGCGATCAACTCACCGGCCATGGGGCCCACGATGTGCACGCCCAGGATCTCGTCGTCGTCGCGCGCGGCCACGACCTTCGCGAAGCCGGCGGCCTGCTCCAGGGCGCGCGCCCGGCCGCTGGCGAGAAACGGGAACACGCCGGTCTTGTATTCGCGGCCGCTCGCCTTGACCTGCTCCTCGGTGAGGCCGACCCAGGCGATCTCCGGCGCGGTATAGATGACCGAGGGGATCACCTTGTAATTGACCTCGCCGAAGCGGCCGGCGATCAGGTCCGCGACCATCACGCCCTCCTCCTTGCCCTTGTGCGCCAGCATCGGGCCGCGTACGCAGTCCCCGATCGCCCAGACACCTTCCACGCCGGTGCGACAGGACTGATCGACCTTGATGAAGCCGCGCTCATCGAGCTGCACACCGGTCTCGGGGTGCAGCAGGTCCTTGATGTAGGGACGGCGGCCGATCGCGACCACCAGCCGATCGACGCTCAGTCGCTGCGCCCCCTTGCTGTCCTCGTAGGTGACTTCGACCGAGCCCCCGGAGACCGCCGCCCCCGTGACCTTCGTGCCGAGGCGGATATCCAGGCCGAGCTTCTTGAAGTGCCGTAACGCCTCGCGCGCGAGCTGCTGGTCGGCGAACGGCAGGAAGTCGGGCAGCGCCTCGAGCACCACGACCTGCGCGCCCAGCCGTCGCCACACGCTCCCGAGCTCGAGCCCGATCACGCCTGCGCCGATGACACCCAGGCGCTTCGGGACTGCCTCGAGATCGAGCGCGCCCCAGGAATCGACGATGTGCGGCGGCTTGAAGGGCGCCGAGCGCAGCTCGATCGGAGTGGAGCCGGAGGCGAGCACCACGTGGCGGGCGCCGAGCTCGCGCCGCGTGCCCTCGTGAGCCGTGAATTCGACGCGGCCTCCGGGGAGCAGCTTCCCGTGCCCCTGGAGCCCGGTGACGCCGGCCGCCTTGAACAGCGCCAGGATCCCCTGGGTCATGGCGCGCACGACGCCGCTCTTGCGCTTCTGCATCTGCGCCAGATCGAGCGCCACACCTGACACCTTGATGCCGTGCACCGCGAACTCCTCCTGCACGCGATGGTAGAGCTCGGTGGATTCGAGCAGCGCCTTGGAGGGAATGCAGCCGGCGTTGAGGCAGGTGCCGCCGAAGGCGGCACTGCCGTCGCGGTTCTTCCACTCATCTATACAGGCGACGCTGAGCTTGTTCTGCGCGGCGCGAATCGCAGCCGGATAGCCCGCCGGGCCGCCGCCGATCACCACGACGTCGAAGGCATCGGCTTTGTTCTTCATTTGGATCAGACCCCCAGCAGCATCCGCCCCGGATCTTCCAGTGCTTCCTTGATCGCGACCAGGAACTGCACCGCTTCGCGGCCGTCGATGATACGGTGATCGTAGGTCACCGCCAGATACATCATCGGCCGCGCGGCGATCTGCCCGCCGACCACCATCGGCCGCTCCTGGATCTTGTGCATGCCGAGGATCGCGCTCTGCGGCGCGTTGACGATCGGCGTCGACATCAGTGAGCCGAACACGCCGCCGTTGGTGATCGTGAAGGTGCCGCCGGTGAGATCCTCGATCGCGAGTGAGCCCTCGCGCGCCTTGCGGGCGTAGTCGGCCACCTCTTTCTCGATCACCGCGAAGCTCTTGGCGTCGGCGTCGCGCACGATCGGCACGATCAGCCCGCGGTCGGTGGAGACCGCGACGCCGATGTCGTAGTACTCGTGATAGATGATGTCGCTGCCGTCGACGGAGGCGTTCACCACCGGGAACTTCTTCAGCGCCTCGATCGAGGCCTTCAAGAAGAACGACATGAAGCCGAGCTTCACGCCGTGCTCCTTCTCGAAGCGCTCCTTGTAGCGCGCGCGCAGTTCCTGCGTGGCGCCGAGGTCCACCTCGTTGAACGTCGTCAGCAGCGCCTGGGTCGATTGCGCCTCGACGAGACGCTGTGCAATCCGGGCGCGCAGGCGCGTCATGGGCACCCGCTGCTCGGCGCGTGCGCCGGCCGCTGGCTGCGGTCGGGGTGCAGGTGCACGGGCCGCCGCTGCCGGGGCGGCGGCAGCGCTCAGAAAACCCACCACATCGGACTTGGTCAGCCTGCCATCGCGTCCCGAGGCCGGGATCGCGGACGGGTCGAGGTGGTTCTCCTCGACCAGACGCCGTACCGAGGGACTCAACTTGCCGGCATCCTTGCCGCCGTCGCCGCTGGAAGCAGGCGCGGTAGCGGGGACTCTGGCCGTCGCCGGCGCGGCAGCGGACGGTTTCGCGCCCTCCTCGATGACCGCGAGAACCTGGCCGCTGGTCACCACCGTGCCGCTCGGTACACGCAGCTCGCGCACCACGCCGTTGGCCGGCGCGGGAACTTCCAGCACCACCTTGTCGGTCTCGAGATCGGCGAGATTCTCGTCGCGGGCGATGGCATCCCCGGGTTGCTTGTGCCAGGCCACGAGCGTGGCGTCGGCGATGGACTCGGGCAGTTGGGGAACCCGGATTTCGGTGGTCATGAACGCCTTCTCAAGGGGGTCGCCGACACGGGCGCCGCAGACGGCGCGGACGGCGCCGGCACCGCCGCGGCGGCCGTCAAACGCGTGCTCTCGCACGCGGACTCCTCGGTGGTGATCGAGCGCAGCGCGGTTGCCACCAGGGTTTGCTGCTCGAGTTCGTGGATCTTGGCGATCCCGGTCGCCGGCGCCGCGGCCGGCCCGCGGCCGGCGTACAACACCGGTCGGCGTCCCGGCACCAGCTCCTGCAGCCGATGACGGATCTGGTACCAGGCGCCCTGATTCTGCGGTTCCTCCTGGCACCACACGATCTCGTGCGCGTTGGGGTAGCGGTTGAGCATCGCCTGGTACTCGTCGCTCGGGAAGGGATAGAGCTGCTCGATGCGCACCAGCGCCACCTCGCGCAGGACCTCCTTGCGGCGCTCCTTCAGCAGATCGAAATACACCTTGCCGCTGCAAAACACGACCCGCTGCACCTGCTGTGCCGGTACATCGTCGACCTCGCCGATCACGCGCGCGAAACCGCCACGGCTGAGATCCTCCAGCGACGACACCGACAGCTCGTGCCGCAGCAGACTCTTGGGCGTCATGACGATGAGCGGCTTGCGGAACGACTGGCGCATCTGCCGCCGCAGCATGTGGAACATCTGCGCCGGCGTCGACGGCACACACACCTGCATGTTGTTTTCCGCGCACAGCTGCAGGAAACGCTCGAGGCGCGCCGAGGAGTGCTCCGGCCCCGCCCCTTCGTAACCATGCGGCAGCAGCAGCACCAGTCCGCAGAAGCGCTCCCACTTGGCCTCGCCGGAGCTGATGAACTGATCGATGATGACCTGGGCACCGTTGGCGAAG
>Ga0209027_1000703_pt1 | contig 12249 bp, 14 predicted proteins | sample GraSoi013_1_20cm_3_FD_185821 | JGI IMG/M metagenome (GOLD analysis project Ga0209027, IMG submission 185821) | Grasslands soil microbial communities from the Angelo Coastal Reserve, California, USA - Sample 09_27_2013_1_20cm (SPAdes) (version 2) | ecosystem: Environmental > Terrestrial > Soil >...
TGAGGATGCTGCCGTGGACAGCCCCTAGCAGAGATACGTCACACTGGGGAGCAAGAGGAAGATTTTACATGAGGCAAGCAGGAGGTTGTCTATTGCCTCAGTAAATACTGGTATTGTATCCCTTGCTAAGGGTCGAGATCCCAGAGATCAAAATAGAGAGCGTGGGAGGTTTCCCACCACGACTCATCTGTCCAGTGGGCATGGAGGCGTTGGACTTGGAGAGAGATGGCGACCTCGGCTCCCTTGCGACTGCCAAAGGTGACGGCCTGGCGAAACTTGCGCCGCAACTGTCGATTGGTTCGTTCTAAAAGGGAGGTAGTGCGGATCCATGTTCGCGCCACCGACTCCAGAGAGTAGTAGACCAAGGTCTGCGTCATCCGTCACGCTCCAGGGTCGCCACGGCTTTAGGGGCTCGTTCACGCCACTGATCAGCCCATTTTGTTAATCGCTCACGAGCTTGCGCGGCACTCTCGGCCTGGTAAATCGTACTGGCTTGTTCCAACAATTGTTTGCGTTCTGCGCGCTTCTCCTCGCCTTTGAGTTCACTCCGCGCCTTGTCGGCCAGCACTCGGCAGTTTGTGAAAGAGGCAGCGTTGGTCGAGCACCGTCGAGCCATAAGTGAAACCGCTAGCAACTTGGCATGACGCGTACGTGTAAACGCTGTCATGCGCCGGTTCGTGCTATTCTTACGTGGTAAGACCAGAAAAGATGATGGAAGGGAGAGCAAGGGAGTGGCAGGTGATAAAGTTTTTTTGTTCTAGAGAATGAGTTTCATTCATTTTTGGAGAAAAGAGGGTGCGCATGAAATATAGTATCGTTCTACCAAATGGCTGGACGATGAGTCTGGTAGGGATTAAAGATCCTGTTGAAGCGTATGAGGCGATGACAAACGTGGCTAAGGCCGCCGATGAGACAGGTTTTGAGACAATCTGGCTGGTTGATCACTTTCATACGGTTCCCTACCCCTCTCAGGAGGTGACCTTTGAGTGCTGGACGTCGTTGGCGGCTCTGGCACGCGATACGAAACGCGTCCGTGTGGGGCAGATTGTAACCTGCAATAGCTATCGCAATCCGGCCTTGCTGGCGAAGATGGCCAGCACCCTGGATGTGTTGAGCCATAGTCGCTTGAACTTTGGCATCGGCGCGGGCTGGTATGAGCATGAGTATCGAGCGTATGGCTATCCTTTTCCAGATGGGCCCGAGCGCCTGCGCCAGTTGCGCGAAGCGCTCCAGGTGATTCACGCCATGTGGGAGCAGGAAGAGGCGACCTTTGAGGGGCAGTATTACCAGGTGCGCGGCGCGATGAATCAGCCAAAAGGGGTGCAGAAACCGCACATTCCCATCCTGATCGGTGGTGGCGGTGAGAAGGTGACGTTGAAGCTGGTAGCGCAGTATGGCGATGCCTGTAATGTGAGCGGCGACCTGAAGACGCTGGAGCACAAGTTCGCGGTGCTCAAGCAGCACTGCGAGTCAGTAGGACGCGACTACGAGAGCATCTACCGCACCACTGGTTCGTTCTGCTCCATCGCCGAGAGCGACGAAGCAGCACGGGCTCTGGTTCCAGATTTCTTCAAACCAAGGCTGGGAGATAGCTCCCTGGTTGGCAGTCCGGCGACGATTCGCCAACGCATCGCCGCTCTTGAAGCCCTGGGCGTACAAGAGATTAATATGGACTTGCCCAGCGCGACCGATCTGACTCCGCTGTACCGCTTTGCGCAAGAATTCATTGCGTAGGTACCGCAGAATACCTTCTACTGCTCCGTTCCTCAAAGACGGTAACAAAAGAGACGATGCAAATGGCGCCGTGTTTTGGGAGGGCGTCCCCAGACTCACGGCTTGGCTCGATGGTTGAGTTGAGCGGTGGCTACCCATGTGGCCTGCTCAATCTCGTCGGTATTGTCAACTTATTCGTAGGAACGAAGGCTATTGCTGTGTTAAAAAGAGGAAAGACGCTGAAGAGCAATGAAGAAGTTGAGGAGATGTTGTGAAAGGAAAAACTCCTGTTGAACTCGTGACACCCGGTCATCAGCAATGAAGCCGGGGCGGCAAATCGCTTTCCCCAGGGAAGATATCCAGCAGGGTCCGCGCAAACTGCACCAGCCGGTACACGTCTGCGAAGTTCGTGACAAGACCGAGCGAGACGCGCACGGCGCCACCGCTCTGCATCCCCAAATCGGCGAGAAACTGATCCCAGCTCATCCCTCCTTCCCCTTTGAAGAGCTGCGGAAGCGTGTCCCTGGACTCCTCATGGAAGACTTTGCGCAGCGTCTCTTTCGACAGATGGAAGGCAGCTTCGCCAGCGCCAGGGTTACAAAAGCAGCCGGTGCGCAAGGAGAGACACTTCTCGCTGGCTCTGAGGTCAACCACCCTTTCATCAATCATCGACCCATGCGGGTCGAAGAAATTGAGCGCGACCGTTCCTCCGCGCCTATCAGTGGTGTGCGGGCCGTAGACCTCCACCAGCGGCCTCCCATTGCTATGGCGCAGGGAGAGGAGTGTGTCGAGTAGCCAACCCGTCAAACACCGCACCCGTTGGTGGATCGTTTCCATCCCGATGGCCGCGAGGTGTTTCAGACCAATTTCGACCGCAGGCAGATTGAGATAGTTGAGCGTCCCGTCTTCAAACCCCTCTCCTCCTGAAAGCAGGACGTATCCATCGCCTTGCACCGAGATGCCCCAGACGGTCCCGCCTGCGAACCAGGGGCGGTGTAATGTGGTCAGGGCCGCTTTGCGTGCCAGCAGGCAGCCTACACCCGTCGGATACCCGAACATCTTGTAGAACGAGAGCGGGACAAAATCGGGATGCCACCTGGACAGATCCAGGCGATTGGTGGGCACAAAGGCTGCACCGTCCAGAAGTACATGCCATCCTCTGGCCTGAGCTGCTTCGATCCACTCCAGAGGATGCTGCACCCCGGTGAAATTGGACTGCGCAGGATAGGCAAATAAGCGATGAGCACCATTCGCCCCCTGCTCCAGGAACGAGCGGAGAAGAGCTTCCTCCACACGCAGGTCAGGAGCCATGACAGGCAGGTAGGTAAACGAAGCCCCTCTGGCACGCGCAAATTCGCGGATGCCATTGACGGAGTTGTGGTTGTCGAAGAGCAGCAGGAACTGCCCGCCGGGCTGGAAGGAATAAGCCTCACCGACCAGCTTTAAGGCGTGGCTGGCATTAGAGGTGAAGATGACGGCATATTCGTCAGGGGAAGCCTGAAAAAAGTCCAGCACACTGGTGCGCGCTCGTTCGACCAGTTCCGTCATGGCGCGCGAGGTGGGATTGAGCGAGTGAGGATTGCCAAAGACGTGGCGGCGCAGCAGGTCAAAGTGCTCACGCAGCTGGCTCTCGGCATAGAGTCCACCCCCGGTATAATCAAGATAGATCTGTCCCAGATCGTCCAGCCGTGCGTACTCTCTTGCCCGCAATGCATCCAGCGAGGATGTGCTCTCAAATGCCGGGTAGGCGTGCCGGAAGGCTCGCTCCGCCTCACGCATTTCCACTGAATTGAAGTGAAAGGGACTCCTTGTGCCACCTGTTGCTCCACTCATCGTCGCTGGCTCCTTTCCTGAGAGGTCATACTCATCTGCTTCAGTGTAGCATATTTGGCCTAAGTGCACAGAGACCACGATACCTATCGGGCTGGTATTGGCACTCTCGTTTGAGGCACCTCCAAGATGGTAGGACCATTAAACTTTCTCAAGCGGAGGAGGTCCGATGTAGCGGGCACGAGGACGAATCACTTGATTTGCTTGATATTGCTCAATGCCATGGCCGATCCAGCCGATGGTTCGTCCCAACGCAAAGAGAGCGATTGCACCTCCAGGCGGCAAATTCAGCGCACGAGCGAGCGTAACAAGGCCGAAAAAGATCGTTGGGCGTTCGCCGAGCAGGTCGTTTGTTTCCTCAGTGATACGCTGCGCGAGAAGCACGGCGGGGGAGTGCGGGTAGACTTGAGCAGTCAGCTCAAGCAGGAGTTTTCCCCGTGGGTCGCCCACGGGGTAGAAAACAGCGCCAAATCCGGGAACCACTTCTCCAAATCCGGGAATGGGTTCGCCTCGTTTGAGCAAGCTCGTCATGGACGAACGGACGTTGGCAGGAGCATCAGTTTCCCGGAGAAAGGCTTCAATCCGTTCTGTCTGTCCAGCATGCTTGATCCCCTGGAGGGCAGATAATCCGGAACAGACAACGGCATAGGGAGTTGAACCGGCGGAAGCGACGCAGCGAGCGGTAAAAGTCGTGACATTGAGCTCCTGATCGGCGCACAGAATAAGGGCAGCCGCGAGTAATGCTGTGGCTGGTTCGTCGTGAGGCACCCATCCCTGCTGCACTGTTTGTGCGATCCCGTGCGTTATGTGCTGTCCACCTGCGGTAACTATGGCTAACAGTTGCAAGATACGAGCTCCCGTTTGGGCGACGGCTTCAGGACGCAAATCATAGGCGGCGATATCATCGAGAGCCACCAATGGCAAGCAGACTTGAAACGCCTCCAGTGGGGTCAGCCCGGCGAGATAAGGACATATCTTGTGATACCGAGCAAGCATGCTTTCCGGTGACGTACGCGAAAACACGGATTGTTCTGCTGAGAAATCTCCTGTCCAGATTAAAGCAGCGACTTGCTCGACCGAGTGAGTGGTGGCCAGTCTCAGTGCATCGTGCCCCCGATAGTAGAAGCGATCATCGGTGATCATCGTGATGGCGGATTCCATCACCGCGGTGCCTGCCTGCATTGCGCCGGCGGCCACTTTGTCTGGATGGCGATATTCTCCCTTGTGCTTCTTGAGCCGCTGCACATCTTCCAGGGGGTACCATCGACTACGCTTCTGCCCATCGCTTGCTTCTGAGCGAATCAATCCCCGGCTCACATAGGCATAGAGCGTATCCAGGCTGATGCCTAGCTCAGTAGCTGCCTCCTGAGCTGTCAAGTAGCGATTCTTTCCCATAAACATTTGCTCTCCTTGAAAGTAGCGTATGCCTTTTCACTTGCTCTTCCCCGTTTTCATCTAGCATACAATATGTTGATTGCCAAATCAAGTTAACATACACATAATACGTCATCCCTATCTCCTATTATCAAGGACTCTTCCCTTAAAATATATTGATTTATTGTGTCAAGATTGACAGCAACGTCGCTTTCATGTTACAACTTTGATAACGAATCTAGGAGAGGTAAACTCGTTCGCTCGAATCACCACCTCTTTATCTGTCGTCTCTCTTGCAGCAAAGTCCTCTTCCGCATGTGGAAGAAGATGGAGATGAATCAACGGTGAGTCAAAAAGGAGATGCATATGCAAGTGGTTGAGACACCGGTGGCCGGAGAAGTACGCCACTACCAGATGCTCATTGGAGGCGCATGGGTGAACGCCCAATCGGGCCGCACCTTTGAGAGTATCAATCCGTACACGGGGAAGGTCTGGGCAGTGATGCCCGAGGCTGCTGAAGCTGACGTGGATGCGGCTGTCCGCGCCGCTCGCTCGGCCTTCGATGAAGGTCCGTGGGGCCGCATGACCGGTACCGAGCGCGCCAGATTGATGCGCCGCCTGGCCACGCTGCTGGACGAGAACGCCGAGCGCTTAGCCATCGTAGAAAGCACGGACAACGGCAAGCTCATCCGAGAGATGGGGGGCCAGCTCAAGTCACTGTCCGAATGGTACTACTATTTCGCGGGCGCGGCGGACAAGCTGGAAGGCGAGACGATCCCCAGCGACAAGCCCAACTTTTTCGTCTACACGCGCCGCGAACCAATCGGCGTGGTCGGCGCCATCACCCCCTGGAATTCGCCGCTTTTACTGCTGTCCTTCAAGCTGGCTCCGGCGCTGGCTGCCGGCTGCACCTTTGTCGTCAAACCCTCCGAGCACACGCCCGCATCCACGCTTGAGTTCGCCCGGCTCTTCGCCGAAGCGGGCTTCCCTCCCGGCGTCTTCAACGTCGTGACCGGCTATGGTCCCGGTACCGGCGGGCCGCTGGTGCGCCATCCAGGGGTAGACAAGGTAGCCTTCACCGGATCGACCGCGACCGGCATCCGGGTCATGAAGGACGCCGCCGATCACCTGGCCCGTGTGAGCCTCGAACTGGGTGGCAAGTCGCCCAACATCGTTTTCGACGACGCGGATGAAGGGGTGGTCAACGGCGTCGTTGCGGGCATCTTCGCCGCTGGTGGCCAAACCTGTATCGCCGGCTCGCGGCTCTTTGTGCAGGCTCGCGTCCATGATGAGATCGTCAGCCGGCTGGCCGAGCGCGCGCACGCCATCAAGCTGGGCGATCCGCTGAAGATGGAGACCGAGATGGGTCCGGCTGCCTTCAAAGGCCAGCAAGAAAAGATCAAGAGCTACATCGATATTGCCCAGCAGGAAGGCGCGCACCTGGTCTATGGAGGGAAGATCCCCACCGATCCAGAGTTGGTGAATGGATTTTTCGTTGAGCCAACCATCTTCACGCAGGTCAACAACCGGATGCGCGTGGCCCAGGAAGAGATTTTCGGCCCGGTGCTCTCGGTAATCCCGTTCCAGACAGAGGAAGAGGCCATCCGGCAGGCGAACGACACGCGCTACGGCCTGGCTGCGGGCATCTGGACGCGCGATATCCGGCGGGCGCATCGCGTGGCGCACGCTCTGCGCGCGGGGACGGTCTGGATCAACTCGTACCGCACGCTCTCCTTCAATACGCCCTTTGGCGGCTACAAGATGAGCGGTATAGGAACGGAGAACGGCCTGGAAAGCGTGCGCGAGTACACGCATACGAAAGCTGTTTGGGTCGAACTCTCCGGCCAGACGCGCGACCCCTTCAAGCTTGGATGATCGGAGGAGACACATGGACACGCAGAGGGGGCCCCTCAGCGGTTTTCGGGTATTAGAACTCGGCAATCTGATCGCAGCTCCTTATGCAGGTCGGCTTTTTGCCGAGTTCGGCGCCGACGTTCTTAAGGTTGAGCGCCCGCGGACAGGCGATGAACTCCGCCAGTGGCGTCTGTTCCGCGGCAAAACCTCCCTTTTCTGGTCCTTGCAGGCACGCAATAAAAAGTCGATCACATTGGACCTGCGCACGCCAGAAGGGCAGGATATTGTCCTCAAATTGCTGCCACACGTGGATGTCGTGCTCGAAAACTTCCGCCCGGGGACATTGGAGAAGTGGAATCTTGGGTTTGAAGCGATGAAAGCGGTCAATCCCGATGTCATTTTCGTGCGCATTTCTGGCTATGGGCAAACCGGCCCCTACCGGGACCGACCTGGATTCGGTGGTATAGCCGAGGCGATGGGGGGGCTGCGCAACCTGACAGGCTACCCCGACCGCCCTCCAACACGGCTTGGAGTCAGTCTGGGAGATTCACTGGCAGGCATGTTTGGAGCCATCGGCGCGTTAATGGCCTTGCTTCACCGCGAGCATCAACGGGGGCAAGGGGGCAAGGACGCTTCTGCTCCTTATTCCGACGAGCAGCGTCGCTCTCGCAACTACGCTGCTCGTCAACCTGTCGAATCAGAAGGCTCGCAGGGGTACGGACAGGTGATCGATGTCGCGTTATATGAAGCCGTGTTTGCTATCACCGAGTCGCTCCTGCCTGAATACGATGGATATGGCATCATCCGGGAGCGAACAGGCAACATCCTGCCGGGACTGACCCCTTCAAACATTTACGCCTGCCAGGAAGACAAGTGGGTGGTCATCGGCGGGAACGCTGATGGTGTGTTCAAACGGCTGATGCAGGCGATTGGCCGAGCGGACCTGGCGGAAGACCCGCGTTTTGCAGACAATCCGAGCAGGACACGCTTCCAGGAGTTTCTTGATGGCATCATCGCTGACTGGACATCTCGACATACGCTTGACCGAGTAATGGAAGCCATGATCGAGGCCGGTGTGCCGGCGGGGCCTATTTATGACGCGGCAGACATCATGAACGATCCCCATTTCAGCGCGCGTGCCATGCTTGAAGATCACGAGGTCAGTATCGAACCGGGAGAGCGCGCCAGCGTTCGTTTTCCTGGGATTGTACCAAAGCTCAGTGAGACACCGGGGGAGACGCACTGGCTGGGTCCGACCTTGGGCGCGCACAACGAAGAGGTCTATGGTCAGCTGCTTGGTTTCACGCCGGAGCGACTGGAGCAATTGAAGCAGGGCGGCGTGATCTAGATGAACACAGGTACGACTACAATGCAGATTCCCAAACAGGTGCTGGTGACAGACGTTGTCGCCCGCGATGGCTTTCAGAACGAAGAGCGCATCGCCATTGCTGGCTCCCAACCTCTCTGGTCTGCCTCCCGCGCTGATCATGACGGCGGAGTATGATCCGCTGCGCGATGAGGGCGAACTTTACGGGAAACGGTTGCAGGCAGATGGAGTACCGGTGAGGATATCGCGCTACGATGGGATGCTTCACGATTTCCCCGACATGTTCGAGGGGCCAGGTAATCGTGCTCTGGACGAAATCGCTTCTGCCCTGGGAGCGGCTTTCAGCTAGGCAGTGCATTGCAATGGAGGTGATGCTTCCAACCTGAATGGACCTCTTGTATCAGCTTGATTTGCGCTGGATTAACGAAGGAGTTGGCACATGGCCTGGTTTCCCGGAAAAGTAGCGCTTGTTACCGGGGCTGGCTCGGGTATTGGTCGGGCCTCTGCTCTGAAATTCGCTCATGAAGGGGCCAAAGTAATCGTTTCTGGCATTGTTGTCGAAGGTGGCTACGAGACGGTGCTGTGCTGGCAATTTGGGACATCCGTTCAGAAAAATCGGAGACGTGTGCCAACATCTTGTGTGGTAAACTTACGAAGAGATTTCAGCGGCATTGGTGAAAACGTCCTATTCGTGATGGCAGGAGAAGGAAATGAGCGATTACCTCCACAAAGAAGAGTCACACCCTCTTTCGCTTTCAGAGCATGCGCGTAAGAATCGGGCGGTGTGGGAGGCAACCAGTGACAGCTATGAACAACGCCACGCGGCAAGCCTGGGGGGAAAGCATGGTATGGCCTGGGGATTGTGGCGTATTCCGGAGGCGGAACTCCACATCCTCGCAGAGGTGGCAGGGAAAGATGTGCTGGAACTGGGCTGCGGCGCTGCTCGCTGGTCGATAGCGCTGGCGAAACTGGGTGCACGACCCGTTGGCCTTGACCTCTCATCACAGCAATTGCAGCACGCCCGCCGCCTCATGCAGGAAGCAGGGGTAGAGTTCCCGCTGATCGAGGCTAGCGCCGAAGAGGTGCCGCTGCCAGACACCAGCTTTGATATCGTCTTCTGTGATTGGGGAGCAATGACCTTTTGCGATCCTTATCGAACCGTTCCCGAGGCATCGCGCCTGCTGCGACGAGGAGGACTCTTCGCCTTCTCAGGCAGTACCCCGTTTCAGTTCGTCTGCCAGGATGTGAAGACGGATGTGCTGACTGAGCGCTTGGTCAACGATTACTTCGGCATGCACCGCATGGAGTGGGAGGACGAGGTGAATTTTCAACTGAGCTATGGCGGATGGATCCAGCTCTTCAGGCGAGAGGGCTTTGTAGTGGAAGAGCTGATCGAGACACGGCCGCCGGAGGGTACGACCAGTTCGTACCGCAATGAGATCGAGATGGAGTGGGCGAGACGCTGGCCGATGGAGCAGATCTGGAAGCTGCGCAAAGCGGCCTTTCCGTAGCAGATGGACAGAGTGATTGAGTAAATCGCTGACAAAGAGCACATCATTCGTACTTGGATTTCGCTGAGGGCCAGTGTCCCAGCCCGTATGGTGATCTGGTCCTACTACACCTTGAGGATAGGCAACGATAACATCGTATGTATCGGCAAGGATGGAGAAACCTGTACGGTATTGCTGTTGTAAGGCCGAACTGCCATGTCCATGAAAATTGAGTACGAGTGGCTGACCAACCGTATCATGATATCCCCAAGGAACGCAAGTAAACAATAAACCCCGCGCATAGCAGTCAGATGTTTTGGGGAGCAGGTGATGCTGATATTGATCGCAACCGGATAGTCACAGTAGTGCCTTTGCCTGGAGTGCTGCTGATAGAAATTGATCCTCCTTGAGCCTCGATTAACTCTTTCGCAATAGCGAGACCCAATCCATTGCCACTCACACTCTGCGGTAGACGGCTTCGCGCTGGGTCCGCCCGGTAGAAGCGGTCAAAGACATGTGGCAAGGCCTCAGGTGGGATACCTTTGCCATTATCATGTACCTCGATGATAGCGGCTGTTTGTCCTTCCTTATAAGCCAGCAGATCCACGCGACCATCGGTGGGAGTAAACTTCAACGCGTTATCCATAACGTTAAGCAGCACCTGCTGCAGCCTGTCGCTATCCGCGCGTACAGGTGGAGTATCCGGGACTATCTCTTTGCGAATCTCCTGGCCATGAGCGAGCTGTTGCGCTTGATCGTACACCTTGTCAATAACTGTACGTACGTTGATAGTATCTTCACGCAGTACCATCTTTCCCTCGTCAAGTCGCGTTAAAGCAAGGAGGTCTTCAACGAGTCGATGCATACGCTGGACCTCAGCATACATGTTACGTGCAAGTTTGCGTGATGCCTCGATGTCTCCTTGATCTGCTCCAATGAGCAACATTTCCAGGCTACCACTCAAAGCAGCCAGGGGAGTGCGCAACTCATGGGATACATCCGCGACAAATTGCTTCTGATTCTTGAAGGCAGCTTCAAGCTGTGCCACCATCTGATTGAATGAAAGGGCCAGGCGGCCAATTTCATCGTCGGTTACCGGTGTATCCAGACGCATGGAAAGAGCACCCTGCGCGATACGTTGGCTGGTTCGCTCCATATCTACCAGGGGGCGCAATGCCGCTCCAACCAACAGGAATGTCAGCGCTATTGCAAGGCTGAGAGCGCCGATAACGCCGAGCAACAAGATGAAGCGCAATGTCGTGATAAACCCATCAACTTTCTGGGTAGGAGTACTCAGTTGAAGTATGGCAATGGTATGGTGCTGGCTCACAAGCGGCATGAGCACAACAAGTTGACGATTCTTCTGCGCATCGAGCGCCAGTAGATAGTTACTGCCTTGTGAATCATTCGCCAACGTTTGTTGTATAAGTGACGGTGAGAGTGTGACCGGCGGTGGTATCAGCGAAAGGTCGCTGCCGGTCACGATGACAGAGCCGCCTGGTGTAAGGACGGTTGCGTTGACGCTGGCGCTTGCGAGCTTTTGCACCAGTATTCCTGCCGGGATCGCGAAATCCGCCGGTAGTGGACCAGATGGTGGCCCAGGTGGCTCGATTATCCCAAAGGGATGGTTCCGAAACCCACCTACTGCCAAGCGGGCCTCATTGCGTAAGGCTGTGGCCTCATTGTTCAGCAAAGCCTGCTCCGCAGTGAATAGGATAATGAGACCCAATGTGCTGAGTAGCAGCGTGAGCACCCCCAAAGAGACCAGCGTTAAACGCCAGCGAATCGGGATACGATTTGTCCACCTCTGTAATCGCTTCATGCTCCACATAGATCCCTCTCATCCTCGTAGGGAATAGCCGATCCCACGAACTGTCTGGAGCAACTGGGGCGGATTATCATGCAACTTTTCGCGGAGATGGCGGATATACACCTCAATAATATTGTCGTCACCGAAGTAATCGTAGCCCCAGACACGCGACAGGATAATGTCGCGTGTGAGCACCTGGCGTGGATGCAGGAGGAACAGCTCTAAAAGGTCAAATTCGCGTGGAGTTAGTTCGATCGGCTGCCCATCGCATGTGACCACACGCGTACCACGATCAAGCGTGATACCACCAAAGGTGAGGATATCCCCGATATTGTTCCCACGGCGCCGGAGGACGGCACGCACCCGCGCCATCAATTCTTTGAACGCGAATGGTTTCGTCACATAATCATCGGCCCCAACATCAAGCCCGGCAACACGATCATCAATCTCATCTTTTGCTGTTAGCATGATGATCGCTGTATCATGCACTCTACGTATGTGACGCGTGACCTCAATGCCATCGAAACCCGGCAACATGATATCCAGGATGATGATGTCAGGTTTGTGCGCTGCCGCGGCTTGAACAGCCTCTGGACCTGTATGGGCAGCAAAGACGCTAAAACCCTCGTAGGCGAAGCCCATTTGTAGAAAATCTACGATCTGAGGCTCGTCATCTACGATTAAGACGCTGGGCTGTCTCTCTGTCGTGCTACTTTGGTGAAGCATTGCCATAACACACTGTTCTCTTGCTTGAAAAGGATGAGTAAGTTCTTACGACTTTCACTATAGCAAATCTCGCTGAAAATTCGCTGAATCTAGGGCGTTCTCTCAGTGATCATACCACTTTTGAC